>JACXTT010007111.1_pt1 | contig 15856 bp, 18 predicted proteins | sample 9270951 | NCBI WGS metagenome assembly JACXTT01 (sample SAMN15532306, study PRJNA645909) | rock metagenome | isolation source: weathered quartz diorite | place: Puerto Rico | collected 2017-06-21 | reverse complement strand
GGCAGCGGCGGATCGATCGCCGGCGCGCGCTCGAAGGGCTGTGCGAGCTCGCCCGCGGCGATCAGCACCGGCTTGCCGGCGCGACCCGGACGATGCGTATGGCCGTTGCTCCACAGATCGTGGCGCCACGAGACGATGTTGCCTTGCGCATCCAGCCGCGCGTCGAGCGCCACCGCCATCGCCGGACCGTACGGCTCCCAGGCGAATTCATCCTCGCGTGTCCATTGCAGCCGGACCGGCCTTCCTTTCGCCAGGCGCGCGATGAGCGCCGCATCGAGCGCGACGTCGTCCGCACCGTTATGCCCATAGCAGCCGGCGCCTTCGGCGTGGTGCACGACGATCTTCTCCTCTGGCAGGCGCAGCACCATCGCGATCTCCTGGCGCAGCCCGAAGATGCCCTGCGTGTGCGACCAGACCTCGACCCGCTCGCCCTCCATGCGCGCGAGGGCGCACGAAGGGCCGATCGAGGCGTGGCAGATGAATGGCTTCCGGTACTCCGCCTGGAGGCGCTGTACGCCGCGCGCTTTGGCTGCGGGATCGGCGCGCTCCTTCGCTACGTTGTTCTCGGTAGCGTGCCCTCTCAGCCAGCCGTAGATGTCCTCCGGCATGCGCCGCCCGTCGCTCCACACGGCCTTCGCGCGCAGCTTCTTCGCCGCCTCGATCGCGTCTTCTTCGCGGAGGGCGAGCACGGCGGCGAAATTGCCGTCGCGCAGGATCTCCGCGCCGGCCGGCGCCGGCGGCAGCGACACGAGCCTCGCGAAGGGCCGCGGCGGCCGCAGGATGCGCGCATGCAGCATCCCGGGCAGCACGATGTCGTGCACGTAGCTCGGCTTGCCCGCGATCTTCGCCGGCAGCTCGAGACGCGGCACGCTCTTGCCGACGATGCGGTACTCGGCCGGCGGCTTCTCCGGCGCTTCGGCCGGAATGTCGCCCGCCACCTCCAGCTCCCAGTACGAGCGCTTGCCGCTGCGCTTGAGCAGCGCGCGCAGCTCGGCGCACGCCTTGCGCAGTCCCTTGCCGCCGTCCTGGATCGAGAGGCTCCCGGAAGTGACGCCTTCGTCCGGGCTGTACGCTGTGCTCGCCGGCAGGATGCGCAGCTTTTCGAGCGGCACGCCGAGCTCTTCGGCGGCGATCTGCGCGAGCGCAGTGCTGATGCCCTGGCCGAGGTCGACCTTGCCGCTCGCGATCGTCACGCTGCCGTCGCGCTCGAAGTGCACGCGCTGCGTGAGCCGCCGCGCATCGGCGAGCGGCAGATGCGTGTCGACGGGCTTATTCATGCGCCGCCCTGAGCACCGCCCTGACCACGCGGTTGTGCGAGCCGCAGCGGCACAGGTGCTTGTCCAGCGCTTGGCGCACCTCGTTTTCCGACGGTGAAGGATTCCTGGACAGCAACGCGGCGGCGCTCACCGCGATGCCGCTCATGCAGTAGCCGCATTGTGCCGCCTGCTCTGCGATGAGCGCACGCTGCACCGCGTGCAGTTCGCCATGGGCGCCGAGGCCCTCCACGGTGGTGATCTGCTTGCCTACGGCGAAAGACACCGGCAGGTCGCAGCAGGCCATCGGCCGCCCGTCGATCAGCACATAGCACGCGCCGCATTGGCCGCTGCCGCAGCCGAAGCGGCTGCCGACGAGGCCGAGATCGTTGCGCAGCACATACAGGAGCGGCGTATCGGGCTTCGCCACCACCTCGCGGGTGGCGCCATTCACCGTGACGTTCATTGCAGCTTGAGCAGGGTCTTCGCGTTGCCAAAATAGATCTTACGCTTGTCGCCTTCCGGCAGGCCGAGCTCCTCGATCGAGCGGATGCCTTCGCGGATGAACATCGGTCCGCCTTCCGGATCGAACGGGCAATCGCTCGCGAAGACGATGCGGTCGACGCCGAAGAAGGCGATGCCGCAGGCGAGCGGCGCCGCTGCGCCGCCGAGCACCGTGTCGCCGTAGAACAGCCTGAAGTACTCGATCGGCGCGCGCTTCAGGCGCTTCAGCACTTCGGCCTCATCACCGTCAGCGCTGCGCGCGCCGAGCTGCGCCCAGAGCGTCTCGGCGCGCCCGGCGAAGTACGGCAGCATGCCGCCGCAGTGGTGCGTGATGATGCGCAATCCGGGCAGCCGGTCGAAAAAGCCGGAGAACACCAGGCGCGCCATGGCGACGCTGGTCTCGAACGGCCAGCCGAGCACCTGCCAGATCTCGTACTTCGATTTCGGCTCGCCAGCGTAATCGGCGCGGCTCGCCGGCCGCGCGGGGTGCATCCAGATCGGCACGTCATGGTGGTTGGTCGCGCGCTCGAACACCGGGAAGTACTCCGCCTCATCGAGCGGCCGCCCGGCGACGCTGGTGATGATCTGGATGCCGCGTGCGTCGAGCTGGTTGATCGCACGGTCCATTTCTTCCAGCGCGGCGCGCGGGTTATTCATCGGCAGCGAGGCGACGAACGCCGGAAACTCCTTCGGCCAGCGGCGGCACATCTCCGCCATGCCGTCGTTCGCCACGCGCGCGTACTCGGGCGAATGGGCCGGATCGCCCAGCAGCTCGGGGCTCGGCAGCCCGAGCGTCAGCACCTGCTGCACGTCGCGGAACCTCTCGCGCAGCATCGCCACGCGGTGCTCGATGTCCCACAGCATACGCAGGCTCGACATGCGCTTCACCATGCCCGCTTCCTTCGAGTGTTGCTTCACGAGCTCGAGGTACGCCGGCGGCATGACGTGGTTAAAGATGTCGATCTTCATGCGGCGATTGTATTGCGCGCCCGCGGGCGCGGCCCTCCTGCGTTCGCCCTAGTCCGGCATCCGGCAGGGCAGCACCTGGCGGCTGTGGCGCCGATAAACCCGGAAGTCCGCGTCCGTCGTCAGGATCAACGATTCAGCATGCGTCTCCGTCATCCGCACGAGGCAGGCGTCCGCGAGGCTCATCGGCACATCGGCATACTTCTCCATCAGCTTCAGCACCGCCGGCAGGTGCTCGGCGAGATTGAATGCCGCCCGCAACGAGCGGCGCAGCAGCATCGCGCGCAGTGCCGGGCCGCCACGCGCACCCAGGAGATGGAGCGCCTCCGAAAGCACGGCCTCGCAGGTGAGCCACGGCGGTGGCAACTCTGCCGTCTGCAGCGCCGCCCACTGGTGATGGACGTCCCGCCGGCTGAGCAGCGAAATCAGAAAGCTCGTATCAGCGAGTACGCTTGCGGCGGCCATACCCTGTAGCCCTCAGGTAGCGCTTTTTATGCATACCGAGGTCGGCCGGCAGGCCGTCCACCGAGCCGATCAGATCCGCGATGCCATAGGGCGCTGCGCCGGGTTCGCGGGCGGCGCTCGAAGCGCGCTCCAGGCGCTCGCGCACGACGTCCGACTTCGAAATGCGGCGCCCGCGCGCCTCGGCCTCGATCGCCGCGGCGAGCGGCTCGGGCAGGCGTACGGTCAAGGTTTTCACTGTGCCACTGTATTACACACCTGCCACGACCGCAATACGCCAGCCATCGCGTAAAATGGCTGCCGTGAAGGCATGCTTCTTTCGCCGTTACGGCGGCCCTGAAGTGCTCGAGTACGGCGAGTTCCCCGATCCGGTTGCGGGCGCCGGCGAAGTGCTCGTCGAGATCCATGCGGCGAGCGTCAACGCCGCCGACTGGAAGATGCGCGCCGGCCAGTACGGCGCCGCCGTCGGCTTCCCGCATGTGCCGGGCCGGGATTTTTCCGGCGTGGTCCTGAAAGGCGCCGGTGATTTCAAGCCGGGCGATGCCGTGTTCGGCGTCTGCGAAGTGCCGCGCGAAGGCGCCTACGCGGAGCGGATCGCGATCCGCGAGGCGATCGTCGCGCGCGAGCCGGAGAAGCTGAGCCATGTGCAGTGCGCGGCCGTCGGGCTCGCCGGGCTGACGGCACTGACGTCGCTCGAGCACACGCTGCGCCTGCAGCGCGGCGAGACGATCCTCGTCCAGGGCGGCGCCGGCGGCGTCGGCGGCTTCGCCGTGGCGCTGGCGAAGCATCTCGGCGCGCGTGTCATCGCGACGGCGAGCCCCGCGAACCAGGACTACGTGCGCAAGCTCGGCGCCGATCAGGTGATCGATTACCGGAGCCAGGACTTCACCAAGGTGCTGAAGGACGTGGACGCGGTGTTCGACACCGTGGGCGGCGACGTCACGATGCGCAGCTTCGAGGTGCTCAAGCCAGGCGGGCGGCTTGCGACCGTCGCGGCCGGCAACAGCGCACCGGCATCCCCTCGCCCGGATGTGAAGTCGCTGCGACCGAAAGTGGATCGCGACCGCGCGCGCCTCGAGCGCGTCGCCGCGCTCGTCGTGCTAGGCGCGGTGCCGCTGCCGCTGATCGTCGAGTATCCGCTCGCGAAAGCCGCCGAAGCGCATCGCGTGAGCGAGGCGCGCCACCTGCGCGGCAAGCTCGTCCTGCGCGTGCGCTAGCCCGAATGCCGTACTAAGTACGTAATATTTGCGCAGTCGGCGGAGGTCATATGGCGTCGCAAGGCGAGCTGGTCATCGCGAAGTGCACCGTCCACGCCGCGGCCGAAGATCGCGATTACCGCCAGAGCGTGCGCTGCGGGCGCCACGAAATGCTCGCCGATGAGCGCCCCGCGCGCGGCGGCGCGGACGCGGGGCCGATGCCATTCGAGTACTTGCTGGCGGGCCTGGGCGCCTGCACGTCGATCACGCTGCGCATGTACGCGCAGCGCCACGGCTGGAACATCGGCGTGGTGGACGTGTCGCTCGCGCTGCGACAGGGCGCGGAGGGCCGCAGGGTCGAGCGGCGCGTCGCGCTGTCCGGGCCGGTCACCGCCGAGCAAGCGGCGAAGCTCGCCGAGGTGTGCGAGAAGACGCCGGTGACGCTCGTCGTGAAGTCCGGAATTCCAGTGCGCACTACGCTCGCGTCGGCAGGTAGCGAACCACCCACGCCGCAATGAGATCCGCGGCGTAGACCGCATCCTCCCGCACCGTCAGCAAATGATCGGCGGTGTCGAGCGAGATGAAGCTCTTCGGGTGCTTGGCCGCCGTAAAGATGCGCGTCGCGTTCGAGATGTCCACCGTGTCGTCGCGCGGCGAGTGCATGATGAGCAGCGCCCGGCGCAGCTCCGCCACCTTTGCCGTCAGGTTCTGCTCCCCGGCGTCGAGCAGGAACTGGCGCTTGATGGTGAAGGGCCGACCGGCGAGCGTCACCTTGGCTTCGCCGTCGGCTTCGGTCTGCGGGATGCGCTCGCCGAAGAAGTGCGTCACATGCCGCACGTCGCTCGGCGCGCCGATCGTGACGATCGCCTTGCACTCCGGCACGGAGCTCGCGGCGGCGAGCACTGCGGCGCCGCCCAAGCTGTGGCCGATCAGCAGCGCGGGCGCCGCGTAAGCCGTGCGCAGGTGCGCCGCGGCCGCGACGAGGTCGGCGACGTTGGAGGAAAAGTTCGTGTTGGCGAACTCGCCCTCGCTCATGCCGAGCCCGGTGAAATCGAAGCGCAGCACCGCGATGCCGTGCACCGCGAGCTGCTGCGCGATGCGCGTGGCGGCGAAAACGTCCTTGCCGCAGGTGAAGCAGTGCGCGAAGAGCGCATAGGCCGTCGGCGCCTCGTCGGGCGCGTCGAGGCGCGCCGCGAGCTTCTGGCCGGCGGTCCCCGGGAATGCGACGCGCTCGACTCTCAAATAATTACGACCCTGGATCGGAATTGCGCAGCGCTTCCCAAACGCGTCGCGGCGTCGCCGGCATGTCGAGGTGCTTGACGCCGCGCGGGCGCAGCGCATCGAGGATCGCGTTCATCACCGCGGGCGGCGCGCCGACGCAGCCCGCCTCGCCGATGCCCTTGACGCCGAGCGGATTGGTCTTCGCCGGCACGTCGATGAAGTCGAGCTCGTAGTGCAGCGGCAGGTCACTCGCGCGCGGCATGGCGTAGTCGGTGAAGCTCGCGGACAGCATCTGGCCCGACTCCGCATCGAAGGCGACGTTCTCCATCAGCGCCTGGCCGATGCCCTGCGCGAGCGCGCCCTCGATCTGGCCGTGGCAGATCATCGGGTTGATCACGCGCCCGACGTCGTCCACCACGACATAGCGGTCGATCGTCACCTCGCCCGTGTCGGGATCGATCTCCAGCTCGCAGACGTGGCAGCCGTTCGGGAAGGTTGGCGGCGCGTTTGACGAGCCGCTGGCATCGAGTCCCGCGCCGAACTTCGTCGTCGGCCCTACTGGCCTATAGAACGCCTTGGCGACATCGACGAGCGCGATGCCACGGTCGGTGCCGACGACGCTGAATTTGCCCTCGCGGAATTCGAGGTCCGCGGCCGCTGCTTCCAGCAGGTGCGCGGCGAGCGGCTTCGCTTTCTCGATGATCGCATCCGTTGCGGCGCGCAGCGCCGAGCCGCCGAGCATCGCGCTGCGCGACGCATAGGTGCCGCGGCCGAATGAGACCGCGTCGGTATCGCCCTGCACCAGGCGGATGTTCTCGAACGGCACGCCGAGCCAGTCGGACGCAAGCTGCGCATAGGTGGTCGCGTGGCCCTGGCCGTGCGAATGCGTGCCGGCGACGATCGTCACCATGCCGCTTGGGTCGAAGCGGATCTCCATGCGCTCGTTGAAGACGCCGGAGTCCTCCAGGTAGTAGATGAGCGAGCGGCCGCGCAGGCGGTCCTTCGCCTCGCTCTGTTTTTTGCGCGCGGAGTAACCGCGCCAATCGGCGAGCTCCACCGCGCGATCGGTGAGCTTGGCGAAATTGCCCGAGTCGTAGGTCCAGCCTACCGGCGCGCCGACCGTCCAGTTCGCGGTGGTGTTGTACGGCATGGCGCTCGGCGGGATGTAGTTGCGGCGCCGCAGTTCCACCGGATCCACGTTGAGCTTGCGCGCGGCCTCGTCCATCAGCCGCTCGATCACATAGGACGCTTCCGGGCGGCCGGCGCCGCGATACGGCCCCAGCGGCGTGGTATGCGTGAAGGTCGCCTTGCTGGCGACGAGCATCGCCGGCACCACGTAGACGTTCGGAATGTTGCGCAGCGCGCAGAGCACGGGCACGACGCCCGCGTTCGTGACATAGGCACCCACGGCGTGCAGCGCCTGCGCGCGGACGGCCAGGATCTTGCCGTTGTCACCGAGCGCCATCTCGGCATTGATGAGCTGGTCGCGGCCGTGGTTGTCGCCGAGGAGCGATTCGGTGCGCGTCGCGACCCACTTCACCGGACGCCGCAGCTTGCGCGAGGCCCACAGCACGAGGCCGTCTTCCGGATAGATGTCGCCCTTCATGCCGAAGCCGCCGCCGACGTCGGGCGACACGACGCGCAGCTTGATCTCCGGCATGTGGAATACCGGGCCGCAGAGGATGGTGCGCACGCCGTGCGGATTCTGCGAGCTCGTGTAGAGCGTGTACGCATCGTCCGCCGCGTTGTAATCGCCGATGCAGGCGCGCGGCTCCATCGCGTTGGCGGTGATCCGATTGTTGTACAGGCGCACCGACACCACGTGCTTCGCCTTGGCAAATGCGGCGTCGGTCGCGTCCTTGTTGCCCATCATGAGCGGGAACGCGAGGTTGCCCGTCGCGTTGTCGTCCCAGACCTTGGGCGCGCCTTCCTTCGCCGCGTCCTGGGCGCTCACTACGGCGGGCAGCGGCTCGTAGTCCACTTCGACCCGCTCGGCCGCGATGCGCGCTAGCTCGGGCGTGTCGGCGACGACGAACGCGATGCGGTCTCCCACGTAACGCGCCTTTGTTGGCTCGAGCAGCGGCCGGAACGTGCGATAGCCCTTCGGCCCGCCCATGTCCTCCGGCATGAAGAGCGGCGGAATGCCGCCGAGCTTCTCGCGCTGCGCGTCCGCCCCCGTCAGGACCAGATGCACGCCCGGCATTGCCTGCGCTGCACTTACGTCAATGCCTTTGATTCGTGCATGCGCGTGCGGCGACATCACCACCGCGCCATGCAGCATGTGCGGCAGCTGGATGTCGTCGACGTAGCGCGCCCGGCCGGTGAGGAAGCGCTGGTCCTCGACGCGGCGGACCGGCTGGCCGATGCCGTATCGATTCATCGGATTTTGGCGGCGAGGCGCGCGCCTTCCGCCATCGCCTGGAACTTGGCCCAGATCACCGACGGATGCACCTCCGGCTTGTACGTCGCCTGCGACGAGAAGCCGCAATCGGCGCTCGCGATGACGCGTTCCGGGCCGACGATGCGCGCGTAGCGCGCGAGGCGCTCGGCGATCAGCTCCGGATGCTCGACGATGTTGCTCGCGTGGGTGATGACGCCCGGCACCAGCACTTTGTCATCGGCGAGCTTCGCCGACTCCCAATAGTGATATTCGTGCTCATGGCGCGCATTCGCCGCCTCGAATGAATAGGCGCCGGCGTTGACCCGCAGCATATAAGGCGCCACGACGCCGAGCGCCGGATCGTGCACCCGCGGCCCCTCGTTGATGCCGTAGCAGGTGTGGAAGCGCACCTTCCCGGCCGGAATGCCGCGCAGCGCGTGGTTGATCGCCTCGACGTGGATCTCGGCCACCCGGCGGCGTTGCCGCTCGTCGAGCGCGGGATCGGAGAAGTTGTCCGTCATGAACGGATCGTCGACCTGCAGATAAAGGCCCGCGTCGACGATCGCCTTGTACTCCTGGCGCATCGCCTCCGCCACCGCAAAAAAGAACTCCTCATCGCTTTTGTAGTACTCGTTGGTGCCCGCGCCGCTCGGCGCAACCGACGGCATGAACGCAGCTTTGGCGCCCGTGCTGTTCATTGCCGCCTTCAGGTTGTCGATGTCCCGGCGCAGCGCTTCTTCGCCGCTGTACTTCACCGGCCCGGTGCAGACCATCGGCACGACCGGCGCAATCGAGCCGCCGGTCATGGCCCGCGCGAAGTACTCCTGGTAGTACTCGGGAAACGCCTGCCGCTCGGCGTCGAAGAACGGCACCTTCTTCCCCGGCCGCGCCTCGAAGCCGGCGAGCCGTTCCTTCACGTAGGTGAAGAAGCCGGGCTTCGACTGCTCGCCGTCGGCGACGATGTCGATGCCGCAGTCGACCTGCCGGCGCACGCACTCGGCGACCGCGCGGCGCACCCGGCTGTCGTAGCGCTCGCGGTCATAGGGCTGGCCGGCGAGGCGCGCTTTCATCTGGTCGAGCAGATCGTGCGGCCGCGGCAGGCTGCCGACGTGGGTGGTGCGGATGCGTGTCATTTCGCTTTCTTCAGCTCCTTCCAAGGATCCTTCAGCGCCGTGGCGACGGCCTCGATCTCGACGTTGGCGAGCTGCCCGTTCACCTTGCGCACTTCGCGCAGGTATTCGTTCTGCACGATGTCGCGCGTCTCGGGGTCGATCGAGATCGGGCCGCGCGGGCTGTCCGGATTCTTCCAGTGCTTGAAGATCTCGAGCGTGCGCTCGGGATCGAGCCTTCCCTTCTGCTCGCGGATCGCGGCATAGATCATCGCCATCCCATCCCACGCGGCGACCGCGGCGAAGTTGGGCGTGCTGTTCGCGCCGTATTCCCTCTTCCAGGCCTGCACGAAGCGCTGGTTCGCCGGCCGGTCGGCCGCCGCCGAGTAATGGAAGACGGTCATCACGCCGAGCGCGACATCGCCCATGTTCGGCAGCTCCTCGTCGGTCGTGATGTCGCCCGGGCCGATGAGATGCACGCCGGCGCTCGCGAGGCCGAGCTCCGAGAAGGTCTTCATCACGGCCGTCGCGGTCTTGCCCGCGGGAATGAAGACCATCAATGCATCCGGCTTCGCGTCCTTCACGCGCTGCATGTAAGGTGCGAAGTCCGGGTTCTGCACCGGCACGCGCACCGAGCCGACGATTTGCCCGCCGCCGGCCTTGAAGGCCTCGGTGAACGCCGCTTCCGCGTCGTGGCCGGGACCGTAGTCGCTCACCAGCGTATAGGCGCGCTTGTATTTCTTCGCCGCCCATTGGCCGAGCGGGTAGCTCGACTGCCAAAGGGTGAAGGAATCGCGCACGATGTACGGCGAGCGCGTGGTGACCACCGAGGTGCCGGCATTGATCACCAGGAACGGAATCTTCGCCTCGGTGGCGAGCGGCGCGATGGCGAGCGCGTTAGGCGTGAACACCGCGCCGGTGACGAGGCTCACCTTGTCGCGCACGATGAGCTCCTGCGCGAGCTGCTTCGCCTTGTCCGGGTTCGGCCCGCCGTCGTCGCGCGTCACGAGCTCGAGCTTCACGCCCGCCGGCAGCTCGTTCGCATGCAGCTTCATGTAGAGCTTCATCGCCTTGTCGCCGAGCTCGCCGAAGCTCGCGGCCGGGCCGCTGAATGTGTTCACCACGCCGATCTTGACCGTCTGCGCCGCCGCGCCGCCGGCGACGAGCGATGCAAGTGCCAATGCCGCAATGCGTTTCACGCGCGTCTCCTCATTCCATGACCGGTAATACCAGCGCCGACGGATAGCGGGCGCTGTGATACAGCGTGTCCTGGCCGATCTTGTTCGGCTGGTAGTAATGCGTCCAGAGCACATCCGTGACCGGTGAGTCGCCGTTGACGATCTCCAGGCGGATGCGGTTTCCCTTCTTGAACCGGAACGCGTTCGGCTCGAGGCTGATGTCGCAGCGATACACCTCGCCCGGCTTGAGCGGCTCGGGCTGCGTGTGCAGGTGATACGGCTCCATCTCGGTGCTGTGCTGCTCGTCGAGCGCGCGATGCGAGGCGCGTAGCCAGCCTTTCGTCACCACCTGATAGGCGGGGTTAACGCCCTTGGCGCGTTCCTCGGGGGATTGCGGGTACTGCTCGGAGAGCTTGCTGACGAAGTCGGTGTCGCGCTGCGTGGACGAAGCATAGAGCACGAGCTTGATCGGCCCGGCAATCTCCAGATCCTTTTCCAGCGGTGCGGTAGTGAACGTCAACACGCGCCGTGCCGGATCGAAGTTAGGCGGCCCCGACGGCCCGAAGCCCACCGCGCCGCTCACCCAGCCCGGATTCGGATACGCGTACGACGTGCTCTCCGTGCCCGAGGGCTGCGCAGGCGCCAAGCCGCCGTCGTTGAGCGACGTGACGCTGCCGCTCTTCTGCGAGCTCAGGTACCAGCTCCTGTACTGCACGCCGGCGGGCGGCCAGGTATCAGCGGTGCGGAAGACATTCGCGCCGCGCACGAAGTACTCGACCGCCGGACGCTGGTCCCAGTCGCTCGGCTTGCCCTTGAGAAAGCGGTCGTAGAACGGCAGCAGCACCTTCTCGTGCAGCTCGACGCCGTTGAACTCGGCGTTCGCCGCCCAGGCGTTCGGCGGGCCGCGCATCTGTAATTTGCGCGGGCCCTTCGAGCGGCGGAAGCCCTCGATGTTGCCGCGCGTGTGCAGGTCGACCTTGCCCCAGATTCCCACCGAGTACACCGGCACCTTGATCTCGTGCAGGCGCTCGGAGGCCGAGCGCGTGCGCCAGAAGTCGTCGTAGGTCGGGTGCGAGGTGACCAGCAGGTCGAGGTCGGTCTCCTGCACGCGGGGCCGCGAGCCATTGGCCGGGGAGCGGTTGATGATGCGGTTCTGGTTCCACCAGTAGCCGGGGAAGAACTGGCCGGGAATGCCGCCCTGATAGCAGGACGCGCGATAGGGATCGTTCAAGCCGTCGCAGGCGCCGAGGCACGCGAGCGCGGGGGGCGCCATGATCCCCATCCACCACTGCGACATGCAGAAGTACGACTGCCCGAAGCCGCCGACCTTGCCGCTCGACCACGGCTGGGCGGCGATCCACTGGATCACGTCGTAGAGATCGCGCTGCTCGTTCGCGCCGAGGAACTCGAACTCGCCACCCGATCTTCCCGAGCCGCGCACGTCCATGTGCACGTAGACGTAGCCCTGCCTGACGTAGAAGTCGATCGGGCCGGTCTCGCGCCAGAGAAACTGCGGTCCCGCGGGAAGGACGTTGTTGTCGTAGCGGTAAGGCGAAGCGGCGAGCAGCGCCGGGTAGCGGCCGCCACCCTCGGGAGCGTAAATGGCGGCGCCGATCTCCGTGCCGTCGCGCACGGTGATGGTCACTTCCTGCATGGAGTTAGCGGCCTCCTCGAGGCCGGTAATGCTACCGCAACGCTGCCTTAACTGAAGATATCGGCGAAGTCCACTGCGTAGGGCGAAGCCGGTAGGCGGCCTTCCAGCCCGCAGAACTCGCAGCGCTTGGATTGCGGGAAGACGATCCACACTTCCATGGCGCCGACGGCAAGGTACGCATCGCGCTTTTCGCTCAGCTCCTTCACCGAGTTCGAGGGTGAAACGACCTCAATGCAGATTTCCGGAGCGCGCGTCAATGGCGACTCAGAACCGTGCGTGCGCATGAAGCTCGGGCTCGCCCACGCGACGTCGGCAATGTAGACGCCGGTAGGAGTGACGATTGGCGCCTCGGTGATTACATGACCACCGAGCACCGCCTTTAGCTTGTACGTGAGATTGCCCTGGACGCGACCGTGATAGACGCTCGGCGGCGGCGTCATGAGCAAGCGACCCCAGGCGTCGAGCTCGATCTTTCCCGGCACGTTGACCAGGCACGGGTCGTCGCACAGTGCGCGATAGCGCACGGCCAACTCGTCGCTGGAGAGGGGCTTCTCTATCAGCTCTTGCATGTCGCCCATGCGGTCCATTCTACGGCGTGTCACCAGCCGTCGTGCGACTGACTACAACTACATCCGGCCCTGGAGCGGTTAGCTGCTATGCTATTTGTCCAATGCTCAAAGTCATCCGCATGGTCAAGCGCGGCGACAAGCTCCCGGCGGAATTTCGCCAGGAGTGGCTCGAGCGCAACCGCGAGCTGCGCAAGGCGGCGAGCAACCTTGTCGCTTCCGTGGCCGCCGACGGCAACATCCTGCCCGGAGAGCCGCTGTTCCACGGCGTCGCCGCGCTCTACTACCCGGCGATCAACGAGGCGCGCGCCGCGCACGAGAAGGAAATCGGCAAGGAGGCGCTCAGCACGATCACCGAGGAGAAGGTGCTCTACGAGCGCACCGGCGCGACGCTCAAGCCCATGGGCCAGCTCAAGGTCGTGCTCACCTCGATGCGCAAGAAGGAGCTCACGCCCGCGCAGTACAAGGACGCGGCGCTGAAGGGCTATACCAAGGTCGAGAGCAAGATGCTGATGGACTCCGGCATCCTGAAGATCGTCGGCAGCTTCGCTATCGCGGGCGAGAAGAAGCAGGGCTTCGACAGCATGCTCGAGCTCTACTTCGCGAGCGCCGACGAGCTGAAGGCCGCGTTCGGCAGCCCGCTCATCGGCGCCCTGCGCAAGGACGAGGAGACGCTCATGGAGCCCAATGCGCCGGAGGTCCGCATCGTCGCCGAGGAGTTCGTCCTCTAGGCCTTACGGGAAAAGCTTCGCGCACATCTCCGGGCGTTGCTGCGTGGTGCAGTAGTTGCGGCGCACCTCCGGCGAGTCGCTCTTGCCTACTTGACGAACGCCTGCACGCCGCAGCGATGCTGGTACCAGGCGAGCCCGTCGTTGAACCAGTGATCGGACTCGTCGTTGGCGTACGCCGCGGACGCAGCGAGCGCAAGCGAAGCGACGACAAAAAACGCCTTCATTGCGATTTCCTTCCAGAGGGTGGCGGCTTCATCGGTCCTTCCTGCGCGAGCGGCAAGAGCATCAGCGTGGCGAGCCGCGGATCCGCGGCGCGCTGTTGATCCGGGTTGAGCTTCAGGTACAGCGCCTTCGCGGCCTGCGCGATGTCTTCGACTGCGGTCAGCCGGTTGCGCAGCGCGTCGACGTTGCGATCGATGCGCTCGACGAGCGTTGCGCTCAGCGCTTTGGCGGCGCTCTGCCGCTGCCGCTCGCGCGCGACGTCGTTGGCGAGCCCGCGGAGCGTTTCGGCATAGACCTCGAAGAGCGGCTGCTGCTCCGGCGCGAGCTTCAAATCCTCCTGCAGCTCGTGCAGCGTGACTTCAAGCATCGGCGTGGGCTCGGGCTTGCCCGCCTTGCCCTGTCCTGCATCCGGGCCGCCGCCGCGATCCATGCCGCCGCGCCCGCGGCGGCCGCCGAACTGCGCGAGCGCGCGATCGGCGACGAGCGCGCCGCCAAAGAGCGCGAAGAGCTGGCGCTTATTCATCGCTATGCAGGCGCACGACCTGCGCCCGCTGCTCGGCCGACAGCACGTCATAGACTCGCAGCATCGCCTGCACGCGCAGCGCCGACACCTCCTCCAGCGCGCGCGAGCGCGCTGCTTCGAGTACACGCGCTTTCTCGGTATTCAACCGCGCATCCACCGCAAGCAGCTCGAGTGCCTCATGCGCATCGCGCGCCGCCTGCAGGCGCTCGCGCACGGCCGGCGCCTGCTCGTGGAAGATCTGGAACACCGCCTCCTGCTGCGCGCGAGTGAGGCTCAGCTCCTGGAGCCAGTCCGGCGGGCCGCCGAGCGCCTGGGCATGCGCGGCTGCGGCGAGCGCGAGCGCCGCGAGCAGCGTGACGATACGCGTCATCGCGACCCTTGGCCGTGGCGCCGTTGCGCCATCTGGTCCATGCGCGCGCGCTGCTCCGGCGTGAGGACGTCGCGCACGCGATGCACGGTCTGCGCGTGCATCACGGCGAGCGTAGACAGCGCTTTGGCCTGCGCATCCGCCGCCCCGCGCGCCTGCGCTTCATCGAAGCGATCGGCGGCGGCGAGCTTCATCAGGTTTTCGCGCGCCTGGCGCACCTGCTTCATCTGCTCGTGGACCGCGGGCGCCTGCTCGTGGAAGATCTTGAACACCTGGTCGCGCTGCGCGTCGCTGAGATCGAGGCCGCGCAGCAGCATCATCGGCGCGCCGCGGTGCATGCCCATCGGGCCGTGCATCGGCTCGCCCTGCGCCCGCGCCGCCGGCGCCAGGCCGAGGGCCACGCTCGAGGCAAGAAGAAAGCTGGCGATGTCGCTGCGTCTGAGGGGGACCATGGATCCTCCTATGGTTGGTGGCGCGGCCACTGTGCGCGGCGGCGCCATCAAGCGCCGTTAAGCCACCGTAAAGCTAGGTAAAGGGGCCATGGTCCCGGGGCTGCGCCGCTATGATTTCGCGCTATGAGCGCGCAGGTGCTACTGGCCGACGACGACGTGGAGCTCGCCGGCATGCTGAAGGAATACCTGGAGCGCGAAGGCTTCGGCGTGGCCACCGTGCACGACGGCGAGGCGGCGGCGCGCCTCGCGCTCACGGGCGGCTACCAGATCGTGGTGCTCGACGTGATGATGCCCAAGCTCGACGGCATCGAGGCGCTGCGCCAGATCCGGCAGGAAAGCCAGGTGCCGGTCGTCATGCTCACCGCGCGCGGCGACGACATCGATCGGATCGTGGGACTCGAGCTCGGCGCCGACGACTACGTGCCCAAGCCCTGCACGCCGCGCGAGCTCGTGGCGCGGCTGCGCGCGATCCTGCGCCGCGCCCAAGGGGGAAGTAACGTCGGGGGCGCGAACGGCGGGCCGCTCGAGATCGGCGCGCTCAGCCTGTGGCCGGAAAAGCGCCGCGCGCAGTGGCGCGGGCGCGAGCTGGCGCTGACCAGCATCGAGTTCAACGTGCTCGAGGTGCTGATGCGCAATGCCGGGCGCGTGGTGAGCAAGCACGAGATCTCCGAGCAGGCGCTCGGGCGGCCGCTCGCGCGCTTCGACCGCTCGATCGACGTGCACCTCTCCGCCATCCGTCAGAAGCTCGGCGACGGCGCGCGCATGATCCGCACCGTGCGCGGGCTGGGCTACCACCTCTCCAGGGAATAGCGGTGGGCCGCCTCTTCTGGAAGATCTTCATCGGCTTCTGGCTCGCGCTGGTGAGCGCTGCACTCATCACCGGCACCGCCGTATGGGTGCAGCACCATCGCGAGGCCGCGCCGGCCGAGCTCGCCGGCGGGCCGCCCTCGCGTATCGCGACCGATCTGGCGGCGGCGACGCTCGCGCACGGCGGCGTGGAGGCGCTGCGCTCGTGGATGAAGGAAGTGGAGTCGCGCCGCCCGGTGCAGCTCTACGCGGTCGACGACAGCGG
>JACXTT010007110.1_pt1 | contig 15858 bp, 13 predicted proteins | sample 9270951 | NCBI WGS metagenome assembly JACXTT01 (sample SAMN15532306, study PRJNA645909) | rock metagenome | isolation source: weathered quartz diorite | place: Puerto Rico | collected 2017-06-21 | reverse complement strand
GAAATCTTGGCTTCATCGCGGTTGAATGCAATGCCCGAAACAATGGCTTGTTCCATTTTCTCGTCTTCCTCAAAAGTAATCAGCGTGCCGGACTCGGCCTCTTCATTGATGTCAATATCCCAGTCGGTAAAGCTGCTCAGCACCCGCAGCGGCACCTTGTACTTGCCGGCAAACTCAACCGAACGAATCTGCAGCACCTTGGAGCCCATGGAGGCCATTTCCAGCATTTCTTCAAAGCTGACGGTCTTCAGGCGACGCGCCTCGGCTACCACGCGCGGATCGGTGGTGTAGACACCGTCAACGTCGGTATAGATCAGGCATTCGTGGGCCTTCATGGCGGCAGCCACGGCCACAGCCGACGTATCGGAGCCGCCACGGCCCAGGGTCGTGATATGGCCTTGCTCGTCCATGCCCTGAAAGCCGGTCACGATGACGACTTTGCCATTGTTCAGGTCGTTGCGCACACGGGCATCGTCAATCGACTCAATACGGGCTTTGGTGTAGGCGCTGTTGGTGCGAATAGGCACCTGCCAGCCCGCATAGCTGACCGACTCAATGCCTTCTGCCTGTAGCGCAATGGCCAGCAGGGCCGACGAGGCCTGCTCGCCGGTGGCGGCCAGCATGTCCAGCTCGCGACCGTAGGCATCGCCCTGCTTGGTGGGAGCCAGCTCTTTGGCCAAGGCAAGCAGGCGGTTGGTCTCACCACTCATTGCCGAAGGAACCACCACCATCTGGTGCCCAGCACGCGACCATTTGGCTACGCGTTTGGCAACATTGCGGATGCGCTCCGTGGAACCCATCGACGTGCCGCCATATTTATGAACAATCAATGCCATGAAATTGAGGATTTTTGGTGCAAAACCTAGGGATTGTACCAAGTCAAGACCTCGCCCCGGCGCTGTACGAAGCCCTGCCCTGTTTTGATGTGGATGCGGTGCCCGCGTGTGCGGCAATCGGCCACCTGGTCCAGCAGCTCCGCCAGTTGTGCCGTGCTGGGTATGACCTGGAATTGCAGCTTGAGCCAACGCCGCAGCACGTTGGACTGGCGGGCGCGGCTGAGCAATTGCAAGGCCTTGATGCGCAGCATGCCGTCACTCGCGCGCGCGACCGTTTGCAGGTCCGTTGCCGCCACTTCGTCCAATAGGGATTGCGCCTGTGCAGCGTGCGCAGCGCTGCGTGCAAAGGTGTCCAGCCCCTGCGGAAAAGCGGCACGCAGCGCTGGCATCAGTTGCAGGCGGATGCGGTTGCGCGTGAACTGCGGGTCTGCATTGGTGGGGTCTTCCACAAAAGTCTCACCGCGCTGGTGCAACCAATGCCGAATATCGGCGCCGGATACGGCCAGCAAGGGGCGAAAATAATCCACCCCATCACGTTGCCATTGGGCCGGCATGGCGCTGATGCCAGCCAGTCCGGCGCCCCGGCTCAAGGCCAGCAGCATGGTTTCCACCTGGTCATCGGCATGCTGGGCAATGGCAATGGCCTGAATGGGTGGTGACGATGCATCGGAGCGCGCCAAGTCGGCCAATGCCCGGTAGCGTGCCTGGCGCGCCGCATCTTCGGGGCTTTGCCCCGCCTGGTGCCGGGCGTCTACCCGCAGCAAGCGCAATGGCACCTGCAAACGCTGGCACAAGGCGGTGCAATGGTCTTCGAACTGGCTTGCGGCGGCTTGCAGGCCGTGGTTGATATGCAAGGCAACAACCTGCCCCGGCCATTTGTCGGCACAGGCTACCAGCAAGGCGACTGAATCTGCGCCGCCGCTCAAGGCCACCGCCAGTGGCAGTGCAGGCTTGAACGCCCGCAGGGCCTGGTCCACGGATTGGGTCACGGCAGCAAAGAAAAAAATGGGGATCAGGCGCGGTCAGCACCGACGCATGGCTTCCCGGGGCGGCAAATGCCTAGCGACCTGCGGCTTTGGTATCGGTAAAGCGCCCGTAGCTTTGCAGACGTTCATAGCGGCGATCCAACAGTTCCTTGACCTTCAGATCACTGATCTGGCGGTAGGCATCGGCCAGCGCGCGCTTCAGGAAGGCGGCGGCCTGCTTGGTGTCACGGTGCGCACCCCCAACGGGCTCGTTGACAATCTTGTCAATGACGCCCACGGCCTTGAGCCGGTGAGCGGTAATGCCCATGGCATCGGCCGCATCGGACGCTTTGTCCGAGGTCTTCCACAAAATAGAGGCACAACCCTCGGGGCTGATCACCGAGTAGATCGAATACTGCAGCATGATGACCTGGTCCGCCACCGAAATGGCCAAGGCGCCGCCGGAACCGCCTTCCCCAATGATGGTCGTAATGATGGGTACTTCCAACTGTGCCATCTCGTAAATATTGCGGCCAATGGCCTCCGACTGACCACGCTCTTCGGCGTCAATGCCAGGATAGGCGCCGGGTGTATCCACAAAGGTGAACACTGGCAGTTTGAATTTTTCGGCCAGCTTCATCAGGCGCAAGGCCTTGCGGTAGCCCTCGGGCTTGCTCATGCCGAAATTGCGCAGGCCGCGCTCCTTGGTGTCGCGCCCCTTCTGGTGACCCAGCACCATGCAGGGTGTGCCATTGAAACGGGCCAGGCCGCCGACGATGCTCAGGTCATCGGCAAAGTGCCGGTCACCGTGCAGCTCGACAAAATGCGTGAACAGTTCGTTGATGTAGTCCAGCGTGTACGGGCGCTCGGCATGGCGGGCGATCTTGGTGATCTGCCAGGGCGTCAGGTCGCTGTAGATATCTTTGGTGAGTTGCTGGCTTTTCTTGCTCAGTTGCTCGATTTCCGCAGAAATGTCCACCGCAGATTCATTTTGCACATAGCGCAACTCTTCAATCTTGGTTTCGAGCTCGGAAATCGGCTGTTCGAAATCGAGAAATGTCTTTTTGGCCATCGTTACATCCTTATCTGTCTCAATATTCCACTGGCACCGGGTCCAAGGACCGCCAAATATACCAAGTTGCGACTGTGCAGTATGGCGCCCAGGCGGCAGCCACCTCACGGGCGTCACTTCGGCTCACAACGTCGCCGGAAAAATAGTTCTGGCTGATGCCGGTGATCAGTCCCACATCATCCAGTGGCAGCACATTAGGCCGCATCATATGAAAAATCAAGAACATTTCTGCAGTCCAGCGGCCAATTCCGCGGATTGCGATCAGTTCAGCGACGATTTCGTCGTCCGTCATGCCATCCCATGACTTGACGTGCAAGGCCCCGTTGTCGAAATGCAGCGCCAGATCCACCAGGTATTCGACCTTGCGCACGCTCAAGCCGGCAGCGCGCATATCGTCAACCTTGAGTTTCAGCACGTTGGCCGGCGTCATCTTGCGCGGTAACAGCGCGAAGCGTTCCCACACCGTTTGCGCCGCCTTGACCGATATTTGTTGGCCCACAATGCTGCGTGCCAAGGTCACAAAGGCATCGCCACGCGTCTCCAGACAGGCATCGCCAAACTGGGGAATCAAGCGTTTCATGACCCGGTCTTTTTTGACCAGGTGCTTGCAGGCCTCATCCCAAAAGGCGGGCGTCGCTGCCTGCGCAACGGGCTTCTTCACAGCCGCCATCACTTCACCACTTCCCAACTGGTTCCGGTGGGCGAATCTTTCAACACAATACCCAGGGCCAAAAGGTCCTGGCGAATGCTGTCGGCCAGCGCAAAGTCGCGCGCGCTCTTGGCGGCGGCGCGCTGTTCAATTTTCTTTTGAATGGCCTGTTCGTCCAAACCGGCGCCGGCTTGCAAAAAGGCCTTGGGGTCTTGCTCCAGCAGGCCCAAGGTGGCGCCCAGCGCCTTCAGCAGGCCGGCCAATTCGCCCGACTGCGTGCGGTTGACGTCCCTCGCCAATTCAAACAGCACGGCCACTGCCTCGGGCGTGCCAAAGTCATCGTCCATGGCGGCCTTGAATCGCTGCGCATGGGGCTGCGTCCAGTCAATGCCGCCAGGCAAAGCCAAAGGCGGCACCAGGTCCAGCGCGGTGTACAGGCTTTTCAGCGCATTGCGTGCGTCGTCCAGATGCACGTCGCTGTAGCCCAAGGGGCTGCGGTAGTGACCACGCACCAGAAAGAAGCGCACAGTCTGCGGGTCGTATTTGGCCAGCACCTCGCGGATGGTGAAGAAGTTGCCCAGGCTCTTGCCCATCTTCTTGTCGTCCACCTCGACCATGCCGTTGTGCATCCAGAAATTGGCCATGGAGCGGCCTGTGACGCCTTCGGTCTGGGCAATTTCATTCTCGTGGTGCGGAAACTGCAGGTCCGAGCCACCACCGTGGATGTCAAAGGTCTCACCCAGCGTCTGGCAGCTCATGGCCGAGCACTCAATGTGCCAGCCGGGCCGGCCAATGCCATAGGCGTGGCCGCTGCTTGCGCTGTCCCACTTGGCATCTGCCGGCTCTTCGGGCTTTGCCGCCTTCCACAGCACAAAATCCATCGGGTCGGCCTTGCCATCGTCGACGGCCACGCGCTCACCGGCACGCAAATCTTCCAGCGACTTGCCGGACAGTTTGCCGTAGCCATTGAATTTGCGCACCGAGTAGTTCACATCGCCAGAGCTGGCTTTGTAGGCCAGTCCCTTTCCTTCCAACTGGCGAATCATGTCCAACATCTGCGGAACATACTCGGTGGCCCGCGGCTCGTGCGTGGGCGGCTGCACCCCCAGGCGACCGATATCCTCATGCATGACGGAAATCATTTCATCGGTCAGCGCCCGGATGGCAATATTGCGCTCCAGCGCCCGGCGAATGATCTTGTCGTCAATGTCGGTGATATTTCGGACGTAAGTGACCCGGTAGCCGCTGATGGTGAGCCAGCGTTGCACCACGTCAAAAGCCATGGCCATGCGGGCATGGCCGATATGGCACAGGTCGTAGATCGTCATGCCGCAGACGTACATCCGCACGTGACCGGCTTCGATCGGGGCAAATGGCTCCAGCGCACGCGATAGCGTGTTGTAAATGCGCAAACTCATGGATATTTCTAAGACTTTACCAAGAGAATACGCTCTTGGCAGGGGATTTTACTGGTACAGATTTGCTAAGGGTAAATCTCGGTCTCTCGCTAAAGGGCGCGTACACCCCCTCAGCTACAATTCAACGCAGTATAAAGCCCCCGCCAGAGGGCCAACCATCGTCTGTGAATCTGAAAGCTTTATGACGCACTCCCGTTTATCGGTACTTGGACCCTTGCGACTGCTGACACTCGCAGCGTCCCTGATGTTTACATTGGCATACGCTGACGACTACGCCGACGTCTCCCAACTGGTTCGCGCGGGCAAACTTCCAGAAGCCTTGACCAAGGCCGATCTCTATTTGGCCACCAAACCACGCGATCCGCAAATGCGCTTCTTGAAGGGCGTTATTCAGCGCGAATCGGGCAAGACCACTGACGCCATTTCAACTTTTACCCGCTTGACGGAAGACTTTCCGGAGTTGCCTGAGCCCTACAACAACCTGGCGGTGCTGTATGCCGGCCAAAGCCAGTTTGACAAGGCCCGCACGGCGCTGGAAATGGCCATTCGCACCAACCCCAGCTACGCCACCGCGCATGAAAACCTGGGCGACGTCTATGCCAAATTGGCCAGCCAAGCCTACAACAAGGCCTTGCAACTCGATGCATCCAATGCCGGCGTGCCCCCCAAACTGGCGCTGATCCGCGAACTGTTCAGCCCCGCTGGCGCCAAGAATCAACGTCACAGTGCCGCCCACGTCACGGCGCCCACTGCAACGCCCGTTGTGACGCCCACCCCCGTGCCGGTTGCCACCGCCGCGCCAGCCGTGAAGCCACCACCGACCCTGCCGGGCCCGTCCTTTGCCAAGGCCACCACTACGCCCGCTGCACCAGCCGCCTCTGCTACGTCTGCGCCCAGCATTGCAACGCCGGCAACGACCACGGCCACTGCGTCGGCCACCCGGCCTGCGACAACGCCCCTCGTGCCAGCCACCACGTCAGGCGGTAACTCCAAAGAAGCCGAGACTGCGGTCTATGCATGGGCCAAGGCCTGGTCGGCACGCGATGTCAAGGTCTATCTGTCTGCCTATGCCAAGGAATTCACCCCACCCTCCGGCCTGAGCCGCAGCGCCTGGGAAGAAGAGCGCCGTCAACGCATCAGCAGCAAATCCTCTATTACCGTGAAGCTGGAAAACTTGACCGTTACGGCGTCCAGCAACACAGCGGTTGCCAAGTTTCGCCAGGATTACAAGGCCAACGGCCTCTCAGTATCCAGTCGCAAAACGCTGGATCTCGTGAAAAACGGTGAGCATTGGCAGATCGTCAAAGAATCAACCGGCACATGATGCTGACCCGGTTGACTGCAGGCACCATGGGCAGATCGATTTTCGTAAAAGTACTGGTAGCCATCACATTGGCAGGCCTAGGCATGGGCGCGGCCCACGCAGCACAACATGCCAAGCACCGCAGCAAAGCCAAGCCGGCGCCACAGCCCGTGGCGCCAGCGGTGAAAGACCAGGACGGCGTTGCCGAAGCACGCCTGATCGAGGTCTACAAGCTGATTGGCCAGGCACAAAACCATGAAGCGCTGGCCAAGGCGGACCGGCTGGTCGAAGACTATCCCAACTTTCAGCTGGCGCAACTGGTGCACGGCGATCTGCTGTCCACGCAAACCCGGCCTATCAAGTCTTTTGGTGACGTGCCCGAGGTGCTGATACGGGGCACAGGCGGAGCAACCACCTTGGCCGAACTGCGTGAGGAATCGCAGCGCCGCGTCAAGGCCCTGCGCGAGCGCCCGGCGCCTGGCACCGTGCCTTCGCAGTTTCTGGCATTGTCGCAAAAGACCAAGCACGCCATTGCGGTCGATGCATCGCGCTCGCGCCTGTACCTGTTTGAAAACACCGCCACTGGTTTGACTCTGGTGGCAGACTATTACATATCGGTCGGCAAGGCCGGCACGGCCAAGACGTCCGAGGGTGACCAGCGCACGCCGCTGGGGGTGTACTACATCACCAGCAACTTGGACCCCAAGTCGCTGAAGGATTTTTACGGCTCGGGTGCCCTGCCCATCAGCTACCCCAATATGCTGGACAGCAAACGCGGTAACACCGGCAGCGGCATCTGGCTGCACGGCACGCCTCCGAACCAATTTTCACGTCCACCACAGGCCACCGATGGCTGTGTGGTGCTGGCCAACCCCGACCTGCAGCACATCATCCACACCGTGGAGGTACGCTCTACGCCCGTGGTCATTGCGACGCAACTGCAGTGGGTGGCACCACAAAGCGCGCTGGCCCAGCTCAAACCGTTTGAAGACGCGCTGCATGGCTGGCGCAATGCCAAGACGTCGGGCAATCTGCAGCAGATCCTGACCTACTACACTCCCGACTTCAACAGCAACGGCAAGACCCTGACGCAGTGGACGCCAACGCTGAAGACCGAAATCGACCAGACGCAGGGGCGCACCATCCAACTGAAGGATGTGTCCTACCTGCGCTGGACAGACGCTGCCGACACCATGATCGTCACCTTTGGCGAAGTGGCAGATGGCACCCGTGTCGGTTGGACCAAACGGCAATACTGGATTCGCCAGGAAAACCAATGGAAGATATTTTTCGAGGGAGTTATTTGATGACAATGCAATGGAACACTTTCAACCGGCGCGCCGCCATGGCCGCATGTGCGCTGGGCCTGCTGGCCAGCCCGGTCTTTGCGGACACCGCGCCACAGGTCAAATTTCAGACCAGCCTGGGCGATTTTGTCGTGGAGTTGAACCCCGAGAAAGCCCCTAAGACGGTAGAAAACTTCCTGATGTACGTCAAGGCCAAGCAGTACGACGGCACGATTTTTCACCGCGTCATTCCCGGCTTTATGGTCCAGGGCGGCGGGTACACCGCCAACTACGATGAGAAAATTACCCGCCCGCCCATCGTGCTGGAAGCCAACAATGGCCTGAAGAACGTGGTGGGAACGATTGCCATGGCGCGCCAAAACGAACCCAACACGGCAACCGCGCAATTCTTCATCAACGTCAATGACAACCACGCACTCAATGCCAAGGGTCCCGCAGACGGCTACGCTGTCTTCGGCCGCGTCATTTCCGGCATGGAAACCATCCAGAAAATCCGCCACGTGCCAACTGGACCGGCAGCACAATTCCAGTCCGACGTACCCAAGACAACCGTCCTTATCAACTCCGCCACTTTGGTGAAATAAATCATGAGCAATCCACAAGTCGCACTGCACGTGCTGAATTACGGCGTTATCACGCTGGAACTGGACCAGGAAAAGGCCCCCAAGTCCGTTGCCAACTTCCTGGCCTATGTGGCCAAAGGCCACTACGACGGCACCATCTTCCACCGCGTGATCCCCGGCTTCATGGTGCAGGGCGGCGGCATGGAGCCGGGCATGAACCAAAAGTCCTGCGACGCCCCCATTGAAAACGAAGCCAACAATGGCCTGAAAAACGCCAACTACACGGTTGCCATGGCGCGCACGGGTGACCCCCACTCGGCCACTGCCCAGTTCTTCATCAACGTGGCCGACAACGGCTTTCTGAACCACACATCACCCAGCTCACAGGGCTGGGGCTATGCCGTGTTCGGCAAGGTCGTGTCCGGCTCCGAAGTGGTCGACAAGATCAAGGCCGTCAAGACCGGTCGCAGGGGCTACCATGACGACGTTCCCAAGGAAGACGTGGTCATTGAAAAAGCTGTAGCACTGTAATTCGGCCGGCGTGGCATGGAACTGCAAGCCCCTGCCCGCTGGACGTGCGTAGACTTTATTTCGGACCTGCACCTGCAGGCCTGCGATACCCAGACCTTCGCTGCCTGGCAGGCCTACCTGCAGCACACCGTGGCCGATGTGGTGTTCATACTGGGCGACCTGTTTGAAGTCTGGGTTGGTGACGATGTACTGACACTTGACAACGGCTTTGAGCAGCAATGCGCCAATGCACTGCGTGCGGCGGCGCAGCGGCTGGACCTGTACATACTCTGTGGCAACCGCGACTTTCTGATGGGGCCGGCGCTGATGTCCGCCTGCGGCGCCACGCTGATGCAAGAGCCTTGCGCGCTGGAGTTTGCCGGCCAGCGCTGGTTGTTGGCACATGGCGACGCCCAGTGCCTGGCCGATACCGACTACATGGCGTTTCGCGCCGTCGTGCGCGGTGACACGTGGCAGCAAGATTTCTTGTCCCAGAGCTTGCCGCAACGCCTGGAACTGGGCCGGTCCTTGCGTGCACAAAGCGAGGCGCGCAAGCGCACGCAAACCGAATATGCCGATCTCGATGGCGACGCCGTCCTTGCGCTGCTGACGGACCACCAGGCCACGCACATGGTGCACGGCCACACCCACAAGCCAGCGCGCCATCGTCTGTCCGATGGCCGCGAACGACTGGTGCTCAGTGATTGGGATCTGCAGGCCCACCCACCACGCGCCGAAGTGCTGCGCCTGCGCCGCACAATGGCAGACACAGTGCCGAGCTATACGCTGGAACGCATACCGCCGAGCATGGCCGGCGGCGCGCTGCAGTGAAACCTATGCGGAATTCCAGGCCTGGGTGTCGACGGCATCGATTTGCCAGGGGTCCAGAAACTGCTGGGCGTAGCGCAGGTAAACGCCCTCGTTGACAAAGACGTCAAACAGGTCGGGGTCTATGTGCCCGCCCATGCGGAATTTGTGCATGATGCCCATGGCCTGCGACAACTTCATGCCCTGCTTGTAAGGTCGGTCACGCGCGGTCAGCGCCTCGAAAATATCGGCAATGCCCATAACCCGCGCCTGCACCGACATTTGGTCGCGCGTCAGGCCCTTGGGATACCCCTTGCCATCCATGCGCTCGTGGTGGCCGCCGGCATACTAGGGCACGTTTTTCAAATGCTTGGGCCAGGGCAACTCGTCCAGCATTTTGATGGTGGCAACTATGTGGTAGTTGATGATATCGCGCTCGGCTGCGGTCAAGGTGCCGGCACGTATCGTCAGGTTTTCTATCTCGTCTGCCGTCAGCAGTTCAGACTCCACGCCACTGACATTGCGCCAGACCTTGTTCTTGCCAATATCACGCACGCGCTGCAGATCGGCGTCCTTCATGAATTCGGCGCCCCGGTTCACCACTCGCAAAAAATCACGGTCGGCATCCAGCGCGTCGATCTTCTCGCGGCACTGCGCCCACACATGGGCTTCGGCCTCGGCGTCTTTTTGCTCCCGTAATTCCAACTGGGCATGCAACGCAGAAATTTCCAGGTCGCGCTTGAGCACCTCAAAGCGGGTATCCACCAGGTCGATGCGGTCAAACAGCGTCTGCAGCTTGGTTGCCTTGTCGACCACGTGCACCGGCGTGGTGACCTTGCCGCAGTCGTGCAGCAGCCCGGCTATCTTCAACTCATAGCGGTCGCGGTCATCCATGGTGAAGGCCGACAACGGTCCGGTCTGGCTGGCGTTGACGGCTTCGGCCAGCATCATGGTCAACGCGGGCACGCGTTGGCAATGGCCGCCGGTGTAGTGCGATTTCTCGTCAATCGCCAGATTGATCAGGCTGATGAAGGACTCGAACAGCGCCTCCAATTGCGAACACAGGTTGCGGTTGGTGATGGCGATGGCCGCCTGCGAGGCCAGTGACTCCGCCAGACTTTGGTCCGCACCGGAAAACGACACCACGTCGCTACTGTTTTTGCGCTTGGCGTTGATCAATTGCAAGACGCCAATCACGTCGCCCTCATGGTCCTTCATGGGCACGGCCAAAAAGGATTGCGAGCGGTAGCCGGTGCGTGCATCAAACTGGCGGGTACCGGAAAAATCGAAGTTGGGCTCGGTATAGGCGTCGGCAATGTTGACGGTTTCGTTGTGAATGGCCGCGTAGGCCGCTACCAGCGAATCGTTGGGTTGCCCATGGCTGTCGCGCAGCGGCAGGTTTGGAAAATCGATAGGCTTGCCCGAGGTGCCACCCATGGCGATCTTCAATGAGTCCGTCTTCAAGATCTCAAAACGCAGCGCCTGCCCGTCATCGGTCATGCGGTACAGCGTGCCGCCGTCGGCATTGGTGATGGTTTTGGCCGCCACCAGAATACTTTCCAGCAGACGGTTGATATCCCGCTCTTTGGAGAGCGCCGCACCCACGGCATTGAGTTGCTCCAGCCGTCGCAGCAGGTCTTCAACGGAGTCCATAGTTCCCCCTTGTCAGGTCGTCAGGTTGCCAGGTCCAACAACGGTGGACCTGGCTATTTTTCCACAACCAGCCGCAGACGGCGCTGCTCCGGCACTATTTCTTCAACAGAACCTTGAGCACATTTTGCACACGACGTGCCGCCGGCGCACTGAAGTCACCGGCCAAGACGGTGGCAGTGTCCTGCGCCCAGGTTTGGGCGGGGCTTGGATCATTGCGTTTGGTCAGCAACTGCAGTTGCAGGTTGCGCCGCGCATCCAGGTGCTCGGCCGGTGTGGGCACCTCAGCGGCCATTTCCAGGCGCAGCAAGGCGACATGGGGGTCCGCTGCCTTGCCATTACCCTGGTTCTGGCCGGAAACTGCCTGGACCCAGGCATTGCGTGTGGTGCTGGGCGCGCGGTTGCCTAGCTCTTGCGTGGCCGGCACCAGCGAGGGATCGCGCTTTTCCCAGGCCGTCAACAGCTGGGTCAAGGCCTCGCCATGGGCTTGCATGGCCAGTTTTTTCAGTGCGTGTTGTGCTTGTTCCAAGGCGTCGCGTTGGGCGCGGAAGGCTGCATCGCCCAGGCGCGGGGCATCGGGACGTGCCTCATGGCGGTCAGTGCCAAAGCGGCCACCCGAGCGGCTGTCGAAACGGCCAGCACCACGGTCATCCGAACGCGGCGCAACACCCTTGCCATCGCGCGGGCCCCGGCCTGCATCCTTCTTGTCACCCCATTTGCCAGCACGGGCACCAGCAGGTGCAGGTGCGTCCTTTTTCATGCCGGGACGGTCGTCGCCGCGCATGGCAATGACCGGCTTGGGCGCCGGCTTGGGGGCGGCAGCAGGTTCAGCTGAGATCTGTGCGGGCGCCTCGGTCGCGGACTGGGCACTGGCATCAGTGGATGTCGCCGCATCGGCCGTTTGCACGGCGGCCTTGGCGTCGCTCTCTTGCGAGCCCGCCGTTTTGACATCAGCCTGCGCCTGAGCCTGACCCTGCAGAGCAGCTTCCAGCGCGGCCATGGCGCCGCGGATAGCATGTGCGTCGCCGCTGGCGTTGGCAGCATCCAGCGCCTTGGCGGCTTGCAGCACGGTGCGGTCACGGGCGCCGAGCGAAGCTTCTGCCTTTTCGCGCTCCGCAGTCTTGCGGTTGAATGCATCGTCTATGGGCTTGCGGAAGGCGTCCCACAGCTTTTGCTCGTGTCGGCGGTCCATGGGGACGCGGTGGGCCTGCGCCTGCCAGCGCTGCTGCAAGGCCTTGACGGCGTCGATGCGCAGCTCGGCCGCGGCACCCAACAGCTTGGCCTCTTCGATCATGGCCTGGCGCAATGCCAGGCTTTCGGCCTGCAGGGCCTCCAACGGCGCTGCCGCGTTTGCCATGGCAGCCTTCCACAGCGGTTGCATTTCGGCAAAGGCTTTCTCACCCAGGTGGCCTGCATCGCGCCAGCGGTCACCAAACTGGTGCAGGATGCGATTGAAGCCCTTCCAGTCATCGTCCAACGCCGTACGGTTGGCGCCAGCCCAGGCATTGAGTTCTTCAATCAAAGCCAGGCGCTGTGCCTTGTGCTCTGCCGATTCGGCCCGCACCTTGTCCAACCAGGCCTCCACGACCTTGTGGGCTTCGTTGCAGGCTTCGTCAAAGCGCTTCCACATGGCGTGGTTGGGCGCGCCGCCCTGGTCGGTCTGTTTCCACTGCTCACGCAGGGAACGCAAGGATTCCTGCATCTTGCGGCCACCCATGGCCTGACCTTCTGGTCGCTTCAGCAGTCCTTCGGCCTGTGCCACCAAGGCTTCGCGCAACTGGTCGGCGCGCCAACGCTGCCAGCCTTCGAGTTCACCAGCCGCAGCCAGCGCCGCGTGGGCCTGGTTTTCCAGCTTGTCGTCAATCACGCGGCCAAATTCTTTCAGCGCATGGCGCAGCGCATTGGCGGCGCCGGCGCTGGCTTTGCCATGCCCTTCGGCAATTTCCAGCTCTAGCGTGGCCAACACTTCACGCACCGTCGCTGTGGCCTGTGCCCGCACTTGGGGGTCGATCTTGGGTTTGGGCTGCTTGATGGGCGCCTCGGCTGGTACGCCACGGGCCAGCCGCAATTCATCAGCCCACATGGGCACCGGGGGCAATGGTGCCGCATTGTCTTGTGACGCGGCAACGGCCAAAGCGAGGGCTGCCTGAAATGCTTCCCAAACAACCAGCAACTGGCCTTTGGATGCCTCGAGCAGGGGTGGAAATTTGGCGTCCACACTGGCCCAACTGGTGTCCGATGCCAACTGGCTGGCCTGGGCCTGCCATTGCTCCACATCCACACGCAGCGCGTCCAGTGTGGCCTGTGCATCCTGCCAGGACTTGGTCGACAACACTTCAATGCGCTGCGCCAGCAGAACGGCCGCTTCGCGCTGCACCTGGACCCGGCGCTGCAGGTCTTCAATGATGCGCACACGCTCGGCCAGTTGCGTCTTCAGCGCGGCCAGGGGCTCGCGGCTCAGCGGCGCGCCGGCCTTGGCGGCATCGCGCTGCCAGGCAAGAGCATCGGCAATATTGAGTTTGACCATGCCCAGCAGGGCTTGGGCCTTGGTGGCCCAGTCAGTGGCCAGTGCCTCTTGTCCCTTGGCGCGCTTGGCGTCGTCCAGCTTCTCGCGCACCAACTTGGCAGCACCTTTGTCTTTGACGCTGAGCTCTTTGAACACGTCGGCCAGTTGCTCGGGGCTGGGGTTGCCCTGCAGCCAATCGCGCACGCGAGCCGAGCGCTCGCCGGATGTGGGAGCCGTAAAAGCCCCACCAGTCAGACTGTCTAGGTGGGCAATATCGTTGTTTTTGGCAGAGGAAGTCGACGTCACGGTGAGCTCAGAATTGGGTTGAATAAAAATCAGCAACTGCGTATTTTCGCCGCTAAATGGAAATCGGCTTTTGGTTTTTGTCCAAACGGTCTCAAACCACCATCCACGGAGCCTGGTGCCCCGACAGGCAAGACCCGCGAACCGCAGCCATACATTATAAACATTGAACGGTTTGCTATTTAATTTATAGCAATCAGCTGACAACCCATGTGTCTACGGATCACCACCGCTTGTATGCTCGTTCTGTGGTGGCGCAGCCAAACGCCTATATATATAGTGAGCGCCCACCAAGTGCGCCGTGTTCCAGGGGAAACAAACAAGAAAGCCCGGCAACCAAACATGACATTTGGCTGCCGGGCTCGACGGCTGACCAGAGGTCCATGCCGTCAGGGCTGACACGGGGGAGATTGAAGTCCCACCGTGCGCTAGAAGCAATAGATTGCCTCCTTTGGTTACCGGGGCCGCTTTATCACTGATACCGTCACGGTATGGACTGGCTACTGCCGGAACTAAACCTGAATGAACAGGCAGCGGGAGTCTAGCGGGCTGCGGCAACGAATTCAAATCGGGTTTTCAATGGATTTTGGGCCACCGATTGGCAGATTTTCCGCCCCGCCCAATCCGCCGAAAACCCGCGCCGGCCTTGGAAAGCAGCGATCGTTCAATGATTTTTAGAATAACAAATCTATTTAATATTGTTGACTCGGTATATCCAGCCCCCCTAGAATCCGCCATCCCAAGCTTTGGCTAGGGATTACCCGCAACCGCTGCCGAACCCGGCATATTCAAATCGCTGCACATGTCGAGTCGACGCCGCAGGATATTGATAGCGTACCAACCCAAACGAGGTGTAGAAAGTCATCACACTGTTCGCAGTCTGTGGCCCAAGACCCCCGCCTAAGAAGGAAGAGCTATGACAGCGACCGAAAAATTTACCAAGGGGCTGGCGACATTCGCCGGCGATATTGCCCAAGGTTTCTTTGAAATCACACACAACGGTTTTGCCCTGCTGGGCCTGGCCGTCATGTTTGCCGTGATCACCCTGACCGCAAGGCCAGAAATCCGCCAGGCAGGAGAACTCCAGTTGATGAGCTGGCTGCAATCCCGCCAGGCGTCCGTCCCCGGTACCGCCACTGACATCGAAGTGGCTGACCGGGTGGCTATCGCCAATCCGCAGAACCTGTCCAAACAGCAAGCGGCCGTAGCCTACTGGCTGAGCAAAAAGTACAACGTTGCGCCCGAGCCCGTCAGCGCACTGGTGGCAGAAGCATTTGACGTGGGCAACCGCGCCAAGCTGGAGCCAACCTTGCTGCTGGCCGTCATGGCCATCGAGTCCGGCTTCAACCCGTTTGCACACAGCCCCATGGGTGCACAGGGCCTGATGCAGGTCATGACCAAGATCCACAACGACAAGTACGTGGGCTTTGGCGGCCGTCTGGCAGCTTTTGATCCGGTATCCAACCTGCGGGTGGGCGCCAAAGTGCTGCAAGAATGCATTGCGCGCGCCGGTTCGGTCGAGGGTGGCCTGAAACTATACGTGGGTGCTGGCAATATGGATGAGGATGGTGGCTATGCCGCCAAGGTCATGGCCGAGCACTACCGCCTGCAGCTGATCGCTACGGGCCGCAGCGTCCCGGCGACCCTGAGCCCGGCGGTTCCTGTGAACCACACGGTCAAACCCCAGGAACCACCGGAAACCGTGGCCAGCTACACCAGTTCGTGAGCCGGTTCGGGTAAACTCCGGCTTGTACGCAACTGGCGATAGGCGCCCAACCGTCAAGGCTTGGGGCGCTGACGTGGGACAACCACTGGGAAGCGTGCCGCAGCATCCGTAGGGGTGCCTGTGTTCAGCCGTTCGCCTGGGCAGCCCTTGTCTCATTTGGTATGAACAAGGTTCATTGTCTTTAAGGACTGCCATGTACCACCGCAATATCCTCGTCGAACAGACCGACCCCGAACTGTGGGC
>JACXTT010007109.1_pt1 | contig 15858 bp, 15 predicted proteins | sample 9270951 | NCBI WGS metagenome assembly JACXTT01 (sample SAMN15532306, study PRJNA645909) | rock metagenome | isolation source: weathered quartz diorite | place: Puerto Rico | collected 2017-06-21 | reverse complement strand
AAAGGAATTAAAGGTTTTAGCCAGCAGGTAGATATAGTTGGCCACCACGGAAGGATTATGTTCCAGTGCAGCCTGTTCGATAATGGCGCCATATTGTTCCAGTACAATCAGCAATTCTTTTTCCAGCGGCAATAAATCCTGTACGGCAGCTTCACCCCCTGTTTTATTGGCTGCTTCCTTGCGCAGGATGGATTTTATCCGGGCGTAGGTATACTGGATAAAGGGCCCGGTAAAGCCATGAAAATCGATGCTTTCTTCGGGGTTGAACAGCATTCTTTTTTTAGGGTCTACCCGCAGCAGGAAGAATTTAAGCGCACCCAGGCCAAGGGTGTCGTATAATATCGCCAGTTCTTCTTCGGTAAAATCTTTCACCTTGCCCAGCTCTTCTGTTTTTTGCCGGGCTACGTTTACCATTTCGTCAATGATATCGTCTGCATCTACTACCGTGCCTTCCCTTGTTTTCATCCGGCCGGTGGGCAGTTCCACCATGCCATAGCTAAGGTGATGAATGCCATCGGCAGAGGGCAGTCCCAGCTTCTGGCAAATCAGCTTCAATACCTTGAAATGATAATTCTGTTCATCGCCCACCACGTATATGCTCTGGTCGGCTTTGTATTCTTCGTATTTGTGTACGGCCAGGCCAATATCCTGTGTAATGTATACGGCGGTGCCGTCTTTGCGTTGCACAATCTTCTGGTCGAGCCCGTCGGCCGTTAAATCGATCCATACGCTGCCATCTTCTTTTTTGAAGAAGACGCCTTTCTGCAGGCCGGTTTCTACCAGTTGCTTGCCAAGAATATAGGTATCGCTTTCATAATATACTTTATCAAAATCGCTCCCGATGCGTTTATAGGTCACCGCAAAACCGGCATATACCCAGCTGTTCATTTTCTTCCATAATTCAATCACATCCGGTTTGCCGGCTTCCCAGTCTACCAGCATCTGCTGGGCCAGTTTCATAATGGGAGCTTGTTTCTCTGCCTCTTCCTTGCTCATGCCGGTGGCCAGCAGGGGTTCCATTTGTTTTTTGTGTTCATTGCCAAACAGTACATAGTAATCGCCCACAAAATGATCGCCTTTTATACCGGTGCTTTCGGGGGTGGCGCCATTGGCAAAGAGCTGCCATGCCACCATGCTTTTGCAGATATGGATGCCCCGGTCGTTGGCGATGCAGGTTTTAACGATATCATAGCCATTGGCTTTGAGAATGGCGGCGGTGCTCCACCCGAGGAAATTATTCCTCAGGTGTCCCAGGTGCAGGGGCTTGTTGGTATTGGGCGAGGAATATTCTACCATTACCCGCTGTCCTTTGGGAGCGGACAGGCCATACCGGGCATCGGCATGGCTTTTTACCAGCACATCCATCCAGTAGCGGTCTGCCACCACCAGGTTTAAAAATCCCTTTATAATATTATAGCCCGAAAACAGGTGGCTATAGTCTTTTACCAGGTGGGCGCCCAATTCGTTGCCCAGGGCATCGGGCGATTTTTTCAGTTGCTTTACCAGGGCAAAGAGCACAATGGTATAATCGCCTTTAAATTCAGGCCTGGTCTGGTTTACCTGGAACTGTTCTTCTGTAAATTCACCCCCATATAGCCGGCCAAGACTTTCCGTTACCGCCTGTTTAAGTTGCGCTGCAATTGCCATAGTTCATGCTTAAAGTGCGGCAAAAATAAGGAAAGCGAAGGGAATGGAGGGAATAGCCGGTCAGCGCCGGCCTGGCTGCTGCTGCCAGGACACAGGAGCATTTTTCTAATGATATTTTAATATTTACCAAATTTACCGATGATAATGGGATATACACCGGGATGGGACTAATAATTGGTTAAAGACACCGGTTTGGATAGCAAAAAATGGATATGAATAAGTACCTTCGCTGGGACAAAAAGCAATCCGTGTTAACGAATAAGCTGACAAATCTTATCGACTTCTTTTACCCGCCTTTCCGGCGATGGATGCCCCTGCAAACCTTTCGCTATGCAGCCTGCGGCGGCAGCAATACGCTGCTGGGCCTGTTTATTTATTCGGCGGCCTACAAATATCTTTTTCACGAAAAAAACGTGAATATCGGTTTTATGGTATCCACCCCGCACAGCGCTTCGTTGTTTGTATCCTTCCTGGTTACCTTCCCAATAGGCTTTGTGCTAATGAAGTTCGTGGTATTTATCGATTCCAATATAAGAGGGCGGCTACAATTGTTCCGCTATTTTTTTGTATTTGTCTGCAATCTCTTCCTCAACTATTTCCTGCTCAAGGCCCTGGTGGAGAAGATGCAGCTGAATGCCATTCTTGCACAGATAATAGCCACTGCAGTGGTTATTATTATCAGTTACCTGCTGCAGCGGCATTATAGCTTTAAGGTGGAACAGACGGAGGTGGACTAACTACTTACAACTCACATTTCTTTGGGCTGCGTCATGCTGAACCAGTTGCCGCAACCATCGGTAATGATAGCCTCAATACCGTAAAACTGTTCTTTCGGTTCTGATTTAAACACCACGCCTTTCGCTTTCAGTTCTTCATACGTAGCGTGGCAGTTGGGGGTATGCAATACGCCGGCGCCCAGCGCTTCTTTTTCCAGCAATACTTTAAAGGCAGCCTGTGTTTCGGCGTCAAAATGCATTCCCTTGTCCAGCGGGGCCAGCAGGGCTATTTCCAGGTCGGGCTGCTCGGGAGGGGTAATGGTAAGCCAACGGAACCCGTTTTCCATGGTCACTTGGGTATGTAATTTAAAACCGGACTTTTTGACATAAAACTGGTAGGCTTTGACCTGGTCGGTTACAAATAAGGAACTGTGTGATACTTTGGTAATCATAAAAAGATAGTTTATACATCAAATCTACCGTCTTTGCCCAAAGGCCGGTTCTTGAAACTTGCTTTTATTGGTCCAGCTTAAGGGTATCGATATAACAATGCGGGATAAAAGCCTTTGGCTGTTCTTTGGCCTGTTGTTTTTTAAGCCAGGCCATATTGCGGTAGTAATGCGGGGCAAAGCCGATTTCTTTTTTAAAGAGGGTGCTGAAAGAGCCCAGGCTTTCGAAGCCTACTTCATTGCATACTTCCATAACGGTTTTAGTGTCGTTGGTAAGCAGTTCTTTGGCTTTTTCCAGGCGCTTGTGTGTAAGGTACTGGTGGGGGGTGCGCCGGTAGATATGGGTAAACAGGCGGTGAAAATGAAAGCGGGACAGCCAGGCCTGCCGGGATACGGTGTCCAGGTTGATGGGTTCATGGAAATTCTGGTCCATAAACCGCTTGGCCGACACTATACGCTGGTAATGGTGCAGGGCTATTTTCATGATAACTAAAGATACGGATTTCCCGGAAGGAGCATGTTCTCTGAAATTGCTTTTCCCCGGCCTGCATTATATTAAAACGAAGCCGATGGCGGTATTGACCGAGTCGCGGATGGCGTTTAGCGCCGCATTAATAGCGGCTTCGGCGGCCAGCAGTCCCAGCCCTTCCTCGGTTAGCAAAGCTACCCGGATGGCATTTTTCTGCATGTCTACCATAAGCCCGGCTTTCTCATTGGTGATGGTGTCGTTTTTGCGCATTATTTCAATATCCGCCAGGTGCTGGGCCAGGCTTTTAAAGGTGGTAGTGGCTACACCCGCCACGCCGGGCCATTTGCTGTTTAAGCTGGTTTTAGCGGCATTGAGCATATTGCCGAGGAGGATAGTAATATCGAGTTTGGGCATAAAAAGGAATTAAGCGTTATGGGTTTGACAGGATCAGTTTTTTTGTCTTTTGAGACCGTTTTGCAGGATAGTCATGCTCTTAAACTCGTCTTCAACGATTTTTTTTATTTCCTCCACTTCCTGTTTTTTGCTGAATCCCAGCTTATGGTATTTTTCAAGGTCAAGCACGGTTGCTCCCAGCGCCACTACCTGCTGGTTCACAATTTTGTATTTGGGCAGTGCACTGCTCCGTATTTTAAGGCTTTCTATCTCGCCTTTTATATTGTCGTAGGTGGGTTTAAATTTTTCATATTTATTTTCCCCCGGGGTATTGTTGTCTATATTACCTGCTATTTTAACCAATACGGTAGACACTTCGACCTGGATTTTCTGGATGCATTCATCCGTTACCTGGTCGTATGCCCCGATTAACATGACATGGCAGGCTGCCAGCAGGAAAGGGATAATCAAACCAATGAACCATTGTTTGCGGGAGGGCTTCAGGTACATGCTATAGTAGTTTTTGCCTACTCTGGTTCCCGTTTTCGGCTTCCCGGGGCAGCGGCGGGTATCCTTACCCGGTGCCACAGCCATTGAAGACCCAAAGATGTTGGATTTAATTTTTATTACCTATAGTATAAGCGCTTGTTTTATTTATCGGTTCCCAACGGGTTTCCCAGCGGCGGTTAAATGTGTAAAAAAACAGCTGATCGCACATTTTTCCCTAATTTCCCTGTATAAACCAAAACTATCACATGTCGAATTCCCTTTTCCGGAAGAAATCTATCGATAAGATCATGCAGGATGCGGCGGAAGGATTGAACGACGGCCATGCGGGCGGCGGGTTAAAGCGGGTGCTGAGAGTAAAGGACCTTACCTTCCTGGGCATAGCGGCGGTGATAGGTACCGGGGTGTTTACCGCCATTGGCACGGCCAGCTATCATGGCGGCCCGGCGGTCATCCTGTTGTTTGCGCTGACAGCTGTGGCCTGCGGTTTTGCGGCCTATTGTTATGCCGAATTTGCGTCTACGGTGCCCGTATCGGGCAGCGCCTATACCTATTCTTATGTTGCGTTTGGTGAAATCTTTGCGTGGATCATTGGCTGGGACCTGCTGATGGAATATGCTATCGGCAATATTGCCGTGGCCATATCCTGGAGCCAGTATTTTGTGAGCGTGCTGGAAGGGTTTCATATTCATATTCCCGAATGGATGACGATGGATTATGTAACGGCGCATAAGGGGTACCTGGATGCTGCGAAGCAACTGGGCCATGGTAACACGATGGCTACGCTGGATGAAGGAATGCGCCATATGTATTATGCCTGGCAGAACGCTCCTGGTGCCGGCAGCTTTCGCCTTATTATGAATGTTCCTGCCCTGATGATCGTTATTCTCATCACATGGATTGTATATGTGGGTATTAAGGAATCGCGCACGGCCAATAACACGTTTGTAATGATCAAACTGGCGGTGATCCTGTTTGTGATCATTGCCGGGGCTTTTTATGTACACCCGGTCAACTGGCACCCGTTTATGCCGCATGGTTTTTCCGGCGTTATGAGCGGGGTGTCGGCGGTATTTTTTGCCTATATCGGGTTCGACGCCATATCTACCACGGCGGAAGAATGCCAGAACCCGCAGCGTGACCTGCCCAGGGCCATGTTCAATACGCTCATTATTTGTACCATCCTTTATATTATACTTACGCTGGTATTAACAGGCATGACCAGCTATAATAATCTTAACGTGGCCGACCCGCTGGCCTTTGTTTTTCAGACCCAGCATACGCGCGTTACCAACTGGATAGCAGGGGCTATTTCCATCAGCGCCATCCTGGTTATAGCTTCGGTGCTGCTGGTATACCAGCTGGGGCAACCGCGTATCTGGATGAGCATGAGCCGCGACGGCCTGCTGCCCAAAGTATTTGCGCGTATTCATCCCAAATACAAGACGCCCTCTTTTTCTACCATCCTCACGGGTTTTGTAGTAGGCGTTCCGGCGCTGTTTCTTAACCTGGACGTGGTCATTGCCCTTACCAGCATCGGCACCCTCTTTGCCTTTGTACTGGTATGCGGGGGCGTGCTTATGCTGGAGCAGCAACCCAATAAGCCTGTCTCCAAATTCAAAGTGCCTTTTATCAACGGGCAGTTTATCGTACCCGTTCTTTTTATAGGTTCGGTGCTATTGATAGCATTGTATGCGCCGGAACATTTTCGCTCCCTGTTTACCGCCGAAGGCTGGCCGATGCTTTGTTTTTGGGTGCTGGCGGCGGTGATTGCCGTGCTATCGTTTATGAAAAAATTCTCCCTGATACCTGTGCTTGGACTTACCAGTTGTTTTTACCTGATGGCACAGGAAAGCTATACCAACTGGCTGCGATTCCTGATCTGGCTGGTAATAGGGCTGGTCATTTATTTTTGTTACGGCCGTTGGAACAGCCATTTGCGGAAACCGACGCAGGGAGCGGGACCGGTTGCTTAACAAGCACATTAACATGATTACAGCAGAAAAAATAAAAGAAGTACGGAAAATGCTCAGCAGGGGCGTGCCCGAAGGTGAAATAAAAGAAAACCTGGCAAAAGAAGGATATTCAAAAGAAGATATGGATGAAGTATTTGCCCCGCACAAATACGATATGCGTTCGTGGTACCTGCTGTTTGCTATCGTTTTTCTATTACTGGGTTTTTGGGCGCTGCTGCGGTATAAGAGAGTATTTGTACTTGGGTTTTCAGTACTGCTGTTTGTACAGTATTACCGGGAAACGGAACGGTTAAAGAAATGAAGCTGCCTTATTACTTGCGCTTTTTTAGCAGTTCCGGGGGGAAAGGATGGCTTTCCAGGAACTTTCTGGCATCTTCTGTTTTTTTAATAACGGCCGGGTCTTTGTAGGCATCCGTTAATTTATCTACTCTGCGGTCATTGTAGTCCCGTTTTGTATTGCCGCTGTTTTTTGATGATGAGATCATATAAGATTCGGTTTCTTCCTCTAAAGTTACCAATTGTTTACGAGTAATCAAAAAAGCTTCATAATTAATATTTTTCCGGAAGGTCTCCCAAACTTCGCCTGTATACCCGTATACATAAAATATATTTTCTATTTCACGTAAGAATTTATTGATTCCCATTTGATAACGCCTTGTTCTGGCCACGGTGCTTCCTGTAGCATATACCATCACTTCATCAAAAAACAGGGTAAAATCCACTACTATTGCGGCAACCGTGGCAAGCACTTTTTCTGCATCGCCGTTATTGGTAACGGGCGTTATATCCATCTTATTTAGTATGTCATCCCAATCTCCCAAAACAAGGTTGTAATAGGGAATATTGGAAGCCGACACCCGCACAAACTGAACCACTTTCCTGATGCGTCCTTTAGGACCTACGCTGTAAAAATCATATTCTTTGTACGCATGGGCGTTGGTATATTCATAGCGTTCAAGATTCATAGTATAAGCTGGTTTAGGAAGACAAATAAACGAATTATTTTATTTTCAGCGTAACGTATGTTAATCCATCAAAGAACCTTCTGTCACGTATTGAAAGGCCTGCTTTCAATAGCGCCTGCTATTATTGCCTGCTTTACCGTTAGCGCCCGGGCGTATATTCCCAAAGACTCCATACCTATTTATGTCCCCCTGGGCCAGTTTTGGCCATACCTGGGATTACAATCGCGATGGCGTGGCGCAGTACGGCATGGTGCGTGATTTTATCCGGGATTTGCGCAGCATGGGCGCGGCCCGGGAATTAAAAGTTTTATATTCTTCCGCGCAGGAATTTTACCTGATGTGGCAGAAATGCGAGACGAGCAGGACGTATATACATTGATTTTATCTGCATACAGGCACCCTTGCCCGTCTTTGATGGGTGAGGGTGTTTGCATTGGGGCTGCCATATAAATGCGTAATTTTGCCCCATATTTACATTTATATGAAATTCCAGCTAGGAGACAAAGTAGTGGTGATGCATTCCAATGAAGAGGGAGAAGTAGTAGACATAATTAACGATAAGATGGTGCTGGTAGATGTGCGGGGGGTAAAATTCCCGGCGTATACAGACCAGCTTGATTTTCCGTATTTCAAACAGTTTACCCAACAAAAGCTGGTCCCGGAAAAAAAGCCAAAGAAATACATCGACCAGCTGCCAAGGGAGAAAAGCACGGGTACGGTAGTTGCCCGTAACACAGGCGGTGCCGGCGGCGTATCGCTCATGCTGCTGCCCAAATTTGAAGCCGATGAGTTTGGCGATGATGTAGTGGAACTACTCAGGATTTACCTGGTCAACGGCACAGAAACAGGGTATCAATTCGACTACCGGCTCAATTATTTTGGCGAGCCGGGCTTTGAACTGAAAAACCAGCTGATGGCCCGGCAGGATTTTTACCTGCACGATATACCATTCAGCAGCCTGAACGACAGCCCGGTATTTGAATGCGAATTTTCATTGATTACACCTGATAAAACCAAAGCGGAGTTTTATGAAACCTCGCTTAAAATAAAACCGCAGCAGCTGTTTAAACGGATAGAGGAACTCAAACAGAAAGGAGAGTCCACCATCCTGTACAAATTATTTGATGTTTATCCTACCCGGGTGGAAGACGACCGGCCGGATTATACCAAACTCTCTGCCGCCGGTTATAAAGTATACGAAGCTTCCAAAGCAAGGCAAAACCTGCCGCCCGCGCGTTCGGAAGTAGACCTGCATGCGGAGAAAATCGCAGACAATTGGCAGAAGATGAGTTCCTTTGAGATACTCACCCTGCAATTGCGGGAGTTTGAAAAATATTATGACCTGGCTGTGGCGCACCATCTTAACTCAGTGATCTTCATTCACGGGCTGGGTACGGGCAAGCTGCGCGATGAAATACACGAACTGCTGCGGCATAAAAAGGAAGTGAAGTTTTTTGTGAACCAGTACCATCCTTCCTACGGGTACGGCGCTACCGAGGTATATTTTCAATATTAACCTACCTTTGCCGATTAACTACCAGCCGAGCTATCGTTCCGCCCTATGGCGGAAAGGAAAGTCCGGACAGCACAGAGCAATGTACCGGTGAACAGCCGGGTAGCGCTTTTAGCGCTAACAGACAGTGCCACAGAAAATTACTGCCGCGCTTCGGCGCGGTTAAGGTGAAAACGTGAGGTAAGAGCTCACGGCTTCTATTGGTAACAATAGTCGCGGGTAAACCTTGCATGCTGAAATGCCACGTATACCGGCGGCGGAGGGCTGCTCGCCCGATGCCTGCAAAGGCAACGCCGGAGGGTAGGCAGAACGATCCCGGAAGTAATGACGGGACAAGATAAATGATAGCATAGAACAGAATCCGGCTTACGGGCTGGTAGTTAATTTTTGTGGTTCATATACCCCGTATATAGCATCCCTGAAACGCTTGTGCAGCTTCACCCTGTCAAAGGGAACCAGCTGTGTAAACAATACTGCCGTAAGCTCATGTGTAGGGTCTACCCAGAACAAAGTACTGGCAGCGCCGTCCCAGAAAAATTCGCCTACGGTCCCGTTATTTTCCTCTTTTGTAGCAGGCGGTTGCGTACGCACGGCAAAATCAATTCCAAAGCCCACTCGACCTTTGCCGGGCAGCCACATCCGTTTTGAAATGGTGTCCGACAGCTGGTTGGTGGCCATCAGCTTTACCGTTTCAGGGTTTAAAATACGTATGTTGCCAAGATGCCCGCCGTTGATCAGCATTTGGGTAAAGGTCATGTAATCGTTCAGCGTGGAGGTAAGTCCCCACCCGCCGGGTTTTAACGACCAGTCTTTGGTATTAAACGAGTTGGCCTGTTCGTCGGGCACGCGGCTTAATATGCCATCGTCACTGCGGTTATACAGCGCGGCAAAATGCTGACGGTTGTTTTCTGCCACTACATAGCGGGTATGTTCCATTTTCAACGGGTCAAAAATCGTTTCCCGGATGTATTGGTCAAAGGGTTTGCCCGAAAGCCGTTCTACCAGGTACGCCTGCACATCTACAGAAGGACCGTATGCCCATTGTTCGCCGGGGTGAAACTGCAATGGCAGGGCGGCGAGTTTTCTGGCCATATCATGAAGGGTATTGGCCGTGTTCATCACATCTGCTTTTCGCACCAGGTCGGCCAGGCCGGGAATATCCGTACCTGCAAACCCGGCGGTGTGGCGGGTAATATCGCGAATGGTAATCGGCCGCTTTGCCGGCTCCAGGATTAGGTTGCCGTTGGCGTCTGTTCCTTTATACACGTTCATGTGGGCAAATTCCGGGATGTATTTGTATAGCGGGTCATCGAGCTGAAAGGCTCCTTTTTCGTACAAGGTCATGAGCGCTACACCGGTTATTGGTTTGGTCATGGAAAAAATGCGCACAATAGTATTGCGATCCATGGGCGTTTTTGCTTCCCGGTCGGCATAACCGAACGCATTGAAGTATACTTCTTTTCCTTTTTCAAATACCAGGGCCGATACACCTGCTGTTTTACCGGAATCGATAAAACTTTTTAAGGTTGAATCGATGCGGAGTTTCACCGCCGGGTTAATGATGGCGGCGGGTATATCTTTTTCAGAACCGGTATGCGGTAGTTGAAATGCGGGGGTGGCAAGAGTGGTAAGAAGTATGGCAAGGATCGGTTTACACATGGTGGTTGTTTTATATTTCTTCAATGATAATATCGGCTCTTTGAAAATAACTATTTTCCGGCAGAAAGCGCAGCTTACTGAAACGTTCCTGAAGAAACATGGATTGATGTAAATCTAGGGGACTTACATCGAAGTGTCCTAAAAATGTAATAGATGAAAAATGGCCTCAAATACAATACTGTACCGGGTTTCAGTAGATTTTCTAAGCAAACCTAATTTAATTCGAAGCGTCCGTTTGGTTCAATTATAGTTTAATTCCAGTTGAATTTTCTCTCTCCATACGCGAATAGCAGCTTAATTTTTACTTTTCCCTTTTACCACCTTTAGCTCTTCGTCCAAAGTAGATATAATCCTTTGTTTGTCAGAATTTTCACGCGTAAGTGCCTCAATTAATTTATCGGCCATTCTGAGCCTTTCTGTTAAATTTCCGGTTTCATTTTCGCCGCTCAAATTGTTAGTTGGGTATGAACTTGGGTATGTTGGGCTTGCATAATGTAAATGCGGATTTTGAGGTATTACCTCCGTTTCCCCTTCCCCGGTATACCCCTGCCTATGAGTTTAAAAGCAACAAGGGAAAAAACTTAAAGTCTTTGGAAACCACTATGGTATTTATCTTCTGCATAGGATAGCCGTACTAAAATAATCAAAAACACTGCTGCGAAAAGCTACCAAAGATTTAACTATCGTTTTCCTGAAACGGCTTCCAATACCTTCTTGTTGGTGTATTTGTCTTTCTCCTTGTTTACACTCATGAGCCACTGCATGTACATTTTCTCCGGCATTTCTCGATATCCCAGGTCAAATAACCTGCCATATAGTTTTTCCATTTGAGCGAAAGTATTCTTTGCCATACCGTTTTTTTCAACTAACTGTTTTTCATACACCCGCTTTAATGTCTCTGCCTTTAATAGTAAAGCCTGTACATTAAGGGGATGGTAAAACAAGGTCAGGTCACAGCATTTAATTATGAAGCCGTCATAATAATTCTTTGTTTTATGCTCATAGCCTTTGGCAAGATCAAGTATACAGAGCGCTAAGGATTGTTGGTTACTTAGCGTGTCCATATAAATGCCGGTTTGAACCGCCTTTAACGGCAAATAACCACTGGCCATTATCCAGGCATCGATAGGGAAGGTGCCACTTGTTAACTCCGTATTGTACCAACCAATCTTTTTGCATCGATTCGATATATACGTGTGATTAGGAGCGAGTGCCAGCCAGCATGTGGCCCCGACTTCATCAGCCAGTATTTTATAAAGGTATGGCAGGCTATGACAATTACCCGCATGGGAGGCCAGCAGTTTGGTCACAAACATATATTCCCAATCGTTCCTACCGAGATAATCAGTGAAGTCGTAGGAATACGGAAGTAATTTATAAAGCTTTTCATCATTGTCCAAAAAAGTAACAGTATCTTTTAGTAACTTAAAGATACCGAGATTCTTGTGCAAGTCGGCACTGTCGGAGAAGTGGTATTGCCGTAGCGGGTTGGCCTGCATCCAGGCTTCTACAATAAGGCCAAGGCGCTGAACGTATCCATTGAATTTATCGTACTGCATATTATTGAGCCTGTACGCATTTTCAGTGATAAAGACAGCTTGCTTGAAACACTGACTACGGTTCTCCTGCACGATGACTTGCAGGCTGTCAAACGCTTCCTCATATATCTTGGCGGTATCAGTTTGGGCTGCCGCCGGAACATAGCTTGAGGAAATCAAAATAGCGAAAGCAATAACGTACTTCATAAAGATGAGGGTTGAATCGATGAAATAGTAATGCTACACGGGCATATCCGAAATTCTTTCATATCTGTTTATAAAAAAAGAACCTGCTTGCCTTATATTTTCCGTTCTTATACAGTTCCTCCCGTGAAAGAAGCCCTGTGTTGTCATCGTAAAAATATTTCCAAACCGTTTCAGTATCCAAATAGTACGGTTTGGAGCGATACAAGGTTATTTTACCAACATCGTTGAATATCTTTTCCTCATTGATTTCAATGTTGGTGAAGCCGTCGTTCCGCACATATCGGATAAGTATCTTGCTTTTGTTGTAGTAGTAGTGTTCTTCGGAAATAAGCCGGTTATCCTCATCTATCGTGTTTCTAATAATAAGATTCCCTGCTGTGTCATAAATCACGATTGCCCGGACCAAATCCTTTGTTCCCCAACTGTTCTTATTCCAATCCGAGTGTTCCATAAGCTGATTCTTTTTATTGTATATGTCAACCTCCCGGTAATAACTGCCAGTTGTGGATGTCTTATTTTGCGTCACTGTTTTTCCGTATTCGGTAAATGTAGAATCTGCCCATTCAGTCTGCGGCTTAGTTGGAATGCCGGTGGGATAATATATCTGCACTAATTTGTTATCCAAATCATATCGCTCAATCTTTATTTCGGGCTCGTTTTTTGTATAGTATACAGACCGCATCACAATATTATTGTTTCTGTCCTTTTTATACAGACACCAGCGCCGGTATTTTTTGTTAATCGTTGTATCGGTATAAATTGTATCGGGTATCATGGTGGAACCAGGGGGATATTTCACCAACGTTTCATACAGCGTATCGGATATTTTTTTATACTGAACGGAATAATCGACTTTATTAGAATCCAAATTATCCCCTTTTACTAACTCAAAAAGATTGCCGCAGCTGTCAAAGTACTCGTGGGAATAATGGACGCAAGAATCCTTATTGAACTCATGGACATTGCCCCAGTAGCACTCGATGGTGTTAAATTGATACTTTGTGATACTTGTGCGGGTGATATTGTAATCATCAATATCTTTGAAAATTAAGTTGGGTACTATCCGTTGTGCTATGACAGGGGAAAACAATATGCTCAGGATAATGATTCCAAGAACTTTCTTCACGTATTTTAAAATTTAATTGTTTGAGTAATCAGGTTGCCTTTATCATCTGTTAACGGGATTTTTGTTCCTTGTACGTTCACCGTAAGGTTTCTTGGCAGGCTGCCCGAAGGAAGTGAGGCTGTCTGACCTGCTTCGGGCTTTGGCAATGTACCAGTAGGCACTGTTCGGTCGTTGATGGTTCTTGTGTCTTTCATATCTTTCGGGGCAGAAGTCACTCCTACCGAACTGGGGCCATCTGGATTGGCGTATTGAACGATGGCCAGAGCATTTTTTCCAGGTTTAGCTAAATTGTTTATCTTATTCGCATCACCTCCATCTACCCCCTCCTTCATTTCCGTATTATTTCCCGCGTTGGCCTTGACGTTCACTTCCGGAGGCAAGCCAGTTTCGGTATTTCCCGCCCTCGTTTGTGTTACCACAAAATTTTTCTGTTGGTCATTTAATTGTCCAAATAACATATGTCCCTTATCCCTTGTATCGACTAAGGTGACATTTCCCTTGTCATCAATTTGATAGAACCTATCGGATTTATTATCATTTCTTTCAATGGCAATCACCACCCCACTTTTGGTTCTGTAATAATCATCTTCAGGAGCCTTTCCCGTTGGGTCAGACAGTTTTATCGGGTTATTGAGTACAAAATTATACGGGCTCCATTCGGTGAATTTACTTGCCAGCGGGTCAGGACTCCACCAACGACTTGCTGATGAGTTATCCGAAAACTTCTTAAAAATAGCATCTGCTTTTAAGAGCCGTACAATTTTCTTTGTATTAATATTAAACAGTACAGAACCAATGCGTTGGATGCTGTCGTAGTCAAATACCTCCACATATTTTCCGTTGGAAGCGGTCAGTATTTTTCCCTTTTTACCAATTTCCTTAAAGGGATTGAGGTCCTGGCCGCTGGTGGCTAGCGATACCACAAGTGCTATTATTGGCAATAGTATTTTGTTCATAACTACGAAAGGTTTTTTTTGAATTAATTCTTTTTATTGGGTTGTAACGTCGATTTCATTTGTTTAAGTGTATTTATTTCACGTTGCAGGCGCTCCTGTATTTCCCGGGTGCCCTGCCGCTTCTTTTCCTGTTCTATGGATCGCAGCCATCTTTGATATGCCTCCTCCGGCATATCCTGGTAACCGAGATTGTCAACTTTATCAACTGCCGCGCGCATTTCTAAATAGGCCTTGTATGCTTCAGGATACTTGGGTAAGTCACCCTCTTTTGGTCTACCCGCTGCGTCTATTTTCCGCAGGGCAATCATTTGTTTGATTTGTGCATCAATGATTAATGCCCGCATATTGCTGGAATCAATTTGCAGTATCTTTTGTTTCACGGCTTCGGCAAAATCATCGTAATCGAATTTCCGCAAATACCCGAAAAGGAGATTATCCAGGCATTGTGCGTACAACTGCCGCTTAGAAAGTGTATCTAAATAGCTATTGTTCTTTACCGCCTTTGCATTGATGAATCCGGACTGTGCCGCCCAGGTATTGGAAACTACATTGCCGTTGGTTGTTTCAAAACTGAGTAATCGGCCAGCTTTATTGGCGAACAGAATATAAAAATGTTGCGGTGCCAGCGACAGCCATGCTTTAGCGCCCAGTTGTTCAATAAGCATTAGATAAACCTCCGGCATCGACTGACACTGCCCTTTTCCGCTCCACAGCATTTTGGCAGTGAACGTTTGGGTAAGGTCTTTACTGCCATTGTAATCGTTAAAGTCATACTTGAAAGGCGATAACAACGCCATCCGTTTTGTCTTGCTGTCGTAATAGGTCTGTGGTTGCTGATAGAGCTGCTGGATACCATAGTTGAGCGCGAGGTTGTCTTTGGTACTTAAATGTTCCTTTTTCAGAAGCTGCCGTACCACGTCTGCCTTTAATTTAACGGCCGAAACAAATTTATCGTAAGATAGCTTATTATCGAGATAAGCGTTTTCAATGGTAAAGGTGGCGCGGGTAAATGAAAAGCTGTCCGGATTCATGTGGCTTATTTCATCATAGGCTTGCCGGTACGATTTTGTTTTTGATAACCATTCCATGTGCTCACGGTACATTTTGTCCTCCATTAAATCCAGTTCAATTTTAGCGGACTGACCGACCTGCTGCGCATTTTTTGGGGCTACTATATTATTGGGCTGCCCTAAAGGGCTGTTGTACATTCCGGGAACTCCAGGATTGTAAATGCCTCGATCTGGCAGCTGTGGTATTACGTTGGATAAAACCGGTTGAAACGGTGTCGGTGTATTTATTTGCCCAGGTCTTGACTGGTTAAGAATTCCATACCTCTGAAAAGTTTGACTGGATGCCAAAAAACTTTGAAACAAAAAAACAGCAGACAGCAGTGTACCGATACCAGTCTATTAAAAGTGACAGAGAATACTTGCAGTTGTTTTGGTGCCCGACCGGTATTCATATCAATGAAGGTTTGCTTTTGAAATAGGAAGGTATTCTAAAAGGACGGTCAAAAAAACCGTAGTTTCAAGGTTTTTTATATCAGGATTTTACCTTAAATTTTTCCGTTAGCATGTATTCAAAAATCTTCCATGCTGCTTTCTCATTGATACAAGGCCCTGCATCCTGGACGAACCCAGGCATTTGCGGTACTAAAAAACCACCGTTTCCGATGGCTTGAAAGGGATATAATGCGGCAACGAATTGAGTTACACGTTCTTAGTACCTTTTTCCAAG
>JACXTT010007108.1_pt1 | contig 15859 bp, 20 predicted proteins | sample 9270951 | NCBI WGS metagenome assembly JACXTT01 (sample SAMN15532306, study PRJNA645909) | rock metagenome | isolation source: weathered quartz diorite | place: Puerto Rico | collected 2017-06-21 | reverse complement strand
CATTCCGGCAAGCTCGAAGGCATCGATGCGAACTCCTGGCTGGCCGGCGTGATGTCTCAATCGCTTCTTCGTCAGCGACTCCATTCCGGCGAGACGGGAACGTTAGACCAAAAAAACCCGATCTATGCTTGTCTCAATCGCTTCTTCGTCAGCGACTCCATTCCGGCGAAGGAGGAGGCATCTCACCTATTGGCTCAAATTGCCAAACAAGTCTCAATCGCTTCTTCGTCAGCGACTCCATTCCGGCGCAGCCGCCAAGGCTGCAGTGGCCGAGCGCATCCAGAAAAGTCTCAATCGCTTCTTCGTCAGCGACTCCATTCCGGCTCTTTTCGCTTTGGCATCGGCCAACGTGATGGCGCAGGGTCTCAATCGCTTCTTCGTCAGCGACTCCATTCCGGCATGGGCAGTTCGTCGACAGTTTGAGTCGGGATTTCACCGTCTCAATCGCTTCTTCGTCAGCGACTCCATTCCGGCACCGTTGGAACCCTGCTGACTGCGGAACTGCACGTCCACAGTCTCAATCGCTTCTTCGTCAGCGACTCCATTCCGGCGTTGAGATTTACGCGTGGCGGAATGCCCGCAGCATCTCCGGTCTCAATCGCTTCTTCGTCAGCGACTCCATTCCGGCTCCCACCCTGCCTTCCACCTGATTCTAAACCATTTACCTCCCACTTTTCCGTAACCTCCCAAAATTCATCGTCCTGAAACTCTACCAACTCCAGGGCCATCGCCCCAGAATCGACGCTAACTCCTTTTGTATCAATCCCTCCGTAACCTCCCCCTTCCATCGCCCTCCAATTCGATTCATTCCAACTCCCTTGGCGTCAATCAGTTACGGGCACGCCATCAAACAATGTAAAAATCCTTACGCTCATACCGGTCCCCAACGCCCATCACCGCAAACCCACTCAGACACTGCCCACACACCGGATACACCCGCACCGAATCCTCACGCGCATCGAGCTCTCTTCCCAATTCCGCACGCAACTCGACTAACTCCTCCGCACCGCCCACGTCCACTTCAAACACGCTGTACTGGACCCGCCTTCCATAGTCCTTCAGAACCTCATGAATCCGCCGCCGCCGCCCATCGTCCACCACGTCATACGAGATCAGATACAGCATCGCCGCCCCCACCCCCGAACCTCAACTCGACGAGATCGGACAACATCGTCGCTTCCTCCGATCGCAAAGCCCGGCAAAGCCCCTCCAGATCCCGGTCAAACGCGCCGCCACTCCCTCGCCACCCGGATTCTCGCACCATCCCCTCGTACTCCATCAAGTACCGCTTCAACGCTTCCGGGGTCAGCACCACCCGCCCCCTGGCATTCCGATCACCAGCCGCCGGAAACAGGGCAGGAATCGGCGCCCCCGTGTCCGTGCCATGAGCGTCATCAGCGTCGCGCAGCGTCCCGCCATCTGCCATCTGCACCGGACGCGCCAGCGTGACGCCAAAATCCCCCGGCTGAAAGATCCGTGTGTTAATGCATCGAAGGACCAACCGGTCCACGTTCGCCCGGTACGGTTCCAACAAATCGAGCGCGAGCGAGGGCCGTCCATACTGCAGGCGGTGCAGAAACCCGATATGCGGGTCCAGCCCGATTGCCTCCACCAGTCCACGCAATTCACCGAGCACCAGCATGTAGCCGAAACTCAGCAACGAATTCACCGGGTCGCGCGGAGGATTCTTCGACCGCCCCTCAAATGGCAGCGAACTCCGGTTCATCTCGCCGAAAACTCCAAAATATGCCGCGGCCGCGGCCCCTTCCAGTCCGCGAACCGCATCCAAATCGTCAGCGGCAGCCGCAGCCGCCGCGCTTCCGTCAGATTCTCCTTCCAGCCGGTCCAGAATCTCTCGAATCCGCGGTTCGGCTTTCTGCAAGGGAATCGATTCCGGGTAGTTCGACCGCTGCATCTGGATCGTTTCCAGTTGATTCCGCACTTTTGCGTGAACAATGGCCCGGCCGATTGCGAGACTTTTCGATTCGGATAAATGCGCTTCATACTGCCGCATTCGGAGCGAGACGTTCTTCGACTCAGCCGGAACCAGGTGCCCTTTCAATCGCCCGTTCTTGGTGAACAGCGCCACGGCCACGCCCCCGTCCAACAATTCGGTCATCGCCTGCGTCGTGATTTGCACGCCGCCAAATACCGCCACCGCTGTCAACTGGCGCGTCGGAATCTCCATGAGTAACGTATGGTCCCTCGCGGTGACCACTAAACGGCCGCCCCGCTTCCGCACCGTCGATCCTTGTTCCCGCACATAGACAACAGCCATGGTAGTAGTTCGTTCGTCCGTCAGCCGCCTCAATGCTCCGCGAAGTATCGCCGCAACCTGCGTTTTTCTGACTCCGGGAAGAAATCGCCCGGTAGACTTCCCGCCATCCGCAAAACTTGTGTCTGCTGGCGCCGCGCGCCCGGTCTCCACGGCTGTAGCAACCAGTCCTTTAAAAAAATCACACCCAGAAATCGGAATCCATCGCGGTACCGCACAACGCGGGTCTTGCCGGAATGCAATTGGAGCCGCAACTCCTCCAGCGAATCCGTAACCAGTTCCAGCGCGCGTTCCGCCGCCGCCTTTCCCTTCGCCAGCACCACGAAATCATCCGCATACCGGACCATCATCAGCCCGGCCCCTTCGAGCCGGTCGTCCAATTGATCCAACACCAGATTTGCGATCATCGGCGAAACCACCGCGCCTTGCGGAATCCCCAACTCCGGCCGCTGCAGGTGCAGTCCGTCCCAGATTGCGAAATCCATCCACAAGCGGTTGAGCCGGATTGCCGAATCGTCCGGCAAAACGGCTGACAAGCGCCCGAGTGCGAGCCGTCTGTCCACCGAATCGAAAAAACCGTCGATGTCGGCGTCGACCACCCAGCGGTATCCTTGTTGCTGTAGCGCCCACACGCGGTCCACTGCCATCCGGACTCCGCGGCCGCGCCGGTAGCCGAAACTGCAGTCGTTGAATTCCTTTTCCAAATGTGGCTCCATCCAGCGGGCCACCGCGGTCTGCAATACGCGGTCCCGGACGGCTGGAACCAACAACCGGCGGCATTCCTGGGGCGAACCCGCGCGTTTCTCGACTTCCACCAGCCGCAGCGGCCACGCCCAGTACGTCTCGGATTCGACCTCCTCACGGAGTTGCTCCAGACTTTCTGCGAGAGTGGATTCGAACTCGGCAATCGTCACGCCATCAGTTCCCGCGCACCCGTAGTTCTCGCGAACCCGCCGGAAGGCCGCCCGTAGCGCTTTGATCTGGAGCCACTCGCGCATCCATCGACCTTACGGCGCCCGCCGGAATTTGGCAAGGGGCGCGATCAAGATTTTTGAGGAATTCCGAAGTCGTCGACGGCGCTGCGGGCCGGCGCTCCTCAATCGCTTCTTCGTCAGCGACCCTTCTTTGACAGGCCAAGGCCCTCGCTTGGACGGACGTCCTCAACACGGTCTCAATCGCTTCTTCGTCAGCGACTCTTCTTTGACATTCGTTTCAATCTTATTTTCGACCTGAAGGGTCGTCTGTCTCAATCGCTTCTTCGTCAGCGACTCTTCTTTGACTAGGGACGAAGGAAACCTCTGTCAAAGGGGAGACCGTCTCAATCGCTTCTTCGTCAGCGACTCTTCTTTGACCGAGGGGAACTGACCCCTCGTCTGAAGAAAGTTTTGACCCCTCGTCTGAAGAAAGTTTTGAAAGTCTCAATCGCTTCTTCGTCAGCGACTCTTCTTTGACGGCCCATACACCGAATACCTGAAACTGTCGGCCATGGAGAGTCTCAATCGCTTCTTCGTCAGCGACTCTTCTTTGACCATGAGTATCGTGGCTCTCAATCGCCTGAGGAACGGATTCATGTCTCAATCGCTTCTTCGTCAGCGACTCTTCTTTGACTTCAGATCATCGAGACCCGCAACTGCCAAATGGTGGTTAAGTCTCAATCGCTTCTTCGTCAGCGACTCTTCTTTGACGCAGACGGCAACCGCACGGATCAAGGGCGCCGTACAGAGTCTCAATCGCTTCTTCGTCAGCGACTCTTCTTTGACCGAGACAAGCGTTCCGGATCGCTGAACGTTTTCAAGCGGTCTCAATCGCTTCTTCGTCAGCGACTCTTCTTTGACCACCACGATGGCACCGGCCGGAGAGCCGAAACGCCGAGGACGGTCTCAATCGCTTCTTCGTCAGCGACTCTTCTTTGACATGGCTACGTGCTGCGGCAGCACTCCGGCTCAAACGTTTGAGTCTCAATCGCTTCTTCGTCAGCGACTCTTCTTTGACAAGAAGCTACTACGAGTACAGTGATGGCTACATCTTCACAGGTCTCAATCGCTTCTTCGTCAGCGACTCTTCTTTGACGGCGAGTCGTTGTCTCTAAGGGTTTTGTTCATTACGAGTCTCAATCGCTTCTTCGTCAGCGACTCTTCTTTGACTCGAGATTTACGCATGGCGCAATGCCCGTAGCACCGGAACTGTCTCAATCGCTTCTTCGTCAGCGACTCTTCTTTGACCTCCGGCGAATGTCGTGATGCAATTCAATTCGGTCCATGAACATGTCTCAATCGCTTCTTCGTCAGCGACTCTTCTTTGACTCCCACCCTCCGGACCATCTGATTCTAAAACACTTACCAGGTGCTTTTCCGTAACCCCTCAAAATTCACCCTCCTGAAACTCGATCGACTCATTCCACAATGCCTCAAAAGCCTGCCTAACTCCTTTCCTATCAACGCCTCCGTAACCACCACCCCACAGACCGCATTTCTGCGATTCATTCCAAAGCATTGAAAACACTGCTACATTCCTCCGATCGTCGCCTCATATCGACCCAGCCCCATGCTAGTCCCATTTCCAATGTGAATTAGCTCACCCAACCGCAGCAAGCGCACCCATTCCTTAAACCTGAAACCCCTCACTTCCAACTCTCCCACGACTCCATCCATTGCGATTCGCCGATGTTGCCTCCCGCTCTGCCGGCTCCATTCGAACACCCGGAACTCCGCTCGAACCGTCTCGAAGGTGTCCGCCACCTGCATCAGCTCACGCACTCGGTCTCGAAAGTCGCCGGTCCCGTAGAGTGCCTCGAGCAAACTCACCCGCCGCAGTAGCGCGCGCGCCACCTCGCCAAAATCTGGTGAAACGTTGTACCGGCCCTCGGTGCGCATCCTCAAAGGAGTACGAAATTGCAACTGAACCGAGCGCGTCAAGGGGTGGCGGAGCGGGTCATCGCCACCTGGATCTGGAGGCGCTATCCACGCTGCAGGCGCATTGCGAATCCGGCCGCCCGAAAATACTGCCTCCCCTGCTCCTCCGGCGCCGTGGGATACCGATTCCACGCGAAACCTCCCCCCAAATCGCCCTCCCCGGCCCATATCGTCGAATACCTGGATGAAATGGGGCAGGTAGTGCAATCCCGGGCCGATAAACAGCACGCCAAGTTCCATCAGCGCGCCCGGCGCCACCCGCTCGACGCGGTCCGGCGGACGCAGCACGAACGGGTGTGGTGCGTTGGGATACTTTCGCAGCACAGCCATCTTCTCGGGATGCACCGGCGTCTCAAACACTTTTGCGTACGAACACCTTTCCAGATGGGCGCAGCCAGTACAACTCGTCGCGCGCGTAATGCAAACCAGATCCCGGAAGTACTTGCCGAACCCACCCCGGAAGAGCCCGCCCCAATACTCGGGTCCATCAAAATGCGATTGGGTCCGAAGATGAAAGACGGTCGGATAGACGGGAAATGTGATCCATTCCATGGAGCGGTATCCTTGGCTGTATTAGAGCGGCTCGGCGATTGACCGGTCGCCCGTAAAGAAGAACTGGCCTAGAATCGCGAAGACGAGGGCGACCGCCGTCACGAGGATCAATCCTGGATCGAAGGCGCCGTCGATTGAAGTTTTCGGAACCTTGATTTGTTCGCCCAGGCGGCTGATCGCGACATTCCAGGCGCTGCACCACAGAACCGAAATTCCCAACACGGGCAAGGTTCGCCAGACGCTCTTCAGCTCTGTATTCTCAATTCGCCCCAACTTGTCGTGAATGTTCAGATAAAGCAGGTAAGCGGATGAGGCGAGGCAGATGGCCGCGCCCCCGATGAGGTGTGTATCATCCTTCTTGCCGAAGTAACTGATCCATGAGATCAGATTGCCGGCGCCCAACAAGGATCCATAAGCCAACAACATTGCCAAAGGAATCCTCAGCATTGCAACGTCCAGGACAAAAGGCAGAACTACCGTCCACGGCGACGGTTTCCATTTGCGGTAGATCTTCCACAAGAGGCCAAACGAGTACCGTTTCAAGGCGAATCTCCTGAGCTTCCGCCAATAGTGTTCCTTGAGAAGCGTCCCATCGCGAAACACGTCTAGACAATCTTCTAAGTCAACCTCCAGGCTCTTCACTTCCAGTTTGACGGCATCGTCCTTGGAGAGATGTTTGTAAGCCAGGTACAACTGGCCATCCTCGTCGATTGATCTCAGCAGGAAGGTTCGGACATCCGGCCTTTTCTCTTTTAGAGAGAGCAAGGCCGTCCGCCTCTTGCCAGCGAATTCATTACCCGTCACAAAATCATCTCCTCGTCACTATAGATAGGAGGAGTGTCGGGGGAACTGGGCTCGAGGCTGATACGGCAGATCTGATTCATATCTTCGTGCTGGTAGTACAACGAAGTCTTAGCCGGAAGATGAGCGCAGGCCCAATACAGTGCCGGGATCGCCCCCTTGTAACCGCCCGTGAAGTTACACCGGACATCCTCGAAACCATTCGAATACTTCTCGATGATTCGCTTGATGCAGGGGCCAATCTCTTGAAAGTCAACTCCTTTCCCTTCCAATCCGGTCACCTTCTCCGCCGCCACATCCTCCTTCTCCGCGAATCCTTCGAACAGCACGAGCTTGGCGACTGTGGCGTTCACCTCCGCAGCCCATCGTCCGCGAGGATTGTCGGAGGCCAGAAACACAACCCGGTCCCGCCCGGGCCGCAACTTACGGCCGATGCCTACGGTCGAAATCGAGCAAAGATTGTGGCTGCTCATCAACTCTGCCGACGTCCGGCGAATGTTGTCTCGTAGCACCATCCCGGGAGTGTTTTGCAGTTCCTTCCAGAACGCCAAATGAGCATCCAGAACTCTCGCCCGCAGCTTCTGGGATTGCTCGAGGAAGCTGGTGTCCCCGTCACGCTCGAAGTGCTCCTTCATCAATCGCTGCAGGTCCGCATCGCCAAGATCCCGCGCATAAAGAGCGGTTGTACCTACAGTGCAGAACAAGACCAAAGGCTCACTCATTTCAAGGTCTCCAGCGGCTTTTCCAGTTCCTTGACATTCTGCTCGTATTCGTCGCCGACTCGCTTCCTGAAGTATGGCGAAACGGGAAAGCTAGTCCAATACTTCTTCGGCGGCTGCCCGAATTCCTCCATGGTTTCGATGCGAACCAGGTTTTTCTTGATACTCGTGACCCTCACCCGAAGAACATCCGGCAGGGTTGGTTCCGGTTCTACCGGCACAATGGCGCTTTCGTCCTCCGGCGATGCAGCCTTTGCCGCTTGCCGCAGATAAGCCTCAAACTCCGGAATCGTCCCGTCTTTGTTTTTCAACAGCCAGTTGCCGCCCGGGTACTGGAGCTCATCGGACGCCTCATCCCAACTGCAGTATTTACGAATGGCGCCAAAACCGGGCAGATCGAAATATGGCTGCAGATCGAACGCCGGAGCAGCAGCCGGCCGGTCTGATTGGAAGAATCCACTGCGCTCCGTTTCCCTTGAAATGGTTATCTCGCACGAACCGTAGCCGAGCGGTTTGCCGTAGCCGACCTTGTGATGAAGCGCCACTCTTTTGCCGCTCACTTTGTTGCTGACCGCGAGGCACAGACCGAACCGCAGGAGCGCGAACTCCTCTTCTGTCAGACCTTCATAATCGACACGGAAACAGAATCGAATTCCTGCCGGAACACAGTCACCGCTCGCAAAATCCTGATGCACCCTGCTCTGTTTCTTGGCGTGTAGATAAAACTTCCAGCCCGCAGCTTCTCCTTCCGGATAGTAAAAGCTCCTCCGGTAAGGACCATACGACATCATGCGAGGCAATCCCTTTTCACCGCCGTTGTCCATCGCCAGCCATTGGTTGTTTGTCCAGTCAGGTGGCGGACACGAGTTACGAATCCGAACCTTCGCGCCCCACGATTTATCGCCATTGACGAAACCAAACATCCGGCACACCGAACACGCAGCCTCTATCGTGCACAGGCCAAGGCCACGCTCTTCCAGCTTGGTCGGCGGGATCGGCAGCTTGTCTTTGGCTTCAAAATCATAGTTCATGCCGCACCCGGCGCCAAACATTTGCAGGAATGACCGCACCATGCCTTTCAGTGAGCTCCCGGTCAGATAAGGAGCATGGCCATCCCGATGCAAGACTTCGAAGTGCTTCTTCAAACAGAGGGGAGTCAGCGTTTCCAGTACACATTCGAAGCTCCCGGAACGGCCTGCCGGCCGCTGCGGCGTCTCCCGCGGAACATTCCGCCGGAACGGCACAAAATGGTAAGGATGCCGGACAGCCATTATGCCTTCTCCTCCTCTTGCGTAGGTTGCAGTGATGCCGCAGCCTCGTGGAACCCCGCCATTCTGGTCAGCACTACGGGAGGCTCATTCGCATCAGGTTCGAATTCGTATTCGACAAACTCCAGCGCCACACGGCGGCCCCGTAACTCCGCGGGATAGTCCGCAATCTCTCGCGGAATCCGGGTCTCCCACCAGATATCTCCATCCGGCTCCCCCCAAAGGACCTCAGTCCTTCGCCCCAAGGGGCGAAGCGCCCCTTCCGGCGAATCGTCGATGATGACACAGTGGAATTGTCCATTCCGCATCTTCCGCCAGCGTAATTCGCAATCGGCTCCAAACAAGACGCCGCTCGAATAGGTTTCCACGGCCGGGCGTTCTGTAGGCGCAGTCACGGAATTTGGATTCGGTCGCAAATCGCAGAGCCGCGTGTCCCAGGGCGACTCGAGCAGAGCCCATTGATAGCGATGCCAATCAACTGTCTCTGCGAATTGAAGTCCCTTGAAATTCTTAATGGAGGCCATGCGATCTATCCTTCCGCTGGCGCTGCCACATATGCGCGAGTCCTTCGGCCTGCAAGCAAGCCGCTCTGCTCGCTATTCCACCAAGTCTGTGAGAAATGTGGTTTTGAGTGCTTCCAGAAAAAATCGGGATTCACCTGGTAGCTCTTGCGCCATGGCATCGATTCGCCCCCGGCGCGCGCTTCGAGTTCAGTGAGTGGCGTCAATTTGGACGCTTCCGCCGCGGCGAATCCATAACGAGTTCGATCCGCGGCGCTCACGACCTCACCAATGCCTACAAGGTGTTGACGGTTCACTGCGGCCCCAAGATAAGTCAATTTGGCACTCAGGACAGTAGCGGTGATGTCGCCAAATCCTTTGCTCTTTCCCGAGCCCAGAGGGACTCGCCGTTGTTTCAAGTCCTCGAACAGGTAGCCCAGCAGACCGATGTGCCATAGCTCGAAATTTCGCACATGAAGGGTAAACTCGAACGTCGCTTGATGCAGAGGCGCCGAAGAGTACAAGTGCAATACGCTGCCGGTTTGGCGCGAAATCGAATTGTTGTCTACAACCTTGGCTGTGCCGGCCGTCTGGATTGCATCCGAAATGCGGATCCGGCCAGCCTGAGCCGTGTATCCAAACAAGCGGCAGATCGGGCACGCCCCCCGATACGGAAAATCGGGATGCCGGTCATCCTTACCGGCGAGCACCTTCGAACACGAATGAACCTCATCCAATGGATCGCAAATCCGCTGCTTTTCCGCTTCAGGTTCCGCCATCCCACGCAGAATCCTTTCCAGGTGCGCCCGCCACGATCCTTTGAGTGAACTCCCGGGGATGAAGTAATTCAGCCGGTTGACGCTCCCTGTCTTCAGCGCCTGGTGAATGGCTTCGAGCGGCTCGCGGCACATGAATAGCATCGGCGGATATTTAGCCTTGTCCGCGTCTTGCCATTCTTTATGGATCGCCTCAGTGTAGCGCCCGTCCTTGATCAGCAAAGGCGAGCGCCCTTCAATCTGGACTTTCAATTCCAGTTCATTGTAAGAAGCCTTGAGCACGTTACCGGTTCCCTCCAGCCAGATACTTGTCCAGTGCGGGTTTCAACACCTCCCGCTCGAAATCTCCCGCGTTTTGCTTTTTCAGTTCGCCGCTCGTTAGGAACTGTCGCAGAGCGTAGTTTCGGGCGCCATCGAAATATTGAACTTTGTATCCGCTGGCCAACGCTACGCGCCCCAGGCCTCTCGACTTCTTGCCGCCGACGGTAAGTCTGCCTGCCTTCAACTCTTCGAGGAGAATCCGCAACAATGCGAAATCTGTAGAGTCCGCGTTCTCGATTTCAATCTTGAAGGTGAACTTCGCGCCCTTGCTCTCGAGAGTCTCAAAATCGTACTTGATCTGCTCCTTGGCCGACTCCGTGTCGCGATCGATGCCGACACCATCCCGAATCTCATACTGGTGATCGCCCGAAATCCTGCCGTCGTCTACTCGCAATTTCGACGCCGACCACGGCGAGCCAAACAAACGGCAGATATCGCACTGCTCGCCGCCTTGCCACAATCTCTTACGCAAATCGGCATCTTTCAATAGGCGGGCGGCGTCCTGCACACCTTTTGGCGCGGCAGTCAAACATGTTGGATGGCTCCCTTCCTCAAAGAGAACGCAACCCCTGTCTCCACCCAGGGACCGCAGGATTCGCTCCAATGCGGTGCGCATGACGCCGCGAAGCGACGACCCGGGCAGGAACCCGCCATGCAAGTCGCGGATAAACGCCGCGTTGGTCTGGGGGGATCCCTTCCCACCGCCGATATGCACGCTGTCAAGGATCTTCAAGTCTCCTTCCAGCAGGTATCGGTTTCGAAGCTCCAGAAATCCCTTGGTGCTCATTTGGCCTGAGCCTCCTCTCTCGCCGACTGATGTTTCATTTTCAGCAGATCAAGCACTTCCCAAGCGATGGCGAACTCTCGATCGTCGATTGAGTCTTTGGAACCAACGCTCTTGAACAGAATCACATTGCCGTCGTTTCCCGCCGTCGCTTCTCGAACGGTCTCCACCAGAAAAAGACCCAACCGCTGCAGCAGGCTTTGCCCCTGCAAGTTCTTTTCCCATACCGATCTGCCCTTGCCTCGCGATCTGACCCATTTCTCGAATGAGTCGAGTTTGCTCAGCAACCCGCCCAGTGTCTCGCAGGGGCGCAATTCGGCGTAAAGCAACCGCAATTGACTCGCCGGGGCCAGAATCCACTCGGCGCCGTCTCCCTTAGTCCACTCCTCCACCTTTGACCCGGCGGTGGAATGATTCCACAACCTTGCCCTCTGTATGATCCGTCGCGCGGTTTCCGTCTGGCTCATTTGATCCTCCGGTCGACGTGATAACTTTCGCAAAAGACGGCTTCGCCAAAACCCTCTTCCCAACGCTCCCCAAGACCTCTTTCCGCCCGCGCCAGTGTCGAGGCTATTGCCGAAATCTCGGATTCCTTGTTGCTGGCTTCGACCTTCTTGCGAAACAGGTAACTGGAGCCGGGTGCGATTGCTTGAGTTTCTGGCCGGGGCAATCCGGCCTGCGCATTCCAGCCGGGTATGGATGTCCATTGAGAGTACTGAGCAATCAACTCGTATTTTGCAAACGCTTGCGTGTCGGCGGCGCCACACGCTTCGCGCAGGTCCGCCACCGTAGGATAGGATCGGGCAAGCAGCCACTCGTCGAGCACCACACAAGGAGATTGAAAGGTGCAACTGAACACGACCTCGTCTCGCCGATCCCAAGCCAAATTCATCGCACTGATGCGATCCGGCAAGCCGGCAGGTGCGGCTTCAACGCGCCCAATGTCCAGCCGCGCGTGCCCTTGCCCTCTCGTTGCGCCACGGCCCAGCGTGAAGCGGTCTACAGCATAGTAGGCTCCGAACTCTTCTGCTGCCTGTTCGTCCGCCCACAGCCATCCGTCGAACGCTAATCCCCGCTCGAGAACCTCGGACTGAAATAACTGGCCGGTGCGCGGACGCAAGGTCGACGGATCAATCGCTGTGTGGCCTGTCATCCGCGCCGGAATTTTGACCCCTCGATCGCGCTGCCGGAAACCAGCCGCGCGCTCTAGTTTTCCTTCACACGCAGCACACTCGTGGGGCGTCGCGCCCCCCTTTCCCAGGAGCAAGAGATAGTCCAAAAGGGGATGTGCAATGCCATGGTTTTTGCACCGCCTCGCCGATAAGGGCCACCGCAAACTTCCTGCCGGACGCAAGTCTCCAAATCGGACTCGCCCCTCCAGGAACAGTTTCCGAAATACCGGATCTGCCTCCGGCGTCGTGATCTTGCGGCTGCGGATCAGATGACCGGCCAACGCCCCTCTCCACACCGTGCCGGGCACATGCCGCAGTGTGTGAATCGTGTTGCCGGTCGCGTGATTCCTCGAAATCGCGAGCGGCGAGAGCAATTCTACGCGAACTTGAAACCTCAAGCGGTTGCCTCCCGGCCGGTTTCCTGAGTGGTGGTCACAACGCGAATGTCACACCTTCCGATTCCTCTGGCGCGGCCCGCTCCAAGATGGGTGACAATTAGGGCGCAGTGCCGCAGCACCTGTAAATCCGCAGCTGCGACGCCAAACACCGTCGATTCGAATTGCCATCCTCCATCCAATGTCTCCGTTGAAAACAAAAGCTCGTCCTTGACCTTGCCAAGCGCTCGATCCATGGATGTCTGCATGCGGACCGCACTGTCAGCATGCAGCGCACGGGAGTTCGCGCCCGCAAGTTTTGCCGAGACCTCCCGTAGCCGGTCCGCTGGATATCCGTCGCTGAACTCCCACTCTCCGCGAAGCCAAGCCGATCCGAAGAGCCTGCAAAGCCTGCAAGGCTTCTTCTTGCACCCAAGTGATGGTTCACTGCCGCCGCATGGCGCTTCTGGCTCACCTTCCAGGCGCTCTCCGTCTTCAATCCTCAGGAGCGCATGCCGCAATCTCCCTTTTAGAGAAGACGCCGGAATGTAGGGAACCCCGGACGAATCGCGGACAATCGCTCGATCTACCAGCCCTGCGATGCCATAGCCGCTTCCGTGATGAGCGTGTCCAGTAAAGGAAATGTGCAATGTGGTTCTCATATTCCAACAAACTCCCAAAGCTGCGCCACGTCGGCGCCTGCCGTTCGGTTGTTGCTCCTCCAGAAGCCTTCGGGGAAAATTCTTCCAAATTCGATCTTGTGCTCCGGACTGAGTCTTGAAAGCAGGTAACAGTATTCGAGTTGCGCCTGATCCCTCTGCTCGAAAGCCAGTTCGTATAATCTCGTTACTTTGTTCCGCGGCGCTCCGGACTCCTTCAAGCTTCTGATCGCTGCGGCGAGTTTGAACAGCTCATCGATCGGATAGGGCCGCAGCGTGGCGTTCTTTGCGCCCTCATTGAATTCGTCGGCGGATGCTCCGGTGATGACTTCAAAATCAATGCGCCCTCCACCCTCGCGCTTCGCGCTCCGCAGGCATTCTTCCGCTCGTTCAATTCCATCGGCGATGGGAAAATGAGAATGACAAAACACGATTCCGGCGGAATACCCAAACCGTGTCCCTTGCTCCGGCTGAATCGCCTGAATCGCCTGATCGAATGCTTCCAGAAACGGCACGGCAAATTGCGCGGCAACCACCACCACCGCGTCATCTCCACCGAGCAGCAGAATCTCGAACGGCGCAACGCCGGTATCGGCATCGCATAGGCTAGCTGCAGCTCCTAAGATCGCCGACTCCATACCGTCGCGGATGCGATTGCTCCAAAGTTCAAATTTGTTGTCGGTCTTTGCGTGCTCATCCAAAAACTTACCGAGCCTGTCCCCATCGATGTAGAGAACAGCAACATACCCCAGAGGCTTAGCCATTTCCCCTAGCGCCTCAAAATCGCGTGGAGGCGCCAGGCCAGGGCAAGGAGTTCCTTGTTCGGATAGCTTTCCTTTGACCTTGCCGAAGTAACGCAGTTGTTGGCTCGCTTCCGACCTCGCGGCGCACGCGGCGCAATAATAGGCGCTGCCGCCGTCGGCCAATGCCTGCAACTGCGACGCAGCGAATAATCCGCACGCTTCGCAGCACTTCGAGAATGGCGTCGAGGAGACCGGCTGCCGCCTTTCTTGGAGTCCCGTCTTATGCGCTTCCAGCCGTTTGCGCACGGATGCCAGTTGTTCGGAGAAGTCGCCCTTCGGTTCGGAAACAGCCCAACTTGCCGTGGCGGCATGCGTTGCTTCTCGAAATCTCGATTGCGCCTTGCGGCAATAATCCGCCGCGGCGAGAGTTTCTTCGAAAGACGCAAGGATTGTGCCGCCTCCCGCGTAAATCAACCTCGATCCACTGGCTTGCGACAAATCTTCGACAAGCACTTCGAGATTGAGCTGAGCCTGAAGGCCGCTGCCGCCGCGAATGAGCTTCAACGATCGGGGAGAAAATACATAATCGTGGATCCGGTCGGCATCCACGATAGCCAAAACACGGCCTGGCGATTCTGAACGGGATTCTTCGGCTGCGGTTCCAGAAGTGTTACTCATCTCTTACCTCGAAAGGTTTTATGATACACGTTCTTCGAGCCGATTGCCTTACAATTCATCCTCAGTTTTGCACGCCTTGATTTTTTTACAGCATTGGCGCGGCTCGTCAACGCTGGTGCGGTGATCGTGGCTCATTTCCAAAACCTTCAAAGTGCCGGCTCACATTTTGCCAAATCGATCTGCCACATCGCACTAATAGAGCGTATTGAGGCGATGCCGTCCTCCCTCGTAATTGGCCAATTCGCATTGGCGGCGTATTTCTCCTAATTGACCGTTGATGAGCGCGGACTCTGGCACGAAGAATTTCGTCTTCACAACTCGCTCAAAACTATTTTTCCCTTCTTTTCAACATCTTCCAGCCAGCCGCCCCTCAGCCCAAATGGACCTGCCCGTTACTGTGACGGCAACTGGAAGCCCCCACGCCCCAGCCCAAAATCGGAACAAACACAGAAAGGCAGTATACGACCATGTCCGCAACGACAATGAAGAAGAACAACCATCCGACGGATTCCAATTCGTTCTTCCATCCCGGCCCCTGCTATGCGGCCCTCACCCCTGACCAGATCGCCAAAGCCAAAAAAATCTGGCAGGCTCGCGAGAACGCCCGCAACTCCACTGGACCCCTCACCGAGGAAGGCAAGCGCATCGCCGCTCAAAACGCCCGCAAACATGGCTTCGCCGGCGCCACCTTCGTCCTCGACGAAGAGGACAAAGAGGCCTACGCCATGCACCTCGAAGCCTACTTCCAGTCCCTGCCCCCCGCCAACCAACTCGAGTGCGACTACGTCCGCCGCGTCGCCAACGCCCAATGGCGCTACGACCGCCTCACCAACATCGAGACCGGACTCCTCGATCTCGAAGTCTCTCTCCAAGGCCCCAATATCGACGGCCGTCTCGCCAATATCGAACTCCGCCACTACCTCGCCATTGGCTTCATGGAACGGGTCAAAGCCGACAACGCCCTCGAACTCTGCCGTCGCTACCTCTCCTCCGCCGCCCGCGATTGCGACCGCGCCATCAAAATGTTCTATCTCATCAAAGGCGAGCGCCTCCGCGACGAGTCCACCACCCGCGAAACCGCCGCCGAAGAAGAGGAGGTGGTCGCAAAGCTGACAAACAAGCCAACAAAACCAGGGACGCCAAACGAACCAACCCCAATCACTAAAAATCCGGCTACCAGGCAGCCCATTCCGCCCGCCCGGACCTGAAATCAGGAGCGTGAACCACCCACTATGGCCTAACCGAACGTCCGAAACCCCGCGAACCCAAATGATTGAACGCGAACTCCGTCCAAACCGCAAAACCCCGGGATCAACCTCGCCTCG
>JACXTT010007107.1_pt1 | contig 15860 bp, 14 predicted proteins | sample 9270951 | NCBI WGS metagenome assembly JACXTT01 (sample SAMN15532306, study PRJNA645909) | rock metagenome | isolation source: weathered quartz diorite | place: Puerto Rico | collected 2017-06-21 | reverse complement strand
TTGAGCCAATTGCTTCTTTGCGACATCGGTAATGGGCATAGCGAATCGGTCTTCGCGAATAGAGTCCCGGCCCCGATATATGGTTAATCCCTACGAGTGGGTAAGGGTATCCACTAGAATTGTCTCAGCCATTCCTCGAAGATCGTCTACAGAACTGCCGAGCCTAAACGTGATAAAGAGGACTGAAAACTTACTAGTTTGCCGAGTATGCCAGCGAGGAAAACCAAGAGAATCCCGCTTAAGAAACGAGAGCTGAGTGCGGAGGAGGCTTCCAGAATGGCGGAGGAAGCAGCATTGGCGGCGCTTGGATCAGGATTGAGGATCGCGGCCGCATTGAGCACAGTTGCAGCCAAGACAGCTGGTCTTGCACTTGCCTCAATGGCCTCCGGAGCGGACCGGTTCGCCGAGTTGGTCAGGTCGGAGGCTACTCGCCGAAGGCGAAAACCCTCAAATTCCCTTAATGGGAGGCATACCGGAGTCACACGAAGACACCGGTCGAGAAGAACGGTGCGTGAGAAGCTTGCAAGTTAGATTCGTGAGGATCGAAATATCTCATAGTGTTCCTGGGCCTTCGTTAACGAAGTCGGTTGGTCAGTTTCGAAGCCTCTAAGGCCAAGATTACCGGCGTTGCTAGCAACGCCGCCAAGATTGCGATCACGGATCGTTCGAATGGATAAACAAAGAAAACGAAAGTCCAGAACGCCGACCAGCTAGCGAATCGACCCGGAACACCGTGAAAGTTTAATCCGATAACGGCCTCTGTCAAGATCCCGCCCATCAAATGTTGAGCTAGCGTGCCTATGAACGCTACAAGAAGAATGGACAAAAACTGTTTGCCTCCAAAGGGCAATCCTCCTTCGTTTTCACGTCTCTCACGTACGTCCTTCGTGGACGAAATTGTTCGAATCGCGTAACCTGCTAAGGGAGAGACGAGCAGAGCCAGTCCCACTATGTGGAGCCAGTTGTAAGGAATAGCAGTCTCGCCAATTCGTATGAAAACTGCAGTGAACGGAAGCAGTACGAATGCTAGAAGCAGTCCGGTATACAGGGTCGTGACGGCAAGCCTGTTTCCGCGAATAATAAGTCCAACTACCATCGCGCAGATTGATGCAGGAAGGAAATCGAAGCCAAGGAAGACTGGTGGTGCAATAGTGAAGTATCCACCTATTGTACCGATTGCTATGGCCATTGGTCCAAAGAACGGGCCTAGAAGAATCCCGTAGAGGGGAGCGACTATGTCTCCTGCCCTGAAGGCAGTGCCTGGTATGGCGACGTTTGGGAAGGTTGGAATCGCACGAAAGAGTATGTAGAGAGCGGAAAATGTTGCCGTAAGCACGAGCTTCCGAGTGCTGATTACTCGGGTACTCGCATATTTCATGGGCATAGTCGCTTCACTTAGATGCCTCGATAGATCGTGCGATCTCTCTTAGGCTCTGACCCGTTTCCTCCGAAACCCGTTTCAAGTCTTCATACTCAGGCTTTTCTCTGAGCAGTTTACCCTGTTGATCAAATGACCGCTTCACTCTAATCGAATAATTTCTACCTTTAATGGTAACTTTGATGGCAGTTTCCGCACGATTAGAGATATGCCTTCTTATTGGAATCTCCCTAACACCGAGAGTCCCGGTCTCTTCCATCAACAATTTTGCAAATCTCTCTGACTTTGACTCGTCAACGATGACGCTGACTTTGCTTCCTGGTCTGTTTTTCTTCATGTAAACGGGCGTCACGGTTACGTCTCGCGCACCTTCGGAAAACAATCTCTCGACAGCGTGCCCGATCACTTCTCCGGTCACATCGTCGAGATTTGTTTCTAGGATTACCATGCTATCATGGGAATGTGAATTACCCGCCTGCTCACCGATCGTTATTCGGAGAAGATTGGCAGTCTCAGAGAGCTCCTTCGAGCCCGCCCCGTATCCAACCTGTAACGGAACCATCGAAGGATAAGTCTCGGAAGCAGTTCTTGCGAGGTTGACTGTAATTGCAGCGCCTGTCGGTGTTGTCAACTCCGTGTTGTCGTGCCCACCCGTCATGGGAAAATCATGCGCTCTCAGTATTTCGAGCACAGCAGGTGGCGGATTGGGATAAGCTCTTCCTGAGAATTTGGTCGTCCCGCCTCCAACCGCTAATGGTGTTGAAACCCAAGGCACGTCGTTTAGCTTCAATTCTTCAATCATGACTGCGGTCCCGAGGATGTCGACCAAAGTGTCTGCAGAACCTAACTCGTACAGTACTGTCTCCTTAGGACTGTGTCCATGCACCCGCGACTCCGCCTGAAGTAAAGTGTCGACAGTGCTCAGGGCAAATTTTCTCCCCCATCCCGAGAGGCCTATCTTCGAGGATGTCTTCTCGATTGTGCTTCTTATCATGCCACCTTTTCGGCCAGAATTCTTTTCTCTCGTCTCGACCCTCACAAGATTCGCGCCAATCTCCGCCCGCTCAATATTCTGAAAATGGACCCCCACTTTCTCCGTCGATGGAAGCGAATCCTCTATTATGCTGGCAACTTTCTTTAGACCAGCAGGACTCGCTCCGAGTGCGATGAGAGCTCCCAAGTACTTGTCACCGGAAACCCCTGACGCACCGCCGTCGACGACAACGATGAGTTCTTGAGTCTTCATTCCTACCAGCGCAGTACGAGTAAGCACCCTTTCGGGTTATTAATCAGCTATTTCCTGGAGAAGTACAACTCGGAAATTGTCGCAGTATCGCGAGGAAATTGCCGTGCCGCGTCGGTTTAGAAGATCGGACGTGTGCCCAGTGAATTGGTTTAGAGATACTTGGTGAGAACCGATTCTATACGTGCCTTTGGGACTGCGCCAACTATCGAATCTACATGCTTGCCATTCTTTAGAACGAGTAGGGTCGGGATAGCCATTATACCGAATCGGGTCACGACTGCTTGATTCTCATCCGTATTGAGCTTTCCAAAAGTAACTCGTCCAGAATATTCCTTGGCGAGAGCGTCTACTATTGGCGAGACCATTCGGCAGGGACCACACCAAGGCGCCCAGCAATCAACCAGTACAACCGGGTGTTTCGATATGAACGTGTCAAAGTCTGAGTCGGTAATCGTTATCGGGTGGTCAGTTTTTTCGGACATTATTCCTTTTGTCGCTTCCATATACTAGATTCTAGTTTTCGATCTAATATACGCTTGCTCAGGTTTTGAGGGCCGTGAGTTCCACCTGACGTTTTCCTTTCATCAGTCGTGAAACTCTCAAAACTCCCTGGACTTCTAGTTTTAGCAGGCCATTATTCAGTTCACGGAAACTGACATCGCCAAAGTCGTCTTTCAATTCTTTTTGAAGTTCGACGTCAGTCATCGCTCCTTTACGTTCCAAGGTTTCGACTATCGCAAGTGATAGCGGCCTCGGATTCCACACTTTGCTCAACTATCCGTTTCCAATAAGGACGTGACGCACCATTCTAAGTGATCGGGATAGGGGTACGTTCTTTCTTGAACCGTTTGACGAACGCCTGATACCAATTCTCCATGTCCGGTGTAACTGATGGCTTGATCCTCTCGAGCGCATCTCGGAAGTCTTCCAAGGTAACTTCCCTCGATTCAATGTTCTTCCTAAGCGAGACCAGTCCGGCTTCGCGACAGACAGCTTCCAGATCCGCTCCGGAGTAGCTCTGAGTTTGGCTTGCAAGCTGGTCGAGATTCACATCATGGGCCAACGGCATACTTTGAGTGTGCAATTTCAGGATCTGGGACCGAGTAGCGTGGTCTGGTGCTGGCACATAGATTAGACGGTCAAATCGTCCAGGTCGTAGTATAGCCGGGTCGATAATGTCGGGCCTATTGGTTGCTCCGATGACCACTACGTTCTCAAGCGATTCGATCCCATCCAGCTCGGTCAAGAGTTGGCTAATAACGCGTTCCGAGACTCCACTGTCTCCGTAGCCCATCCCTCTTCTGGGAACTACTGAATCGAGTTCATCGAAGAATATTATTGACGGAGCTGCGGTGCGTCCTTTCCTGAAGACCTCTCGTATCGCTTTTTCTGATTCGCCTACCCACTTGCTGAACAGTTCCGGTCCCTTTATCGAAATGAAGTTGGCTTCACTCTCCGTAGCTACTGCTCTCGCGAGCATTGTCTTGCCGCATCCCGGCGGTCCAAAGAGGAGAATGCCCTTAGGAGGCTCTACCCCGACCTGTTTGAAGACCTCCGGCTTCTTCAATGGCCATTCAACAGCTTCCTGGAGATCCTGCTTGACATCGCTGAGTCCTCCTACGTCTAGCCATCTAACTGATGGGACTTCGACGTAAACCTCTCTCATCGCCGTAGGTGTAACTTCCCTGTAGGCGGCTGTGAAATCGTCTAATCGGACGTCCATCTTTTCTAGAATGTGGCTGGGTATCCTCTCTTCTTCTAGGTTGATCTCTGGAAGATATCTTCTAAGTGCCTTCATCGCGGCTTCACGGCACAGTGCAGAAATGTCGGCGCCAGTATAGCCGTGGCAAATGTCGGAGAGTCTGTGAAGGTCAACGTCGGACGCCAAAGGCATCGTTCGAGTATGTATCTGTAATACTTCGTATCGTCCCGCCTTGTCTGGAACACCAATCTCGATCTCACGATCGAATCGTCCAGGCCTTCTCAATGCAGGGTCTATCGCATTGGGTCGATTGGTGGCGCCAATCACTATGATGTTACCTCTCGATCCCATGCCGTCCATGAGACTGAGTAATTGTGCGACGACACGGCGTTCAACCTCGCCAGTGACTTCTTCTCGTTTGGGTGCTATGGCATCCATCTCGTCGATGAATATTATACTGGGTGCTGTTTCCTGAGCTTTCTGGAAGATCTCACGGAGTCGAGCTTCGGATTCTCCGTAGAACTTGCTCATGATCTCTGGGCCACTGATCACGTAGAAGTTTGCGTCGGATTCGTTTGCAACCGCCTTCGCCAGCAGTGTCTTTCCGCAACCGGGGGGACCATAGAGGAAGACTCCCTTTGGCGGCTCTATCCCCAGTCTCTGGAAAAGTTCTGGATGGCGGAGCGGCAGCTCAACCATCTCACGTATCCTTTGAATCTCTGTATGCAGCCCGCCGATGTCTTCGTATGTGACAATGGGTATTCCCTTTTTCTCAGGTGTGGGCTCGCTCATCACCTGAACGACGGAGGGTTCGACAATCTTGACTGGACCATGAGGTCTGGTTCTGGTCGCGATTAGTGGGACTGCGCTTCCGAAGATGCTGAGCAGGGTCATGTCGCCCTCGACGAAGGGCATGTCCATGAATCGGCGTTTTACGAAGCCAACGAACTCTTCGTCCACGCTCAGGCGGACGTCCGTTGGAGCAAATACGATCGTCTGCGCGTCTTTTACCTCAGCTTTTCGAATCGTGACGTACTCGTTCAGGGCGACCCCTGCGTTCCTTCTGAGCAATCCATCCATGCGGACAATCTCTTGTCCCTGGTCCTCAGCATAGGCCGGCCACGCGATAGCTACCGTGGTTCGTTTTCCATGAATCTCGATAAAATCACCCGCGGTGATGTTCAGCTTCTGCATTGTCTCGTTGTCGATTCTGACCTTTCCGTGGCCTACGTCGCGCTGCTTGGCGTCGGCTACTCTGGCCTGAACTTCTTTGGCAACCATTTTACTGTCCACTACCTCCTAGCGGTTTGTTCTGATCGGGAGAAGAGTACGGATGAGCGTGTATCCGTACACCGCTCCTAGGATTTTTCAAATCACTTACTCCTCCTCAAAAGACTTATTGCGGTTATTCGTGGAATCGAGCTCTTGCAAGAGTTTTCGGGTAGCCAAAGAGAGGAGTAGGAAGCTTCCGATCCCCTTGGGAGACACCCTGTATCCATGACTATCCTTTATGACAAGATGGTTTGTCGAGGCTTTATTGACGAGGTCATTCACGTATTTCGGGTTAACAGCTACTCGGAGAAGGTCGGTGAAACTGGCTTCGTTGCCGCATTCCCCTACGATGTGAGAGACCATCTGGAGTCTCTTCTTGTTGGAGTAAAAGTCGCATATTCCACAGAGAGCGTCCAAGTCCTTCTCCATCTCCCCGAGCTCTCTCCGAAGGGTTTCCTTTTGACCGTCCACCCAGTCCTTCTCCTCCAAAGGGAGGTCCCATAGGAGCTTGTCTCCCTCGTGGAGGCTCACCCTGAGGCCCATAATGATTTCAGACCAATTGAACGGGTGATCGTTTTCTTACTTAAGGTTCCTGTTACGGTAATTACCGAATGGTAAGTATTGCTATAGACTTGTTTAAACTCGTCTCGACGAGAGAACCTGCAATTCGTTGATACCCTCGACCCTTTTGAGCCGGTCCTCCACGTCTTGCATTTGTCCACCCGCGTCTTCAGGAAGCATAACATGGGCGATCAGGGCGACTAGGCCGAACGCGATCGGTTCTTCCTCGAACTTGTAAATCGAGGCTCTTCCTTCAAGAGACTTGGTTACCTTGTCTCTTAAGCCTGCCATGTCAGTATTGGGTTCCGATGGAAACAGCTTAACTGAGACGAGAACTTTTGCCAATCGAGACTCTCTCCTTTAGGGTCCCGTGAAACCGCACTTTGGACATTTGTAAGAGCGGCCGAACCCTCTGCATTTCTCACAACGCCATATCGTGACTGCACCGCATTGTGGGCATGGGAATTTTACCGCGGCCTCCTTGGGCAGTATTATTCTGCCGCACCAGTTGCAACTGGGCATTCGGAGGGTTTGGGTTTCAGTCGTCATGTTGCTACCGATAAACGGAGTTGAGGCTTTCGCAGATTATATGTCTTCGCCGGAAGTCATCGTTAGCATGGGGCCCTTAGATTCGGATTGTCTTCGGGTCGATGTCTGTCCGGAGTCTCTTGAATCTTGGAAATCTAAGTTTTCTATCATCGGTCATACTGCCATACTCAACTTCGCAAACGATCGTTGGCTTAACCCATACGATGGGCGAGTTTGATTCTACTTCCCCCTCGATCACGGGGGTCTTTCTTTCCAGTCTGATGAGTTTTTCCTTGATAGTTTGAAGCTCTTGATGATTGAATCCGCCGCCTACATTTCCTAGATGGAACAGTTTTCCTTTCTCTTCGTAGCCTGCGAGGACTAACGATCCGAACGATGCTGATCTTTCTCCTTCGCCTGCTGTGTAGCCAACTACGATACAATCAATTGTCTCGGTCGATTTCATTTTGATCCAATCGGACGACCTCAATCCCGGAGTGTACTTTGAATCGATCTTCTTTGCAACAACTCCTTCGAATCCCTTTCTTTTCGCTAGCTTGTAGAACTGTTTACCTTTCGATGGGATGTGGTCGCTGTAGAGTAGGAAAGGGCCTTCGTGAAGGATTTTCCTCAACGCTAGTTTCCGTTGTTGAATGGGTAGATTGATCGTGTCTTCTCGATTCAAGTGTAGCAGATCGAAGGCGACAAGAGTGGCCGGTGTACTGTGGGCGAGTGTTTGCGCTTCATGAGGGTCAGTGATTCCAAATCTAGGTTGTAGCTGCTGGAAGCTCGGAAGCCCTTTCTTAGTGAGTACTACGATCTCGCCGTCGATGATGGCATCTACGGCATCAATATGCTTCTTCAGTTGTTGAATTTCAGGGAACCCTAGCGTAACATCTCTTAGGTTGCGGTTTTGAAGCTCGATTTTTCCATTCTTCAGGAAGAGGATTGTTCTGAGTCCGTCCCATTTTGGCTCGAAAATATACTCTTCAGAGTCGAAGGGATCGCCCGATGTCGAAAGCATTGGGCGTATCGGCCGCTGCTCGAATAGCGTCATCGCTTGTCATGTGCACGTATGCTCGCCTTCAGGGTTGCCATGAGATCCTTGGTCGGCTTGATCTCTGGAGCTTTTATCTCGATAACTTCCTCTTCTCCCTTCATTTTGGCCTCAATGAGTTTTGATAGTCCCTCTTGGTAACGGTCCTTGTATTCCTTGTAAGCAAACGGTTTCTTCAGAATCCGAATTAGTTGCCCGGCAAGTTCTAGCTCGTCTTTGTCCACAGTTACGGGTGCTTTCAATTCAGGAAAATCTTTTGGTGTGCGGATTTCGTCTGCGTAATGGAGGGTCTCCATTAGTTCAGAGCCTTCGTAGGGTCGGAGGGCTACTAGGTGTTCCTTCTCGTGAAAGATGAATCTTCCAAGTGCAATCTTATCGTATTCCTCTAATGCTTGGCGTAGCAAGAAGTACGGTTTTTCGCCGTTGGCGTCGGGTACTAGGAAGTAGCTGCTGTCAAAATAGATCGGATCCAGATTGTTTATGTCAACGAATTGGAAGATCTCGATAAGACGTCCGGCTTTGAGCTCGAGTTTCTCAAGGTCTTTTTGGGTAAGAGGGACGTATTTTCCTTTTTGAACCTCGTAACCTTTGACGATGTCGTCCCAAGGTATCTCTCCATGTCCTTTGGGACAGATTCGCTTGTACTGCAGCGGACTCTTGCACTTGGGGCATAGCATTCTCATGCCGGTCTTGTGTTCGGAAATCGCGCCGTAGGTCTTGACTGGTATGCTTACAAGTCCGAAGCTGATTGCGCCTTTCCATATTGCTCTTGCAGGCAAGAACTGTTCATTCCTATCCGGAGATGTATGAGATGTCGCGGCTCATCTGTAATAAGAGGGTTGTCCCATTCAAATCGGTTAACAATAACAGTCCATGCTTAGGATGGTTGGCGGGAAAGTGAACAGTGTGAAGGCTACGGGTGAAACTGTCCAAGTGTCGGGAAAGAAGGTCATTCTTACGAATCTGGACAAGCCGTTGTGGATCAAGGAAGGAATCACGAAGGGCGAGGTGATCGAGTACTACGGTTCAGTCGCCCCCCAGATTCTCAAGTTCTTGCGTGATCGCCCATTGATGTTGAATAGGTTTCCACACGGTATCGGTGTTGGTAAGCCCTTTGTCCAGAAGGATTGGCCCCATCATCCTCCTTGGGTGCAAACGGTCAATGTGCAAGCTCATGGTCAGGTGAAGAAGATCGTTAGACATGTCGTCTGTAATGATGAAGCAACTTTAGTCTGGTTGGCAGATATGGCTTGTTTGGAGATCAATCAATTCCTGTCTTCGGGTCCGGATTATGAGAAGCATGATCTGCTTTTGATCGATCTGGATCCTCATGCGCCGGCTGGCTTTGCCGAGGCTGTCGAGATTGGACTGACCGTTCACTCTGCCCTCGACCACATGAATCTTCGACACCTGTTGAAGACCTCCGGTCATGATGGGCTTCACTTTCTTGTTCCGATAATTCCCAAGTACGATATTGAAGTAATACGCCACTTCGTATATCTCCTGGGCGTTCTAATTGAGGGACTGTTGCCAAAGATCGCTACGACATCTCGTAAGGAGAATCAGAGGGTTGGGAAAGTCTACATTGATTATTATCAGAATGGACTTTTTCGAACGATAGCTGCTCCATACAGTCTGAGACCTACTCCAGGGGCTCCAGCTTCGTTTCCTTTGAAGCCGGAGACTTTGAAGAAGAAGCGATTAGATCCGGCGCAATTCAACATCAGGACTGTTCCCGATCTGGTACGGAAAGATAGAGTTGTTGAGTTCGATTTTGCTAATCGTCAGCGGCTTGAGCCGGCTTTCAAGGAGTTGGGGGTGAAGCCAGAAAGCTCTGTGCCGGCTGAATAATTCTTGGAATGGTGTGGTGGGCCCGGAGAGATTTGAACTCTATCGAACGGTCAGATGGACCGTTACTCGACCCCACGATTATCAGTCGTGTGCTCTGACCGTGCTGAGCTACGGGCCCGTTCATTTTTGGGAGGCGGCTCCTGATTCGTAATAAGACTTTCCGGAGTTTTGGGATGTTAACGATGCTGTTCATCTTTAGTCGTTCTGTTTCTCGTAGGGATTCTCAGCATACTCCCGAGGCTCATCAGGAAACGATCGTCTTCCGATCATTTCTAGGTCCCAGCCTCTCCATCCGCTGAAGAGTGCCCCGTCGCATGCTAGACACCTTTTCAAAAATTATTCCTCCGTATAGCACGTGGACGGTCAAAGTATGGAGTTATTCTCCCGAAAATGATTTTCCCTTGTATTGAATAGAAAACGCTTAAGCCGTCGGGATAGAGGCGGGTTGTCGCGTGTAGGGCAGGTAGTTCAGCCTGGTATACAGGGTCCTTTAGGGGGATGCTGGCTGAAGAACGTCCGGTTCGCAAGGATCGCGGCTTAGCGATTCCGTGATACCGGAAGGCCGCGGGTTCAAATCCCGCCCTGTCCACCAATCCGAGTCTTTCCACGCTCAGAAAATCTTGTTGTGAGTGGTACCCACCCCCGGTTGTTTATATGTAAATCACGAGGGAGCGGATCGATTTTTGCGCGAAAAGTATCGATTTTGAAGCGGTTCCCCAGAGGAAAAGTGACTAAGTTATCCTAAATAATTGAATGCTGCGTGGACCGTTCGTTCGGATTACCTGGAGTCACGGTCTCGTGCGTTTCAGTGTCCTCTTTCAATACGTTGCCCTGATCGTGTTTGCAATTCTCGGTATTCTAGCGGTTATTCTCGACACGGGCTCTGTCTTCATTGTCGCCTTCTTCACCTTCGCCTCGGTCGTCTGCACCGCTTTCCTAATCTCCTGGGCTGCGGAAGCTTCCGAGTTCTCAGTAAGCCGTGGACTCGCCTTGGCTGTAGTGGCGATCGTTCAGACTTTGCCTGAATTCTTTGTCGAAGGCACTATTGCATGGAAAGCGGGGAAGGATTTGGTCAATTGGGAGGGCAATGTCATCGCTAACTTCACGGGCGCCAACAGACTCTTAACCGGGCTAGGTTGGCCATTGATCCTGATCACCTTAGCAGTCCAGACTAGGCGAAGCGTCGGTCTGAGAGAGTCGAGACGGACCGTTATCACACTTCGCAGGGAGCAGAGCATCGAGGTCGTGTTTATGCTAGTCTCTTCTCTCTGGTACCTGGTTGTATTGTTGAAGGGGACCCTGACGATACTAGACACGTTGGTCCTCGGCGGGATTTTCGTCCTGTACATGTCGCTGTTGTCGAAACTCCCGTCAGAGAAAGAGGACCCGAAGGAAGTCTTGGCTGCCTCGCCTCTGGCACTTGTGGAACTAGAGAAAACCCGGCATCGGGCACTGGCGATAGGATTTCTATTCGCCTTTTCAGGAATCGTGTTTCTACTCATTACCGATCCGTTCGTCGAATCGATCCGGCGAATTGCGATCAATCTGCTCGGAGTAGGATCAGTCTTCTTCTTCCTCCAGTGGATCGCACCATTCCTCTCGGAATTCCCTGAAAAAGTAACGGCGTTCAACTGGGCGAGACGGGTGAGGCTAGCTCCGATGGCGCTCCTGAATCTAGTCTCGTCCTCAGTTAGCGAACTGACGGTATTGGTTGCGATTATTCCACTAATATTCTCTTTCAGCCTCGGTGGGCTAGGCACTATCCACGTCTCGAGTCATGGTGTGGAAATCCTACTGACAATGGCCCAATCCTTGTACGCCTGTGCTTCCCTGCTCGATCTTGAGTATAACATGAGAACTGGATCGACTCTCTTCGTTCTGTGGGCTGTGTCCACTGCCTTTGTGGATACACGACTTGCGATCTCAGTTCTGTTTCTAGTGCTCGCGGGCCTTGAAGCTCTGGTTCACAGAAAAAAGATCGTGGTCTTCAGAGCCTTTAGAGAGACGTTAGCAGAACATGTGAAACTAGGGCACTAGCACTTTTTGCGCCGTCGTAACAGTTCGTTGTTCTGGGATCCTCTTTTCCTTCCCGTGCGAGTCTAGTGTTTTTTCTACCTCGACTTCTGCATTATCGGCCCTAATGAATATCGGCACATTCTCCATGCCCGTCGCGATGAAGCTGGAGAGCAGCCACTCGCCAGGTGCAAACTCGAGGGTTTTCTCAAGAATCTGCTTATCAATCGTGAAAGTCTCACTGACGAGACTGCGATCATAGGGGCGTGGAAGGGTCCCCACGAAGTAGGTGTGCAATTGTTGAAGGGCGTTAGTGTTCAGGTACGCGATTCTTTGAGTGGCCAGGCATCCTCCTAGGCCATATTTTCTTCCCTGACGCAGAAGAGTCTCGACGACCTTGGAACATTCCTTGTCGATTCCTCCAGATCCTCCTAGGTCCGGAACGAACTCTTGGGCTTCATCAAAGACGAACAGCACGTAGGGCTTGACTTTGAATGAGCGCTTTCGTCTCTGCAGAAATTCTCTGGCTAGATGGATCACCAATTCTTTGATGATGTAGGGATCAGAGATAGAGATGCAAGTTAATCTGGACCTTTTCTCGATGAGGTCCCGAATGCCCTCAATGTCTAAGCCGCCTAGGGCTTTCCTCTCCTTCTCTGCGCGTTGGATATTCTCATTGAGGCTACTGCGTGTAGTGGCCCATGAGTAGAGGCCGCTACGGTCGGAGATCTTGAACTGTTCTACTGCCTCTTGGGAGACGTGATCTAGTTCGTCGACGAAGACTGCGTCGATCAATTGCGCATCGGTCTTGTTAGTCCTGAGCTTGTAATCGATTACGACTTGCTTGATCCGGTCGATAGCGTTGATGTAGTGGGGCTTGCCGACGCTTTCGCTACGCAGCTCCGCCAGTTCTTGAAGGATGTCGCCGTAGCTTGGGACTTTGGACTCTGGTTTGAGGAAGTGAGCGATCTTCTTCTGGTTGAAAATCTTGGTGAAGACTTTCTTGACTCGCTCGTCTTCTTCATAGTCGCGAGGTTTGACGACGCTTAAGTACAATTGTTCAGAGGTGGTGACTGGACTTTCCAGGATGATTGTCGAAGGTATTTCTTCATCCGCCAGTAAATCCATTAGTAGGAAGGGATATTCACTGCTAATGTCGAAAATAACGATTTTGACTTCTGGGTCATGTAGAATCAGGCGTCTGAGAACGTTCGCTAGCATGTTCGACTTTCCCGCGCCGGTAAATGCGAAGATGCCGAAGTGATAACGTACCATCGATTCGAAGTCTACATAGATAGGAATCTTAGGGTCCATGGATTCGAACATCTGGATCGTCCCGATCCTTGGGTCCTTCCGGGCATCGCTTGTTGTCGTGTCAGATTTGAATCCTAATTTCGCCAGAGTTCTTTGATTGTACATGTGACTGATCATGTCACGGTTGAGGATGTGAGCTTCTTCGGCTATGATCGGATAAGTGAACCCTTTCTCGTACTTTGGATCGCCGTCTTCGCCGATCACAAGATCGTAATTGATCGGTATTGCGCTGATCTGGACCATCATTGTTGACTTGTCGCTCGTATTCCAATCGTTGACAGATTGCTGGATAATCTCGAATTGCATTGGGTAGTAGCTGGAGTCATTGAGTCCCTTCAATCCATAATGATCCGGCCAGATTCTTGAGATTACCATCAAAGAGAATCGTTGGTTGGCTGTACTTGACTTGAAGTTCCTCACTGCGAGGAGCATTCCCTCCTCGATCATGCCCATGATGTCTTTGTGATACTCTACCTTGACTCTGCATTCGTATCGGGCGGATGTGCCAGCAAGCTCCTGACCTGTTGGCTGGTAGGCTGGGGTTAGAGTTGCTAGGCGTGCGTGGAATCGGCCGTCGAAATCGGTGAAGTACTTGTTAGTAACTTTCTCGCCGATTTGTTTCAATCTCGCTCCTCCTCTCACGGAATGTACTCATGTAGAAGACAAACCGTCTCAAGCGTGGATTATTCATAAGCCATTTGCCAGTCGTGTCAATCACTCTTCGCATCTCTTCATTGTGCCATTTTGCAACTTTGTCCGCGATGAAGAGTGGTTTGTTGTGGCCGAAGAGCTCGGGTATACTATTGCTCGTCATCGCGGAAAGTGTCAGCATAACAAGTTCCTGCATTGGATTCTTAACCGTCGAATCCTTGTACAGGATGAGCTGTACTGGCTCGTCTGCACCGCCGTAGGTATGCTTGAAATCTCTCAGCGAAGTGGGCTGATCGTCGAACCCTGGGTAGGCCAGCCGGTCAAGGAGTAGGACATTACTCCTGAGTTGCGGGTCGTATGATGCTTGAGAAAGTTGGATGTAGGTCTTGGCAAATAGTCTCTCCGTGTTGATCTTGTTCCTTATCGCACCGCTGACGTAGCTCGGCCTTTGCTCATAGTCAGGGACGATCGATAGAAATGACGCGTCGTATTCCACTAGGCTCCAAGGGACGTGAATCTGATTGTGGCTGAAGATGCTCAGGCTTTGGAGCAACATACGGTCCGTGTTTGGCAGATTCGACAATTCCTTTTGGGAGATCTCGGACCTCCAGACTTCATTTGTAACTAGTACGGGAAGAACGTGATTTTTCAGATCTCGAGCTGCCGTATCCTTGGCTAGTCCTATCAACAGGATATTTTTGGCAAGACATTCTTCGATGAGCATGTTCAACGTGAACAGTGTAAGGAAGGCCATGTCCTGAGTTGTGAGCCAGTGCCAGTTTCCATTCTTCTCTACTTTCATCGGATTCTCTTTCGGTTTTTCTTCGAACATCCGATACGCAATCGTCTCGACCAGTTTTCTGATTCGTGGCCAAGTCGCTCGATACCTCTCGGTAAGTCGATAGTTGGCGTTTGTCTCCTCTAAGTATCCGTCTTTGACGGACCTCTGAAGGAACTTCTCCACTCTCGCCTGACGATCTGATTGTGTTGTTTTCAGACGATGGAATAATTGGTCTTTCCCCATTGATCCATTATTTTCTAGTTCGAGCAGGATTCTGTATCGAAGAGAGTCTCCGCGTGCAGGCGGAAGTTCTAGCCGCGGAACGTAGAGATGGTATCGAGCAAAGGCAAGATCGTTGACATCCAGCGGCAGACCGTCGACGTTCACTCCGTGGAGCGCCCCGTTGCTCATCCACAATTGGCGCCTCGAAGAGTCAAAAATGAGGCTGGGAAAAGTGGAGGACAGGCTACGGTCCAGCAGAATAATTCGTGGCGGATCGGACTCCTTTGCCAGTCGATAGGCTAGGTAGAATTCTGAGAATGTCATTATCCACGCTGGAATCGTAGAATTGTTCGCAATCATCTCGTCAGTGAGAGGACGCGCTGTGCTCTCCTCACCTGATCTTCCCTCCTGGTAGAAGCTCTGATCGATCTCCGGGATTTCGTTGACGAAGACCGGAACACAGCTTGAGAGGGCGCGCCCGCCACTTAGAAAGTGGTTCTCGTATTCAACGGTCGGCGGAGCCTTCTCATTATAGGTGATTGTTCCCCTTGCTGCGTAGCTTCCGCCGAAGAAGACGATTAGGTCGAAGAGAGGACGCGCATAATCTGTCCCGTCGACCGCTGCGAAGTTAATGTGATCCGTACCGAATAACTTCTTTGCGGTCTCGAATCCAGTCTTCGGATCGAACCTTGATACCATTAGATTCTTGAAGAGGCGCTCATGCAATCCCTCGATTGTCTGGAATCTTGACTGATATCCTTCGATCTGGTCGACTGCTCCCCTCTGAAGCAGCGTTCCTGCTCGTTGAATCTGCATGCTTAGAGAAGAGATGACCTCTCCTTCTACCTCTGACAAGGTCGAGGTTTGTTCTTGAGAGGCGTGGTATAAAACGAAGAGGTCAGTGTACGCGAAAATAAAAGAATGACGCGAAACCTAAGTAACTAATTGAATAGAATTTTACAACAAGAAAAGTGTCTACCGAGACGCCAGTGCGACTCGTTCTATCTCGTCGCGTTTCCGAACAGAAGCGCTCTTCGGATCTCTCGCCGCTGCTAATACTAGTTCGTCGGCTAAGCTTTCGTCAACTGATTTGGGATTGTTATGGGACGCGGCCCTAGCGGCTTCTGTTATGTGACGAAGTGAGATGTCAACTCGTCTCTGAGGCGCAATGTCCACAGAAATAGGGTAGACAATTCCACCGTACGCTATCCTGGTTACGTCCTCGCAAGGTGCGGCGTTTTCCACGGCTTTGACAAGTATCTCAAGCGGATTCTTCCCCGTGCG
>JACXTT010007106.1_pt1 | contig 15862 bp, 16 predicted proteins | sample 9270951 | NCBI WGS metagenome assembly JACXTT01 (sample SAMN15532306, study PRJNA645909) | rock metagenome | isolation source: weathered quartz diorite | place: Puerto Rico | collected 2017-06-21 | reverse complement strand
CCAGGCCCTTTTGGCGAACCGGCCGCGCATCGCCATGATCGGCGCCTCGCCCAACCCCGCCCGGCCGTCGCACGGGGTCCTGCTCGACCTCACCGGCCTCGGCTATGACGTCGTGCCGGTCAACCCGGGGGCAGAGGAGGTCGCCGGGCTGCGCTGCTACCCGACGTTGCACGACGCGGTCGAGGCCACCGGTCCGGTCGACATCGTCGATGTATTCCGGCTCCCGCCTGCGTGCCCCGGGCACGCCCGCGAGGCGGTCGAGATGGGCGCGCGCTGCCTGTGGCTGCAGCTCGGCATCGCCAGTCGCGAGGCTGGAGCGATTGCCCACGAGGGCGGGCTCGACGTGGTCATGAACCGCTGCCTCGCGGTGGAGGCGATGCGCGGGTGATCGAGGCGCCGTTCCGCGCGGACGAGGCTGCCGCGCGACGGCTCGCCCAGCTGGAAGCCACGCTGGGGTCGGAGGTCGTGGCGGCGGTCGAGGAGGTCGCGAGCGCTTCCGTCGCGCCCGATGCGGATCCGCGCGCGGCGTCGACCGTGCCGGCCGTCGACGTTGCCCGGCTCGTGGCGCGATTCGGACTGGCCTCGGAGCGAGAGCTGGCGCTCCTCGCGCTGCCGGTGGCCGATGGACTCTCGGACGCGCCGCTCTCGGGCTATCGGGTCGCGGCTGCCGGGATCGAGGCCGAGACCGGCGACCTCGTGCTCGGCGCCAACCTCGAGTTTCGCGGCAGCGATCTCACCTCGACGATCCACGCCGAGGGCTTCGTCTCCCTGCGGATCCGGCGGCGCCGCGGAACGCTCGAGACCCTCGCCGTGCGGGAGGCGCATCCGTGCGCCCATTGCCGCCAGACACTGACCGAGGCGGCCTCGGCGGATGAGCTGGAGATCATCGACCTGGCCGGCCACGAGCTCACCTTGGCCGACCTCTACCCCTGGCCGTTCCGGCCGGCGGCGCTAGGGGTGGAGGGCGATCATCCCGGATCGGACGCCTGGGTCGACCTGGCCTTCCGGGGCTCGACGCCACCCGCTGCGGTTGCGAGCCTCCTGCTCGAGGCGGGGTCGCGGGCGCACGCGCCCTACTCCCGCTCGCCTTCGGCGGTCGTCCTCCGCCTGCAGGACGGGCGGACGGTCGCCGCGGGCTGCGTCGAGAGTGTCGCCTTCAACCCGTCGATCACCGCGCTGCAGGCGGCGCTCGTCGAGGTCGCCGCGGCGCGGGCGCCGGCCGTGGGCGTCAGGGACGGCTGGCTTGCTCGCGCCGCCGACGGACCGGTCGACCCGGCGCCCGCCTTCCGGGGCCTGCTCGGCGCGGTTGCACCCACGGCCGCGGCGCACGTCCTCGACTGGCAGACGGGCTGACCGCCGTCGACGTGGTCGATCGATCGAGGTGGCTCGATGCCCTGCCGCCGAGCGCCGCGGCGAATCTCGCCGAGGTCTGGATCCCCGTCGGGCTGCCCGGCTTCAGTGGCACCGAGAAGGCCGCGCGCGGGGCCCGCCTCGATGCCAGCTACGGCGCCGACGGCTGGCGACTGGCCCACGTCGTGCGCGGCAGTGTGGTCCCGACCGCCGCCGCGATCCGCGAGTACGAGGCGGCGTACCGGGCCTTCCTGCGCGATCGACGGCAGCTCGTTCGGTTCCTCGTCGAGCACTGCGGCAACGTCTACGACGACGCTGTGGCGAACGTGTTCGACGCCGACTACGACCAGCCGCGCACCGCCTCGAACCACTACCAGGACATCGCGGTGCGGCGAGTGATCGCCGAGCTCGTCGACGATCCGGCCTGGCCCGAGGTCACGGCCACCGACACCGAGGAGGCCGACCTGCTCGACCTCGGCACCGGCCGTGTCGAGCACGTGCCACGCGCCGCAGGCTTCCGGGGTGGCGCCCTCCTCCAGATCCGCGAGCCAGACTCGCCCGGCTTCATGCTCAGCCCGGCCGTCGTGCCGGTCCACGATCCCGACCTCATCACGACCCTGCCGGGCCGCCGGGAGTGGTACCACCTCGAGGGCTGCGGCCACCTCTCCGTCGAGGCGTTCTGGCAGATGAGCAAGATCGTCGAGGTTCGCTACGACAGGTTCGTGGCGAGCGGTGCGTCGCGCGCCGACCCGCTCGGAATCGGCGCTGCCGGCGGCTGACGAGCGGCCCGTGGACGAGCCAGCGTCCGCGACGCTGCTCATGGGCACGAGCAGCCTCGACCGGTACCGCGCGGGCGACCTGTTTCCGGGCGGCGGGAGCCTGCCCGGCGGCGGCGTGCTGAACATGGCCTGGCACTGGCGGACCCTCGGCCGGCCGTTCCAGGTCCTCACGCGCGTCGGCGACGACGGCGCGGCGGTCGCCGGCTTCCTCGGCCGTCACGGGATCGAGCCGGTCGCGCCGGACGAGCTTGCGTGCCCCGGCCGGTCGTCGACCATCGACATCGAGATCCAGCCGGATCGCCAACCGTGGATGGACAACTTCGTGCCGGGCGTCTGGGCCGACTACCGGTTGACGCCACGGGAGCGCGATGCGCTCGCGCGCACTGAGCGGCTCCACGTGGTGCTCGTCGAGGGCGCGATCGCGGAGCTCGACCGACTCGCCACGGACGGCGTCCTCGCGAGCGTCAAGGTCTCCGCCGACTTCCTCGGCTTCCGCCACTACACCGTCGATCGGCTGGCCAAGACCATGGGCCACGTGGACCTGGGCTTCGTCGGCTGGCTCGGCGACGAGGGCGACCCTGCGGTCGGCGGCATGCGTGGCGTCGCCTTCGACCTGCACCGGGTGCTCGTGGTCACGCTGGGCTCGAGGGCGGTGCGCGTCTTCGATGGTCGTTCGACGCCGACGGACCTGCGCCTCCCAGTCGAGGCGGTCGAGGTCGCCGGGACCACCCTCGGCTGTGGCGACGCCTTCATCGCCTGGTACCTCGACGAGCTGTGGCGCACCGGTGACCACGCGGCGGCCGTCGCGCGCGGCATGATGGGCGGTGCCGCCGCCACTGCCTGGCTGCGGCCGCTGCCCGACACCGCCTATCCGGATCTCGACTGACGGAGGAGCCCGCCCGATGCCCCAGATCCACCTCCACGCCGAACCCGGCGACTACGCGCCGGTGGTCCTGCTGCCGGGCGACCCGAACCGGGCCACCCGGATCGCGGCCCGGTTCGACGGCGGCCTCGAGGCGTCCCGCCTCGTGAACGAGCACCGGGGCTTGATCGGCTACACGGGCCGGGTCGACGGCGTGCCGGTCTCGGTCCAGACGACCATGATGGGAACGCCGACGACCTCGATCGTGGTCGAGGAGCTGCTGACGCTCGGCGCGACCACGTTCATCAGGGTCGGCACCACGGGGGGTTACCGGGGAACGAACATCGGCGATGCGGTGATCGCCCTCGCCGCCGCGGCCAACACCGGGGTGGGACGGGTGCTCGGCTTCGGCGAGGCGACGGCGCCCACCGCCGACTTCGACGTCGTGCTCGCGCTGGTCGAAGCGGTCAAGGCGAAGGGCCAGTCGTACCACGTCGGCCCGATCGTGACCGGCGACTACTTCTACGACCCGACGCCCGGCGGCTCGACGCGATGGGCCAGCCGCGGCTACCTCTCGGCCGAGATGGAGGCGGCCGCGCTGTTCCTCATCTGCATGCGCGAGCGCGCCAGGGGCCGGCCGGTTCGCGCGGGCTGCATCCTCACGGTGTCGGACGTCATGCGGGTCGACGCGGCAGATACAGCGGTCGGGCACGAGGCCTGGTTCCGGCCGCACGAGGACGAGGTCACCAGGGCCGTCGACGTGACCGTCGGCGCCGCGCTGGCGGCCGCGGCCGCGCTGGGGCGCACGGACGACTAGCTCGCGGCCTCAGGAAAGGCGACGAAGGACAGGCCGTGTTCGAAGTCCTCGATCAGGTGCCTGATGTCCTCGCAGCCGACCGATACCCGGATCAGGCCACCGCGCTTCGGGTTCGGATAGACGAGCGTGAAGATGTCGCCGAGGCTGACGCCCACGTCGCACAGGGCCAGGTTGTCCGTGAAGGCCGCCATCGCCTCGACGCCGCCGCGGACCTGGAACGAGAGCATCGCGCCGCCGGGGCCGTCGATGAGCCGCGCTGCGACCGCGTGGTCGGGGTGGGAATCGAGTCCCGGGTAGCGGACCCACTCGACCTTCGGCTGGGCCTCCAGGAACTGGGCGAGCCCGAGCGCGTTCGCGGAAGCCTGCCTTGACCGCAGCGGGAGCGAGTGAACACCACGCAGGACGAGCCAGCTCGCGAACGGGCTCGCCGCCTGGCCGAGGGTGTCGACCTGCTTGCGGATCGGGCGGAGCAGATCGACGGGCCCCGTCACCGCGCCGGAGACCGCGTCACCGTGCCCGGAGAGCCACTTCGTCGCGGCGTGCACGACCATGTCGGCACCGTGCTCGATCGGGCGCAGCGACGCCGGCCCGAGGAACGTGTTGTCAGCCACGACGATGAGCCCGTGCCGGTGCCCGAGCGCCGCGAGCGCATCGATATCGGCCACCCGAGTCGGGGGTTCGTTGCCGTCTCGAAAAAGAGCACCCTCGTCGCCGGCCTGATCGCCGCCTCTACCGCCCCGAGGTCGGTCATGTCGACGGGCGTGACGCCGATACCCCGCCGGGGGAAGTCGTCCTCGAGCAGCACCCGGGTGATCACGAACAGCTCGTCGCCGACCACGACGTGGTCGCCAGCGCCGAGGTGCGCCAGGAGTGTCGACGAGACGCAGGCCATGCCCGACGCCGCGACGATGGCGTCCTCCGCACCGTCGAGCGAGGCGAGCTTGTCCTCGAGCGCGCGCGTCGTGGGATTGCCGGTCCGGGAGTAGAAGTAGGCGGTCGGGTCGCCGGCCATCGCGCGGTCGACCGCGTCCTCATTCTCGGCCGCCGTGTCGAACGCGAACGTCGCCGTGGCGTAGATCGGCGTGTTGTGCGCGTGGGTGATGGGGTCGGGCGCCTCGCCGGCGTGGATCGCCCGGGTGGCGAAGCCGCGACCCTGGGTTCGTTCGCGGCGGGCCGTCACCTCAGCGCCAGAGCAGGAGGCCGAGGACGAAGATCACGACGCCGGCCGCGACGATGACGCCCGCGTCGCGGACCTGCCGCCGCAGGATGTCCATCGCGACCGACGCGCCGGTCGTCCCGCTGTCGCGAAGCCCGCCACGCCAGGACTCGTAGCGGGCGATGTTCGCGTCCTGCGCCTTCAGCGCCTTGTAGCGCGCCCAGGGACCGCGAAAGCGCGCATAGCCGGCCGAAGCCGCGGCGAGCCCGAACAACATCAGGATGATCCCGGTCATTCGCCGACTCCGGCTTCCAGGCGCGCCCGGATCGCCGCCTGGGCGACTGCAGCGTTGGCCTGCCCGCGCGTGGCCTTCATCACCTGGCCGACGAGGAAGCCGATCGCCTGACCCTTACCAGCGCGGACGTCGGCTACCGCAGCGGGATTGGAGGCGAGCACCTCCTCGACGATCGCGCCGAGGGCGCCGGCGTCCGAGATCATGCGAAGGCCCTTGTCTCGAATGATCTGGTCAACGGGGCTGCCGGTCGTCACGTGGGCGTCGAACACTTCGTGCGTCGAAGCTGCCGACAGCTGACCCCCTCGCAGGCGCCGCAAGAGGTCGGCGAGCTGATCCGGGTCCGCGCACACTGTGCCCTCGGATGCGTTCCGCATTCGCAGGTAGTCGCCCGTCACCAGGTTCGCCACTGGCTTTGCGCCGAGCGACGGGTCTGATGCCAGAGTCGCTTCGAACAAGCGCCGGGCATCAGCGTCCTTCACGAGGACACCTGCGTCGTACGCCGACAGCCCGGCCTCCTGGTAGCGCTGCCGCCGCGCTGCGGGCAGCTCGGGCAGCTCGCCGCGGATCCGTGCCAGCCACGCGGCGTCGACGCGCAGGGGCGGGAGATCCGGCTCCGGGAAGTAGCGGTAGTCGTCCGACGTCTCCTTGCTGCGCATGTGGTAGGTCTCGCCGCGGTCGTCAGCCCAGCCGCGCGTCTCCATGCGAAGCGACTGGCCCGCGTCGAGGATTGCCGCCTGGCGCTCGATCTCGAACGCCACGGCGTGCTCCACGGACCGGAACGAGTTCATGTTCTTGATCTCGACGCGAGTCCCGAAGGCCTCGGCGCCACGCGGCCGGAGCGAGACGTTCGCCTCGACCCGGAGTTGGCCGCGCTCCATGTCCGCGTCCGAGGCGCCGACCTCCCGCAACAGGAGCTGGAGCTCCTCGGCGTAGCGGCGCGCCTGCTCCGCGCTGCGGATGTCAGGCTCGGTGACGATCTCCATCAGCGGCACGCCCGACCGGTTGAAGTCGACCAGGCTCACCCGCTCGCCGCCCGGCCCGACGCCGTGTACCAGCTTGGCCGTGTCCTCCTCGAGGTGGGCTCGCGTGATGCGCACCTTGATCGGTCCGGCAGAGGTCTCGAACGCGAGCGAGCCAGCGGCGGCCAGTGGCAGGTCGTACTGGCTGATCTGGTAGCCCTTGGGCAGGTCGGGGTAGAAGTAGTTCTTGCGGTCCCAGCGGGTCGCCTCTGGTGTCGAGGCGCCGATCGCCGCACCCGTCGCCAGGACGAGCTCGACGGCGCGCCGGTTGATGACCGGCAGCGCGCCCGGCAGGCCGAGGCAGACCGGGCAGGTGTGACTGTTCGGCCGGGCGCCGTCGTAGGCCGTCGAGCAGGCGCAGAACATCTTCGACGCGGTGCGCAGCTGGCAGTGAACCTCGACGCCGATGACGGCTTCGTAGCGCTCGTGAACGGCGGCCGACGGACCGGCCGAAGCGGTCGTGGTCATCGCCGCCGAGTGTCGCACACCGGGTCTGGAGATCCGGCTCCGCGGATCCGGGTCGGGGGCCGCGAATCAGGTCGTGTAGGTGCCTCGCAGATCGACGACGTGCTTGCCGTCGCCGCTCTTGATGTCCTTGCACACGAAGGTGCCGTGGACGGACTTCACCCCGACGGCCATGCCCACCGTGCACTCGGCGGCGCGCGAGGTGAAGGTGACGGGAAGGTTGTCGATGAGCATCGTCCAGCTCAGGACGAAGTCCGCGGCGGTCGTTCGGGTGCCCTGCGAGGCGATTCCGTCGAGGCCGAGCGACTGGCCGGTGGAATCGGTCCACGTCGCGGTGACGCGCGAGTCGACGGCGGGGCCGGCGCCGGTCGCGCCCGTCAACGTGAAGATCTCGCTCACGCTCCCCGTGAGCTCGACCGAGGCAGTGCCCGGGACGGCGGTCGGCGGGGCGACCGCGCCGGTTCCCTGGGTGCTGCCAGGGCCGCCCGAGCCGGAGGCCGGGCTGCCGCCGCCGAGCAGGCTCACACCAAGCAGGGCCAGGCCGATGACGACCGTGCCCCCGGCAAGGACGCGCGGATCACGAATCAGCTTGCGCGGATCGCGGACGAGCTGGCGCCGCTTACGGGCGTTCATGGCCGCCGGGAGTCCGGCGGAGACCATGCCCTTCGGCTGGGGGCGAGGCTGGACGATCGGCGGCGCATCGATCGCGCCGGTGACTGCCTGGAACGCCACAGCATCGGCGACGGGCCGGGCGGCGGCCCGGTAAGCCGGCGCCGCCTGGGTAGCCGCGTGGTAGACGGGCGCGGGCTCGGGTTGGCGAGCGACGGGCTGGAAGGGCGCGCCCGTCTCGAGCTCGGCCTTCTTCGAGCGGCCGAGCTTCGGCAGCTTCAGCGACAGCCCTCGGCGCTTTGTTCCCGCGGCAGGCGCAGCGACGGCCGCGGGGGCATCGACCAGCGCGGCGGCGAGGTCCTGCTGCGTGAGCCCGGGCGCCGGCGGAGCGGCGTCAGCGAGCGAATCGACCGATTCGTCGTCGTCCGGGGCGACTCCGGTGGTGTAGGCAGCCAGCGGCAGATCGTCGAGCGATCGCCCGTGGAACGACATTCAGTACGACACCCCTGCGCACGCGCCAATGACGGCGCGCCCCCGATCGTCGGAGCACACGATCGGCGCGTCAATGCACCAAGCGTCATGCCTCGAATGGGAGGGGTGGGGTGCGGGCCGGTCCGGTCGGGCCGGCTCAGTGAAGCCGCTCGACGAACCGTCCGATCCGCGTCATCGCGTCCTCGAGGCGCTCGTACGACGTCGCGTAGCAGGCTCGGACATGGTCCGCGCCCGACGGCCCGAACGCACCGCCCGGCACCACGGCCACGTGCTCCTCCTCGAGCAGCCGGTCCGAGAACGTCTCCGAATCGAGGCCGGTCGAGATGATGCGGGGGAAGGCGTAGAAGGCCCCCCGCGGCTCGAACGTCTCGAGGCCCATGGCGTTGAACCGATCGACGACGAGGCGCCGGCGCCGGTCGTACTCGGCAACCATGCGGGCGACCTCCGGCTCGCCCTCGACGAGGGCCACGAGCGCGGCGTCCTGGGCCATCGTCGGCGCCGTCATGATCGTGTACTGGTGGATCTTGAGGATGCCCTCGATGATCGGCGCCGGTGCGGCCAGCCAGCCGATGCGCCAGCCGGTCATGGCGTACGCCTTCGAGAAGCCGCCCATCAGGATCGTCCGCTCGCGCATGCCCGGCATCGAGGAGAAGGCGCGGTGGCGATACGAGCCGTACGCGAGCCGGTCGTAGATCTCGTCGCTGTAGACGAGCAGGTCGTGTCGCTCGGCGATCGCCGCCAGCTCCTCCTGGACCTCCGGCGGGAGGACGGCGCCGGTCGGGTTACACGGGTAGCCGAGGAAGAGGGCCTTCGTGCGCGGCGTGATCGCGGCCTCCACGGCCCCCGGGTCGAGGGCGAAGTCGTCCTCGAAGCGGGTCGCGACGTGCACGGTCGTCCCGCCGGCGAACACGATCGCCGGCACGTAGGCCACGTATGACGGCTCGTGGAGGATCACCTCGTCGCCCGGGTCGCACGTCGCCCGCAGGGCCAGGTCGACCGCCTCGGACGCCCCGACCGTGATCAGCAGCTCGCCCTTCGGGTCGTAGTCGACGCCGTACAGCCGCTGCAGGTGCGCCGCCAGCGCCTTTCGCAGCTCGAGCGTCCCGTAGTTGGACGTGTAGTGGGTCCGGCCCTCGCGGAGGGATTCCACGCCGGCCTCGATGATCGAGCGCGGCGTGTCGAAGTCCGGCTCCCCCACTCCGAGGCTGATGACGTCGGACATCGTCGCGACGATGTCGAAGAATCTGCGGATCCCCGACGGTGGGACCTCGCGCACGCGTTGCGCGAGCGCGCGTTCCGTCAGGGGGGCGCGCACGGGGGCCGTCGTCACGCCGGCAAGCCTACTCGACGCCGCTGTGGCCCCGCACCACCGCGGGATTGCCCGCGCCAGAGGAAGTGAAACAACGGCTGGACTCCGGCGTTCATGGATCGCTTTGTCCCGCCAGCGTCCCGGCGCTCGACGGGCAGGAACCGAGCCGGGAACGTGGAGCGAACAGGCCGCTGTGGCTCCTCGAGGAGGGATGTGAGGGATGTCCAGGATGACGCTGCACCTGCGAGCGCGTGCGCTCGCGCTCGCTGCTGCCTTCGCCATCGCTAGCTGCCAATCGGCGCAGCCATCGTCGACGACACCCGCCGGCGGGACGAGCGCGCCGCCCACCATCGCCGCAACGACCCTGCCCAGCCCGACCGCGGCCCCTATCAACGTGGTGCCGCTGTTCACCGAGGCGATGAAGGGCCTGAGCTCCGGCGTCGTCCAGCTGGACGGCAGCGCCACGGTCGGGCCGATCAAGGTGAATATCGCCGGGACGACCACGTTCGACGGCCCTGACAACCAGGGCAACCTGACGACGACCGTTGCCGGCGTCGCCACCGTGGTCAAGACGGTGATGGTCGCCGGGAAGGCGTACACGAAGACCGGCGACGGACCATGGCTGCCCGCACCCGCGCCGACCGGCGGCGACCTGACCAAGTCGCTCAAGACCTCAGCCGCGGGATCGTTCACCGACCAAGGGACGGACACGCGGAGCGGCCTAACCGTCCACAAGCTGACAGCGGCGAGCGGATCGGCGTTCGACCCGAGTGTCTTCCTGTCGTCGGCGACGGGCGTGTCCAACGTTGCGGGCACGACGATCTTCTACTGCGCGGATGACGGCACGCCGGTGGGCGCGACGATCCAGCTGACCTGGAAACAGGCGGCCGGCGCGCAGACGCTCGACGCGTCGATGACCTTCGATATCAATTTCAGCTCGCTCGGCTCGGCCGAGACGATCCGTGTCCCGGAGTCTGTCTGGCAGCGGTTCACTTCGGGCCGGTACGGCTACACCCTCGCCTACCCGCCGGACTACAACTACTCCAAGGACAAGACCTACGACTCCTTCATCGGCCCGGACTCCACGGTCTTCAGCGCCTCGCGCTCGAGGACTCAGGGCTACACCCTCAATGTCCTGGCCAAAGGCGAGCTCAGCTCGATCAAGTCCACGTTCAAAACGAAGTCGGTCTCGAACTCCGGGATCACGGTCGGCGGTCTCCAGGGGCGGCTGCTCACCGCAAGCGGCACGAACGCGAACTTCGGTGGAGCGGTCGTGGTCAACGAGGCGATCGCGGTCAAGGGCGCGTACGCGTACTACCTGGTGTGGTTCTCGAAGCCCGGCAACGAGGCGGCCGATCTGGCCACCTTCAAGCAGGCGATCATGACCTTCGCGATCACGTCGTAGCGGCCCGGGCTTGGCCAGGCCGCAGCGGCCGGGTCGGCGCCGTTACGCCGCGAGCCTGGCGGCGCGCTCGGCTGGCGTCGCGCCTGATCGGTCGTCGGCGGCGGCGAGCTGCGCCGGCTCGAGGGCGCGCCAGTCCGCGTCGGCGGTGATCGCCTCGTAGGCCCGGCCGAAACGGAGCAGCTCGAGCTCCGACCATGGCGGCCCGATGAACTGCAGGCCCACGGGCAGGCCATCGGACAGCCCGCACGGGACCGACAGGCCGGCGATCCCGGCCATGTTCGCGGGAAGCGTGCATGCGTCCGAGAGGTACATCGCGACTGGATCCGCGGTCCGCGCGCCGAACTTGAACGCGACCGACGGCGACGTCGGGGCGACGAGCGCGTCGATGCCCGACTCGAAGACCTCGTCGAAGTCGCGCTTGATGAGGGTGCGGACCTTCTGGGCCTTGAGGTAGAAGGCGTCGTAGTAGCCCGCCGACAGCGCGTACGTGCCGAGCATGATCCGGCGCTTGACCTCCGGCCCGAAGCCGTCGCCCCTTGTCGCCAGGTAGTCGGCGATGAAGTCGGCGCCGGGGAGCCGGATCGAGCGGCCGTAGCGGACGCCGTCGTAGCGGGCGAGGTTGGCCGAGGCCTCGGCCGGGACGACGATGTAGTACGTCGCCAGCCCGTAGTCGGTATGCGGCAGCGAGACCTCCTTGATCGTCGCCCCGGCCGCCTCGAGCGCGTCGACGGCCACGCGGATGCTCGCCTCCACGCCGGGCTCCATGCCCTTCACGAAGTACTCGGCCGGCAGCCCCAGGCGTTTGCCCCTGAGCCAGGCCGCCGCCTCGTCGTCGGGGCCGGGCAGCCGGAGCAGGTCGTCCGGCACCGGGACCGGCGCGGACGTGGAGTCACGGGCGTCGCGGCCCGCGACCGCGTGCAGGAGCACGGCGGCGTCCCGGCTGTCCCGCGCGAACGGCCCGATCTGGTCGAGCGACGAGGCGAACGCCACGATGCCGTAGCGGCTGACCCGCCCGTATGTCGGCTTCAACCCGACGGTCCCCGTGAGCGCCGCCGGTTGGCGGATCGAGCCGCCCGTGTCCGTGCCCAGCCCGAACGGGGCGTGATACGCGGCGACGGCGACGGCCGAGCCGCCGCTGCTGCCGCCGGGTACCGTGTCGAGGTCCCACGGGTTGCTGACGGGCCCGAACCCCGAGTACTCGTTCGACGAGCCCATCGCGAACTCGTCCATGTTCGTCTTGCCCAGGATCACCGCGCCGGCGTCGCGCAGGCGCTCCGTGACATGGGCGTCATACGGTGCGACATAGCCCTCGAGGATGCGCGAGCCGGCCGTGCACTGGCCGCCCGCGACCGACACGAGATCCTTGACCGCGACCGGCAGGCCGAGCAACGGGTGGAGCGTGCTGACGGCGTCGCGCCCCTCGTCCCGGGCCGCGGCGATCCGCGCGTCCGCGGCGTCCGCCTCGGCCAGCGCCTTCTCCCGCTCGATCACCAGCCACGCGTTGAGCGCGTGGTTCTGGCGCTCCGCGAGCGCGAGATGGGCGAGAGTGATGTCGCGCGACGAGAGCTCGCCCGTGCGCAGCCGCGTCGCGAGCTCGTGGCCGCGCAGGCGGGTGACCTCGGCGACGGCGCTCATCCGGCGTCACCACCGAGGATCGGCGGGACGACGATGAAGTCGCCATCGGTCGAGGCGGCGTTGCGAAGGACGTCATCGACCCGCAGCGAGGGCTCGGCGACGTCGTCGCGCAGGATGTTCTCGAGCTCGATCGTCTGGGCCGTCGGCGCGATCGCCGATGTGTCGAGCTCGGACAGTTTGGCGTACTGGTCGAGGATGTGGTTGAGCTGGCCCTCCAGGCGGTCGAGCTCGGCGTCCGTCAGGCGGAGGCGGGCGAGGAAGGCGACGTGTTCGACGTCCGCGCGGGTGAGGCCGGCCATCGGCGGATGATACTGAACGGCATGGCCTCGACCGCCCCGCTGCCCAGCCTTCGGCCCATGACCACGTCCGACGTCGACGGCGCCACCGAGCTGATCCTCGGCAACGACTGGGGCGTCCGGCGAGAGTGGCTCGAGTTCGCCACGACGCAGCCGGCGTGCGCGCCGCTCGTCGCCGAAGCCGATGGCCGGATCGTGGCCACGGGCGTCGGCACGGCGAACGGGCCGGTCGGCTGGATCGGGACCATCTTCGTCGCGCCCGATCGGCGCGGCCGGGGCCTCGGTCGGGCCCTGACGCAGGCGATCATCGACCGGCTCGAGGCCAGGGGCTGTCGCTCATTCGCCCTGGTGGCGACGGCGGAGGGCCGCCGACTGTACGAGCGAATGGGCTTCGAGCCCCAGAGCCGCTACCACGTCCTCCAGGCGATCGGTCTGCCGCCGGCGCTCGAGCCCGACGGCGTGCGCTCGTTCGAGGCCGGCGACCTCGAGGCGATCGAACGCCTGGACCGCGAGGGGACCGGCGAGGACCGCGGGCATGCGATTCGGCGCTTCGCGAACGGTGACACGACCCGGGTGACGCCGGCCGCCGACGGCACGATCGAGGGCTTCGTCATCCGGGCGCCGTGGGGCGGTGGCGCGACGGTGGCACGCACCTCCGACGCGGCCCTCCGGATCCTCACCGCCCGGCGCCGGGCGGCCGGCCCCGAGGGTCGTGTCCGGCTCGGGCTCCTCGACGAGAACAGCGAGGGCCTCGAGAGGCTCCTGCAGGTCGGGCTACGACTGACGTGGTCGGCACCGCGCATGCTGCGGGGCGACCCGCTCGTGTGGCGCCCGAGCTGGATCTGGGGCCAGTTCAACCACGCGATGGGCTGACGCCGCAGGCGCCGCCCTCAGCGATCGTCTGCTCGCGCCGCCTCGATGGCTCGATAGGCCTGCGCGAGATGGACCCGGTCGTGCCCGCCCAACATCCGGAACATCAGGTCGAAGCTCTCCGGCCCGCGCTCGCGGTGCACGGCCACACGGGCGCGATCGGCCTCGCTTGCGTCTTGCCACAGGGCGATGTTCGCGGCGCGCAGCGGCTCGAAGACACGAAGCAACGCCTCGGGATCGTCATCGTCGCCGTGGAGGTTGTCCGCCCACAGGTCCTGGTCGTAGCCGATCAGCTCCGGGCGGTCGTGGGCGAGCGTCCAGCGGTAGCGACCCGTCATGACGACCTCGGCGTCGAAGATGTGGGCCAGGCACAGCAGCGCAGACCACTCTCGCGGCGCGGGCCGAACGCGGAGCTGCGGCCCCGCCTCGGCGAGCATCGCCCGGATGTTCGCCGGCGTCTGCGCCTGCGCCTCTGCCGGATCGTCCGCCCCGAGGGCCCCGAGCAGGCTCTCCTGGTACGCGGCGGCCTCGGCGACGGGGTCTGGCGACGTCACCTGCATGTGGCGGACTCTACCGCGGATATCGACAAGGACATGGCCGGAATGGCCAGGATGTGCTATCTGCTGCCCATGGATCGACGCGACCCCCACCGCCTCCAGAAGGGCCATCACCCGACCCCGTTCACGGCCGCGGAGATCCGCGATGCGAGCCGGCCCGGCCGAACCGTTCGCCAGCGCATCGAGGTCGACGGCCAGCCGACCGTGCTGCAGATCCAGCAGTGGGCAAGCGTCGACGACGAGGGCGCGACACGCGTCGTCGGCATCCTGCAGGCCGACGGCAGCTGGACCGACGTGCGGCGGTCGCGCTCGACCCGGCTCGCGCTCCAGGGCCATGCCTCGATGCCGATCGCCACGACGACGATCGACGAGGTCACCCTCGACTCGCCGATGGGCCCGCTCGCCTGCCTGCGCTACACGGCCCGCGACGGCGACGCGATCGAGAGGTTCTGGTTCGCGCGCGACTACCCGGGCATGCCGGTCAAGACCGAGCGCACCGAGGAGGGCCGTGTCGTCGAACGGGTCACGATGTTGTCGAGCCGGGTCGAGCCGCTGCACGACCCGCGGTCCGCAGACCAGGAGGACATCCAGCTCAACTGATCACGGGTGCGCCGCGTCCCAGGCGACCCGACACGCCTTCGTGAAGTTCGGATCCTCCCCGGGCGACCCCGACGTCCACGTTCTCGAGATGGACAGCGCTCGAACGGCGTTGTCAACGTAGCCCGAGCCGGACTCGAGACACCACGCCTCCTGCTCCGCGGTGATGGGAGACGACTGCTGCCCAAATGCCAGGATGGCGAACGCGACCACCAGGAGAGCGATCACGCCGACGAGGGCTCGACCGAGCCAGCGATGCGCGCGTATCTGGGGTGGCGAGGGAAAGCGCCGCCTGACCCAACGAAACGCGACGAACGCGATCCCGAACGGGATGAGATCGAGAAGGATCGCCAGGGGCAGGAGCCCTGTGCCGAGCGACGCCAGCCACGCCCCCACGGACGTGAGCAGAGCAACGCCCACGAACCCGACGACGATCGAGGCGAGACAGCCGATGGACAGGGAGCTGCTCCGGACGGAAGCCTCGAGCCGGGCGGCGCGAAGGAGGCCCACCGCGTTGGCGCCGCCCGTCGCCCGGAGTTTGACATCCTGGTTCCGCCGAGTGATGGCCCGACCGACCACGGCGAACGCGACAACGATGAGCGCGATGAGTCCGATCAATGCGCCGAAGCCACCGGCATCGCCGGCGATCCAGGGAACGCTCTCGAACCCGGGCCCGCCACCGGCATCGTGCCGCCGCAGCGCGTCGCGCAGCTCTTCTATGCCGGGATCTGAGTCGTCGCGGAGGGTTGCGGCCCAGCCCGCGGCCGGAACGCTGACGTCGATGGCGCCGGGTGGCCCGCCCTGCGACGGGCGCGCGAGCGCCAGCAGCCGCTCCTGGTGATAGAAGGCGGTCCACGGCCCGGGCCCCGCCACCTGTACGTCGACCTCGGCATCTTCCGAGCGGATGACCTGCTCCACTGCCGCGAGGAGCCGATCTCCGGACGGTCCGAGCGCCAGGACCTCGTCACGCCGGCCGAGCAACCCGGACACTGCATCCTCCTGCGCCGGTGGCTGCGCGCCGTCGGCTCAACGATGCTGACGCGCAGGTCGATGTTCTATTACGCCGGCAGCTGTCCCGAGAGCAGGCGAGCGAAGTCCTCGGGCGCGATCACTGGAACGCCCAGCTCCTCTGCCTTCGCCAGCTTCGAACCGGCGCCCGGGCCGGCGACGAGGTAGTCGGTCTTCTTGGACACCGAACCCGCCGGCTTGCCGCCGGCGGCGCGGATCGCTGCCTCGGCCTCCTCGCGGCTGTAGCCCTCGATCGATCCGGAGACGACGACGGTCCTGCCGGCGAGCGGACCGCCGCCCGCGGCGACGCGCGGCGCCGGCAGCTCGGCCTCGACGCCGGC
>JACXTT010007105.1_pt1 | contig 15864 bp, 17 predicted proteins | sample 9270951 | NCBI WGS metagenome assembly JACXTT01 (sample SAMN15532306, study PRJNA645909) | rock metagenome | isolation source: weathered quartz diorite | place: Puerto Rico | collected 2017-06-21 | reverse complement strand
CCCCGCGGCTGAATCCGTATTGCAGGAGCTTACCCCCGTCGAACTAAGGAGTATCAAGTTCTATCGATTCTCCATCGGCGATCTGATTGGGGTTCGATCGATCATCTCGCGGACGGGATATACAGGGGAGGATGGGTTCGAGCTCTATGTCCCGAGCCCTGAAGCGCCGAGAATCTGGCGCGTGTTGATGGAAAAGGGAGCACAATTGGGAATTCGGGCTTGTGGGTTAGCCGCGCGGAATACGCTGCGGCTGGAAGCCAGAATGATGCTGTATGGCAATGACATCAACGAATCTACTACAGTCCTGGAGGCCGGCCTGGGCTGGATCTTAAAATTCGACAAGGGAGATTTCCTTGGATGCGCGGAACTGCTTCGCCAGCAGGAGGAGGGCGTGCGGACTAGGTTGGTGGGATTTGAGGTGCTGGATCGTGCGCCCGCGCGAGATCACTACCCAGTCCATTGGGAAGGTCGCAAGGTGGCAGAAGTGACCTCCGGCAGTTTCGCTCCGTTTCTCAGGAAGAACATAGGACTGGCCTACCTCCCGATCGAAGCTTGCCGGACGGGGACGAGAATCGCAGTGGAAGTCCGAGGCCGCGAGTTACCGGCTGAGGTAGTTGATACGCCGTTCTATCGTCGTAAGAAATGACCAGTAAGGGGGTATGGCGATGGCCCGCAATCCTGAAGACAGCTATTACACCAAGGAGCACGAGTGGATTCGTGTGGAGAATGGCATGGGGGTGATCGGCATCACGGACCACGCACAGGAAGCGCTGGGCGATGTGGTCTACGTCGAGCTACCGTCGGTGGGCGACTCATTTGAGCCGGGTGAGATATTCGGCAATATCGAATCGGTCAAGGCCGTCAGTGAGCTCTTCATGCCGGTGGGTGGTGAAGTATTGGAGGTCAATGAAGCGCTGACGGACACACCCGAACTCGTCAACCAGGATCCCTACAATGACGGTTGGATGATCAAAGTTAAGCTGACGGACGTAGGTGAGGTAGAGTCGCTGTTCTCCGCCACGGAATACGAGGAGTATCTCAAGGAAGAGAAAGAGAAATAAGGATGCACTACATTCCCCAATCCGCTGAAGAGCGCAAACACATGCTTCGCACGCTTGGTTTAGATGACATCGGGCAGCTCTTCAGGGCGGTCCCTCCTCACCTCCGATTAAAGGAACGGCTCAACTTCCCAGGCGGCTGGTCCGAACAAGAAGTGCTGTCTTACTTGAAGGACCTCGCCTCGCGAAATGCGGCTGGGGATGGGTATCGGATTTTTCTTGGAGGCGGGGCTTATGAACACTACGCGCCGAGCCATATCGATGCGCTGATCTCTCGCTCGGAGTTCTGCACTTCTTACACGCCGTATCAGCCTGAGATTGCCCAGGGGACACTGCAGGCAATTTTTGAATTCCAAACGATGATCTGTCAGTTGACCGGCATGGAAGTGGCGAACGCCTCGATGTACGACGGCTCGACGGCGTTGGCCGAAGCAGTCCTCATGTCGCTTCGCATTACCAAACGCCGCAAGGTCCTGCTCGCCCCTTCTCTTCATCCCCATTACCGCGAAGTGACGAGGACCTACGCCCGGCACCTGGGAGCCGAACTTTGCGAGTGCGCAGTTGACCCTGACACAGGACTGTTTACGACTGGCACAGAGACGATTGATTCGGACACCGCGGCGGTCGTGATCCAATCACCCAATTTTTTTGGTTGTATCGAAGATGTGGAACACTGGGCCGAAGCGGCTCATCTGGCTGGCGCTTTGTTGGTGGTCGCCATTTCGGAGCCTATCAGTCTGGGGCTGCTGCGCGCACCGGGTGATGGAGGAGCAGACATCGGTGTGGGAGCAGGTCAAGCTTTCGGAATCCCGGTCAGTTTTGGCGGTCCTTATGTGGGCTTCTTTGCCACATGGGAGCGGTTCGTGCGCCAAATGCCCGGGCGATTGGTTGGTCAGGCGCTCGACGCCCAGGGCAGGCGCGGCTTCGTATTGACAATGTCGACCCGCGAACAGCACATTCGTCGCGAGAAGGCCACATCGAACATCTGCACCAACCAAGGGCTTTTCGCCTTGATGGCCACAATCTACTTGGCCACCATGGGCCCTCAGGGTCTTCGTGAACTCGCCGAGCAGAATTTCCACAAGGCGAGGTACGTGGCGGAGGCGCTGTCCCTGAAGGGATCTGCAAAGATCAGGTTTCGCGGGCCGTTCTTCAATGAGTTTGTGATTCAGCTCGCCCACCCCATTCAGCAAGTGCTCGACCAAGCTCGATCGAAGAAGATCGTCGCCGGGATACCGCTAGGCGAATATTACCCGGAGCTCTCTGACTGCATTCTGACTTGCGTGACCGAGGTACACTCCCGATCCGATCTGGATGAATTGGTGACCGTGCTCAGATGAATCCTCCACAAGCAATGCGGCACATGAACAGGAGCGAAGACTTGCTCTTCGAGCGCTCCCGCAATGGCCGGAAAGGCTATAGGCTTCCACCGTTAGATGTGCCGGCCAGTCCGATTGCGGAGCGCATTCCCCAAACGCTACTTCGCACGGATGGGCTTGCGGGACTGCCGGAGTTGAGTGAGGTGGATGTGGTGCGCCATTTCACCCGGCTTTCGACATGGAACTACGGGGTGGACACGGGGATGTATCCGTTAGGATCGTGCACGATGAAGTACAACCCCAAGATAAATGAGGTGGCCGCACGGCTATCCGGCTTTTCACGGAACCATCCCATGCTCCCATTCGAAATGGCTCAGGGGTCGCTCGCGGTGTTGAAGACTTGTGAAGAGGCGCTCTGCGAAATCACCGGGATGGTCGCGGGATCGTTACAGCCAGCCGCGGGTGCCCAGGGCGAGCTAACCGGCATACTAATGATCCGCGCATGTCTGCAGGCGCGGGGCAATGCGCGAAAACATGTGCTTATCCCCGACTCCGCGCACGGCACTAATCCAGCCAGCGCGGCATTATGCGGTTATGATGTGGTGACAATCGCCTCAAACGAGAGGGGCCTGATCGATGTGGAGGGCTTGCGCCGCGCAGTTAGCGAAGAGACGGCCGCATTGATGCTCACTAATCCTAACACTCTCGGGCTGTTCGAGGATCAGATCGATGAAATCGTTGAGGTCCTTCATCAGGCCGGCGGGTTCGTCTATTTGGACGGCGCCAACATGAACGCTCTCGTGGGCATCACGCGGCCCGGGGACATGGGCATTGATGTGATGCACCTCAATTTGCATAAGACCTTCTCCACCCCGCACGGTGGCGGAGGGCCAGGGGCCGGACCGGTCTTCGTGGGCGCCTCGCTCGAACCATTCCTTCCAGTGCCGCGGATCACTCGCCAGGCCGACGGCTCGTGCTCGTTGGATTTCAATCGATCTGAGAGCGTCGGGCGCGTTCGTGCCTTTTTCGGGAATTTCGGGGTTGTTGTGAGGGCGCTGACCTATATCCTGAGCAACGGACCGGACGGCCTTCGGCAGGTCGCAGAGACGGCAGTGCTGAATGCCAACTACATTGGTAAGCAACTAGCCGATGTTTATCAGATCCCTTACCCCGGCGCCATCATGCATGAAGTGATCTTTTCGGATAAGTGGCAGCGGGCTTGCGGGGTGACTAACGTGGATATCGCTAAGCGGTTGATCGATTACGGATTCCATCCACCGACGATGTCATTCCCCCTCATCGTCCCCGGCGCGCTCATGGTGGAACCGACAGAGTCGAATGGCCAGGAAGAGCTCGATATGTTTGCGGAGGCCATGCGAGCAATTGATCGGGAAGCGAGAGAAGACCCCGCACTACTGAGGGGCGCGCCCCATTCGACGCGCATCGGCCGACTCGATGAAGTCGCGGCTGCCCGAAGGCCCGTGCTTCGCTGGAAGGCGGAGGCCGAAACCGTGGGGGCGGCCAGGTGAGACAGCCGATTCGTTGTCCGGCACATCGAGCATGGAATTATTTTTTTCCAGAGGTATCCAGGCGAACTGGAACTCGTCCGTTCACCATCTAATTTGGCCGAGGGGAGTTGCATCCAGGAGCTATATCATGACCCATTGCATGCGGAAAATGCGCCTTGTCCGGGGGCGAAGGCCTCTAAGAAAGATCGGCTGCGCAATATGGTTGCTGATTGCGGCAACCATCTGCCCGACCTCCTCCGGTTTGGCCAAGGTGAGACTGACTCCGCTCGGAGAAATGACTGCCTCGGCAGGCACGATCATTTCCGGGAAGGTGATAGAAGTTCGAGATGGAGTTCATCCGGACTACCCGAATGTTGAGGTCACATTCGTCACGCTTCGGGTCGAAGAATCGTTCAAGAATGGCGAGCCTAGTTCTTCCTCGTTAACCTTCATGCAATTGGGAGGGACGGGTACTACACGGATCCAGGAATTGCCCGCATTTAAGTCCGGAGAAAGGGTGATCGTCTTCCTTTATCCCAAGAGTCAATACGGACTCACCAGCCCCGTCGGGGGATCTCAAGGTAAGTTTATCCTCCGTAATGATCCCGCGAATGGAGTGCTCCAAGCGGGCAATGGAATGAACAACTGGAAACTCTTCAGCGATGTCCGGCTCGATCGGCAATTCTCCGCTTCGGAGAGAAAGACCATGCAATCCGAGCGGGGCGCCACCGATTACTCCACCCTCAAATCGATTTTGCGGAAACTGGTAAAGGGATCTGCGCACTAGGCCACGCTTTGAGTCAATCAGATAAAGTTGTTCGGGCAATAGACCCTCCTTTACGGTCGGGCCGCTGCCGTTCGGCGGTAGGTGTTCTTGAGGAGATGCAATGACGAATCGGTCTTTATCCTGTGGGCTAGCGGCTTCAGCCCTGATCCTTTCAGCCTTGGCAGTCTTCTATGAAACCGGAAGAGTGGAAGCCGGCGGGGCGCTTTTCTACACTCGAACAGGGAAAGGCTTTGCCTGGGACAATAGTCAAGCCATTAAGTTCACTCCTGACCGCGGCCCGCTCGGTCGATTAAACAATGACCAAGCGGTGCAGCTAGTCGCAGACTTATTCAAGAATTGGTCTGATGTCCCCACTGTGCAATTGAGTTTTGCGCGAGATGCACAGTTATCGGTTGATGTGACGGGGGCGAATGTGATGCAGGTGCTGAACAGTCTGCCCAGAACCACGAATGCAATTATTTTCGATACGGACGGCACCGTCACCGACGCCTTGATTGGATCCGGAGCAAGCCTGAGTGTTATCGGTTTTGCCGGCCCTACCAATACCCAGAGAGGAAATGGGCGGATCCTGCAGGCGCGAGCCGTCTTGAATGGGCGCTGGCTCGATGGACTTCCTCGTCCAACGGATATCACGATTCAAGAATTCCGCGCGTCGATGACCCATGAGTTCGGTCATTTCCTCGGATTGGATCATACGGCGGTTAATCAAGAAGAGGCGTTCGACGGAATCCTATCGAACAATACCCGGATTCCGGTCATGTTCTCGTTTGAAGTTGGAGGAGAATCCGAAATCCCTCATTTGGATGACGCTGCGGCGCTCTCGGCCATCTATCCGGCCCCGTCGAGTGCAGCTTCAACAGGGACCATCCGCGGTCGAGTCCTTTTCCCGAATGGAATCGCAGGTTTCCAGGGCGCTGAGGTGATTGCTCGAAAGGTCGGCGATGCACGAATGAGCGCCGCTGGGTCGTACTCAGGCTTCCGTTATTCGGGCAGCCGGAACGGTCCCGGATTTGGCGTTGGCGACTTGGACCAGGCGGGATTTTACGAGATTCCCGCATTGCCGCCAGGATCCTACACTGTGGAGATAAAGGAGATCCCGTCGGATTACAGGCGAGGCTCGGGGGGTGGACCCTTGGATCCACCGGCCGTGTTACCTGCGCCAGAAGAATTCTACGCCGGTCCCGACGAATCCAACCACGATGATCCGCTGCGCAGCTTCCCCGTGGTTGTCACTGCCGGCGCAACAGTCGAAGACATCAACATCATTCTGAATGGCCAGACGCCTTCGAACGACGACTGCGCCAATGCTATGGTCATCGCCTCGAACTCATTCACGACGACGCAAGACACGAGACTGGCCACAATCGCGGCCGATGATCCATTCCATACTTGTTCAGGGTTTCGCGACTCCAACAGTGTTTGGTACCGCTTCACGGCTCCCAGCCAGGGGATCATCACCGCCACCACAGCTGGTTCGGACTATGACACGATCCTCGTCGCCTATGCAGGAACCTGTGGGGATCGAAAGGAGGTGGCCTGCAACGACGACGTGTCCGATACCGACACGAGCTCTTCGGTCAGTATTATCACCAGCCCCGGTACGGTTTACCTGTTGCAAGCGGCGGATTTTGATGATGGGCCGGGAGGAGGAACACTGAAGTTCAACTTCAGATTCCTGCCGGCAGTATTCATCATGGATCAAGAACCCAACAATACGCCGGAACAAGCACAGCCGATCACGATTCCCGCGGTGATACAAGGGGTAGCCGAGCGCGAGGACATGGGTTCTGTCTTTGTGCCAGTGGGCACACTCACCGATGATGTGGAGGACCTTTACAAGTTCACGTTGACGGCCCCCACGGACGTGGAAATTAACTTCAGCGTCAACGCAGATGCCTCGGCTGGCCTGTTCCTGCTACGCATCGACGGATCTAAGGTGACGGTGATTGATTCTAGCATTGGAAGCGGCATCGTCAGGGGGAACCGATTGGGTCCAGGCACCTATTATATCGGTGTAGCCGCCTTCGATTTCGACACGACTTCGCCTCCCGCTGTCTATACGATCGTCGTTACCTCCAGCGCGACAAATTCGGCCGAACCGCAGGAGGCGATTCCCACCGGCTCGTTCGCGAGTGCGCCTGGCGGGTAAGGGAAACTGCGAAGGAATGCTCGTGGCAGGATTCGAACCTGCGGCCTACCGCTTAGGAGGCGGTCGCTCTATCCCCTGAGCTACACGAGCACGCGGAAAGCATCAGTATTTGATAAGCGATTGCACATCGTAACCGGCTAAACGATCACGCCCCTTCAAGTGTTCGAGTTCTATTACGAAACTCAGGCCCACGAGTTGAGCTCCTAGCTTAGTCAATAAATCGACCACTGCCTTGGCGGTACCTCCCGTGGCCAGCAAGTCGTCGGCCACCAACACCCGTTGCCCCCGCTCCACTGCATCTTGATGAATCTCGAGCCGATCCTGGCCATACTCGAGGGCATAGCAGATGCTCTCGATAGCCGCTGGGAGCTTGTTCGGCTTGCGCACCGGTACGAATCCTGCCCCCAACTTATATGCCAGGGCAGGGCCGAAGATGAATCCCCGGGCTTCGATCCCTATCACCTTGTCGATGTGTTTCCCGGCGAAGGCCTCGGCCAAGCGATCGATCACCACCATGAAACCAACCGGGTCCTTAAGCAGGGTAGTGATGTCGTAGAAGAGAATCCCCGGCTTAGGGAAGTCGTGGATCTCCCGAATCATTTTTCTCAGTTCGTCCACCACGCCACGCTCTCCAGGGCGATCAAGAACTTACTTCAAACCGGGCGAATCGGTGACTGGGACTCAGGTCTTCCTGGTCAATGGATCGAACCAGTGCTCCGGGCGGACCCTCCTCCAGCTCAATCCTAAATTCTCCCATTTTTCGATGGTTACCTTCCGCGACCACCTCCACGCTTCGATCTGGTAGATTTCGAACGTATCCTCTCAGTCCCAACCGACGGGCCTCCCGAACGACGAAATACCGGTAGCCCACGCCTTGGACGATTCCTCTGACAAGAAATCTTCGGGCGATTTCCATGATCGGCAAAACCGATCGGCTCGCTGGCGGCGCCCGAACAACAACGCCTTCGCGCCTGACTGGAGGTCAGTGTAACACGTAGCCGAGTGCTTTGAAGAGAAGGGAAACTGGTCGGGGCGAGTGGACTTGAACCACCGACCTCACGGTCCCGAACCGTGCGCTCTACCAAGCTGAGCCACGCCCCGACGAGTAATTTGTGATCATAGGAAAACAGTGCATTGATGTCAACGCGCCGTACTGGGTCAATCTATCGAGGCGGTCCGGCAATCTTCGGTTGGTCGCGAACACTTTGATCCGCCCAGGCGGATCGGGCATCAAATCGAGCCACCATTCAATGCGCACTATCCCGAAAGCGCAGATGACGCCGGATCCACCAAATCAAGCCAAGGAGGATCGACGCTCCGATGGCAAAGTCGAATTTGTGAAAATAAACGCTAAGGACCTCCCAATGACGGCCGAGCTGGTGCCCAGCAAAGGCGAGTCCGTAGCACCACGGAAATGAGCCGACGAAGGTATAAACCAAGAATCGAGGCACATTCATTCGCGCGACCCCGGCGGGAAAGGCGATGAACGTTCGGATGACGGGAAGGAGCCTGCTGAAGAAGACGATTGCCTCTCCGTAGCGGTTGAACCATCGGTCTGCCAAATCGAGATCGTGGTGGGAAATCAGAATGTATTTTCCGTATCGCTCAATCAACGGCCGACCGCCTGTGCTTCCGGCCCAGTAGGCCACGATCGACCCGACCACGCACCCCAGGGCACCAGTCAGTCCGAGCATCAGGAGGCTGAAGCGCTGAGGGACCAGCGAGCCGGCGAACGGCATGATCACTTCTGATGGGAGGGGTATGCAAGCGCTTTCGATCGCCATGAGGATGACTACGCCGCCATATCCAAGCCGGTCTATCGTGTGAAGAATGAATCCGGCTACCGCGGCGAGTATTTCAGCGATCATGCCTTCGAATCATGCTCGACCCAAGGCGCGGGAGAAGTACTCGCCCAACCGTATTCGCCCACTAATTTCACAAAGATGCAGGGGCCGTAGTCCTCCAACTCACTCTTGCCTTCCGTTCGGCGAAGTCTTACTAAGCGCTGCGAGCCCTTACCCCCGATCGGCATGACCAGGATGCCGCCGACGGCCAACTGGTTTATCAATGGTTCAGGAATCCTGGGACTCGAAGCAGCGACCAAGATTCGATGGTAAGGAGCATGGTCCGGCCAACCGAGACTTCCATCTTGTGGCGACACCACGACGTTCCGAATGCCTAATTGGTGTAGCCTGAGGGCGGCCAATTCAGCCAGATCGAGCAGTCGCTCGACCGCGTACACTTGACCCGCCAGCCGCGCCAGGACGGCCGTTTGATAGCCCGATCCTGCCCCGACCTCCAAGATGCGATGATGTTTCTTGGGCTCCAGAAGCTCGGTCATGCGGGCTACGATGTAGGGTTGGGATATCGTTTGACCGCCTGAGATTGGCAGCGCGCAGTCATCGTAGGCACGCGACTGGAGTGCTTCCTCGACGAATCGATGCCGGGGAACGGCAGCCATCGCTCGGAGGACTGGATCGCTCTTGATCCCCCTTCCCTTGAGGCGATCGATCAGCCGGGCACGCGCCCATTCGCCAGAGTCATCACTTCGGCTCCGGGAATAGTCAGTCATCCCAGGGAGAGTTTCATGTTTGTGGTTGAGTTCAACGCGAGAGCGGGCGGGAATCCGAACAAGAGCCCCCGACATCGCTTAGGACACGGGGGCCGAGAAGATGGTGGCGGTCAAGCACGATGAACACCAAGATTCTCAGCTCCCGGGCTATTTACTGGTCGGGACGACTGGATTTGAACCAGCGACCTCCTGCACCCCAAGCAGGCGCGCTAAACCAAGCTGCGCTACGTCCCGGATGATCAGTTTCGGGCACCACCCCGCATGTCGCTCTCGTTCAACATGGTTAGTAGTTGTTCCAGCTCTCGTCGTATGCGGGCGATTGTCAGCCGAAAGTCTGGCACTTGTGGCGGTAGGGTCTCAGTGAGTTCGTCGTTCATCTCCGTCGAAATCTCGGGCGAGACCACCCTCAAGTTACGGCCACTCCGCATCTCCTGTGCAAGTTTGCGTTTAGCCCCTGCAATCGTGAACCCTTCATCATAGAGGAGCTGCCTGATTCGAAGTACGATCTCAACGTCGCGTCTTCGATAGACCCGCTGGCCGGCCCGGTTTTTCTGTGGTGCAAGCTGTGAGAATTCCGTTTCCCAATAGCGCAGCACGTGCGCTTGAATCCCCGTGATTTCGCCTACTTCGCCGATCTTGAAAAACAGCTTGTCTGGAATCGCTTTCGCCAGTTGCATGATTCCCCAGGGAGGTGGTCGGGGATTTACGCCGGTCCAGCACTATGGCTCGCGATTCTCGCGAGGGGTGGCGACGGAGAGCCCCCTACTTGTCGAAGTAGTGGCGAAGGGTAATACCGAAGGATCCGGGTAGGCGGGCGTCGCCCCGCTGCCGGTCTGCGTCCTCTGCGATCCTTCCTAGCTGTTGTCTCCATTACGCCTAGGTCACCGAGAAGCACCCGTTCACCCTGCGCCAGCCGACGCTTTAATATTTCGAAGATCGACTCAACCAGTGCTGTGGCCTCGCGCCTCGTGATTCCACCATGTCGGTTGTGGACTGCCCGCGCCAAATCCGCCTTGGTGATGGCCACGGAATTCCTCCGCGCTGGCGCTATCCTACGCGCCCAGGCAAGTTGTGTCAACTTTTTATATGCTTCGCACTTATCGGGCGTGACTTAAAGCGGCTCTTGATCGAGAGGCAGCCATTCCACGCTGCGCGCGGGCGGCGGCAGTCGGCCTGCCAACGCAAGAATCTCTAACAAGTTGAGCCGGCAGGCTTGGTTATGAAACCCAGCGACTTGTCCCGATCTCTCTCTTCCCAGAAAAGGTCGATCTTGTCGATCGCCAAGAACATCGTCGATTCTTCACCCTCAACCTGAGCCACACCGTCCGTGACGTCCACCAGTTTTCCCTTGATGCTCGATCCGCCCCCATAGTGAATGACCAAGTTCTTTCCTAAATGGTTCGCAAGAATTTGTTTCACGGCTCGACGCTCCTTCCTACGGAATCGACGGAAGTTTACGATTCGCGAGGGAGAGGGACAAGACCAGCATCGGCGAGCAGCAGGCGATGACCGGAGTTAGGTCTGCGGTTGGGTTCAGTTTGCGAGGGTTAACCCAGTGTGGGTACCCAGAGAATTCCACGGCGGATGATCTGGATATTGTTCGGGTGAAGACCCACAAAATAGTCGTAGCACTCGACGACACGGCTTTTATAAGAGGAGCTCAGTTGGCGTATTCTTTCGAAGGTTTCCTCCTCCAACCTGCGGAGCTCATCTTCGAGTGGATGGATTTCAGCAGACACCGGCTGTGTTGTCCCGGCGTGGAACAACTCGCCGAGTGTTGGAAGTTGCTTTGCCCAGATGATTTCGTTCAGGCGATTCCCCATCTGAGCAATCGCTCTCCGTTTAGCGCTTCGCAACTGTTGCGTCTTCTCGTCACTCAGTCCCTTCGGCAGCTGCGACTCGCGAAGCTGCTCTAATTGGAGTTGAAGACTATGGGTCAACTCCTTTAGCTCAGCTTGCAAGTTGGAATTGCCCTCTTCCCAGAGTCTGTTTAAAAAATCCGCGTCACTCTCACTCATCCGCGAATAGGCACGGAAATTCGGATTGAAGAGGACTCTCTTCCGCTCACACCGGGTCAGGTGATCGATCAGATCATTTTCGATCCGCTCCAGGTACGCTGGATCGATACGCACCAACCTTCTTGATGGCCGAATACCGGGGCGTGGCTGAGATTCCAACATCTCTGGGGATAGATCTGAGCACGCCGGCTTGCTCCAGTCCACCGCCAGATCCGCCTCAGGGAGCCAGGTCGAATAAAGTTGCTCGGCGCGGTCGACCAGTTCCGCCCGCACATCTCTGAAATCGAGAAGGCATTCGAAGACCACCGCTGGCCGGTATTCCAGGAACTCGGGGATCTCATATTGCTCGCGTAATCCGAGCCAGTATTCGGTCAAGGAAGACGATGGGCTAGCTGCAGCGGGTTGGGACATCTCGGCTTGCGGTATTAGTCCGGAGAATCGAATGATGTTGGGACAATAAGACTTCAGTAAATCTCAAATTCCGGGTGCCCCATTGGCTACAGCTGCAGGTGATCAGCCGGTGTGTCGATACAACCAGGGGACACGCCCCTGCGGATATTCTTCAAAGGCAGAGGCGATCGAAGTGCCCGAGATAATGTCTGACAGACTCCGCTGCTCGCGATCAACGAGCGGCCAGAGATGCCCGAGGAAAAAAGGGAGGGCGCCTACCAAGAACCCTAATGCTCTCAGGAATCCTTGTTTGAGCGATAACAGGTTCTTCGACTGCTGGTCAACGGCTATCACATTGACAGCCATCATCCCGACCGTCCGTCCAGCGACGGCCAATAGCAGGAAGGTGTAAAGAAAGTACACGAGCATGGCAACCGACCCGATGATGAGCTGAACCTGACGGTCGAGAAGGTCTACATCGTTTAGCTCCATCAGGGCGATAAATGGGATGCAAGAGAACCCGATTACCGCCACGTCCGTCAGACCAGCCATGACGCGTTGCTTCAACGTGGCGGAGGAAAACAGAAATTCCTTGTTCCTGTCCTCGACCTCACTGGTACACTCCACATTGGACCAGGGCGCCTCTCCATCTCGAGAATCGTCGTGAACCCAATCGAGCGCTGGATCCAACTCCAATTCATCCAACTCGCATTGATTGAGTACATCGGCACTCCCTTTGAACCGAGACTCCACGGCGATGCTCATGGTGGCTCGCTCGGCCTCCTGACTCACATCTTGCCTGGGGGGCATATGAGACTCCACAGGTAAAGGTGCGATATCCACGGGTTTTACCACTCGGGCCGAAACGATCTCTTGCGGGGGGGCAGAGGTCGATATTAGCGGGGAAGGCGGTGCTAAAGCCGGAGCATCTACGGGAGTAGGCAGAGGTAATGCTGCACTGGCGGTGGCGGCGTAACCACCATTTCGCTCAGTTCTTACGGCAGGACTGGAAGCTAGCGCCCTCGACTTGCTGCCTGGATCGGTGTCGCCTGCTCGTCGAACGCGAGTTAGAGCTGCTTCGACTATGGGGTTTGGATCTTTCTGCTGACAAGATTCGGGAGGGGGAGGCATGGAGGCTCCGTCCTTACGCATAGCCAACTCCATGGCCGCCTCCAACCCCTTCCGTGCCCTAATCGCCTGTACTTTTTCCCTAAGCTGTAATCTCCAATCTGGCGCCTCGGGTGCACGGTTGCCTGAGCTCGTCGGCATCGAATCTGTCCGCAACGTAGGAAATCTTATAAGTTTAGGTTGTTGAAGGGGAGCCCCGCAGAGTTTGCATACCTCAGCATCAGTATTCTGATCGAACGCGCACTTTTGACATTTCATCGAGGCGGAACCCCTTACCAGGATCAGGAAGCATGCCAAATCGTACCAAAAAACTTCTGCAATCGCAACAAGTTTTTGAAAGTTCCTTAATGCTCTACTGGAGGTTATGCGGCGACTTGGTCTGCAGTCTGGGCTTACCTAGGAGCTTGTTCGAACCAGCCTCGATCGCCACAGCCTCGCTAGTTAGGAACCACTTAGTCTTCTACTAGTTATCCAGCTCTCGAGTCTAGTAAGTGATTTTTAGCTCGCGAGTGAAGCTAAAGGTAGGTTTTCTGCGCTGCCTGGACTCCTTAGCCGCGCACTGGGAGAGGGCTGTGACGAGCAGCGGCATTGCAATCGTCACATCGCAATATACCGCGACCTTTTGAGCGTTCTTGGCCAGTTCTCCCCAACTCTGAGATTCCTCGAGTGTGCGACCCGATAGGGAGCCAAACAAGTGCGGTTCAGAGATAACTTGGACCGCGTATTGGTGTCCCCGCACATTAGCCTTCAGCATCGAAGCGGTTACTTGTGTCTGCATGATGAAGCTCTTGGGCGCCCCGCCGCCAAAGAGCACGATACCGGTCTTGGGGGCTCGAGCTACGATTTGGGCCGCCTCGATCACATCTTGCACGACGTCGAATTGGAACTTGTCTTTTCGCTCGACCCGATTAACAGCCAAGCCGACGCCGATCGATGAATTGGCTACAGCCGGGCAAAATATCGGCAGTTTCGCCTTATAGGCCGAGGTCAATATGCCGTCTTCCGAAGCAATTTCAGAGAGCTCTCGACCGAGCAGGTACAGAAACTCCCGGGTCGAGTAGGAACGAGTCAGATCAAGTTGCGCTACGAAATTCCCTATCCACTCGTCTGCCTCGCGGAACTCGATTTCACTGCCGAGGGTGTCGTAGAGCCTGTCCACCATCGCATCCCGCAGTTCAGCATCGTTCAAATCAGTCGAACCGATATAGTGGAATCTGCCCAACGTCTCGTGAAGGTCGTGAAAGAGGTTGGTCCCATTGCTTACGATCACATCAACGAAGCGGTTCTTAATGACCCAAGCCACCAAGCGACGCATGCCGCCCGTCACAATCGAGCCGGCCAATCCCAGGAATACCGTCGCCCCCTCTCCCAGCATCTGCTTCCAAAGGTTACGAGCCAGCGCCAGATTCCGTCCCTGAAACGAGATCCCCTCCATCTTGTCCAAGAGGCCCGAGACACTCCGATCGCGATCCACCTGGATCGGTCGCGTCGGGTTGGTGAGGTACTTGGAGCTCTTGTTCTTTCGGATGACCATCATAAGTCTTTAGTCCAAATAGGTATATTTACTGAAGCCGATCTCATAATTGCGATTCAATTCGTCCGATTCCGCTTCCATGAGTCGATTGGCTTTCACTGCGTTCGCCACGTTCCTTTGAAAACCGTTGAGCAGCGCGGTGCGGTCAAACCGCGCCAGTTCCAACACTGTGCCGATCTGATGGCCGGTGAGAGTTTTTTGAATATGGAAGGTATCTTCGTCGATGATGATATAGGCTTCATTCACCGCGCCGAACAAATTATGGTAGTTGCCCATCGCTTCTTGGTATGCGCCCACCAGCAACACCGCCAAATAATAGGTGTCCCGATTGAACGGGTGTACTTCCAAAACCTCTTTCACGTCCTTGAGGTCCACGAATTTGTCGATGATTCCGTCCGAGTCGCATGTCAGGTCAACCAGCGTCGCAACCTGGGTCGGGGGTTCGTCCAGTCTGTGTATCGGCATGATGGGGAATAAGTGCTCGAGCGCCCAAGCGTCCGGGACCGAACGAAACACGGAAAAGTTGCAGAGATATTTGCCTGCCAGAAGCTTGCGAAGATCCTCGAATTCTTCCGGATAAAATTTGGCCAAGCGAGCGAATTGCTCGACTTTCTCCATGATCTGCCAGAAAAGCACTTCGCCCTTCGCCCGATCTTCCAATTCTATGTACCCGAGGTTGAACAGGGTGAAGAGCTCGTCCTTATGCTCCAATGCATCATGGTAGTATTCCCGGTAGTTCTTCGAATTCATACTGTCTCGCAGGTCTCTCAACTCAATGATCACTTGCGGGTCGTCTTCGTCTACATCCGCGGGCGCGATTTCATCAATAACCGTCTCAATCTCGTCCTGCACGTTGGTGATCAGCACGGCGTGATACGCGGTAAGGATGCGTCCTGACTCGGTGATGAGCGTCGGTTCGGGCACGTTCTCATCCGCGCAAATGCTGGCGACGGTATAGACGACATCATTGGCAAATTCCTGCATATTGTAGTTCGCGCTCGATTCGAATGAAGTCTTGCTCCCGTCGTAATCGACCCCCATTCCGCCACCGACATCGAGATATTCGATCTCGGCTCCCATCTTCCTCACTTTGCAGTAGACGCGTGCGGCCTCTTTAATTGCGTTCTTGATTCGCTTGATGTCTGTGATTTGTGACCCGATATGACAGTGCAACAGTTTCAGCCAGTCGAGCATCCGGTTCTGGCGGAGCACCTTTATGACTTCCAGAGTCTCCGTGGTCGTCAGCCCGAACTTGGCCGTTTCACCGCCTGACTTCTCCCATCGTCCGCTGCCCTTTGAATAGAGCTTCAGCCGCGCTCCGACGAGATGCCGGTAGAGCGCGCCCTCGGATCGTCGTATGAAGGTCAGGCGCTCAATGAGCTTCTCACGGCCGACCACGAT
>JACXTT010007104.1_pt1 | contig 15866 bp, 13 predicted proteins | sample 9270951 | NCBI WGS metagenome assembly JACXTT01 (sample SAMN15532306, study PRJNA645909) | rock metagenome | isolation source: weathered quartz diorite | place: Puerto Rico | collected 2017-06-21 | reverse complement strand
TTACCGTCCAAACGCATAGATCGAAAAATGTTTTACGGTGAATATGAACGTTTGAGTCTGTGCATCAACGAGCGGGTTGTTATTCACCGGTTCCCAGAGGTTTGTAGCCTGATTCAGGTAAAAAATCCTCATGTGCTTCGCGTCTTCATCGGTAATCCCTGAGTACTTGTAACTCAGGTGGACTTCCGGCTGATGACCGGGAAACTCCATTGACGGGAGAAATTCCGCCGTCGAGGTGTTAAGATAGTGTATCGTGACGGTCATGTTCGACGGAATCGCATCGCCCCACACGATTACCATGTCTCCGTAGGTTGTGGAATCGCTCCCGACCCACGTATCCGAGGTCGTGATGCAGAACGAGCTGTCTGTTCCGTTTTGAGTGCCCGGGGCCACTCCTCCGCTTCCCACGTACTTGGTCTTATCATAGCCGGGAAATTCCGACGTAGGACCACCCGTCACTGAGGGACCGGAAACAGGGCCTGAGGTATCGGTCTGACATCCCCAGTGCGGCGATAAAGCCAGGAGCAACGCCAGGGCGTAGAGTATTCCTTTGAGAGCGTTCATTTCAAATCCTTTCTTCATTGTAGGGTTGAGTAGGAAATAAAGTCCTGTCAGTTTCCGACCAGGGTTGCGCCCAGGTAGTTGAGTACGTCGCCGATGGGATTGGCGACGGCAGTCGTACTGCTCGAAGCGAACATCAGTCCTACTGCGTGCGGGTTCGAGGCAACGTCCTCAACGAGTAACGACCCGGAATCTCCCGATTGCAGAAAAGCGCCTTTGGAATTCTTTACAAGAATCTGTCCCGTAAAGATCTGCGAGTACGTCGCCCCGGAACATTCGTTCGTGAACGAGACCGTGATGGTTGCGTTCAAGCCGGAGACGCTGCTTCGAGTGAGGTTTGTAGTGCGTCCGCTTTTCTTCACCTGCTGGCCTACAAATGCGCTGACTGGGCTTGCTGAAATCGTGCCTATCTCAAGGATGGCTCCGTCGGTCCGCACCATGCCGGGTACGACCTGCGCGATCCCTACGTCGACGTTACTGCCCGGAAGGCTTGGACCGCCCGAAATGGTCCCCACCTGCTGGCCAAGACTCGCATTGCAGCCCAGATCGAACAGACCCGGCTGGACAACAGGATCGCCTGCCACAACGACCTTGTTGTTCGCTCCCATGACAATATCGCCCCACAACACATGAGAGTTGCTCAATACATACTGAACGCCGCCCCTCTGAACGAGTGCACCTAACGTCCCTCCGCAGCAGTAAGAGGTATTCTTATCGTACGTCCACCCGCCCGACGTGCCCAGCTGAATGGGAGGAATCTGCTTAGTCGTATGGCTTACGCCCCCGGTCGAGCCTTTTCCCATCGACTTGAACTGATCGTTCACCTGAACGACTGCAGGCACGCCTTCGATGGTAGTTGGGAGGGTCGATTTGAGCCTCCGCGCCAGAATTATGATTTCCGGGGCGCCGGATGCGTCCAAACCGGTTGCAGTTCCGAAAACATCGGGGTCACTCATGAGTTCCTGAGTGTGCCGGTTCTGGATATTCATAACGATTTGCAGACCTGGAGGTACCTGTGGCGGACCTCCGCGAGGCACGGTGGAGGATTGCGGCATACTTGAGTTAACCGTCCTCGAAGGAGCAACTTCATTGGACGGAACGTCCAGGTCGCATCCGATTAGCCAGAAGAGGAACAAGGACGCTGCACAAACTTGAAGTATTGCAGAGAGTGATTTCATAAGACTCCTCATTAGGGTTTCATTAACAATCTCGCCAGTTCATATTGCAAGGACTGTGCCGAAAAAATAATTGGCCAGGATTATCGGGAAATGCGCAGATTCGGGAAACGTCCGAAGAACGGAGAGCCTTCGGGATCAGCTTGTGCTCACTTTGTTGTGAGCTGATTCACAAGAGAGTATTACTTGACTGATTGCGTAAATCGGGGAGACATTGGATTGAACGGACGAGGGTGACAACTCTCACGGAGTGTAACGATTTGTTACACGAGGGCGGAGGCTCACCCTCTAATCCAGGCCGGATTTGAGGATTCTGTCCAAGCGCGGCCGCGACACCCGCAAAATGTATGCGGCCTTGCTCTTGTTCCCGCCCACCCGCTCCAGGACCAGGAGGGCCAATCTTCGCTGCACATCCTCCACCGAGGCCTCATCCAGCGAGATTTCCAGAGAAAATGAATCCTGCGGCTTGCCGTTGTTTTTCTCTCCATTCTGGCCGCGTGTTGGATCGGATCCGCTCGGATGTGCCTCGAGAAGAAAATGGAAATCGCGTTCGTCGAGCATACCCCCCTCCTTGATAAGCACTGCACGTTCCAGGCTGTGCTTAAACTCTCGTATGTTTCCCGGCCAGACGCACTCAAGGAGGAGGTTCATGGCCTCGGGGGTCAGACCTTCAATATTCTTCCCGTAGATTTTGTTGAAGAGATCCACAAAAGAACAGGCGAGTAGAGGAATATCTTCTTTTCTCTCCCGCAGAGGCGGAACATCCAACGGCAGGATTTTCAGGCGATGGTAAAGGTCCCTTCGAAAGTGACCTGATTTCATCTTCAATTCCAGATCCGCGCTCGTGGCGGCGATGATCCTCGCCCTGATCGGGATATCCTTCAGGCCACCGAGCCGACGCATCGTCCGGCCCTCGATAACCTTCAGAAGTTTCGACTGGATCATCGGAGAAATGTCGCCGATCTCGTCCAGGAATATCGTGCCGTCCTCGGCGAGTTCAAAGAGGCCTAATTTTCTCTCGCGCGCATCCGTAAATGCGCCCTTTTCAAAGCCAAACAGTTCCGATTCGAGGAGCGTTTCCGGTAGTGCGGAGCATGCGATATCGACGAATGGTCTTTCGGAATTCTTGCTGTTATAGTGAAGAGCCCGGGCAAGCAGCTCTTTTCCCGTTCCGGTTTCACCGGTGATCAGCACGGTCATAGTCGTATTATCGATGACTTTCTTTGCCCTCTTCAACGTCTCCTGCAATGAGCCCGAATTCCCGAGGATCTGGTCGAAATTGTACGCAGTCCGCTGGAGCCGGGCGAACTGCTGCTGATTGATTGCATTCCGCCAGTCTTCGAGCGCGAGTTTTAGCTCACCGTCGAGCGCCACGGCATCGCGTGGTAATACGAAGTACCCGCGAGCCCCGAGCTTTACGAAATGGACTGCGTCGTGGTAGTTAGGGCTCGAAGAGATCATGTACACCGGAACGCTTTTCAGCTGCGCGTTGAGCATACGGAGCACATCTCCCAGCATCTGCCGTTCGCACTGCGTATCGATCAGAAGAAGATTTGGCGCGTTGAACATGGCCCGGCTCATCACGAACTTCGGGGACGAGGTGTACTGGAGATGGATATCGGGCGTCTTCATCAGAAGTTTCCGGGCACCTTCCATCAGTTCCTTTTTTCCGCACAGGAGTACTCCAAATTTCGTCATAGGCCCTGCCGTATTGTTTTCTCCACCTCGGCTGCAAAGTCCGTGACAGAAGCGAGGACTTCGGAGCGAGAGTCCGTTGCGAGATACCGCTCCCGCAAGCTTGGTGTTCTGAACTGCGACGCGAAGTACTCCAGAATGAGCCTGGTCTTCGCAAAATGGTCGACCGCCTTATGCCTGTTCCCGCGCCGGAGATACTCCTTGCCGAGATCAAAAGAGACCTTCCACGCTATTTCGGAGATGTTCTCGCTCTCGAGCCTTTTCATTGCCCGATTGAGCAGGACAATCGGCTGCTCAAGATCTCGCGCCTGAATGCGCCGCGCGATGTGACTCAATACGAAGTCGCGCTTCGCGAGCAAGATCGGCGCGCGCGGATCCGGGGAGCCGTTGTCTGAGTCGCTCAGAAACCGGAGGGCTTGCCCGGGTTGGTTCATCGCCAGCATCATTTCGGCTTTGCGCAACCGAATTTGAGCAATCCTCTCCTCGGCGCGTTCGACGCCGCCCGTGAACGGGTCCGCTACAGACAGGAATCCCTCTTCAGCGGCCCCAAACTCGAGGAACGCCTTCTTGATTTGGCCCGCCGCCGCCGCGTATTCGCCCTCCAGATAGCGGAGCTGTGGTCCGATAGAGCCGATCGAGAGATCCTTCGCAACCACCGCTGCCTCGTTGAGAAACATTCTCGAGCGGTCTGTGTCGCCCACCGTGAGATAGGCGGCGGCAAGTGCAAGGAGCGACTGCCCGAGCCCCAGGGGGCTCCGGATCTCCCGGTAGAGACGAAGAGCATCCTGCGACGACTGAATTGCCTGCTCATAATTTCCTTCGGCTAACTCGACTTCTCCGAGGTTCGTCAACACATACGCTGTCTCACTCTTCTGCTGCAGCTCGATAAACAGCTGGTGCGCCTGGCGGTACTTTACGCGCGCCTCGCTGAACTCGCCGAGCTTGAAGTGCGCAATGCCGACGTTGTTGAGAAGCAGTCCCCGCTGGCGCTGCATGCTCGGATCCTGTGCAGCCGCGAGCGCCTGGTTCCACGATTCCATAGCCCGCCGGATCTCGCCCATGGCGCTTAGAACGTTTCCGATGTTGTTCAGAGAGGTGACGACTTTTTCGGCGATTCCCGCATCCTGGTAGATGCGGCGCGAGCGAGCGAACGATTCCAGGGCTTCTTTCAATTCGCCCTTATAGAAATGCGCGATACCGATATCGGTCTCCACCAGGGCGAGACGCTCACGGTCACCACACGACTCGGCCAGGGCGCGCTGGGAGGACCCGAGCGCGAGGGCTTCGTCGAAATGACCCGCCGCGATCTTCAGGGAGACGATTTCTTCCTTCACGTCGAACAGATCGATCGTGCCCGATCGATCGGCGAGGAGATTCTGAAAAATCGCGCCGGCTTGAGCGTGTTCGCCGAGGCGAGCCAGCGCTTTGCCGAGCTCTTTTGCGGATTCCGTTTTCTCTTCCTGCGCCAGGGCGGGTTCCTCGAGGAGCGACTTCCATATCTCCACGCATTCTGCGTCGGCCCCGGCAAGCACGTATGCGCGTGCTAGCTTCATTCTGAGAGGCATCACCATCCCGTTCAGCGACAGTTCGCTCGCCCGCACATACAGGGCGGCCGCTTCGGTGTGCCGTCCCCTCTCCGAGGCCAGGTCGCCGCTCAACTCGTAATGCGCCCGGGCCCTCGCTCTGTTTCCGCCGAGCTCGAGCTGGCGGCCAAGCTCTTCTTCGACTTCCCACTTCCCGGTTCCGTCCATGCTTTCCCAGAATCGCGCGGCAAACTCGTGGAATCTCACTCGTTCCTCCGAGCCGAGCAAATCGTACAAGCGTTGCTGCAGGCTCTTATGCCGCAGCGCATATCCTTCCCCGGAATTAGGTCCCGAAACGTGACCGCTCCGTTCCAGAGAACGCATCAGATCCATGAGTCTCGAGGGCCCGAAGGGCGCAACGATTCGGAGCAGTTCTATCGGCACCGGAGAACGGAAACAAGAGAGGATGCGCAGAACGATCTGTTTTTCTCCCGGCATCCGGAGACATTCCTGCACGAGCGCCGTCGCAAAATCGATTGCAAGAAGATCCTCCAGCCCTGGCTGCAGAGCAATGAAGGAGCCCCCGTCTCGCAGCAGACGAAGCGGGATTGCATTGGCCAGCATGTGAATCGCTTTTTGAACCAGGCGTGGACGCCCCCCATAGAAACTGTGGAACAAATCAATGAACATACGGGGAACGACTCCGTCTCCGAAGGTGACGTCAAACAGTTGCTGGGTCTCCTCGGCGGTAAATTCGGTCAACAACAGACGGTCGGCGGAGACCCCGGCCATGGCCGGCTCTCTCTTGACGTAGTCCTCCTCGCCGGTCGTTCCGATGAGAAGCAGATTTCGATCATTACCGAGCTCATCAAGCCATTTCATGCTGGCGGATCGATGACCTTCATGCCGCGTGTCCATATCGTCAATCAACGCAACGACCGGATGGGGAGATGCGTTTGGCGCGGAGCGAGGTGCGCATTGGGCGGACTCCCCGGCCAGTCCCGCCTCCTCCGCCGGGAGTCTGACGATCGTACAGCAATCAGGGTCGAGGGTTCGCGCGACCCACTCAAGGAGAGTTGTTTTCCCGCATCCCGGCGGGCCTTCGATTACGATTGCCTTTCTGTGCGGGCTCGTTGCTCTCCTGTGCGCGTCGATCTCCCCTTTGAGCCGCGCCAGTTCTGTGTGGCGACCGACCCTGGTGGCCGCCGAGATCGCGATCAAGCTCTGTTTGATCTTCTCTTCATGCTCGGTCCCCGCGAATTCCGATAGAGCGTCCCACGCCGTAGCGTAGCGTTCATCCGGGTTCACCTGGAGCAACCTCGATACGACCTTCTGAAGGCGAAGTGAGGCTCCCTTCCACTTCGTAAGCGGCGGCGGCGTTGCTTCCAGCACACTCCGCAGTGATTCAAGAACCGTCGAGCCCCGGATCAGAGACTGTCCGTTCCAGAGGTGATGAATCGTTGCGCCGAGGGAGAATAGATCGATCCGCCCATCCGCCGGCCGCCCTTCAAGGAGCTCCGGTGCGATGTACCCGATTGTTCCCCGAACTGGGGGCGGCGCCCCCGGCGAGTCCGTGGAGTCGTTTGTGCTCAATCCGAAGTCGGCGAGCTTGGCTTTTAGTTCGAACGTGCCGCCCGTCGCATCCCTGACGACAAAAATATTCTGGGGTTTGATATCGTAATGAATGATCCGGTTGCGATGGATAGACTCCAGAGCAAGCAGCAATTGGATGACCATCTCTTCCAGGAGGAACGCCTTACCGGGACCGTCCCGCATCTGCTCGAAGTGGTTTAACGCGTCGGATCCATCGATATACTCCATTGTGGTGTAGTATCGATTCAACAATGCGGGATGCGCCGGGGCAGATCTGACGCGGCCGAATTCGAATACACGGATGACGTGGGGATGCGTGAACTCCCTGAGAAGATCAAATTCATGTTTGACCGACTCGGGGTCGAGCAGCCGGTCCGGGTTCAGGAACTTGACGGCTACCGGTGCGCCCGATTGTTCATCGGACGCCAGGTACACTTCCCCCGTGCCACCCTCTCCGAGTTTGTTTAGTATGCGATACCGATTGTTGATCATCCCGGCACGCCTCCCGCTGATTCCGTGCCGGTTGTAACCGCCTTGTACAAGTGCTCCGCGAGGCGATTCACCGACAGAAGGAAGAGCACGAGCACGGCCCCGGGCATGACGCCAACCCACCAGCCGCGATCAAGGGTGGACAGCGACTCACCGATCATATTCCCGAGGCTCGGCGTTGGAGGCTGTACGCCCAAGCCCAGGAAGCTGAGCGACGCTTCCGCCAGCACAACATTCCCCAACTGAAAGACGACGGCTGCGACGAGCATGGGGAACATATTCGGGATCATATGGTCAACCGCGATCTGTGTGCTCGACCGACCCAGCATCTGTGCCGCCAGGACAAACTCCCGTTCGCGAAGGTGCAGAACTTCGCCCCGGACCATGCGCGCTATGCTCATCCAGCCCGTTCCTGCAAGAACACACACGAGGACAACGGCAGAGTTCCCTGCGAATGCCACGATGACAATGACCAGAAAGAGCGCCGGCACCGACAGGAACAAATCAACCATTCTCATCAGGATCTGGTCGATGTACGCCTGTCCGGAGAGAACGGCTGCGAGACCTACGATACATCCCAGCACGAGCGAGAGAAATGTGGCACACATCCCTATCAGAACCGATATGCGAAGAGCATACAGGAGTCTGCTCAGGACATCCCGGCCGAGGTTGTCTGTTCCAAGCCAGAAAAGCGTGGTTCCTTCGGAGCGTGCCGGTGGGCCCTCTTCCGCCGCAGCCGTGGTCTCAGCTCCGTGCCCCCGGAGAACGCTGAGGGCGTGTGCGTATATCCATGAACCGGTGGATGATTCATCGCGATCGTTTCCCGTTGAAATCGATGCTGTCGGAGCATCGGCGAACGCACCCCTCGTAAGCGGCGTCAGAAGTCTGGTCGTGGTGAGATTACCCTGCATCGCAGGATCCAGCGGGGCGAGGAGGGGCGCTTCGACTGCGACGAACAGGGATGTGAGAAAAATCCAGGTATTCACCCTCAGACTCTTTGACACCCTGAAGAGAGCCCCGGTATCCCCGTTTGAAAATTGGCCCTTTCTATTCCATGACTTTATGAGTCTGGCGGCTGACGCCGTACCGCAGCAGGCCAGCACCGACGAGGCCGCCCAGTATTCAAGCAGGGGCACTACGCTTGCGATATGGACCCGGCCATGACCGGCGGGTGCATACAACGACACCGCCCAGAGACAGAGCGTTAGAATGCTCGACCAAACCAATTGCCATCTCCAAACCGCAACACCGCAGATCGCTGAGAGAACGAACAAGTTCAGACTGTTCATTCTCACCCAGGCAAGTGCACTGCCGGCATGGGCACTTCCCTTCGAAGGCGAAGGGACGGGGCTGGAGTTCATCGGACCACCCGCACCCTTGGATCGGCGACAGCATGAAGCACATCCGCAACGAAATTCCCCGCGATGACGGCAACTCCGGCCACGGTCGTGCATCCCATAACGAGTGGATAATCGCGGGCCAGGATTGCGCCCACCGTCAGCCTCCCCATGCCGGGCCATGAGAAGATTGTCTCGGTCACCAGCGCTCCCGCCAGCAACGTTCCTGCCTCGAGGCCCAGAAGAGTGATGATGGGACCGATCGTGTTCGCAAGATCATAGCGAATCAGCCTCCTCACGCTCGCAACGCCATAGCTTCGGGCGTACAGCAGGTACTCTTCATTCTGGAGCGAGACAAGATTCGCCCGAACATATCGGGCGACAGCAGCACAGCCGGGAATGGCGATTGTCAGAGCGGGCAGAATCAGATGCCTGCATAGATCCACAACGCGCTCGCCGGAGGAAAACTCCTCCACCCCGGTTGCGAACATCTGCGAGGAAGGCACGAGGCCGAGACCGTAGGAGAACACCCCGACCAGCACAACCCCGATCCAGAAACTTGGAACCGCGCAGAGCGCGACGCTCGCCTGAGAAACAATCCGGTCGACCCAGCCGTGCTGGTGACCGGCTGCGATCATCCCAAACAATACTCCCGCCGCAAACTCGATCGCAATCGCCGAGCACGCAAGAAGGACCGTGTTGGGGAGGAACAAACCCACGAGTTGGATCACCGCGCGGTGGTAGGTGATCGACACTCCCAGATTGCCGCGCAGGCAGGAACCGAGCCAGGAAAGGTACTGGGAGAGAAACGATCGGTCGAGTCCCAGATGCTCGCGCATCTTGTCCGCAGCCGCCGACGGGATAGACGGCGACAAAGAGGCCGTCACAGGATCGCCCGGAGCCAGGTGGGCCAACGCGAAGACCAGTGTCAGCAAACAGGCCAGCAGAACTGCGCTCGCCCCGATCCTCCTGATCGTGAAGACGAAAATGTCAGCGGCATCCCTCTTCATCAGAGGTCTCGCTCACCTCATCGTCCGGCCGCCCTGCGCCCCGTCGTCGACGTACCAGCTCCCGGCATGGTATGATACTCCAAGAACTCCCATGTCTGTACCCTTGAGTCTCTTATTGACGGCCACCAGGTCATTCATCCAGTACAGGAAGGTGCAGGGTTGTTCCTCGTGCAGAATGGCCTGGAATTCCTTCCATGCCTCAGCGTGATCGGATTCATTTTCCACACGCCTGGCGCCGGTGAGGATCTCCTCGACCCGATTGTTCCGGAAGCCTGAGAGATTAAAACGGGCCTTTTCCAGGTCGGCCCCCCACAGCTCATCGAGCTGCATCTGGAGCGGCACGCTGAAACCCGCGATCGCCGCGTCGAACTTTCTCGCCATTAGATCGCCCCAAAACGCGGCGCGATCAAATTGCTCGATCTGCACATCCACTCCAACGGCCCTCAGCTGATGCTGCACGACCGCTGCCAGTGTGGCCCTCAGATCGCTGCCCGAAGGGATCTTCAGAACGAAGGAGAACCTCTTTCCGTTCTTATCCAATATTCCGTCACCGTCTGTATCGCGCCATCCTGCTTTTCGAAGAAGAGTGCGCGCCTGCTGGGGATCGAATGGGACCGGTTGGAGTGCATCGTTGTATGCCCAGCGAAAAATCGGCGATACCGGCCCGATTGCCTCCCGTCCGTACGGCTTCAGGTAGGAGTCCACAATCTCTTTTCTGTTGATTGCCATGGTGAGCGCGCGTCGGACGAGAGCGGTGCCAAACAGCGGATGAGGTGCTATCTTTTTGCCCGTCGATTCGGTGTAGAGAGCTGGATCGAGGTTATTCCAGTTGATCGCATCGTAAAACCGCTCTCCAAGCGGAACAACGTCCAGGTTCACGTTATCCTTTTGCAACCGAAGCGCATCCTCGGGGTTGATGTAGGGAAATACGTCGATTTCCCCCGATTTCAACTGCATCAGCCGCGAACGATAGTCCGGGATGATCCGGTAGATGAGGTCGGAGATTTTCGCCGGGCCGGGAAGAGTTGAATTCTCGTTTGGGATAAGCTCGATCTGCCGCAGCGGCTCCCAATTCCTCATCGTGAAAGGACCGCTGCTGATCGGATGGCGGTTCGTGGAATCCTCCCGCATCGACGCCCCGCGTTTGATGTGTCCGAATACGTGCGACGGTACGATGGGCAGGCTCGCATCGAACAGTTCCCCCGGGTACGGGCGTTCAAAGTGAAATACCACCGTCGTGTCGTCGACGACCTCAACCGCCTCGCCGATATGCAGGGTGCCGTCTTTGGATCTGAGGAGGCCTTCCATGGAGGGTTGGCGGACGCTCGCCACGGCTGTATCGGAGTACAGCGCATAGGTCGTCTGGACGTCGTGCGCGGTAATGCGTTCCCCTGTCGACCATCGGGCATCAGGTTTCAGGTGAAGCCTGAGATCCCGGCGCCCATTCTCGAACTCCCACGAGCGGGCAATGAGGGGACGGTACTCCAGCATCCCCTTTTCGCGGTTGAAGCTGGAAGTCGTAAGACCGGGATAGAACAAGTCGTTAAGCTCGCCGGCTGTAACATCCTCTGCGAACAATGGGTTAAAGCTGTCGACATCCCCCTCGATGCCCACGACGACGAAGTATCGACTCGAGGTGAGATGGTCACCCTTTCCGCGGGAACAGCCGTAGAAGAGGCTCAGCGCCGCGAAAAGGGCGATGGCCGTGACCCCGACCCTGTAACGGATTATTACAAATCCACTTCGATTTGCATGGATCACCGGTTCACCTTTCAAAGGTTGAGTTAAATCTAGAGATTACCGTACGGGTTGTCAATCAATGGTGTAATACTCTGTTACATGCGTCACATTCCGTTACACCGGGGATTGAAATTCCGGGCGTTTCTACCTATCATGGTTGTGCCTATGAACACGCAAAAAGAAGGCGGTCTGATCGTGCCGTTACTCAGGCTGGAAAATGTCGATGTCCGGGCGGAGAGGTTTCCGATGCGCGAAACAACGCTTTTGCGCGATGTGACCTTCACAATCGGGCGGGGTGAATCCCTCGCAATCGTCGGCGAAAGCGGGTCAGGGAAGACTACACTTCTGCGGGCGATAACCTCCTTGTTTCCTCCCGGGAGCGGGCTGACCGTCAGCGGCCGTGTCCTCTTCGACGGAGTGGATATTCTCTCCTCCGGCCCTCAGCATCTTGAACGCCTGCGGCGCGGCGGCGTGCGCTACATCTTCCAGGACCCTGCGATGGCGTTCAGTCCCGTCAGCCGGATGTATTCGCAGGTCCGAACGCTGATCGGAAAGGACGACTACGACGAGGCGGCGTTCACCGCGCATCTTGAGCAACTGGGATTACAGAAACCAATGGAAACACTTCAATCGCATCCGCACGAGCTGAGCACGGGGATGGTTCAACGGATCTCGATCGCGCTGGCGCTCCAGAACAGGCCATCGCTCATTCTGGCGGATGAGCCAACGAGCGCGCTCGACGCCATCCACAGGTCGCGTTCTCTTAGGTACCTCACGCAGGAGTGCCGATCGCTTGGGGCCTCGCTGTTGATCTCCACGCACGATCTCAGTTTGGCGCGACGCTTCACACGGAACATCATTGTACTGTACAAGGGGTGCATAGTCGAACAATCGGGCACCGACGATTTCTTTGAACGGCCGCTCCACCCCTATTCCGAGAGGCTTCTCCATCGACGCCCGGGTTCGAACTCCGGCGCAACCGGAGATCGCCGTCGAGCCCGTCCGACCGAAGCCTCATCCGGCGACACGATCGGATGCGTGTACCTCCCTCAGTGCCCCATGTCTCAAAACGACTGCCATGCGTGGCAATCTACGGTGATTCCCGCGAATGATTCTCGAGGCGTTCGGTGCCTATACTGGAAATAGATAAACTTTCATTCGGGAGGACATCGCGCGGGTTCTTCGCCCCGTCGATCAGAAAGGAGATCCTGAAGAATGTTTCGTTGTCAATCTCCGGGGGTACAACCGTGGGACTGATCGGCGAGAGCGGCTCCGGGAAATCGACACTCGCCCGCTGCATCGCCGGAATTATGCGGCCTTCATCAGGGAGGATTATCTTTGCCGGGATGGAGATCTTTCCGCAGGAGGAGAATAGATCTCTGATAGGGACGCAGATCCAGCTTTTATTCCAGAATCACACCGCCTCGCTCGATCCGCGGATAACCATCAAAAGATCCTTGATGGAGGGCATCCGAGACAGTCGGGTGGATAAAGATGCGCAACTGGCTGACCTTCTCTCGATCGTCGAATTGCGCACTGACGTTCTGAATCGGCAGCCGGGCGAGTTGAGCGGAGGACAACGCCAGAGGGTCGCGCTCGCGCGCGCGCTCTCTGCCGCCCCGCGATTACTCATCCTCGACGAACCTACATCGGCGCTCGATGAGCTGACCCAGGCGGAGGTGCTGGAAACGATCAGCAGGATTCAGAAGGAAAAAGGATTGTCGATTCTCTACATCACACATGATCTCCGGACAGCCTTCTGTCTGGCGGATGATATTGCTGTAATGAGAAACGGCTCGATAATTGAGGCAGGACCCCGTGATTCAATCGCCGATCATCCGACGACGGAATACACACGAACGCTGATCGAGTCGAGTATTTTCTGATGTTCCGCGGCTATGACGCGAAAGGCAAAAACAAGATCTTGTGGCCGCGCCCTTTAAGGCGCAAGATTCGGAAAAGCAGGCTGAACCCCGCGGCTACAAAAGGTCGGGCCCTTATATTTGGTACGGCACACTACCCTGCCTTACTCAGGTTCATGGCCTCTCTGACCTTTTCTGCAAGCAGTATCTTGAGCATGGACTGATACGGAACGTCCTGCTTGTTGGCAAGAAGCTTAATCGCCTCGATCAGCGACTCTGGCAGTCGAATGGATATAGTTCGGCTGGATGGTTTAAGTTCGGGAAAGAAACCAAGTTCCGCCTTTGAGTATTCGAGATACTCAGTGGAATCATGAGTCGCCCAGAATTTCTCCTCCTCCTTTAAGGAGCTAAACCGCGGAATCCTCTTGAGCTTTTTCATAGTAGACCTTTCGTTCTTTCGCATGCATATCGCGGGCTGAGATTATCCGGATTTTATTTCTCCGACGAGTGAATACGACGAACAGGAGGCGGCCATCTGTCGTTTTGCCTAATGCGTAGGATCGCTCCTCTTTCATCGAGTGTCGTTGATCATGAGATACGTATAGAGGTTGATTAAAAAAGACCTCCTCGCACTCCCACCACTCGACGCGGTGCTTCTTCCAGTTCTTATCGAGATTTGCGCCGTTCCAGTCAAATCCTGTGAACTCGGGGAAAAGTTGCATCCTTAGAGATTATAGATGTATATAACAAATATATACAAAACCCGGCGCAATGTCAAACCGGGTTGTGATTCTGATCTGGCACCGTATTATCTGAATCTGCGCGACCTCCCGGCAGAGGGAGGAATGAAATCCTGGTTTGCTAAACGGCAGCCATTAATCGCCGGTCGGAACGGCAATATGGCTGTGGACGAAGCCTTTGATGGCCTGGTGTTATTCCGAATCGTTCATCCCTCGCGGCCGGAGAACTGAACCCGCGCGCATCTGTTCATCTCCGATAACCCCTGAGCACGACAGCTTTGCCATCAACGAAACCGCCTGCTACACACATGGAACGAGTGACAACGAGAGATTCGAAGCTCCCGTTGCGCGGGCTGAATTCAGAATAGTTTTTCCACGTCCTTCCATTAAAATGACCGCAGAGACAGAAATCTCCCACCACGAAAACATCATTGATATCAGTCCCGCGGACCCGTTCGGAGAAATACAGCGGCAGATCTCTAACTTCTCTCCAGCCATCCACAAAATCGCCAGTATAGAGCCCACCTCCTCCTACAAAGATCGTGTGGTGAGAGCTGAACCAAATCGTGCTTACAACCCTGCGAGGCGTCCAAGGCAGCTCATACACAGATTCATTCTGAGCTACCTTCAGTATCTTTCTCTCTCCCGATCCGTCGAACTCTGAAACAGCGCATAGCACGGTTTGACCTGAACTTGCGTAATTCCCATTTCCCCAGATATCACGCACTTGCGTTGTAGTTCCGCTCATAAGCTGCGCCCAATGAGAGCCATCGAAATGGGCGATCTCGCCAAGTTGTCCGGCACCGTAGACATTCTTTCCCGATTCGGCCCACAGGTATTGAATTGAGGAGTTCGGAACATACGAGTAATCGGACACGCGAGATCCATTCCACTGAATCAGTTCATTGTAGACTGTCATCCAGACATCAGTAGGTGAAAAGCCTATCACCCCTTGGAGCGCGCATTTACAATAACCGGGACGAAGTGGAGGTTGAGCCGGGAGTTGCACAGGCACTGCAAGCAGTCTCCAATTGGTACCATTCCAGACCGCGGCGTTCCAGGGTACTGTATCTAACTGGCTGGCGGAATCTTTAGTATAAATGTCACCCACAGTGTAAATCAGGCTATCACTCAAGATTGCGATGTCCGACACAGATTCTGGTCCTCCATCACCGAGTGTATCGACGTGCCATTCCATCTCGTGGGTTGTAGTGTCCATGGTCGTGATACTTGCCACCGCAAGGATTGGTGAACTCCCTGCAGTGTAGAGCTGGTATTGGTGCTTAGAAAGCGGAAGAAGTGAACCGTCAATTATTGTGGTATCAATCGGAGGCGGGTGGAGTCCAAGTACTTGCTTCCCATCCCTCAGAAGAAACACAGGCGAGAAGATTGTCCCGGTAACTTTGATCACAAGAGAGACATCCGTGACTTCAACATCCGCGACTGTCAGGGAGGCAGTATAGACAGGCAGATCCCCCGGAGCCTCAAATCCTTCGCACGACAGGCCTGATAGCGCCAGAATAAGAAAGGAGAATATATTCATCCATCCCTTGGGATTCAGCGTAGTTCAACCTGCCTTCTGCGATCTGGTCATGCTCGAGCTGAATAGAACGGGTGGAGCAGCTGAAGCCGCGCGGGCTGAAGCCCGCGCCTACCGGATCCGGATGAGCCGTAGACGCACTCCCGGTAAGCGCGCCCTTCAGGGTGCGCTCCGTACATTCGCGCAGCACTAAAGTGCTGCGCCTACCGGCTGTGCCGAGGTCCCGTCAATGCACTGCCTTAATGTATCCCCACCCCTGATGCTCCTTTGAAATGATTTCGTAGATGCCGTCGGGAACCGTTTGGACTTCCTTCAGCATCATCGACTTGTCGATTTTGTTGTTCTTCATGGCGATCTCGCAAACCTTGAAGCTCACGTTCGGATTCTTCGCCTCTTCCTGAACGTCTGCGAGGTAGTGAGATTTATCGGGCATCACCAGTTCGAATCCCTTCCCGTACATGACAACTTCCACCTCCGCCTTGGGATTTATGTTCGTTACCTCTCTGATCCATCGGGTGACGGCCTTCTGATCGAGACTGTCCTTGCTCGTAAGATCGAACACCACTTTGTAGGGAGCCTCTTGCGCCTGCAAAAGGCCGAC
>JACXTT010007103.1_pt1 | contig 15866 bp, 12 predicted proteins | sample 9270951 | NCBI WGS metagenome assembly JACXTT01 (sample SAMN15532306, study PRJNA645909) | rock metagenome | isolation source: weathered quartz diorite | place: Puerto Rico | collected 2017-06-21 | reverse complement strand
CGAATGGATCGAACAGTTGAAGGAAGGTCCGCGCTACGCCGAGATCACCAAGATCGACCAGGAGACGAAAGACTTCACCGGCAGGCTCGGTGATTTCGACGTCAAGTTCTGATGGAGCTCAAAGACTTCATTCGCGACGTCCCTGATTTCCCCAAGCCGGGCATCATCTTCACTGACATCACCCCCCTGCTCCGCTCGCCGCAGGCACTCGACTATGTCTCGCACGCGCTGGCCGAGCCGTTCCGCGAGGCGGGCGTCACCAGCGTGGTGGCCATCGAGTCGCGCGGCTTCATCTTCGGCACCGGCGTGGCGCGCGTCCTCGGCGCGGGGCTGGTTCCGGTGCGCAAGCCGGGCAAGCTGCCGTGGAAGACGCGGACCTTCGAGTACACGCTCGAATACGGCAGCGGCGCGCTGGAGATCCACGACGACGCGCTGAACGCGGACGACCGCGCGCTGATCATCGACGACGTCCTGGCCACCGGCGGCACCGCCGCCGCCGCCGCCTGCCTGGTCCGCGACCTCGGCGCCACCATCGTCGGCATCGGCATGGTCATCGAGCTGTCGTTCCTCAAAGGGCGGGAGAAGTTGGATGGGACGATGGTGCACTCGCTACTGAAGTACTAGTCCTGCGTCCTGTGTCCTGCGTCCTGCGTCCGCTTGAAAGCACGCAGGACGCAGGACGCAGCACGCAGGACAATGTATGACCTGATCGTCATCGGCTCCGGCCCCGCCGGCGAGAAGGGCGCTGCGCAAGCCGCGTATTTCGGCAAGCGCGTGGCCATCGTCGAGCGGGAGCCGGCGCTCGGCGGCGCGTCGGTCAATACGGGCACAATCCCCTCGAAGACTCTGCGCGAGTCGGCGCTGCATCTCTCCGGCTTCCGGCAGCGCGGCTTCAGCGAGGCGGTCGACGTGAAGATGAAGTCGATCACCGTCCGCGACTTCATGTACCGCAAGGACCTGGTGGTGGCGCACGAGTGGCGCCGCATCGACGACAACCTCCGCCGCCACAACATCGATCGCTATCAGGGAAGCGCCCGTTTTCTCACCGCGAACCGCATCGCCGTCTCCAACTCCCTCGGCGAGGAGATCATCGAGGGAGCGATCGTCCTCATCGCCACCGGCTCCTCGCCGGTGCGGCCGGCGAGCGTGCCGTTCGACGGCGAGACGGTCCTCGACAGTGACAACATGCTCTCCATCGACCGCATCCCGGAGAGCCTGGCCGTGGTCGGCGCGGGGGTGATCGGCAGCGAGTACGCCTCGATCTTCGCCGCGCTGGGCGTGGAGGTCCACCTCATAGACGGCCGCACCTCTCTCTTGCCACACATCGATCGCGAGATCGTCCGCGTCCTTCTCGGCGAGCTGCAGAACCGCCTCGGCGTGACGCTGCACCTCGGCGTGGACGTCGACACCATCGAGAAGACGGACGGCCGCGTCTCGCTGACACTCAAGGACGGGAACTGCCTGGTAGTCGACAAGCTGCTCTACGCCGCCGGGCGCAGCAGCAACGTGGAGGGACTCGACCTCGACGCCGTCGGCGTGAAGAGCGGCAACCGCGGCCTGGTGCAGGTGGACGAGAACTACTGCACCACCGTGCCGAACATCTACGCCGCCGGCGACGTCATCGGCTTCCCGGCGCTGTCGTCGACGTCGATGGAGCAGGCGCGCGTGGCCATGGTCCATGCCTTCGATCTGAAGTACAAGACCAAGGTGGCCTCCATCCTGCCGTACGCCATCTACACCATCCCCGAGCTGGCCACGGTGGGGATGTCCGAGGAGGAGTGCCGCGAGAAGGGGCGCGCGTTCGAGGTGGGGCGGGCGTACTATCGCAACAACGCGCGCGGACAGATCATCGGCGACACCAAGGGATTGATCAAACTGATCTTCGATCCCGATTCGCTGGCGTTGCTCGGCGTGCACATCATCGGCGAGAACGCCTCCGAGCTGCTGCACGTGGGGATGGTGGTGATGCAATTCGGCGGAACGATCAGTGCATTCATCGACAGCGTCTTCAACTTCCCGACGCTCAGCGAGGCGTATAAGTACGCCGCATACGACGGCTTGGGGAACGTGGCACGGAGGGCTGATGAAAGGAATCGCGGAGATCATCGAGGGGCACCCGCTCATTCACGCTGATCCGGGCGACAAAGTGCGCGAGGTGGCGCGCATGATGGCCGACCGCAACGTCGGCGCCATCGCCGTGCTCGATTCCGGACGCCTGGTGGGCGTCTTCTCCGAGCGCGATCTGATGGCGCGCGTGGTCGCCCCCGGCCTCGATCCCGACCGCACGCCGGTCTCCAATGTGATGACCAAGGAGCTCATCGTCGCCGATGCCGCCGACGGCGTGGACGACGCGCTGCAGAAGATGCACGAGCGCAAGTGCCGCCACCTCCCGGTCGTGCGCAGCGGGAAGCTCATCGGCATGCTCTCCATCCGCGACCTGCTGCAGGTGGACGACGAGAACAACCGCCAGCGGGCGAGCTTTCTCAATGAGCTGGTGACGTATAGCCCGGACTACGAGTCGTGATTTGAAAGCGGCGGCTCCGCCGCCGCACTCCGAAGGCGCAACCGCACCAGCGGCGACTGGCGCGTCACGTGCGTCCCCGGCTGCAGCTCGAACGAATCCTCCGGCTCGGCCTCGGCGCCGCCGATGAGCAGGCATAGCCGCGCCAGCTCCTTGAAGCTAGGGCCCGCGCCTTCGATGACCACCGTCTCCCCCTCCCACCGCACGGTGAGCGGCGCGCGCGCCAGGCCTTCCAGCGCCATCATGGCCAAGTCGTAGTTCATGGTTCCCCACTTTATCCTGACGCGAAGCATCAGGATCTGGCGCCCACTTGCGCAGCGCACATGGGCGCCAGATCCTCCGGCGCTTTGCGCCGAAGGAAAAGTTACAACTCGTCCTCGCCCCGATACACCACCGAGTTCTTCTCCGTCTCCTGCAGCGCCACCTCGTACAGCTCGCCGTTGTCGATGGCCGGCGCGAGCTGCTGCCAGAAGGCGCGGGCCAGGTTCTCGGCGGTGGGGATGACGCCGCGGAGGAAGTCGACGTCTTCGTTGAGATTGGTGTGGTCGACGCGATCGATCACCCGCGCGCGCACGATGTCCTTCAGCTTCTTCAGATCGATGACCATGCCGGTCTCGGGATCGATCTTTCCCTTCACGCTGACTTGCAGCTCGTAGTTGTGCCCGTGGCCCTTCGGGTTGTCGCACTTGTCGTATGTGCGGCGGTTCCAGTCGGCGTCGTACCGCGGATTGTGCAGCCGGTGCGCGGCGGAAAACCCGAGCGTGGCGGTGACGATCATCGCCCCATGCTACAGCGCCACGTTGGCCAGCGCGGCGCGGATCTCGTTCTGCTCGGCGGCGAATCTCTCGCGCACTTTCAGGTAGCGCGGCTCGCTGGCCAGAAGAGAAGCCAGAAGGCGGTTCGTGAGCACGTAGCCCGCGGTCGGCTCCTTCTTGTCCGCGGCGTGCTCCAGCGCCGCCAGCGCGGCGCTGACGTTGCCGCTGATGGCCGTCACTTCCGCGGCGCTGGTCCAGTAATCGTCGCCGGGATGCGATGCTTCAAGCGCCGCCTTCAGCTCCGCGTCCGCCTCGGCCCGGGAGCCTTTCTCGGCGGCCAGATAAGCCTTCATCAGATGAACCCCGTATGCTGATTGCGACTGCTCGAGCTTCTTCAGCTCGATGTCCGCCATGTCCTTCGAGTGGCGCAGCACGGCCAGACGGCCGATCTTCAGCGACAGCGCGGGATTGTTCGGTGTGGCCTGCTCGACTTCGTAATACTTCTCGACCGCCGCGTCGAGATGCCCTTGCGAAAGCTGCAGGTCGGGTGCGTGCACGTCGGCAGCGGCCGGCGCGGACGACAACCGTCCCAGCACGGCGTTCAACTTCGCCGTGTCGTTCGCCGCCACCGCGTAGCGGCCGAGGGTGTTGAGCGCCTCGACGTCGGAGCGGTTGTTCTTCAGCACCACGGCGTAGCTGTTGATCGCCCCGGCCAGGTCGCCCGTCCTCAGGCCGGCGCGCGCGGTGATGCGCGCGGCGTCGACGTTCGACGGATCGAGCGCCATCACCTGCTTCGCCGCGGCCACGGCATCGGCATCCTTCCCCTTCGCGTCGAAAAAGCGCATGGCCACCGCCTGCGCCGGGAGGAGGTTCGGGTCGGCCTTCAGCGCCGCGCGCAGCGAGGCCTCCGCCTTCGCGTCGTCCTTGGCGTCCATCGCGGCCACGGCGTCGGCGAAGGCGTTGTATGCCTCGGCCGCTCCGGTCACCGGATGGGAGAGCTTGAGCTCGCTGTTCACCCACTGCACGATCGACTGGATGCCGCTCGCCGCGTCGGCCAGCGCCACGGGCGTACCCGCGGCCGCCTTCGGCGCGGCGGTGCCGGGGACGAGCTGCGGCGCCGCGACGTCGCCGCGGATGGTCGCAGTGAACGCGCTCACGTCCGGAGCGGCCGCATCGACCATGCGAACCTCGGGGAAGGTGCGCAGCGCCTCCTTTGCCGCGAGGCGGATCGCCTCCGCCTTCTGCTGCAGCGTCGGATCGGGCGTTTCGATGGTGAACGGCTGCAGCACGACCTTGCGCGGATGCGCGGCCGTCGCCGGCGCCAGCCGCCCCGGCTCGATCACTGCCACCGGCGCCTCCGCCTCTCGATGCGGCCTGCGCAGCGTGAGGATCCCCGCGGTGGTGATCGCCGCGGCCGCCGCCGCGGCAGCGGTCACCGTCATGACCAACCGTTTTCGCTTCTTCGCAGCCGCGGCAGCCGCGGCGGCGGCAGTCGCTTCGGCTTCCTCGGCTTCGCGATCCGCCGCGTCGAGCGCCTCGGTACTGACATGCGGCTTCGGCTGCTCAGCCGGCGTGATGGTGTAGAGCTTTACGCCCGCGCGCGCGCCGGCATCGCGCAGCCGCACGTTTCCGCGCCCCTTCTTCACGAACTCCTCGGAGACGAAGAGCTGCAGCGGCTCGATGTTTTTCAAGACTTCCAGCGCGCGGTCGACGGCCGCGCCGACCACTTTCCCTTCGCGCGTCTGCACGTCGCCGGCATGCAGCAGCAGGCGCACGGGGATGAGGCCACTCCCCTGCTGCTCGAGCGAGAAATCGAACTCCCCTTTGCGCCCCGCCTCGAGCGCGCTGTCGACGCTCGGCAGCTCGGCCACCATCTGCGCGCCGAAGGGGTCGACGATCTGCCCGTCGAATAGATACACCGCCTCGCCGAGGACCTGCTGCATCCGCGCGGCCGCGCGCTGCGCCGCGGCCGGATCGGTCGTGTTGAGCTCGTCGTAGTTCGCCACGTCGGCCACCAGGAGCAGCGCGTGGCGCGCGTCCGACGCTTTCGCTGCCGCGATCCCGCTGATGGCCGCCTTGGCCAGATCGCCGGCGAATTTCGACGCCTCGGGGTCGACCTTGTTGATGTCGTCCACGAGGGCTCGCGCATCCTTCTGCCGCTTGAACGGGTCCTTGAAGAGGCAGCGGCCCATGACGCCGAGGACCGCGGGGTCGACGTTGGGATTGATCGACTTCGGCGACGCGGGCTGCTCGTCCACGATCTTCCGCGCCAGCTCACCGGCGCTGGCGGCGACGTACGGCAGGCGTCCGGTGGCGATCTCGTAAAGCACCACGCCGAGCGAGAAGATGTCGCTCTGCGGCGTGAGCGGCTCGCCGCGGATTTGCTCGGGCGCCATGTAGGCCACGGCGCGCGGATCGCTTCCCTTCTGCTGAAAGCCCGAGGCTCCCTCGCGCTTGGCCAGGAGGTTGGTCGAGTTGAGGCCCGCCAACCGCACGGCACCGTTCTCAGCGACCAGCACCGAGTCGCCGGCGATGTTGCCGTGGATGAGATTCTTCGCCTGCAGGAGCTTGAGCGCGTCGGCGAGCTGATAGGCGATGCGGAAGAATGTGGTGCGGTCGGCCGGCTTGCCGGTGAAGAGCGCCGATGCCGGCTGCGCCTCGAACCAGTCCATGGCCATGATCAGCGCGTCGCCGGCGGGGGCGATCTCCAGGATGTTCACCAGCGAGGTGTGGTAGATCGCGCCGCCGAGGCGGACGTCGCGGATCAGCGTGTCGCGCTTGGCGGCGTCGCGCGGGAGCTGCTTGGCCAGGATTTTGACAGCGACTTTCTTTCCCAGGCGCGTGTCTTCCGCGCGCCACACCGTGGACGTGCCGACCCGCTCGACGAGGCGGTAGGTGAGGAGCGTCGCGCCGGGAACGAACGGATCGACTAAGGACATGGGCGAATTATATTGTTCATCGTTCGTGGTTGGTCGTTCGTCGTGCCGGAGGTCCCGATCCACGGCGAACGACAACGAACTACGAACTCCTGGCCGCGACGTGCACCAGGTCCGCGCCTACCTCCACCGTTTCGCCGGCATTGACGAAAATCTGATCGACCACGCCGTCGGCGGGCGCCTGGATCTCGTTCTCCATCTTCATCGCTTCCAGCACGAGCAGCGGCGCCCCCTTGCGCACCGCGGCGCCGCGCTCCACGAGCACGCGCACGATGCGGCCGGGCATCAGCGCCTTCACCACGCCCGCGCCCCCCGTCTCGTCCTCGCGCCGCTTCCGTTTGAGCGCCAGCGGGTCGACCACCTCCACGTGCACCGTGGAGTCCTGCAGCGAGATCTCGTGCAGGGTGCCGTCGCGGTGATGGGCGAAGAGGAACTGCGATCCGTCCTCGAGGCGGAGGGAGCGAAGGTACGGGCCGGCGTCGACGACGTCGGCGTCCATCCAGCGATCGCCGAGCTTCACGCGATAGCCGCCGCCGGCGCGCTCCACCTCGATCGGGAGGTCGACGCCCTCGCGCCGGGCGATGAATCTCACCGGCGGCTCCGCAGCGCCTCGTCGCGGCCCGCCCATTTCCACGGCGAGTCCGCCTCGTTCGGCAGACGCACCTGCAGCGTCTCCTCGAAGGCCACCACCGCGGCGGCGGCGAGCGCGGCGTCGACGCTGCCGTTGTCGTCGCGGCGCTCCAGACGCATGTCGCCGAGGAGTCGATCGATGAAGCCGGTATCGAACCTCGCCGCGGCGAAGTCGGGCTGCGGCATGATGAAGAAAAAGAAGGGACTGGGGGTCTGGACGCCCTCCACGCGGTACTCCATCAGCGCGCGGCGCATGCGGGCGATGGCGTCCGGCCGCGTGGCCGCGTGGCAGATCAGCTTGGAGAGCATCGGATCGTAGAAGAGCGGGACGGTGTAGCCGCTGTAGACGCCGTTGTCGTTGCGCACGCCCGGCCCTTCCGGGAGGTTGATGTAGCGGATCAATCCCGGCGACGGCGCGAACTTCCTCGACGGATCCTCGGCGTAGACGCGGCACTCGATGGCGTGCCCCGCCGGCTTGAGCTGTTTCTGCCGCACTGACAGTTTCTCGCCGCGCGCCACGCGCAACTGCTCCTTCACCAGGTCGACGCCCCACACCATCTCCGTCACCGGATGCTCGACCTGCAGGCGCGTGTTCATCTCGAGGAAGTAGAACTGCTTGTCGGGCCCCATCAGGCACTCGATGGTGCCGGCGGAGTAGTAGTTCACCGCCGCCGCGGCGCGGACCGCCATGGCGCCGAGCTTCTCGCGGAGATCGTCGTCCACCACCGGCGACGGGCACTCCTCGACCACTTTCTGATGCCGCCGCTGCAGCGTGCATTCGCGCTCGCCGCAATGGATGAGATTTCCGTGCTGGTCGCCGAGGACTTGCACCTCGATGTGGCGGGGGGAGGCGATGAACTTCTCGGCATAGACGGAGGCGTCGCCGAAGAACGACTGCGCCTCGCTGGTCACGCGCTCGAAGGCGGAGCGGAGGTCCTCGTCGCGCTCGACGTAGCGCAGCCCCTTGCCGCCGCCGCCCGCACTGGCCTTGATCATGATGGGAAAACCGGCGCTGCGGGCGAACGCGGCGATCTCGTCGAACGACTTCACCGGCTCGGTCAGTCCCGGCACCACCGGCACGCCCGCCGCCTGCATCCGCTGCCGGGACTCGGTCTTTGATCCCATCGCCTCGATCGACTGCGGCGAGGGGCCGATGAAGGTGATCCCCTCCGCGGCGCAGGCGCGCGCGAACACGGCGTTCTCGGCGAGAAACCCGTAGCCGGGATGGATGGCGTCCGCGCCGCTCTTCTTCGCCGCGTCGAGAATGCGGTCGATGCGCAGGTAGCTCTCGCGCGACGGCGCGGGGCCGATGGGCATGGCCTGATCGGCGTAGAGGACGTGCAGCGCCGCGCGGTCGGCATCCGAGTAGACGGCGACCGTGGGATAGCCGAGCTCGCGGCAGGCGCGGATGACGCGCACCGCGATCTCACCGCGATTGGCGATGAGCACCTTCATGGCGGCGCATTGTAATCGCCGGTGCTACCATTCGCCCCCATGTCGGAAATCCCGGTGAGCGAGAAGCGCCAGGACGTTCTGCGCGCGGTAGTCGCTTCGCTCCTGACCGACCTCAAGAACGGCAGCGGCGACAAGGACCGCCGGCGGCAGGTGGAAGAGTGGCTGCGCGGCCTGGCGGAGAAGTACCCTGAGTTCGGGATCGAGAGCGGGCTGCGCGACTACTACCTGGCCGAGGCGCTGCGACTGCGCGCGGAATTCGAGAAGACCGGCGACATCGCGGAGAGGTTGGGGTTGGGAAGGTCGATCGAGGCGTTTCTCGATCGGGCCGCGGAGTACGACAGAAGGATCGCGGAACGGTAGTTGCGAGTTGCGCGTTCCGAGTCGCGAGCCGGCTTCTCCTCGCAACGCGCAACTTGCAATCGCAACGTGGTGCCCAAGGCCGGACTCTACTGCACAACCGCGACGTCCTAGCGGTCTTTTGCTCCTGCGCTAGCGCTCACCTGTCGTAACGCGGCAGGTCGCGCTCTGTAAACATCGCAGTCTCCAAGGCGTCAAACATCGGTGCGAACGCTCGTTCGAATCTCGTTCCTCATTTTCACGCTGCTCATTCTCGGCCCTGCTGCGAACGCCGGATCGCCGAGCCCTGCCGCGATCGATCATCTCCTCGATCGCATGACGTTCGGGCCGACCACGGAGGACCGTGACCGGGTTCGCGAACTTGGGATCGAACGGTACATCGACGAACAGCTCGATCCGGCGTCGATCGACGACGCCGAGCTCGACCGGCGCCTGGCCGCTCTGCCAACGCTCCGCACGCCCACGCCCGGGCTCATCACGCGCTTCGATCCCCCCAAGCCTGCCTCACCCCCCTTGCCGATGATCTTTCCGGTCACCTTCCCGATTCCGGCAGCCGAGGCGTCGAAGCCGAACGTTGCAGGGGCGGGCCAGATCGTCTCCGAGTTGCAGCGCGCGGCCTTCATTCGCGCCGTCTATACGAAGCGCCAACTATACGAGCGGACTGTGGACTTTTGGGAGAATCACTTCAATGTCTTCGTCAATAAGGACAAAGAGCGCGTCTATTTGACCAGCTTCGATCGCGACACGATCCGCCCATTCGCTTTCGGAAACTTCCGCCAGTTGCTGGGCGCTGTGGCGCACTCTCCGGCCATGCTCTATTACCTCGACAACTGGCAGTCGACGGTAGTGCACCCGCGGCCGGCGCCGCACGGCGGACCGGTGAAGGCATATGGCGGCCTCAATGAGAACTACGCGCGCGAGCTCATGGAGCTCCACACTCTTGGCGTCGATGGTGGCTATACCCAGCAAGACGTGCAGGAGGTAGCCCGCTGTTTCACAGGGTGGACCATCTACAAAGCGAACGAAGACGGCCTGTTCCTCTTCAACCCTGCCGAGCACGATAACGGCGAGAAGAGGGTCCTGGGCCACCGGATACCTCCGAACGGCGGCATTGCTGATGGCGAGATGGTGCTCGACATCCTGGCGCGGCATCCGTCGACGGCGCACTTCATCGCCTTGAAGCTCGCGCGAATGCTCGTGAGCGACGATCCGCCCGTGGGGCTTGTCCGGCGCGCCGCCGCCGTATACCTCCAAACCGACGGCTCGATCGCCGCGACGCTCCGATCCATCCTCAAATCCCGCGAGTTTCGCGACCAGCGCTCCTTCCACGCCAAAGTCAAGTCGCCGTTCGAATACGCCGCCTCGGCCGTGCGCGCCCTCGGAGCCGAGACAGACGGCGGAGCGGCGATGGTGTCGTGGATCGCGCGGATGGGTCAGCCGCTCTTCGGCCGCCTGACACCCGATGGCTATCCTGACCGCGCTCAGACGTGGCTATCAACCGGCACGTTGCTCGAGCGGCTCAACTTCGCTGTGGCCCTCGCCAACAATCAGGTGGCCGGCACGCGCCTAGCGGTGCGAGTTGTTGGCAGTTCTGTGCCGCCATCGAGGCAAGCACCCCCCGCAACACCGGAGCAGATCGCCCTCTGGATTGGGTCTCCCCGGTTTCAGCGGCGGTAGCTCTCGTCACTCCCGTCAACGCTCCTTCGCTCTGGCGCGTCTGTTCTCGTTGGAGGTGGCTATGCGCAGCTTCGTACCCATCCTGATCGCAGTCGTCTTGTTGACGGCCGGTTCGGCCGCCGCCGCTCGGCCGAACATCGTCTTCATCCTCACCGACGACATGGCGCTGCACGACGCCTCCGTCATGCCGAAGCTGCAGTCGCTGGTGGCCGGCCAGGGGACGACCTTCTCGAGCTACTTCGTCAACGACTCGCTCTGCTGCCCCTCGCGCTCTTCGATCCTGCGCGGCCAGTTTGTGCACGACCATCACACGCTCGGAAACCAGCCGCCCGACGGCGGCTTCGAAAAGTTCCACGCCGCCGGCAACGAGAGCTCCACCATCGGAACGTGGCTGAGAGCGGCGGGCTACCGCACCGGCCTGATGGGCAAGTACTTGAACGGATATCCGAACGGCGTCGCGCAGAACTACGTCCCGCCCGGATGGGACGAGTGGGACAGCCCGAGCCGCGGCGGATACTCCGAATTCGACTACGTGCTCAACGAGAACGGCCGGCTGGTGAGGTACGGACATGCGCCCGACGATTACCTGGTCGACGTCATGGCCCGGAAATCAGTCGGGTTCATCGACGCCGCAGTTCGCGCGAAGCAGCCGTTCTTCCTCTACCTCGCCACATTCGCTCCACATCAGCCGGCCACGCCGGCGCCGCGGCATGCCAGTCTCTTTCCGAACGCGCGCGCGCCGCGCGACGCATCGTTCGACGAGGCTGACGTCAGCGACAAGCCGCAGTTCATCCGGGCGCTCGCCCCGCTGCGTCCGCTGGCGGTCGAGCGCATCGACGCGCTCTATCGCAAACGCATCCAGTCGCTGCAGTCGGTCGATGACCTCATCGAAAGAATCGTCGGCGAGCTGCAGCGCACCGGCACGCTCGAGAACACCTACATCGTCTTCACCTCCGACAACGGCTTCCACCTTGGCAATCATCGGATGGTCATGGGCAAACAGACGGCGTACGAGACGGACATCCACGTCCCGCTCATCGTCCGCGGCCCCGGCGTCACCGCGGGCGCCACGCGCGACGAGCTGATGATGGAGACCGATCTCGCGCCGACCTTCGCCGAGTGGGCCGGCGTGGGCGCGCCGTCGTTCGTCGATGGGCGTTCCTTGGCGCCGCTGCTCGCCGGCCACGCCACGCCATGGCGCAGCGCGGTGCTGGTCGAGCACTACGCCGGCTCGACTGAGCCGTTCGCGTCGGAGTTCGAGGTCGCGCAGCGCCGCGGCAAAGCGCGCATCCCGACGTACCGCGCGCTGCGCACAAGCAGCATGACCTACGTCGAATACGAGACCGGCGAGCGCGAGCTCTACGACCTCCGCGGCGACCCGCTCGAGCTGAACAACTCCTATCCTGCGGCCGATCGCGCGCTCATCGCCAGGCTCTCCGAGCAATTGACCGCACTCAAGACGTGCAGCGGCGCGGCCTGCCGCACGGCGGACGCGATGGCGCACTGAATCGAGGCCTCACATGTATGATCGGGCAGATCAAGCCATGATCCACGCCAGCGAGCCTCGTCCAGTGAAGAGGTTAGTCTGCGCGCTCACGCTCGGATCGGCGCTCTGCACTCCCGCCGCGGTCGCGCAAACCCTTCAGATCCAGTCGATCTCGATCTGCAGCCCTACGGGCACGGGCGGCGCGGGAAGCTGTCCGGGCGGACTCTTCGACACCCACCAGATCGTCCTCGCTCCCGACGGCAGCGGCTCCGCGATCAACAAGTTCGGCGGGCTCGGCGGAATCTCCGACGAGCACCAGTCGATCTACGCGCCGGGAACCCTCGGAACCAACACCGACTACCTCTTCTTCGCGGCAACGCGAACCACCCTCAACCCCGACACGGGCTTAGTCGTGCTGAGCGGCGCCGGGCCGAATCCGTCGACGGGTCAGTGGACGCTCAATTACGCTACCGTGGACGGCTACGACTCCTTTCCGTCCGGCTCGGGGCAGATCTTCCTGTCGGCGGTCGGACGTGGCTGCCCAACCGTCGCCGACGGCAATCCGGTCCAGCAGGACCCGACCTTTGACCTCAACTACGCCGCGCCAGGGTCGGTGGTGCCCGATCCGACAGCCGGTCCGGCCAATCTGCTCATGCTGTACGAGGGAACCAACACCTGCTTCGGCGTCGTGGGCGGCAGCCGCAGCAGCAACTTCTACTCCACGATCGCCGCCGCCACCTCGCGGGATTACGGGCGGACGTGGCCGACGTATCGCGGCTCGGCGTCGTTCCAGTTCGTGGCGCTGCCGAACCAGAATACGTCGCAAGGTCCGGGAGCGCCCCTCGGCGCATGGGCCGGCGCGGTGTGCATCGGCAACGACTGCACAACACCCGCACCCGCGACGTACGGCCGCTATGCGGTTCTGTCGCCGCCGGTTTCGCTCGCAACGGCCATGGACACCGGCAAACCCCTTCCGGCGACGATGGCCGACTCGGAGCTCGCCGCGTTCCTCGACGACGTCGGCGCCCCGGCACCGTATGTCTATGAGATCCACAACTACTTGCCCGGCGGTCTCGGCGACCCGCCGCTCACGAACAATCGCAATTCCGATCTGACGCTCACCGCAGGGCCGTGCGCCACTGAAGTACTGGTAGTGAGGAGGTAGGTACCGACGCCGGTGGTCGCGCCGCGCGATCAGGGCGAGGTCATGACGCGAGAACGTTTGAAGACTCCTCGCTGACGATCAGCATGGAGGGAGGGGTAGGGGTTTGCGGTCTCGCGTCACTCCTCAATAAAGCACACCAGCAATCGGGGCAACGAAACAGGAGTGCGCATGACGCTTCCGCGGGTTACTCGACGCTCGTTCGTGAAGACGTTGACCATCGGCGCGACGGCGGTGGCAATCATGAAGTGGCCACCACCTTCGCAGGCAGCGGCGCTCGATCCTGTGCAGCCGCCGGCTTCGCCGGGATGGGGGGCGGTTGCCGGACAGGCGCGGTACCGCATCGATGGCATCCCGAAGGTCACCGGACAGAAGATCTTCGCTCGCGACTTTCATCCGAAGGACATTCCCGGTTGGCCAGCAACGGCGAGGTACGCGTACGTTCTTCGGGCGGTGTACGCCGATCGGCCGGTCAACGGTGTTGCGCTCGAGCAGTTGCCAGCCGAACTACGACCGCAGACCATCATCACGCAAGCGAATCTCGCCGCCAAGAAGATCACCACGCCATTCGGCGACCTTCCCGGCCCCATATTCGTGGAGGCCGGCACTGTGCCGTACTACCTCGGACAACCGGTGGCTATCCTCATTTTCGACAGCTACGACCAATGGAGCGCCGCATCGCGGCTGATGCAGTTCGATCCGTCTTTCGTCTCCTATGGCCCAGTCACGCAGCCGCGGCAGAACGTCGTCTTCGAGGATGTGCCGTCGTGGTTCATCCGATATGCCGAGGATGGACGCGAGATCTTCTCGCAAACGATTGCCGAGGCGTACGTCGATCCGACGTCCGATGCCACCCTGGCAGACTGCGAAGGAAAGCGCTATCAGCAAAAGATTCTCGACACCATCAAGAGCCATCCGGAATGGCAGCTCTTCCAGTCGAAGACCTCGACGCAGACGATCGATCCGATGTTCATGGAACCGCAGACCGGAATGGCATACATGCGCACGACCGCGGCCGGCCTAACGCTCGATCTCGTTCTCGGCACGCAATCGCCGAACGGTGATGCGTCGACGATCTGTTCATCCTTCGGCGACGCGACGAACCATCCGGCGCTCATTAACATTTACTCGTGCTACATGGGCGGCGGCTTCGGCGGACGCGACACGTCGATCTTCAGTGTTCTTCTCGCCATCGCCGCGGCGTTCGCGCAAGGCTCGGTAGTGCGGCTGGAGCTCGACCGCTTCGGACAATTCCAGGGCGGGATCAAACGCAACGGCTCGGAGATCGCGCAGACCTTCGCCGTCGACAAGGCGAGTGGCAAGCTGATGTCCGTACAGAGCGAGATGACGCTCGTCGGCGGCGGGAAACAGAACTACAGTCCGTTCGTCGCCGAGCTGGCAGGCATCTGCGGGGCAGGTGCCTACGCGACGCCGATGAACAGCATCTCCGCGACGGCGATCCATACCATCGGGCCGACTGCGGGGTCGATGCGCGGCTTCGGCGGTCCGCAGGCGTTCTTTGCCGTGGAGCACCTGATGGACGAGATCGCGGCGACGCTGCAGATCGATCCGATAGAGCTCCGTATCCGCAATGTGCTGACCGAGGGAGAACACACGGTCACCGGCGCGCCGATCACGCAACCGCTGGTGCTGCGCAAGATCTGTGAGCTCGCCGCAGCGAATCCGCTCTGGACGAATCGGGAGAGCGAGCGGCGGCGACGCGCCGGCGGCAGCACCGCGTACGGCGTAGGATTCGCGCTGGCGAATCAGGCTTTCGGAACCGGCAAAGACGGCGTCTTCGGCCGCGTGGAAATCGCGCCTGACGGCACCATCGCCGTGACGACGAACGCCACGGACATGGGCAACGGCTCGGCAACGTCGCTCGCGCTCGCGCCGTCCCGCGCGCTCGGCGCGAATGCCTCCTCGATCGAGATGGGGAACATCGTGTTCTCCAACGTTCTTAGTCTCACCAGCAGCACAAGCGCGCAGGGCTGCGAACCGTCGGTGCCATGCCCGCCGCTCGCGCCACAACGTCTGTCGACGCCGGCCGCGCGGAGCCGCGGCCTGCACGCACTCCAGGCGACGCGTCAAAACGCGGCCGTGCAACCATCGCCGGCGCCACAGAAATGCAAGCCGAACCCGCCATACACGAACTATTGGAAGGCGAACGACTGCTACACAGCGGCGCTCTTCATGTCGTCGAGTGCGTGCATCACGGCATTCCATCAAATGCACGCCATCGAGCAGGCCAGCAGCATCATCTTCGCCACCGGCGTCTGGCCGGCGGCCCTCAGCCTCTGGAAGATCACGACGCCAATGGATCCGACCTCTGCGCACTGGGAGAACGGTTCGCTCGTTGCCTCCGGCCTCCCACCAATGCCACTGGCGCGCCTCGCCTCGGAGGCGCACCGCCTCGGCGCTGTGACCGGTGCGACCGTGCACGCCTACTATGAGGGGAGATGGGTCAGCGCCGACTGGACAATTGGCACCACCACATTGAAGAACGTGCCGCTCGACGCACTTGCCATTCGCATGGGCGACGGCGCGTACACGCGGCTGTCGCGGCAGAATGCCGTGGCGCCGCTCCCGCAGGCCGCGTACTACGGCCGCAGTTTGTATGCGCCGTCCGGCACACTCGCCGCGATCGAGATCGAGAAGCGCACCGGCCAAGTACGCCTCGTCGACATTGTCACGTACCTCGACTCCGGTCGGCCCATCCAGCGCCAGATTCTCGAGGGCCAGCACGAAGGGGCCGTGGCCATGGGCTTCGGCTACACGTTCCTTGAGCACATGCCGCAGACCGTGGGCGGCCCCGGTGATGGTACGTGGAACCTCAATCGCTACGGCCTGGCGCTGGCCGGCGATCTTCCGCCACTGCCGCGAATGA
>JACXTT010007102.1_pt1 | contig 15866 bp, 10 predicted proteins | sample 9270951 | NCBI WGS metagenome assembly JACXTT01 (sample SAMN15532306, study PRJNA645909) | rock metagenome | isolation source: weathered quartz diorite | place: Puerto Rico | collected 2017-06-21 | reverse complement strand
GTGCCAGCGATTCACCCGGCGTCGGCGTGGGCACACCATGCGTGTCGACACATCCGCCGGAAGTGGCCACGAACGTGATCTGATAGAGAGAGCGGTTGGTTTGAACGGGGTCTCCCGCGTCCGTGGTACCGACCGCAGTGGCTTCGACCACCAGCTCGAACGGAAGGTCTGGCAAGCGACTGCTGTTGGTGTTCAGGAACTTGAGGATGTTGCTCGAGACGATGCGTACTTGCTGGAAGATACGAGAGCCGTTGTCTGCCTCTTGCCCACCGACCGGGCCGAGCCGCCCGGCAACCGCCGCAACGTCCCCCGGAATCACGATTCGCGAGCCGTTCACGTGATAGCTCAAATTGACGTGGTCGAGGTTGATGCCTTGGGCCATGTTGTTCTCGAGGCCCAGAAACGCGCCGTCACCCGAGCCGTCGGGAATCACCGTGGTGTCCCGCAAAGACGCACAGCGCCCGGCATCGCCGGACTGACCCTGGCCGTCCGCGAAGAATCCGAGCGAGCGGAAGGAGATGCCCTGATCGTTCGAAGAACCGCAGCCGCTCCACGAGGCGGCGACCAGCGCTAGAGCGAGTGTCGCGACGCTCCCGAAGATCCTACCCTTGCCCATTATTCTCCTCCTTCTGCCTTCGGGTCACGCGTACTCTATGAGTTTTGCCGTTTGGCAGTCAAGGATTCGGGGGGTTGCGGCCGGGCGGTCAGCGCGCGCCGAAGGAGAACCTCACCTCCTGCAATTGGCCGTCGCGGAGGTCGACGTTCAGATGCTGCTCGGGGAAGCCCTCGAGCTGTGCGCTCACGTCGTAACGGGCCGAAGGGAGCTGGCTCAAGGTGATCGGCGTTCGTCCTTTGACTTCGCCGTTCAACTTGACGGTGGCTCCCGGCGGCGTCGAGTTGACGCGCAGCGAGTTCACCATGGGCGGCAGCGTCACCTTCATCTGATAATCCGCCTGTGGGTCGAGGCGGGTGGTCTTCCGGTAGCTGTTGAAACCGTCCTTGCGAATCTCGAACTCGTACGTTCCCGGAGGGAGGTCCGAGACGCGCGACGGCGTTCGTCCCTTCACGACACCGTCGACCACGATGTCGGCGCCCGGGGGATCGGAGATCACGTCGACGCTCGGATTCTCCCCGGCCGCCGGCGGCGGCGCGACCGGTACGGTCGGCTGCGGGCGCTCGACCTCGGGCGTAGGGCGGGGCTCGAGCGTTGGGCGCGGCTCCGCGGTCGGCCGGGGCTCGAGAGTCGGACGCGGTAGAGGCGTCGGGCGTTCGCGAACTTCCGTTGGTTGAGGGCGCGGCGGCTCCGTCGGGACCGCCGTCGGAGGTGGCGAGGTCGGGCGCGCGGTCGGGCGTGGCACGGCGGTCGCGGGGACGGAGGTCGGCAAGGCCGTCGGCGGCAGAGCTCGGGTGGGCAGCGGAAGCGGAGTGGCCTCGAGGGGCGGCGCCGGCTTCTCCCCCGACATCCGATGGTACGCGATCACGCCGACGCCGAGTAGCGCGAGCAGCACGAGCACCGCGAGCACGGGCAAGATCGGCGTGGACTCGGCCTTCTTCTTCGGTGCCAGGTCACGAAACGCATCGAACTCGCCCGTCCCGTCGCCTTCCTCGCCGTCGTCGATGGTGGTCTCGAACCGTTCGTGCGTCTCGATCGGAGGCGTCGCGGCCCGGCTCGGTGGGGCAGCGCGCGTGGCGGGAGGCGCCGTCTCGAACGCGGCTCGCAGGTTCGCCGCCAGCGTCTTCACGTCGGGCGTGCGCTTCGCGGGATCCTTCTGCAGCGCATCGAGCAGCGCCCGATCGAGCCCGGGCGGCAGCGTCGGCCGGATCTTCGTCGGAGGATCCGGGTCGACGTGCATGATCTGGTACAGGACCTCGGTCCAGCCGTCGCCCCGGAACGGCTGCGATCCGGTCAGCACTTCGTAGCTGAGGATCGCGAGCGCGAAGACGTCGCTCCTCACGTCCACGCCCTTGCCCTCGATTTGCTCGGGGGCCATGTAGCTCGGCGTGCCGACGGGCGTGGTGGTGGCGGCGGAGCCCGCGCTCATCACCTTGGCGACGCCGAAGTCGGCGATCTTCGCATGCCCGCCGGCCAAGAGGATGTTCGCCGGCTTCAGATCGCGGTGGACGACGCCGCTCCCGTGCGCGTACGACAAGCCCTCGGCGACCTCGAGCAGGATGCGAACCGCCCGGTCGATCGGCAACTGGCCGAGCCGCAGCAGCTCGGCGGCGAGCGTCGGCCCGTCGATGAACTCCATGGCGAGGTAGGGGACGCCACCTTCCAGGCCGCCGTCGAACACGAGCACGACGTTCGGATGCACCAGCTTGCTCGCGGTGCGCACCTCGCGCTCGAACCGGCGCTTCACGTCGTCGGTGATGGGAACGTCTTGCCGATACGTCTTCACCGCGACGACGCGATCGAGGAAGGAGTCGTGCGCCTTGTAGACGACGCCCATGGCTCCTCGTCCGAGGACGTCGAGGAGCTCGTAGCGGCCGAGGCGGGTCGGGCGGTCGTTGTTCACGCTTCGAACCGGAGAGCGGCGACGGGATCGAGCGCCGCGGCGTGCGCGGCCGGGTAGAGGGTGGCCACGAACCCGACCGTCATCGCGATCGCGGCGGCCAACGCCGGTTGCCAGGATGCGAGGGTCCACGGGAACCCCGCGGAAGAGGCCGCCGTGCTCGACACGACGATCCCTAGAAACAGCCCGCACAGCGACCCCGCGGCGGCGAGAACACAACCTTCGAGGAGGAACTGCGCCAGGATCTCGCGCCGACGCGCACCTACGGCACGACGGATCGCGATCTCGCGCGTTCGGGCCCGGACGTTCTGCCAAGACGCGCTGGTCATGCCGAATCCGCCGAGCGCGAAGGAGACCACGGCGACGCCGAGCAACAAACCATCGAGCAAGCCGCGGGCCGCGCGATGCTCGGCGATCAGCCGCGCGGCGGTCGAGACCTCGAAATGCCGGGTGCCACCGTGACGGCGTTCGAGCGAGCGTTCGATCACGGGCGCCGCGTCTTCGGGATCGATGCCGGACCCGATCGCGATCCAGGCCTCGGTCAGCGGCTGCCTGGGCAAGGCATCGGCCACGAAGGTGTTCGTGATCGGCAGATATACGTGTCTCGTCGCGTCCCCCTCGTCGCCCGTCGATTCTCCGCCGAATCTTGCGGACCGCAAGATGCCGATCACTCGGTACCAGGTTCCGGCGATCTTGACGAGGGTGCCGTACGGGTCGCCCGTCGGCGACAGCCGGCGAGCCGTTTCGTCGCCGAGCACGCACACCGGGCGGCCTTCGCGGAGCTCTCGCTCGTCGAACGCACGGCCGCGCTCGAAGCCCAAGCGCCGGACGGCGAAGTAGGTGGCGGTCGTACCCACCACGCGGACGGAGACCCGCTCGGTCGGCAGCATGACGCCGGCTTCGATCTCGCGCACCGGAGCGAGGGCACGGACGAAGCCGAGACCGTCGCGGAGAGCGTCCACGTCGCCGAGCGTCAGCCCGGGCGCCGCACCGCGCACCGCTCCCCCGACCGCACGGATCGAGACCAGATCCGTGCCGAGCGTCTCGAGACGGCGGAGGATCTCCGCGCGCGCGCCGCCGGCGATCGCGAACAGCGAGACCACCGCGGCCGTGCCGATCGCGAATCCGAGCGCCGTCAAGATGGACCGCAGGCGGTAGAGGCGCACACCCCGGACGGCTTCGCGGAGGAGGTCGCCGCCGCTCATGAAGCGGCCTCCGAAAGACCGTCTTCCACGCGCCGCCGTCCGTCGCGCATCAGGACCGTGCGCTCCGCGAACGCGGCGACGCGCGGATTGTGCGTGACGACCACGATCGTCGTGCCGCTGCGATGGACTTCGCGGAAGAGGGACAGGATGCCCTGCGTCGACTGCTCGTCGAGATTCCCCGTGGGCTCGTCGGCGAGCAGGAGATCGGGCTCGGCCACGAGCGCCCGCGCGATCGCCGCGCGCTGCTGCTCTCCGCCCGAGAGCTCGTCCGGACGATGCGCGAGGCGCGATGCCAGCCCGACGCGCTCGAGCGCTCGTCCCGCCCGTGCCGCGCGCTCGGGGCGCGCAACGCCGCGGTAGCCGAGCGGCAGCTCCACGTTCTCGCGCACCGTCAGGTGCGGTACGAGCTGGAAGGCCTGGAAGACCATGCCGATCCGCCGGTTCCGCAGGCGAGCACGCGCCTCGTCGTCGAGGTCCGAGACGTCGGTGCCGTCGAGCCGGTAGCGGCCCGCGCTGGGCGTGTCGAGCAATCCGAGAACGTGGAGCAGCGTCGATTTACCGGAGCCGGACGGTCCGGTCACCGCGACGAGATCGCCACGCTCGACGTCGAGGCTCAGGCCCTCGAGCGCCCGCACCACGCCGTCGGGCCGGGCGTAGAATCGCGAGATGCCTTGGAGCTCGACGAGCGCCACTACGCGCTCGGCGCCGCCGTCGCCACGCGGCGCACGCTCGCCTTCGGCACCCCGAGCAGCAGCGATTCTCCCGCTTCGACGCCCGTCTTCACCTCGACGTGCGTCTCGTTCGCGAGGCCGAGGGTGACCGGCTGCTCCCAGACGTCGCCCTTGCGGCGCACGTACACACAGCTCCGCCCCGCGCACGGGAAGATCGCATCGAGCGGAGCGACCACGGCGCGATCGACGGACGCGATGCGCAGCGAGGCACGTACCGACATGCCCGGCCGCAGACGCGGATCGGTGCGATCGACGAGCAGACGCACCGAGAAGAACTTCCACGCCGCGTCGCCCGCGCTCTCGGCGAGGCTGCCGATGAAATCGATGCGCCCGTTCATGCGCAGATCTGGATAGGCCTCGAGCTCGAGGCCGGCCAGCTGACCGGTATGGACGCGATGCAGATCGGTCTCGCGCACGCGCGTCTGCACGACCATCTGCGACAGATCGGGGATCGTCGCGATCGGCTGGCCGCTCCAGATCGAGTCGCCGACCTGGGGCTTGCGCCGGCCGTTGTCGAGCGGAATGTCCTGCAGCACGAGGAAACCCTCGATCGGCGCGACGATCTTGGTCTTGCCGAGGTCGGCCTCCGCGCGCGCGAGGTTCGCGCGCGCACTCTCCACCTTGCGGTCGGCGGCGTCGACCGAGGCCTGGAAGAACTCGCGGCTGTGGAACAGCACGGCTTCGGCGCGGGAGACCTCGTCCTTCGCCTCCTCGACCTCGCCCTTGGCGCGCTCGAGATCGCGCGGAAAGATCACCTCGCGCGTCGCCTTCAGACGGTCGCCCTGGAGCTTGCTCTGGCGCTCGAGGTCCTCGACGTGCGATCGACTGCGGGCGAGCTCCGCTTCGCTGACGAAGCCCTTCTCGAACATGCGCTGCAGGTCCGCGAGATCGGTACGTGCACGGCCGAGCTCGCCGCCGCTCTCCGCAGCCCGCACCTCGGCTTCGCGCACGTTCAGCGCGCCGCTCCCCTGCTCGTAGGACTCGAGGTTCAGACGCGCCACGTTGTTCGCGTGACGCGCGGTCTCGAGCGACTGCTCCGCCTTGGCGACCTGGAGCTTTCGCTCCTGGTCTTCGCGCGCGGCCGCGGCCTCGGCGTCGTTCAGGTCGGCGCGCGCCTTGTCGCGCTCCTCCTCGAACGGCGTCCCGTCGAACGCGACCACGACGTCGCCCGGCTTCACCCAGGTACCGTCGCCGAGCAGCGAGACGATCTTCGCGCGATTGCTGCGGATCTCCGAAGAGAGCGTGACCGAGCGCGCGGCCTGCAGCGTACCGGGTTCGACGAGCGTCACCTCGAGGTCGGTGCGCTCGGCGACGGCCACGGGGATCGCGGGCTCGCGGTCCGTTTCGCGCGGGCGAGCCGCGAGGCCGATCGCGAGGGCGATCGAGCCCGCGGCGAAGAGCGTGATCGAACGTCGCATCGGAGCCATCGTCGAAACCTCAATCGAGCATCGCCGGAGGATCGTGATCGACGCCGAGCGCTTCGTCGATCGTTCCCTCCGCGCGGCGGAGATCAGCCGCGGCGAGCACTTCCTCGATCACCGCGAGCACCTGCCCGCTCCTCGCCTCGGCTCGTTCGCTCTCGGCCTGCACCAGATCGAAGTTGTCGGTGATGCCCTTCTCGTAGCGGAAGCGGGCGAGCTCGCACTGCTTCTCTGCGTGGTCGGCGATCTCGACGGCGAGCTCGCGCTGCGCGCGGGCGCGGCCGAGTGCGCGCCACGACTCGCGGACCTCGCGAATGACCTTCTCGCGCGTGGCGCGGAGCGCGCGCTCGCGGCCGCGCAGCGTGATCTCCGCCTGCGAGGCCGCGACGCGCTCTTCCGTGCGGTCGAGGGGCGTCGTCGAGCTCACGCCGAGCAGCCATTCCGTGCGGTCGAGGTGTGAGGAGTCGGAGAAGTTGTTGCCCGTGCCGAGCCGGGCGTACGAGCCGAGCAGGTCGAGAGCCGGCCAGATCTTGTAGTGCGCGAGCACCGCCTTGCGCTCGGCGTCCGCCACCTGCGCCTTGGCCTCGGTGACCTCGGCGCGGTGGTCGAGCGCGTGATCGACGATCGCCGCGGGATCGGCGCCCGGGCCGGGATCGAACGTCACGATGCGGGCATGACCGCCGCTCGGAGCCGTACCGGTGGCGGCGGCCGCGGAAGCGTCGATCTCGAGCGACACGTCCGATTCGATGCCGAGCAACCCGCGCAGGCGATCGATCGCCGCCTCGCGGCGTCCTTGCTGGTCGATCAACGCGTTCTTGAGGCGCGCCGTGTGCAGCTCGGTGCGGAAGACGTCCATCTTCGAGACCGCTCCGATCGAGAGCTTGGCACGAGCGATGCGGTCGAGCTCGTTCACGCGATCGAGCGCTCCCTGCGCCACCGCGACCAGCTCCTCCGCGCGCACGACGTCGTAGAAGCCGCGCGTGACCGAGAGCAGCAGGGCCTGGCGCGCATCGTCGAACGCGTTCTTCGCGGATCCGACGCGCCGCTCGGCGTCGTCGATGCGCTCGCGGTTCTCGAGCCGCGAGCGGCCCTGCCAGAGCGGTTGGCTGACGGTGACGCGGGTTTGGGAGAGATACGGGACCGTCGTCTGCGGCACGGAGGAGAACACGCTCGTCCCGCCGGAGAGATCGATCTTCGTGCCGGTCCACGACAGCTTCTTGCCGAGATCGAGCTGGTAGCTCTGGTTCGTGTTGTTGCCGCCCTGCACGCCGCCGGAGATCTTCGGCACGAGCTTGAAGTCGAACTCGGCGAGCGACGCCTCGCGGCCGAGCGCCGCGGAGAGCGTGGAGTCGGCCGCGTCCTGAACGTCGGGATTGTGCACGAGCGCGAGCCGCACGCAGTCGACGAGGTCGAGTGGCGCGGCGGCCGCGAGCCCCGCCGTCGCGAGCAGCCAGCCCGCGACGACGACGCACGATCCTTGTCTTCGACGATTCACGCGATCACTGACACACCAGCGAGGACGAATTGCACGAGTTGCTGCAGCAATCCGCGTTGGACGTGCACTTCGCGCCGAATCCGACGCAACACGACCCGGCGATGCAGGTCGAGTCGGCACCGAGCAGGCAGCAATCGGGCGTGCTCGTGCAGCTCCCTTGCGGAGGGACGCAACAGGCGTTGGGGCTCTGGGGCGTCACCCCGCAATTCGACGAGCAGCACTCGAACGAGCTCGAGCACGTGTTGCCGAGCACCTTGCACGAGACCGGCGTCGGAACCGGCGTGGGCGTCGAGACGACCGGCACGGGCGTCGGCTCGACCTTCCCCCCGGGTGTCGGCGTAGGCTCTGCTCCCGACGACACGACGTGGATCGTCGCGCTCAGCTGTACGGAGGCCGCGGGGCTTCCCGAGTCCGTGCAGGTGAAGCCCGCGGTGAAGTTCTGCCCGACCTGATTCACGTTCGTCGGCTGCTGATAGAGGGCCGTTGCGGGATCGCCGCTCGTCTCCGTGAAGGTCGCCCCCGGGCCCTTCTGTGGATTGGTGATCGTGCTGGCAGTCCCCTCCGGATCCCGACACGAGAGCTCGAGGGCCGCCGTCTGCCCGGCGGTGACCGTGCGATCGGCGACGCCCGACAGCGCCGGCGCCGCGTTCCCGCCGGTCCCGCCGCCGTTGCTTCCACTGCCGTGGCCGCCTCCGTTGCTCACCGCGGCGTACGTCCCACCCGCGATTCCGCCGGCGGCCAGGGCCCCCGCCACGGGCACCCAGATCGGGACGCCTCCCGCTCCGGCGGCGGCCGCCGCGGTGGTCGTGGTACCGAGCGCGGTCGGCTCGACGGCGCTGACGATGCCTTGATTCGACAGCCAGACGGCCGGGATGAAGCCGCACTTCTTCTTCGCGAGGCGGAAGTTCGGATCCTCGCGCTGCGCAACCTTGCATGCCTCCAGGGCCGACTGCACGTCGTGGCGATCCAGTCCGTCGAGCGCCTTCCCGAACGCCACCGCCGCCGCGAGGCTCCGGGTATGCTCCTCGGTCAACTTCGCCTTTGCCGCCGGCGGCAGCTGGCTCGGCTCCGTGCCGAGCTCCGTGGCGAACTTCGTCGCCACCGCGGGGATCAGCTTGTAGAACTCGTTGGCGAGCGCTTCGCTCTTTCCCTCCGTGACCGTCTTGCTGGCGCTCACGTCCACGAGCAGCGCATCGAGGCGCAGCTCGGCCGGCGTGGCCGTGGTGTCGGCGTGGCTTCCCGCCGCCACCCGGCCGGCGCGCAGCAGCCTCCCCGCTCGAACCGCCGTCCCCTTCTCCGCCAGCCCCGTTCCCGAAAGCTTCGCCTCCTTCTCCAGCGCCTCCACCTGTTCGCGTTCCAGCACCGTCACTCCCGGCACCGCCGTCAGGTTGTCGATCAACATCGCCGCGAGCGCCTTGCCGAGATTGGCGTACTGCGCGCTCCCGGCGTTCTGGAACGTCGCCACCGCCACGGTCCGCGGGCTGCCGCCCTCGCCGCCGATCTGCTTCTCGCGGTCCAGCGCCTGCCTCGCGGCCCGCTCGGCTGCTTCGCGCGCGACGATCGTGCGCATCTTGCCGATCTCCTGCGCCGCGCGTGGATCCTTCGCCAGCTCCTCGTAGCGTGCCCAAGCGGCGGCGGCCGCCGCCGGATCGTTGCGCCGGAGCTCCACCAAGCCGAGCAGCAGATAAGCCTTCGAATCGTTCGCGTTCTCTGCGATCGCCGCACGCAAGCGAACGAGGGCGGCCTCGAAGTCGCCGCTCTGGTAGAGCTCTTCCGCCGTCCGTGCGGAGGGCGAGCTCTCGGCGTGACTTTCTCGAAATGGCGCGAACGTCGCGATGAGGATCGCGAGCAACAGGATCCGCTTCGTCATCCGATGGCTCCGATGCATGAAGATGGGTCTCCGTCCCAAATCGTCGGAATGCTTCAGCACGATCCGAGAGCTCCGCAGCTTCCCGTAGGGCAGCAGACGCTACCGGCACAACAATCGGCGTTGGTCGTGCAGTCGCTGCCGGGCAAGTAGCAGCAGACGCCCGCGACGCAATCCGTCTCCGTCCCCAAGGGGCTGTTGCAGCAATCGTCTTGCAGCGAGCAGTTGCTCTTGTGCGGAACGCAACATTGCTGCGCGCCGCCGACTTCCGGGACGGCGCAGGCGTTCGTGCAGCATTCGGCGTTCGCCACGCAGGGTGTGGTCAGTGGGTTGCAAGCGCCTGGAGTCGGAAGCGCCGTCGAGGAGGCCGGTGGCGACTTCGGTTTTCCGGTCGGCGTGACCGTCGGCACCGCGGCCGGCGCGACGACGCGGATGGTCGCGTTCGCGGTGACCGTCGACGGCGGCGTCCCCGAATCCGTGCAGGTGAATCCGATCGCGAAGCTCTGCCCTTGCTCGTTCGCGTTCGTCGGCTGCTGATAACGCGCGGTCGACGGATTGCCGCTCGTCTGGGTGAACGATGCACCCGGACCCTTCTGCGGGTTCGCGATCGTGGTCGTCGTCCCGTCGGGATCGCGACAGGACAGATCGAGGCTCGTCGTCTGCCCCGCTCCGACCGTACGATCCGCGACGCCGTTCAGTTGCGGAGAATTGTTGCCGTTGACGGGCGTGCCGTGCCCCCCATCACTTCCACGGCTGACGGCCACGTAGGTACCGCCCGCGACACCTCCCGCAACGAGCGCTCCGAGCACGGGTCCCCATATCCCGATTCCGCCTGCGTCCCGTCTCGTCGTCGCGAAGATGATCGGCTCGACCGCCGCGACGACTCCTTGCGTGGAGAGCCAGACCGGAGGAACGAAGGCGCACTTCTCCTTGGCGAGGCGAAAGTTCGGATCCTCGCGCTCCGCGGCCTTGCATGCCTCGAGCGCCGCCTGAACGTCGTGCCGGTCCAGTCCGTCGAGCGCTCGACCGAACGCCACCACGGCCGCGAGGCTCCGCGTGTGCTCTTCCTCGAGCCTCGCCTTCGCCGCCGACGGCAGCTGGCTCGGCTCGCTGCCGAGCGCGGCGGCGAGTTTCGTCGCCAGCGCGGGAATCAGCTTGTAGAACTCGCTCGCCGGCGCCTGACTCTTCGCCTCCGTCAAGGTCTTTGCGGCACTCACGTCCACCAGCAGCGCATCGACCCCGAGCTCGGGCGGCGTCGTCGCGGTGTCGGCGTGGCTTCCGGCCGCGACGCGCCCGGCGCGGAGCAGCCGACCGGCTCGCACCGCCGTCCCCTTCTCGGCCAAGCCGGTCGCGGAGAGCTTCGCCTCCGCCTCGAGCGCTTCCATCTGCTCGCGCTCCAGCACCGTCACGCCAGGCACCGCCAACAGGTTGTCGATCAGCATCGCCGCCAGCGCCTTGCCGAGCATCGCATACTGCGCGCTGCCGGCGTTCTGGAACGTCGCCACCGCCACCGTCCGCGGGCTACCACCTTCTCCGCCGATCCGCAGCTCGCGATTCACCGCCTCCTTCGCGGCGCGCTCGGCGGCTTCCCGCCCGACGATCGTGCGAACCTTGCCGATCTCCAGCGCGGAGCGTGGGTCCTTCGACAGCTCTTCGTAGCGCGCCCATGCCGCCGCGGCCGCCGCTGCGTCGTTGCGCCTGAGCTCCACGAGTCCGAGCAGCAGGTAGGGTCTGGCGTCGCTCGCATCGGCCGCGATCGCGGCGCGCAACCGTTCGCGCGCCGCATCGTACTCGCCGCTCTGGTACATCTCCTCCGCAGTCCGGGAACCCGAATCGATCTCGGCCCGCGCGACCGCGGCCGATGTCACCACCAGGAGGACGCCGAGCATCGCGAGCAGTCTCTTCATCGAGCCACCCTCCGGAGGATCAGCCACTTCACGGACAAGGTCCCAAGAGCGTGCACTGCGACGGCGCGCCGGCAGCTGCTGCCGGCGCGGCAATCCGCGTGCGTCGCGCACGTGCTGCCGCCCCCGAGAGGACGCCGAGAGCGATCACCGACCCCACGAATTCCTTCAATCGCGCGCCCCCGCATGGGAGTCTGCTACCACCTTCGTTTAACGTCCCGCTCAGGGGGAAAGTCAAATCGGCTTGCGCCGGCTCGGACCGGTATGGATGCTATACGGAGAACGTGAAGCGACGCGCGCATTCGCGGGGGGCGATCCTGCTGTCCGGCCTGCTGCTCGGAACGTGCGCCGCGGCCGAAGAGAAGGCGCCCATCGAGCGCCTCATGGCGTCGAGCGTGTGTGTGATCGGGGAGGTGCCGGGGGGGACCTTCGAAGCCTCGGGCTTCGTGGTGAGGCCAGGTGACCGGGTGATGACGACGGCACACAGCATCGCCGAGACGTCCGGCCTCCGCGTCAAGCTCCAGGACGGACGGGTCTTCCCCGCGCGGCTCGTCCGCCTCGGCAACGAGCACGCGGATCTCGCGCTGCTCCAGCTCGAAGGCGCGAAGCTTCCCGCGGTCGAGTTCGCGGGCGTGCGCGGCCTTCAGCCCGGTGACGAGGTCCGCACGATCGGCTGTCCGGTGGGATTCGAGTTCTCGGTCACGAGCGGCGTGGTCAGCTCGGTGCGCGACAGCGACCTCGGCTACCCGCTGGTCCAAAGCGACGTGGCGGTGAACCCCGGCTCGAGCGGTGGGCCGCTCTTCGATCGGCAGGGGCGCGTCGTCGGCATCATCAAGAGCGCGGTGAAGGAGCGTGAGCGCATCCACTTCGCACTTCCGGGCGACCTCGGCGCGGCACTCCTCGACCAGATCGACCGGGACCAGAGCGCCTACGCGACCTTCAATCAGGCCGTCGTCGAGAAGGATCCGGTTCGGAAGATCGCCCTGTATCGCCAAGCGGCGAAACTACAGCCCGGTCGCTTCGAGGCCCATTACAATCTCGCGCTCGCACTCGAGCGGCTCGGCAAGGACGACGAGGCCGAGGCCGAGTACCGTGCGGCGCTCGGAATCGTGCCGGCGTCGGAACCCGCCGCGTTGAACCTCGGCGCCCTCCTCTACGCGTCGAAGCGCTACCCCGAGGCGATCGCGTTCTATCAGAAGGCGCTGTCGAATCGGCCGGGGTCGATCGCGCTGCGGAACAACCTCGCGGAGGCGCTCCGCGCGAGCGGCGACCGGGGGAAGGCGCGTCGCGAGTTCGAGGCCGTGCTGAAGCAGAACCCGAGCTACGCCAAGGCACACTACGGCCTCGCGCTGCTCGACGACGACGAGCGCGGCGATCGACGCCAGGCCGCGGCGCATTACCGACGTTATCTCGAGCTCGCGCCGGATGCCGCGGACGCGAACCAGGTGCGCGAGTGGCTGCGCTCGGCGGAAGGATCGGACAAGAAGCCATGAGCGAGCTCGGCAAGACGATCGGCCGCTACGAGATCATCGCCAAGGTGGGACAGGGGGCGATGGGCGCCGTGTACCGCGCCCAGGATCCGACGATTCGGCGGATCGTCGCGCTGAAGGCGCTGCCGGTCGAGGTGACGGCCGGGATCGAGGCCGACGGATCGGGCCGATCGAACGCCGGGTTCTTCGAGCGCGAGGCACAGGCCGCGGGCGCCCTCCTCCACCCGAACATCGTCACGCTCTACGACGCCGGCCGCGACGGCAATTGGTACTACCTCGCGATGGAGTTCATCGAAGGCGGCACGTTCGCCGCAGAGATCGCGCGCTCCGGCAAGGTCACCCCGACGCGGGCCGCCGAGGTGGTCGCCGCCGTCGCCGACGCGCTCGACTTCGCGCACGAGCGCGGCGTCGTCCACCGCGACATCAAGCCCGCGAACCTGATGATCTTGAAGGATCAGTCCGTGAAGGTCGCGGACTTCGGAATCGCCCGGCTCACGTCGGCGAGCACCACCATGACCGGCGACATGATGGTCGGAACGCCGCACTACATGTCGCCCGAGCAAGTGCGCGCGTCAAAGGTCGACGGCCGCTCCGATCTCTTCTCGCTCGGCGTCGTGCTCTACGAGGCACTCACCGGCAAGAAGCCGTTCCAGGCGGACACGCTCGCGACGATCCTGAACGCGATCCTCAGCACGTCTCCGCCGCCGCCGCACGAGGTCGACCGCTCCGTTCCGAAGGAGCTGTCGACGATCGTCATGAAGGCGATGGCGCGGAAGGCGGAGGACCGCTATCCGCGCGGCCGCGACATGGCGGCCGATCTGCGTCGTTACGGGGCTCCCAAGGCGCAGACCGCCGCGGGCGGCTCGCGGTCGGTGGCGATCGCCGCCGGCATCGGCGTCGCGGCGCTCGCGCTCGGCGGATTCTTCCTGCTTCGTCATCCAGCGACGGCGGGCCCACCGGCCGCCGTCGCACCGACGGAAGTCGGCTACCTGGAATTCGTCTCGACGCCGGCCGGTGCCGAGGTGTTCCTGGACGGCAACGTGGTCGGGCGCACGCCCTACACGGCCGAGGTGGCCGCAGGACCGCACGAAGTCGAGTTCCGGAAGGATGGCTATTACCCCGCGTCGCAGAGCCCGCGGGTCGAACCGAACAAACGCGTGGTCGTAGAGCTCCCGCTGTTGGCCCGCAAGGAGGGATGAGGATGAACGCGCGACGATCGATCGCGACACGAGTGTCGCTGCTGCTCTTGCTCGCCGCGACCGGCGCCCAGGCGAAGCTCACGAAAGGAGACCCGGCACCGCCGTTCGAGCTGACCGGCGTCGCGGGCGAAGCCGTCTCCACCCAGACGCTCTCCGGCGCGGGGCTCGCCATCCTCACGTTCTTGTCGCTCGACTCGAAGCCTTCTCGCGAGCTCGCGCTCCACCTCGCCGGCCTGGTCAAGGATCGCGGCAAGGACGGCCTCGTCGTCGTCGCCGTCGCCGCCGATCCCGCCGACAAGCTGAAGGAGTTCTCGCAGGCACAGAAGCTGGGCTTCCCGCTCTGCGCCGACGCGTCCAAGCAGACGATCCAGCGCTACGGCGCCGAGAACGCGGTGCCGATGACGTATTTGATCGCCCCCGGCGGCTCGATCGCCGAGGTCATCCCCGGCGGCGGCGCCGGCGTGCAGCAGGTGCTGCTGTCGATCGCCGAGAAGGAGCTCGCGCGCGGCAACGCGGCGTCGGCGGGCGATCTCTTCGACAAGGTCGCGAAAGCCGATCCGGCGAACGTGACCGCACGCGCCGGCCTCGGCTTCGCGCTCGCCAAGGAAGGCAAGCTCGAGCGCGCCGAGCAGGAGTTCAAGAGCCTGGAGGGAACGGGCGGCGACGGTGCGTCCGCGGCCGCGGAAGGCCTGGCCGAGGTCAAGCTCCGTAAGGGCGACCTCGACGGCGCGCTCGCGCAGATCGCCAAGGTGCCGGCCGATTCGAGCTACGGGCACGTGGTCCGCGGCGAGGTCGCGGCGAGGCGAGGCGACCTCGCCGCCGCGGCGCGCGAGTTCGACGGCGCGACCACCGCCAAGAAGACGACCCTCGCCTGGCAGCGCGGCGTGGCCTTCAACAACTTGGCGAACGTGTCGCGGCAGAAGGGCGATACGGCGGGCGCGCTCAAGAACTACGACTCCGCGATCCGTACCGATCCGTTCCTGCTCGCCGCGCGGAGCGACAAGGGCGCGACGCTGCAGAAGGCGGGACGCATCGCGGAAGCCAAACAGGCGCTCAAGGCGGCCGAGCAGCTCGCGCCGTCGGATCAGCTCGTCGCGACGCTGCTCCGCCGCGTCGAGGAGCAGGAGAAGGCGAAGCTCGACCTCGAGAAGGACAAACTCCAGAACCAGCTCGTGAACGAGCTGCTCGAGTCGTTCCGCAGCGGCAAGCTGCCGCCCGCGCCCGCGGACGACTGGTCGCCGCGCGCGCTCGTCGTCTCCTTCATCTCGTTCCAGAGCAAGCTCGGCCCGCTCGCTCGCGAGGGGCTCGACGAGGCGTTCCTGCTGTCCGTCACGCAGCGCCTCCAAGAAGACGGCCGCATCAAGGTCGTGGACCGCGCGCTCATCGACAAGCTGCTCGCCGAGCTGAAGCTCGGCTCGTCCGAGCTCGCGGATCCCTCGACGCGGCTGAAGCTCGGCAAGGTGCTCGCCGCCTCGGTGATCGGGACGGGCGGATTCTTCCCGAACGAAGCGAAGAGCGAGCTCCAGCTCCGGCTGATCGACACCCAGACGACGGACATCCGCTCCACGCTCACCGAGAACCTCGCCGACCCCGCGACGGTCTCGACGTTCGCGCAGGAGGTCGCCGACAAGATCGCCAAGTCGCTTAAGACCGATTACCCGCTGAAGGGAAAGATCGCCTCGGTCGACGCGGGCGAGATCGTCGTCGGCATCGGCCGCAAGCACGGCGCGCAACCGGGCCTCAAGCTGCGCGCAGTGGAAGACGGCGAAGCCGTCGAGGTCGACGGCGAGGTCGTCGGCCACAAGCAGAAGACCATCGGGACGCTCGAGATCACCAAGGTCGAAGACGGCTTCGCCTACGCCAAGGCCGTCGACGGCAGCGGATTCCAGAAGGGACAGCATCTGATCGAGGCCCCGCAGTGATGCGACGGGAACGTCCGTGACGCGCGCCCGCCGGGCGATCGCGCTCGTCATGCTGGCGAGCACGATCGCCGGCTGCGCGGCTGCGCCGGCGCCGACCCCGCAGGCAGCGGCCCCGCAGG
>JACXTT010007101.1_pt1 | contig 15867 bp, 15 predicted proteins | sample 9270951 | NCBI WGS metagenome assembly JACXTT01 (sample SAMN15532306, study PRJNA645909) | rock metagenome | isolation source: weathered quartz diorite | place: Puerto Rico | collected 2017-06-21 | reverse complement strand
CCCCCGCGGCGAGGAGCGACAGCACCCGGGCCGACCGCCCGGCGTCGTGACCGCTCAGGGCGCTCGCCAGGGCGACCGCCCCGATCCAGATCCCGCCGCTGGCGCCTTCGATGCGCTCGCCGGCGTTGAACACCGGGCCGCGACCGGCGGCGAGGTTGGCGGCGTAGCGGAACTGGATGTAGGCGTCGTCCACCAGACCGTCGCACGCCACGCCGAGGGCCAGCGCCGCGGCGATCGCCAGGACCGTCGCGACCAGGGGCCGCCTGTCCAGAAGAAGAAGCGCCGCGGCGAGGAGGAGAGCCGCCGCCACCCACCACGCGAGCGGCGGTCCGCAGCGCTCGAGGAGGGTCGCCACCGGCGCCGCGTGGTGCTCCCAGCCCGGCGGGAGGGCAACCGTCTGCATGGTACAGAAGTGTAACCGGCTTGCCCCTCCGCCCGGGCGTCCTTATGTTTCAGTCGCCTCGAGAGGGTTGTCCTTGAACCACTGGATCCGCCCCGTCCTCGCCGGAATCATCGCGGTCCTCGTGTGCCTGCTCGGCGTCGCCTGGCTCGCATGGACCGAGGACGACTTCCGCCGCCAGGATCTGGAGCGCGAGACCCAGGTGGTGGGGCACCAGTGCTCCACCCGCCTGCGCAACACCCTCGAGAAGAACCTGATCGCGATGGGCCAGATGGCCAACTTCTACGTGAACAGCGAAAAGGTCAGCGATGCCGAGTTCCAGAGCTTCGGCGCCCTCACCCTCAAGCAGATCCCGTCCTGCATGAGAGTCAGCTGGGTCGATGCGTCGCTGCACATCGCCAACGTCCATCCCCTCGAGCCGAACCGGGCCATGATCGGCGTCGACACCCGGATCAACGCCGCCGGCTACGCCACGGTCGTCGAGGCGATGCGCTCGAAGGAGCCGCGGTTCTCGCCGCCCCTGACGCTGCTCGACGGACTACGCGGCTTCCTGCTCGCGGTGCCGGTGCACAAGAAAGGGCGGCTCGAGGGCGAGGTGATCGGCACCTTCCGCGGCTCCGATTTCATCGCCACGCTGCGGCTGCCGGCCGTCCTCGAGCGCTACGACGAGCTCGTTCTCGACGCGGGCGCCTCGCTTCTGCCCGGTCCCGTGCCCGAGCTGGTCGCCGCCGATGGACGCCCCGCCGTGGCGCGCACCTTCTCGCTGGCCGGCGTCCCCTGGGAGGTGCGCGTCGCCCCGCGCATCGAGGTGGTCGACGATCGCCTGCACTCGGGGCGCGCCGGTTTCTGGACCCTGGGCCTCCTTCTGGCCGCGCTGGCGGGGGGCGGCGTCGGCATGGGGGTCCACCTCGCCTCCGGCATGGCGCGCCGCGTCCGGACGCAGGACGCCGCCCTGCGCGAGACCCGCCAGCGGCTGGACGGGGCCAAGCAGCAGCTGATGCAGGCCGAGAAGCTGAAGGCGCTCGGAGAGCTTCTCGCCGGCGTCGCGCACGAGATCAACAACCCGCTCGCCAGCATCATGGGGTACCTGCAGCTCATCCTCGCCCGCGAGCCGCCGCCCGAATTGAAGCGGCGCATCGAGACGGTCTACGCCGAGGCCGAGAGGATGGCCCGGATCATGAAGAACCTCCTGACCTTCGGGCGCAAGCACACCCCCGAGAAGAGATTTCTCGGCCTGAACGGCATCATCGAGAAGACCCTCGAGCTCAAGGCGTACCACTTCAAGGTGAGCCACATCCGGGTGGAGACCGACCTGGCGCGCGATCTGCCGATGACCATGCTCGACTTCAACCAGATCCAGCAGGTCGTGGTGAACCTCCTCGGCAACGCCGAGCACGCCATGGCGGAGCATGCCCACGGCGGCACGCTGACGATCGCCACGCGCGCGGCGAACGGGCGTCTCGAGGCGCGCTTCTCCGACACAGGGCCCGGCATCCCGCCCGAGGTCGAGCCGCACATCTTCGAGCCGTTCTTCACGACCAAGAAGGAAGGCAAGGGGACCGGCCTGGGGCTGTCGATCTGCTTCGGCATCATGCAGGAGCACGGCGGCGGCATCCGGGTCGACAGCCGGCCCGGTCGTGGAGCGACCTTCATCCTCGACTTCCCGATCCTGACGCCCCCGCCGATCGAGACGCGGCCGTCCGCGGCGTCCCCGACCGGCGAGGCAACGGGCGGCCGGCGGGGTCTGCGCATCCTGGTCGTGGACGACGAGCTGGCGGTGAGCGGCTTCATGGTCGAGCTGCTGACGGCGCGCGGCCACCGGGTCAACACCGCCGCCGACGTGCCCGAGGCGCTGCAGAAGATCGCGCGCGAGGATCTCGACCTGATCATCTCCGACATGAAGATGCCGAGCGGCACCGGCCGCGACGTCTACCGGGCCGCGATGGAGAAGGCGCCGGCCATGGCGCGGCGCTTCATCTTCATCACCGGCAACGGGACCAGCGAGGAGACGCTGAGGTTCGTGAAGGAGACCGGCGTCCCGATCCTCGAGAAGCCGTGCACCGTCGGCGAGATCGAGCGGGCGATCGCGCGCGCCACCGCCGAGGAGGAGGCCGCGCCGGCGCCGGAGGTCAAACCGGCGTAGAGGTCTTCCGGGGTGGATTGAAGAACGGCAGATCGACCACCGTCGCGCCGGCCCGCAGGCGCACCGCCTCGACGGTCAGCTCCATCTCCAGGCGCGCGCCCTTCGAGGCGCTTTCCGACGACAGGCTGGCCAGCGCGATCATCTTCTTGAGAAGCGGCGACCAGGTCGACGAGGTTGCCTTCCCGACCTGCCGGCCGCCGGCGTAGACCGGCACCGCCGTGCGCGATGCGGTGCTCGGCACCGACGGCGTCAGCCCGAACTCCTCGAAGCGCTTCTCGACCTCCGTCCAGTCGATCTCCAGACCGACCAGCCGGCGTTTCGGCCCGCGCCGGCTCTCCTCGGCCAGCGCCCGGCGCCCGATGAAGTTCTCCTTCTCGAGGTGCACCAGACGCCCCAGCCCGATCTCGTACGGCGAGTATCTCTGCGACTCGATGACCGCCTTCTTGCTGCTGTTGTAGTCGACCTCGATCAGGATGAGCCCGGCCTCGATGCGCGCCACGTCGAGCGCCAGCATCCCGGTCGGATGGATGTCGAACGGCCGCCCGTTCTCCATCAGCGCGTCCCAGACCTTCACCGCGTCGCCCCATGGGATCCAGATCTCGTACCCCAGATCGCCCGTGTACCCCGTGCGCGAGATCTCGACCGGCACTCCCGCGATCGACCCTTGGACGACCCGGAAGTACTTCAGGTTCGCGACGTCCGCCTGCGCGATTTTCTTCAGCAGCCCGCCCGAGGTCGGCCCCTGCAGCGCCAGCGCCGCCGTCTTCTCCGACACGTCGTCGATGGCGACGTCCATCCCGAGCGCGTTGATCCGCAGCCAGCGCAGGTTCGGGTCGGCCGCCGTCATCCGGAAGGTCGTCTCCCCCAGCCGCGACACCGTCCCGTCGTCGATGACCTTCCCCTCCTCGTCGCACCACGGCGTGTACAGAACCTGCCCCACGGCCATCTTCGACACGTCGCGCGTGATCACCCGGTTCAGAAGCTTCGCCGCGTCTCGCCCGGCGATCAGGTACTTGAACAGCGGTGAGATGTCGATCAGCGCGCACGCGTTGCGGATCGCGTTGTACTCGTGCTCGTGGTGCATCTCGTACACGCTGACGCAGTAGTACCCCGACCACTCGCGATAGTTGAGGCTCTCGCACAGCCTGAGCGTCCTGTCATGCACCGCTGTCCCGATCGGCACGCCCTGTACCTCCGCGTTCCGCTGTCCGTTCCTGCGCGCGAAGCGTGAATCTTAGCCCAGGGGCCGCGTCGGCCGCAATCCGCGCTGTTGCGCGCCATGAAATCGTCGAGTTTCGTGCTTGCGTGGAGCGCAGGCGTTCCGTAGAATGAGCCGCCCCGGAATTTCACATGTCGCGGCGCCGGTTCAGATACTGAGAAGGACTGCCATGCCACAGAAGTACGACGCGATCATCGTCGGCGGCGGCCACAACGGCCTGGTGAATGCCGCGTATCTCCAAAGAGCCGGGAAGAAGGTCCTGGTCCTCGAGCGCCGTCACGTCCTGGGGGGCGCCGCGGTCACGGAGGAGATCTTCCCCGGCTTCAAGTTCAGCGTCTGCTCGTACGTCGTGTCGCTGCTCCGCCCCGAGATCATCCGCGAGCTCGACCTGCCGCGTCATGGCCTGGAAATCCTGCCTCTCGACGGCACCTTCACGCCGGCGGTCGACGGCGACAGGTACCTGTGGCGCGTCAACGACCACGCCAAGACGATGCGCGAGATCCGGCGCCACTCGCGCGCCGACGCCGACGCCTACGAGGAATTCGGCAAGGCGATGGTGCAGATGTGCCGCTTCGTCAAGCCGATCCTGAGCATGACGCCGCCCGACCCGACGACGCTCAACCCGCGGGACCTCATGAAGCTTCTGTTTCTTGGCCGGCGTTTCCAGGCGCTGTCGAGCGAGGACAAATACAACCAGGTCCAGCTCATGACCATGAGCGCCATCGACTTCCTCGACCAGTGGTTCGAGACCGACATCCTGAAGGCGACGATGTCAGCGTCGGGCATCATCGGCACCTTCCTCGGCGTGCGCTCCCCCGGCACGGCGTACGTCCTGCTGCACCACTACATGGGGGAGATCGACGGCGCCTTCCGCTCGTGGGGCTTCGCGCGCGGCGGCACCGGCGCCATCAGCAACGCCATCGCCGGCGCGGCGCTCGAGGCGGGCGTCGAAATCCGCACCAAGGCCGGCATCCAGAAGATCCTGGTCAGGAACGGCAAGGCGACCGGCGTCGTCCTGGAGAACGGTGACGAGATCCTGGCCGATGTCATCTCCTCGAGCGTCGACCCGAACCGGACGTTCCTGAAGCTGGTCGGTCCCGAAAACCTGCCGCCCGACTTCGTCGAGGAAGTCCGCCGCTACAAGTTCCGCGGCTCGAGCGGCAAGGTCAACCTGGCGCTCGACGCCCTGCCCGACTTCACCTGCATCCCCGGCCCGGGCGCGCACCTGCGCGGCGCCATCTCGATCTCGCCCACCGTCGAGTACATGGAGCGGGCGTACGACGAGGCGAAGTACGGCGTCTACTCCAGTCGCCCGTACGTCGACATGGTGATCCCGTCCCTGACCGATCCGTCGGTCGCGCCGCCCGGCAAGCACATCCTGTCGTGCTTCGTGCAGTACGCCCCGTTCAAATTGAAGGAGGGGCCGGAGGCGTGGAACCAGAAGCGGGACGCGTTCGGCGACACGGTCGTCGACACCATCGCGCAGTACGCGCCGAATCTCAAGAAGATCATCATCGGCCGCCAGGTGGTCACGCCGCTCGACCTCGACCGCGAGTGGGGCCTGACCGAAGGGAATATCTTCCAGGGCGAGCTGTCGCTCGAGCAGCTCTTCTTCCTGCGGCCCGTCCCGGGCTGGGCCAAATACCGGACGCCGATCAGGAACCTCTATATGTGCGGATCGTCCACGCACCCGGGCGGCGGCATCATGGGGGCGAACGGGCGGATCGCGGCGATGGAGATCCTGAAGGACTGGAAGCGGGGGGCGGCGTAGCTGATGGCCGCGAAGCGCGACGTCGTCATCATCGGCGGCGGTCACAACGGTCTGGTGACCGCCTTCTACCTGGCGCGCGCCGGCCGCAAGCCGCTCGTCCTCGAGCGCCGCCCGGTCGTCGGCGGCGCCGCCGTCACCGACGAGTTCCACCCCGGCTTCAGGGCCCCGACCCTCGCCCACACGCTCGGCCCGCTGCACGCCGACGTCGCCACCGACATGGCGCTCGACCGCCACGGCCTCAGCGTCATCCGCCCCGAGGTGCGCGTCTTCGCCCCGCACCCGGACGGGCGCGGTCTGTTCCTGTACGACGACGCCGAGCGCTCGGCCGCCTCGATCGCCGCCTTCTCGGCCAAGGACGCCGAGAAATACAAGGAGTTCCACGGCACCCTCGGCCGCATCGGCAAGGTCATTGCGAAGGTGCTGGAGATGACTCCCCCCTCGATCGACCACCCGTCGTCGGGCGACCTCTTCAATCTCCTGAAGATCGGCCGCGGCCTGCGCGGCCTGGGCAGGAAGGAGATGTACCACGTCCTGCGCTGGGGCCCGATGGCGATCGCCGACCTCGTCGCCGAGTTCTTCGACACCGAGCTTCTGCGCGCCGCCATCGCCGCGCGCGGCACCTTCGGTGCCTTCCTGGGTCCCTGGTCCGCCGGCACCGCGCTGATGCTTCTGATGCGCTCCGCCGCCGACGGCAACCCCGCAGGTCCGGCGTCCTTCCCCAGGGGAGGGATGGGCGCCGTCACCCAGGCGATGGCCGCCGCCGCCACACAGGCCGGCGCCGAGATCCGCACCGGAGCCGATGTCGAGAAGATCCAGGTGAAGGACGGCCGCGCCACCGGCGTCGTCCTCGGCGGCGGAGAGACCATCGAAGCGGACGCCGTCGTCTCCAACGCCGACCCGCGCCGCACGCTGCTCGGCCTGGTCGACCCAGTCCACCTCGGCCCCGAGTTCATCGTCCGCCTGCGCAACTTCCGCTGCTACGGCACCGTCGCCAAGGTGAACCTCGCCCTCTCGGGCCTGCCCGAGTTCACCGCGCTGAAGAGGGCACCCGCAGGCGCCCCCGCCGGCCCGGCGGCCTTGTCCGGCCGGGTCCACATCGGCCCCGAGATCGATTACATCGAGCGCGCCTTCGACGACTCCAAGTACGGCGACTTCTCCAGGCGTCCCTGGCTCGAGGCCACCATTCCCTCGATCGCCGACCCGTCGCTCGCCCCCGCCGGCAAGCACGTCATGTCGATCTATGTGCAGTACGCGCCGTATCGGCTGAAGGCCGGCGACTGGGACACTCACGCCGACGCGCTCGGCGACACCGTCGTCAAGACCCTCTCGGAGTACGCGCCGAACTTGAAGAGCCTCATCCTCAAGGGACAGATCATCACCCCGAAGGACCTCGAGACGAGCTACTCCCTCACGTCCGGCCACATCTTCCACGGCGAGCTGACGCTCGATCAGATCTTCACCATGCGCCCGCTGCTGGACTGGGCGCGGTACCGGACGCCGATCGCGTCGCTCTACCTCTGCGGCTCCGGGACGCACCCGGGGACGGGGCTCACCGGCGGCTCGGGCGCCAACGCGGCGCGGGAAATCCTGAAGAACTCGAAGTAGCACCGCCATCGCCGCGCGAGGCGAGGCTGTGCGATGCTGCGGATGATTCCGGGGATACAATGCGTTCCCCCAGATGGAGGACGTTCATGCCCAACAGCATCCGACTGCACCGAGTTCTGCGCGCGACACCCGAAAGGGTCTATCGCGCGTTCCTTGATCCGGACGCGCTGGCCAAGTGGCTTCCACCGAACGGATTCACCGGGAAAGTCCATCATCTCGACGCCAGGGTGGGCGGAACTTACAAGATGTCGTTCACGAACTTCTCTTCGAAGAAGAGCCACGCCTTCGGAGGGACCTACGTCGAGCTGGCGCCCAACGAGCGCCTGCGCTACACGGACAAGTTCGACGACCCGAACCTGCGCGGGGAAATGCAGACCACGATCAGCCTGAAGAAGGTCTCCTGCGGCACCGAGTTGAACGCCGTGCAGGAAGGGATCCCCGACGCGATCCCTCCCGAGGCCTGCTACCTCGGCTGGCAGGAATCCCTCGCCGCACTGGCCGCGCTCGTCGAGCCCGAGATTCCGGATTAGCCTCGGGCGGTGCCCGGACTCCGGGTCGGCCGCTTCGCGGTCTCGATGGACGGTGACGGGTGCGGGAGCTGGAGAGGACAGGAATCAATGCCTGACGTCGTCCTCAAAGGCAGCGTCCGAGCAGACCGAGGAAGCGCGGGATAAAGCCCGGCCGTTCGTCCCGATCGATCGGCCACCGGTCGCGTCCCCTCGCCAGTCATCAAACGAGCCCGGGAGGGGGCGCCGCGTTTCTGCTACCCTGAGCGCGGTGCTGTCGAACCGGCGCGCGAATCGCGACCGTCGGACTTCGCTTCATCCGAGGAGAACATGACCTCGACCAGGAGAAACGCCAGGGTCGCCGGCTTCTTCTATCTTCTGCTCACGCTCATCGCCCCGTTCCGGCTCATGTACATCCCGGGCGCCCTGTTCGTGCGCGGGGACGCGACCGCGACGGCCGGCAACATCGTCGCGCGCGAGACACTCTTCCGTATCGGCATCGTCAGCCAGCTCGTCTGCGCGGTCATCCTGATCTTCCTCACCCTGGCCCTCTTCCGGCTGTTCAGGGAGGTCGACCGGAGCCAGGCGGTGCTGATGGTCGTCCTGGGCGGCGTGCTGCCGGCCGCGATCGATTTCCTCAACACGCTGACCGACGCCGCCGCCCTGATGCTCGCGCGCGGCGCCGATTACCTGTCCGTGTTCGACAAGCCGCAGCGCGACGCCCTCGCCCTCCTGTTCGTCCGCCTGCACCACCAGGTGGACGTCGGCGCCTCGGTCCTCTGGGGGCTCTGGCTCCTTCCCCTGGCGATCCTCGCGATGCGCTCCGGTTTCCTCCCGCGCTTCCTGGGCGTCTGGCTGACCGTCAACGGCTGCGCCTATCTCGTGCTGAGCCTCATCGGTCTGCTGTGGCCGGAATACGAGGGCAGGGCCTTCAACCTGTCCTTCCCCGCCCTCCTCGGCGAGCCGGTTTTCATGCTATGGATCCTGATCCGGGGAGCGCAGGAGCCGGCGGGGACGGCGACCTGATCGCGCGACCACGATGAGCATGATCATCACCGGTGGCTGTCTCTGCGGCGCCGTTCGCTACGAGGTTCGCGGTCCATTCCTGAGAGCGGGCCATTGCCATTGCTCGCGCTGCCGTCGCCATTCGGGCACCGCCGTGTGCACCCAGGGTCGGGTGAGGCGCGAAGACTTCACCCTCGTGTCGGGGGCCGATCGGGTGCGCGCGTACCGTCCCGACGGCGGCTCGGTCAAGGCGTTCTGCTCCGTATGCGGCTCGAGTCTGTTCGGCGGTACCTGGCCGGACGGCCCCCAGGTGTCGATTCGGGTGGGAACGGTCGACGGCGACCCCGGGATCCGCCCGCAGTACCACACGTTCGTCGGATCGAAGGCGCCGTGGGACGAGATTCTCGATGACCTGCCGCAGCACGATGGCCCGCTTCCCGGCCGGCAGGGAGACGCTCATGAGGAGTCGAAATGACCGGGGCCCGGTTGCGCGACTGGCTCGAGCGATACCGGCGGGCCTGGGAGTCGAGAGACCCGGACGCGGCGGCTGCCTTGTTTTCGGACGCGGCCACTTACTATGAGACGCCCTTCGGGCGACCCGCGCAGGGAAAGGATGGCGTGCGCGCCTACTGGAGCGGGGTGACCGAGCACCAGAGGGACGTGAAGTTCTCCTACGAGGTCCTGTCGACAACGGGAGACACAGGCATCGCGCGATGGTGGGCCGAGTTCACCCGGGTCCCTTCCGGCGTCAGGACACGGCTCGATGGTGTCTTCCTGCTCGAGTTCGATCGAAGCGGATCATGCCGGAGTCTGCGCGAATGGTGGCACAAGTCTGAATCTCCACCATGAGGCAGGCCGGCGCAGGTGGCGTCATGCGATCCGTCCTCAAATTTTTCGCGCTCACGTACGTCGTGAGCTGGATCTGCTTCATCGGCGGGGCGGCCATTTCAAGCCGGGACGCTTCCCGCTCGTCCCGGCTTGCGGTCCTGGGCGGTCCGATCACGCTCCTCGGAGTCTTCGCCCCGTCCCTGGTCGCGCTGGCGCTCACCGCCCTGGCCGACGGACGCGCGGGAGCGCTGGTGCTTCTGGGCCGAATCGCCCGATGGCCCGCAGCGGCGCGGTGGTACGTGTTCGCGGTCGGCTATTTCGCGGCGATCAAGCTCGCCGTCGCCCTCGTCCATCGCGTCGTGTCGGGTGCCTGGCCGTCGTTCGGTCAGACTCCCGTGTACCTCATGGCGGGGGCGATCATCGTCTCGACCCCGGTCCAGGCGGGGGAAGAAATCGGTTGGCGGGGGTACGCGCTTCCCCGATTGGCGGAATCTCTCGGGCTCCCCGTCGCCAGCGTCGTGCTCGGAGCGATCTGGGCATGCTGGCACCTGCCGTTCTTCTTCATTCCGGGCAGCGACAACGCCGGTCAGTCGTTTCCCGTCTACCTGCTGGCGGTGACCGCGCTTTCCGTCGCGATAGCCTGGCTCTACTGGCGCACCGGTGGGAGCCTGCTCCTGACCATGCTGATGCACGCCGCCATCAACAACACCGCCGGCATCCTGTCGTCGCAGGCGAGAGTCGCCAACCCCTTCTCCCTGAGGACCACGCTTGCAGCCTGGCTCACGGCGGCGCTATCGTGGATCGGCGCGCTCTACTTTCTCGTTCGAATGCGGGGCGCGATGACACACGGATTCGATGCCGATGCTTGAGCTTCGCCCGACCTGCGAGCACTGCAACAGACCCCTGCCGCCCGACTCGCTCGAGGCGCGCATCTGCTCGTATGAATGCACCTTCTGCGCGACCTGCGTCGAGAGCGTCCTCGCCAACGTCTGCCCCAACTGCGGCGGCGGCTTTGCCCCGCGACCGATCCGGCCGACGAAGAACTGGAAGGGCGACAACTTCCTCGGCAAGGATCCGGCGAGCACGCGCGTCAGGCACCGTCCCGTCGATGCCGCGGCTCACGCGACCTTCTCCGCGCCCATCCTGAAGATTCCGCCGGAGAAGCGCTAGCGCGCGCGGGCCGGCTTCATCGCCCCGCAGCGCCGGCCGGAAGCCTCTCCCCCTGCGTGGCGCCGCGGCGGTACGGGGACAGGTCCAGATCCTTGACGGCCAGGTAGAGGAAGATGGTCGCCATGGCGTCCTGCTCGGCGCCCGACGTGTTGTTGTAGACGCTGATCACTTCGTATTCGTGGTTCTTGTAAAGCGACACGCCTTCCACGCTGGAGAACGACTCGACCTCCGCGAGGCCGATCCCCCGATCCGCCTGGCGGGCCCGGGACTTGACGACGGTGGTCCGCGCCGTCCGATCGCGCAGCTCGATCGACTCGGCGAAGGGATGCAGGTGGACGGCGGCGTAATGGATCGTCGTGTCGTACGGGAGGGCGAGCAGCCGGGTGACGAGCGTGTGGTTCTCCTCGCGCCCGGGCTTCAGGACCCAGTGTCCCGTGAAGGACCGTCCGTTCGGGTCGGTGACGACGGACGGGAACGGGCTCTTGACGTCGACGCCGACCTGGCAGCCCTCGCCGTGCGCCGCCTTGTCGATCGCGTCGTGGGTCAGGCCGAAATACCCATCGGTGCCGTCCAGCAGTTTCATGGCGAAGACGGCGCGCGGCATCACGGCGACGAGCGGCTTCGCCAGGTCGCGATCGCGCACGAACTCGACGCTGATCTTGTGACGCACGTCGAACGGGTGCCCGGGGAGGGTGAGGTTCAGCACCTGGGCGGCGATCTGCAGGGTCTGGTTCGCCAGCACCGGGACGCCGAAGCCGGGGGGAAGTCGCAGCGACAGCTGGCCCTGCGCCAGGCTGAACAGGCGGCCGCCCGAGGGCTGGATTTCCGAGGGGAAGAAGAACACGAGACCGGGTCCGGGGCGGATGCTCAGGTTCGAGTGGCACATGTACTCCTGCGACATCGGCGTCGTCCCGTCCGCCCCGACCATGACGGCGTCGTAAGCGGTGATCCAGAGGAGCTCCCGGGAGTCGCCCGCACCCAGCTCGAATCGGTGCAGGTTGATCGGTCCCTGCATCGAACGGTAGATCCGATCGACGTTGGTGACGGGAGTCAGGATGACCTTCTGATAGACGGGAGCCCCGTCCCGCGTGGCCACGAGCCGCGCCGGCTCCTCGACGATGAACGTGCCCGCCGGCTCGGGTCCTCCTCGGCAGCCGGCCGCGAACAGGGGGACCAGGACGGCCGACAGGAGCATCGAGAAATGCAATCGCGCTGGCTTCATGTCGGTATCGGTTTGAAGCGCTCTTCTGGCAGCGATTCTAGCACGCGCGATCGGCTTTGGTTCCGACCCGACGCCCCTCCACAGGGCCGTCCATCGACCCGATTGCTTCGACCACCGCCCCGCGGTATCCTTGCCGCCTCGACATGGGTCCGGACTCGAGAACGCCCGCCCGGGCGCGCGCGTGCGGCGTCGTCCGGGGTCGTCCCCGGCGCGGGAGCGCGTCGTGACCGTCACGGTCCGCGTCCCGCCGCCCCTGCGTCCTTACACCGCGGGCGCGTCGGAGCTGACGCTGTCGACCCCCAGCGTGCGCGCCGCCCTCGCGGAGCTCGAGCGCAGCCAGCCGGCCCTGTACGTCTCGATCTGCGACGAGACGGGGAAGGTGCGCCGCCACGTGAATCTGTTCGTGAACATGTCCCACATCCGCGACCGGGAGGGGCTCGACACGGCGCTGGTGCAGGGCGACGTTCTCATCATTTTGCCCGCCGTTTCAGGAGGCTGAACATGCCGGAGAAGGTCGTGCTCTCGATCGGTACCAAGAAGGGCGTCTTCGTGGCCGAGGGGTCGAAGACGCGCCGCTCCTTCGCGCTGCGCGGTCCGTCCGGTCCGGGGGTGGCGGTCTACTCGACGCTCATCGACACCCGAGGCAAGCCACGCATCTTCGCCTCGTCGTGCAACGCCTTCTTCGGGATGAAGGTGCTGCGCTCGACCGATCTCGGGAAGACGTTCAAGGAAACAGCGTCGGCGCCGGCCTTCTCGAAGGAGGACGGGCGCGCCCTCATCAATATCTGGTCGCTCGAGCCGGGCGACGGCAAGAACGATCTCTGGTGCGGCGTCGAGCCTGCGTCGCTGTTCCACAGCGACGACGGCGGCGACTCCTGGGAGATGGTCCAGGGGATCAGCAACCACGAGCACTCGCGCAAATGGCAGCCGGGGAACGGCGGGCTCTGCCTGCACACGATCCTGCGCGACGGCAAGCGCGTGCACCTCGGCATCTCGACGGGCGGCCACTACGTGAGCGAGGACGGCGGCCGGACGTTCAAGGCGTCCAACAAGGGCGTCGGCGCCGGCTTCCAGCCCGATCCGTACCCGGAGTTCGGCCAGTGCGTGCACAAGATCGTGCGTCACAAGGACGCTCCGGGACGGCTGTACATGCAGAACCACGGCGGCTGGGGCGAGTGGGACGGCCCCGGCGGGCGCCGGCCCGACATCGGGGTCCTGCGCAGCGACGACTACGGCCGCTCGTGGAGATCGATCGCCAGGGGGCTGCCGTCCGACTTCGGCTTCCCGATCGCGGTCCACCCGCACGACCCGGAGACCGTCTACGTGCTGCCGCTGATGCCGATGACGCGCACCTGCCCGGACGGCGCCCCCGCGGTCTGGCGCAGCGAGAACGGCGGCGGCTCGTGGAAGCGTCTCGGCAAAGGTTTCCCGAAGAAGAACTCCTACTTCACGGTCCTGCGCGACGCGATGGACATCGACGAGTTGAAATCGCCCGCGCTCTACTTCGGGACCACGACCGGCCAGCTCTGGATCGGCCGCGATGGCGGCGAGCAGTGGGACTGCCTGTTCGACTCGCTCCCGCCGATCCACAACGTGAAGGTGGCGGTGGTGTAGGCCTCGTCGGGGGAGGCTCCTGCCGAGCAGCTGCGTCGGCGCCGACCCTTCGGTCGCCGACGGCGTCATCCGCATGCTGGCGCGCCGGCTGCGGCGCTCCGACACATGGTCGCGCTCCGACTCACGCGCGTCCGGACCACGGCCGATGACGGCGCGAGCGGAGTCGAAGAATCAGCGGCGTGAGATAGAGTAGGCTGTGCCAACGCTCAAAATTCGCGCCACTCACTCGAGGCCGGCAATGAACAGCGTGACTCGCAGGACCTGCCCGACGGTTTTCGGGATCGTTCTGGCCTGGACGGCGTTCGCCCAGGAGCCGGCGGAGGCGCCGGTGCCCCTGACCGCGGAGCCGTCGCACCATCAGGTCCTGGCGAACGCCGACGTGCGCGTGTTCCGCATCGAGGTCGCGCCCGGCGCGGCGACGATGCTGCACGAGCACACCAGCGATTTTCTGTGGTTTCCGCTGGGCGATGCCGACATCATGGACCATCCCCGCGACGGAGCCGTGGCTCCGAACAAGGTCGCCGACGGAGCGATCGCGTTCCGGGCGCGCGGTGTGGTGCACGCGATCAGCAACAACCGGGACGTCCCCTTCCGCAACGTGACCATCGAATTCCTGCGCCCGCAGACCGGCGGTCACAATCAGTGCGGCCAGGTGATCAGAGACCAGCCGCTCGACTGCCCCGCGTCGGCGGCCGACGCGCGCACGAAGGGCCAGTCGATGGTTCCGCTGCTGAGGACCGATCAGACGCAGGTCAGCCTGCTGACCCTCGACACGGACGCGCGCTTCACCTTCAAAGCGTCCAAGCGTCCGCCGGTCCTGGTCGCTCTCGAGGGAACGGACGCGGAGGCGCTCGTCGAGCTGAAGATCCCCGGCGCGGTGGGCAAGGGGAAGCGCCCGCTGCACGGCGGCGACGCGATGGAGGTGCCGTCGGGCATGGCCCTCGAGCTGCACAACGGCGGCAGCGTCCCGGCACGATTCGCGGTTCTCGAATTCCGCGACCGGTGAGTCTTCTTTCTGTTAGGCTGGGATATCCGTCGTGGTCGTTGCACGAGGTGGACCGATGTCGGATCCGAGGATCGTCAACCTGTCCGACCTCCCGTGGACGTCGTGGTCGTCGGGCTCGAGCGCGGCGGTCGAGATCCAGGACCCGGCCAGGAAGCTCGGCTCGGTCCATTCCGGTCTTCGCATGTATCGTCTCGCCCCGGGAAAGCAGGCGACCCGCCTGCACCGCCACTGCTTCCAGGAGGAGATGTTCCTGATCCTGAAGGGTCACGGGACGCTGCGACATGGCGACCGCGACGTGCCGGTCAAGCCCGGAGATTTCATCCTGTACACGGCTGGCGACCCGGCCGCGCACACCTTCGTCAACACCGGACGCGAGCCGATGGAGTACCTGGCGACCGGCAACCGGGTGTCCCACGAGGTCTGCGAGTATCCCGAGGAAGGGACGGTCTACGTCGAGGGCCTCGACAAGACGCTGCGGACCGAGGAGGTGCCAGGTCTGCGGGAGACGATGGAGGCCTGGTACAAGGCGGGCAGGTAGTCGTCCGGCCCGGACGCTGACGGAGCGCATGGTGCATACGACCCTTCGGATGGCTCGAATCGTCCTTGGTCTGCCGGCGATGGCCGGTCTCATCGTCCTGGGCGCGGCATGGTCACGGGTGCAGGCCGCCAACGCTTCCCCACCGCAGGCCGCACCGCCGCCGCAGCGCCAGGCCGACACGCTCCTCTTGAACGGCGCGATCCTCGTCTTCCACGGCATCGAGCGGAACGAGGGCGGCGGATCGCCGCAGTTCGAGCAGGCGGTCGCGATCGCCGACGGCCGCATCGTCTTCGTCGGTCCCGACGCGCAGGCCAGGGTCTACGCGGGGCCGGGGACGCAGATCGTCGACCTCGGCGGCCGCATGGTGATGCCCGGAATCGTCGACGGGCACTTTCACGGCACGAGGTCGACCGACTGCGAGATGGGGTACGCGGGCGGCACGGTGGCGGAGGTGCTCGCCAGGCTGCAGGCCTGTCTCGATCGATCCGATCAGGCGGCGTTCAAGAACACGAACGTGCGCCTGGCCGCCACGCATCTGTTCGGCGAGGCGATCGTGCCGCCGGGAACGTCCCTGACGCGCAAGGATCTGGACCGGCTCGACACGACGCGCCCGGTCATGGTCGAGAACGCCGACGGGCACAAGTTCTGGATGAACAGCCGGGCGATCGAGAACGCCCGGCTCGACGAAAAAACTCCCGATCAGCCGGGCGGCATGATCGGCCGCGATGCCGACCGCAAGCCGAACGGAGTCTTCTCGGACTTCGAGGTCGGAGACTGGGGCGCCAAGGCGCCGGTGACGGAGGAAGCGCTTCTGGACGTGGTGCGGCGGACGAACGCCGA
>JACXTT010007100.1_pt1 | contig 15867 bp, 11 predicted proteins | sample 9270951 | NCBI WGS metagenome assembly JACXTT01 (sample SAMN15532306, study PRJNA645909) | rock metagenome | isolation source: weathered quartz diorite | place: Puerto Rico | collected 2017-06-21 | reverse complement strand
GAAAGCGGCGGGATGTACCGCCCGAGCGATCATCCCGTGGTCGCGCTCTTCGCCGGGCAACGCATCGCGTACCTCGAGCGTACGGGTGCGCTCGACGGCGTGAGGACGCTGCTCGACGTCGGCGCCGGCAGCGGCTTCTCGAGCGCGCACTACCCGCCGTCGGTCTCCGTCGTTGCCTGCGACTTCGCGGACGGCATGCTGGCGACGAATCCGGTGCGCGACCGGGTCCGGACGCTTGCCCGTCGGCTTCCCTTCGCCGATCGCCGGTTCGACGTGGCGACCTGCTGGGAGCTGCTCCATCACGCGGACGACCCCGTGGCGGTCGTGCGCGAGATGCTGCGCGTCTCGCGCCGCATCATCGTCTTCGAGCCGAACCGGATCCACCCGGGACAGCTGTGGCTCGGCATAAGCCGTGTCGAGGAGCGCGCGACGCTGCGCTTCACGCCCGGACACCTGCGACGGATCGTGCGCCGGGCCGGAGGCCGGATTCGCACTCACCTGCGCTGCGGGCTGCTCTTCCCGAACATCACCCCGCTCGTCGTGGCGCGGCTGCTCGTCCGCATGCCGTTCCGTGCGCCCGTGATCGGCATCTCGCAGCTCGTCGTCGCCGAGCCGTGAGTCAGCTCGTCCGAGCCGCGAGATCGAGCGCGATCATCTTGCCGTCGTCGTAGAGCCGCTTCCGCGACGTCGCGAGGCTCTCGAAGCGGTCGAAGGCCTTCAGGTAGAAGGGTGCGCACGCCTTCCAGTAGGCGGGCGCGGTCGGCGCGAGCATCTGCATCCACCCTCGGCGGCGGTAGAGGCTCTCCGAAGACGTCGACCGCACGAAGGCGAGGTAGCGGAATCCCTGCCGCGCGAGATAGGCGGCGAGCGCGTCGTCGTCGTCGAGCGGCATGCCCGGCGGGGGCGCGACCTGGCCGGGAAGATCGATGACCGTGACAGGGTTCCGCCGGAAGTCGAGCCAGAAGGGACGATCGAGCATCGCGAACAGCGGCGCGCCGGCGGGGATGGTCGCCTGCAGCGCCTCGTAGGGGCGCGCGGTTTGCCGCGCCGTCGCGGATAGCGTGCCGGCGCGGCGGATCCGTCCTAGCAGATCGGCGTAGTCCTGGAAGCTCCGTCGCGCGACGAGTGGAATCTGCATCGCGACCGCCACGAGCACGAGGATCGCCGCCGCTCGCGCGCGCGCGCCGCGCCAATCCGCCGGCGGCGACACACAGACGTGCAACGTCACCGCGAGCGTCGTCGCGACCATGAAGCCGAAGTAGTAGCGCGCCATGTCCCACTCGTTCGAATGGCGAAAGCCGAACACGATCGCGATGAACCCGAGCAGCGACGCGATCGTAAGCGCCGGGAGCGCGCCGCGCGTGCGCCTCCCCGGGAGGAGGAGCCCGGCGACGAGGAACAGCGGAAGCGACCGGACGGGGTCGCAGTGGCGGACGTTCAGCCAGAACCAGGTCGGGAGATCCATGTCCGGATTAACGGACGAGAGCTGCCCGTATTCGGGCCGGTAGTAGCCCTGCAGCAACGGGTACAATGGGGTTCCGCTCGATCGATACGACAGCGTCGCCCACGGGAGCAGGAAGACGACCAGCGCCGCCAGAGCGGCGATGGCGGGACGGCGGACTCCCGACATCCCGTAAAGGAGGACGACGAACGTCGCGGCGGGAACGATGTACGAGTGGCGAAGCGCGGCCACCGCCGCGGCGAGCAGCCCGACGACCGCGGCGCCGCGCGCGGACGACAGGTCGAATCCCGGCCATGTGGCGGTGCGGAACAGCGCGAGAAACAGCACGACGCCCGACATGATGCTCGTCGAGTTGTACCGCACGTTCGGCATCGTGAGGACGACGAGCGCCGGGACGAACCAGGAGACGAGGCGGCCGCGCCCGCTCGCCTCGCCGGCGAGGAGAGCGATCACCACGATCAGGCAGATGCCCATCTCGAGCAGCGGCGCCTGGAGTGGATACGGCGAGCCGGCAAGCATCAGCGCGTGAAGGAACGACTGCCCGCCATATGCTGCGAGCCGTCGCACGCTGAAGGGCTCGACGAGCGTGCCGGTCGCGAGGATCTGCCGCGGGAAGACCAGGTACGAGACGAAGTCGTCGTTCGCGCTGAGCGCCGGGCCGGTCGCCCCGCCGTAGTACTGCACGGCGGCCAGCGTGGCGGTGAAGACGAACGCGAGGACGCTCGCGAGAGACCATCGCACGCCGGGCCGGGTGTCGCTGGATTGCCGCCACGCGATCGCGCGTCCCTCGAGCGCCAGACCGACGGCGACGAGCGCGAGCAGCGCCGGGCGCGTCGCGCACGACACGAGAGACACGAGGCCGCCCACGACGACGAGGACCCCGAGGCCCCACGCGAGCCGCAGTCCGAGGTCGGCCGGGCGCCCCGTGAACGCGAGCTCGGCGAGGAGACTGCCCCAGCCGGCGAAGCTCACGAGGATTACGAACCCCCAAAGCGCGCCGCGGTGAAGATCGGCGAACAGCGGGACGATGGCGGTGGACACGAACGCGGCGGCTGTCGTCGCGAGGAGCGCGGCGGCCACGAGACGCTGCTGTCGCCGGCGGTTCGCCGCGGCCGGTGCTTCCCCGATTTGGTCATGTGCACGCACTCAGAACGCCACGTAGATCAACGGTTTGAGGGGGAGCCGACGCGATACAGCACGTAATGGGCGAGAACGCCCCCGCCGACGCCGAGCGCAGCCCAGGCGAGCACCTTGAGGATACTAATCCCCTTCATCGATGTTTCCGGAGGCGAGCTCGCGCACCAGTGGCGCGAGCCCGCGCCGCGAGCTTCATCCCGCCGCTCTCGGTCAGGTGGTTGAGGTCGAGACAGTCTTCGGCGAAGAGGTTGCCCGCGGCAACGACCACATTCAGGAGCACGGCACATCAAGGTAAGCGGAGAACACGCGTATCGGTTCCAGACGACTATTGTTTCTGTTAGAAGTCGGTGCGTGCTTCAAAGCCGCCTGCATCACGTCGGCATCGTCGTACCGAACCTGGCCCAAGTCGAGATGTTGGTCCGACTGCTCGGCCTGCAAAGGGCCTCGGAGCAGTACGTCCCGGAATACGAAGCCGACTGCTACTTCAGCGAGGGGCCCGGAGCGTGCATCGAGTTCATCGTCCCGCGCGGGGGCAAGCTGCAGCAGTTCAACAAGGGTGCGGGGGGCCTGCACCACGTAGCGCTCGAGGTCGACGATCTGACGAGTGCTTGCGCCGAGCTTCGCGCGAACGGGGTGAAGTTGCTCGAGCAGAGCCTTGTCGACGCGGGTGACATTCTGATCAACTTCGTGCCACCCCTGTACACACGCGGCATCGTCGTCGAGTTCGTGCAACGGAAGTCCTAGCTCGACCACGCCGGGACCACAAACCGTGGGCGCCGATCCGACCGACCGCATTTTAGGCGCCCTCGATCGCGAGGGCCGGAAATTCCCCCGCGCGAGCCAGATGATTCGCGCGCTGCTCGCGCAATCCCCGCGATTTCTGCGCGGCCAACTCACCTACCTCATGGAACACCGTACCAACGAGTTCTGGCCTGAAGCTGAGAGGCTCGTCGGTTTGGCCGAAGATCTCGGGGGCTCGCCCGCACGCGCTCTTGTCGAGTACACGGTCGCCTACTTGAAGGAGCAGGTTCGGTTTCTTCGAACTAGAGAATACACGCAGACGGACTTCGAGGGCGCGCGCAGGGCGGTCTACGACAATCCCGAGGTCATGGAGAAGTTCTATCTGGAAGGCCTGATGCTCACGCATGCCTTCTGGCCAGTTCATCTGGATGTACATCAGTTCTTCAGACGAGAATTTCTGGCACGTGTTCCTTCCCGTGGCGAGGGAGCCGAGTGCGGTTTCGGGCATGGGCTATATCTTCTCGACACGTTGCAGGCCCAGCCGGAGGCGCGTGCTGCCGGCTTCGACATCAGCGAATTCTCCCGACGCTACGCCGATCAGCTCCTCCGTCGTGCCGGCGTCTCCCCGAGCCGGTATCGCCTCGGCTTCGCGGACGTTCGTGTCCGGTTGCCTGCATCGGACGGCCAATTTTCCTGGGCCATCTTCGCCGAGCTTCTCGAGCACATCCCCGATCCTGCAGCGTCCCTCCGTCATCTGCATCGTTGTCTGGCTCACGGCGCATCGGTATTCGTGACGACCGTGCTGAACAGCAACGCGCTCGACCACCTCGTTTGTTTCACTGACCTCGATCAGGTGCGCGTTTTGCTTCGCGACGCCGGCTTTCGCGTTCTCGTGGAGCAAGCATTCGCGGTAGCGGATTACGGCACGGTGCGGGACCCGTCGGTTGACGTCGTGCTTGTTTGCACGCCGGCATAGCCACTTTGTCCTGACGGCTGTACCTGTGCGCCCGTCCTCGAGGGGACGAGTTCTGTCAGAAGGCGACATAGATGAAGGGTTTTGGCGGTAGGCCGATCCGGTAGAGGGCGTAGTGCGTGAGGACCCCGGCGCCAAGGCCGAGGACGAACCAGGCGAGCAGTCGCGCGATGCTCCTCACGGTGCGCCTCTCGGGTTCCGGTCCGCCAGCTCACGCACGCGAGGGGCGATGGCGCGTTCGAGCTTCTGCCCGCCGCTCTCGGTCAGATGGCCGAGATCGAGATAGTCCTCGGGCGCGAAGTCCCTCCCGACGGTCACCGTCTCGTAGCCGGCGCGCAGCCAGCGTAATACCGCGGCGTCGTACAAGAGCGTGTGTCGTGTCCGCTGCGCCGCCGACAGCTTCCGGAGGTGCCACGGGTTCAGCTCCGTCATCACGATCAGGGTGCGCGGCCGGAAAGCGGCTGGCATCACGCCATCCACCTCGGCCATCAGCTTCTTCCAGACGTCAAAGCGCTCGATCCAGGCGCCAGCGCCGTCCGAATCGAAGAACGGGGAGCTGTATTGCGCAATGGTGTCGGCGCTCGGTTGACGGCCGATCTCGAATCGGCCCGGAATGGGGAGGATCTCCGGTACGGGATCGGGAAACGAGCAGCGCGGAGCAGGGAAGGCGTCGCTCGTGTCGAACGTCCACACGGTGGATGCCCACCGGTAGGTGACGAACGTCCAAAGGTCGTCGAAGCGGAAGAGGGAATTCAGGTACGTGTGCGAGCGCACCTCTTGCGTGGTCGGCGCGTCGGGTTCCTGGCTCTCGGCCGCGATGGCCCGACGGGGACCCTTCGCATCCGTGAGGAGGCCCTTCCAGTAGGCGTCCCAGAACAGGTAACGGTAGACGGGCGATCCATCTGGCGGGCCGCACCGTCCGGGCAGAATGTTCATCACCAGGACGAGCCGCGGGTATTCCGTCCACAGCATGTTCGTGATCACGGCACCGAAGTCGCCGGGCAGGCTGAGCGCCGTGGCGAGGTTCACGACGCAGTAGTCGCCGCCGAGATCCGCCTGCAGGAGCTTCGTCCAGATCGCCTGCGTTCGCTGCCCGAAACCGTTGAAGACGGAATTGCCCGCCACCAGCACGAGCGTCCGGTCGGAGGGGCACTGCGAGCGGACGACGGCTCGCATCTGCGACGCGGTCGGGAAGAATAGGGTCTCGCCGCCGATGAACTTGTGCAGCCGAACGAAGTCCGGGAAGAGTACGGCGTCGCTGGCGCGCCATCCCGCGGCGACCGCGGCCGTGTAGCCGACGGCCAAGCCCGCCACGAGCGCAATTCCGGCCCCGTGTCTCCGGAGAGCCGCCACGGCCGCACCGGGGGCGCCGCGATCGGCACCCACCCTGATCCGAGAGCCGAAGGCGACAGGTCGGACTTCCCGAAGGGGCTCGCCGACGAGCTCCTGCGAGTTCGGCAGGACGAGGACGGCTGCCCCGAGGAGCACGATGGCCGCGACCGGTACCCCGAGGGTCTGCCAGTTGCCGAGCCCGTGTCGTCCGCCAAGGTCCGCCAGCAGAGCGAAGGCATCGTGGGCCGAGGCGGCGCGAAAGAACACGCACGAGACGACGACCGCAGCGAAGGTGACGATCCAAGGGAGCGGCTCCCAGGACGGAGACGGTTTCCGCACGAACGTCCGCCACGCGTGATTCACCACTAGGTATCCGCCGTGCAGGACCCCGAACAGTACAAACTGGAGCCCCGCTCCATGCCAGATCCCGACCAGTGTCATCGTCACGAGGGTGGGCAGACCCACGAGCTGTGTGAACGCGGCTACCGTCATGCCGCCACGTGGACTAGGGCTGATGCCACGGGCAGCACGCGCGCGTGTCAGGCGGATGACCCAGGGGGTGTAGACGTAGCCCGTCAGGATCCGCGTCAACGTAATGTTCCATCGCCGCCAGAAGTCGATGATGTTGTCGGCCTTCAGCGGCGAGTTGAAGTTGACCGGAAGGTGGACGTTGAAGAGCCAGCCGATCCCGACTGCCATGTCGCAGTACCCCGAGAAGTCGAAGTAGAGCTGGAACACGTATGTGACGGCGGCAGTCCATCCTCTAGCGAGTCCGACGGGCTCGCCCTGGGCAGCGATTCCGAAGACGGTCCCTACGAACGGAGCGATGCTGTCGGCCACCAGCAACTTCTTGCCCAACCCTACTGCGAGCATCGCGAGACCCCTGGTGAACCCCTGGGAGTCGTATCGCAGAGCTGCTTCCCCCTCGAGCTGCGGGATCATCTCCCGGTAGTGGACGATCGGCCCGGAAATCAGCTTCGGGAAGAAGATCTCGAAGATGCAGAAGTCGAGAAAGGCAAAGCGACCGACGCTCCCCGTGTACCCGTCCACCAGGAACGCGATGTTCTGGAAGGCGATGAACGACAAGCCGATGGGAAGGATCACATGCGCCAGGTGCCAGCCGAACCCGAGGGATTGTGCGGAGGCGACCAGGACGCTCGCGTACTTGAAGTACACCAGCGTGCCCAGGTTGCCGAGCAATCCAACGACGAAGAGTGCCAGGCGTCCGCGGGGTGCCTCGTCGACCGGAAACCGGGCGAGTGCCCGGCCGACCTCGAACGTGAAGATGATGATGCTCAACAAGAGGAGCACGTAGAGAGGCTGGTCCCATCCGTAGAAGACGAACGACGCGCCGACGAGGGCCGCCTTTGCCGCGCGCCGCCAGCCCAGGGCGCCGAGAACGAAGATGGTGCTCAGCGTGAGGGGCAGGAAGACGAACAGGAACCCGAACGAGTTGAACCGCATCTATGCGTGAGTCTTTCGCTCGATAAGCGCGACCATATCCCTCACGTTCTCGAGCGCTTCAATCTCGGACGTGGTGAACTTGATCCCGAACTTCATCTCCGCTGCGACGATCAGGTTCACATGTTGAAAGGAGTCCCACCCGGGGATGTCGTCGGCCGTCGTCTCGGGCCGTAGTACGATCGAGTCGTCGTCGAACGCGTCGCGGAAAATGCCCACCAGTATGCGATAGATGGTGGGCTCATCCATCTCGAGCGTCCTCTCTCGCGACCACGATGTGTCCGGGCAGCGGTGTCGGCGTCGCGAGATCGAGCGACCACCGCGTGCGCCCCTCCGGCATGGCGTCGACCAACGCGAAGCCCAGCGACGGGTAGTGATCCCGGACGAGCGCATTCTTGGCGGTGGGTAGGTACTCTCCGAGCAGCCGGCTTGCACCCTGCGCGCGTGCGACATCGGCCACGACGCTCAGCGCCGCGCGCTCGACCCCGCGGCCGAGCACACGACAGCTCATCAACCAGGTGTCGATGTACCACGTCGTCGCGTCGGTCGCGGTGGCGATGACGACGGAGACGAGCCCGTTGTCGCCGAAGCGGTCCTCGAGGCGGAACACACGGATGAAGGTCCCAGGTGTCGCCGCAAGAGCGGCCAGCTCGGGAGCGGGGCGCCGGCGCGTCGTCAGGTTGAACTGGTTGGTCTTGGCAACGAGCTGGGCTACGCGCGGCAGATCAGTCGGCGAGAAGGGGCGAACCCGCAGGCGCATCGCGAGGCTCTCGAGGAACCCGTCCACGTCGGTCGCGGTTGCGAGCGCCGCACGGCGTTGCACGGTCGCCCGGTACTGATCGGCTCGGTGCCGGTCGTCCGCCGTGAACGCGATCGCGTCGAACCACCCGGCGTCGGCGAGGGTGCGGGCGAACAGCGCCGGGTCGTCCGGCAACTCGGGCACGGCCACCATCGGTAGCTCGCGCCGGACGAGATCCCGTTCGGCCGGCTGGTCGTCGACGAACACGAGCGAATCGAGCCCGATGTCGAGCATGTTCGCTATCGCGCGGAGGTTGCTCGCCTTGTCCGACCAGTTGGCGACAAAGGCGGCCACGTCCTCCCGCCGGAGGACCATCTCCGGATGCCGCGCGAAGGCCGACTCGGCGAGCTGAGGATCGTTCTTCGAGCACACGGCAAGGACGACGCCCCGCGCACGCAGTCCCTGCAGATAGCGCTGGAACGCGGCGAACGCTTCCCCGGCAGCGCTGCCTTGACCGAGGGTCAGGCCTTCGACGCCGTCGTCGCCCACGGCGCCGCCCCAGAGCGTGTCGTCGAGATCGACCACGAGGCACTTCTTGCCGAGCCCGCATGCGGCCGCGACGACGCGCGCCAGCCAGTCGCCGTGGGCGGGCCCGAGGGAGGGCGGTACCAGCTGCTTCGCGTGGTGCCAACGGACGGGATCAAAAAACGAGCTCCGGCCAACCCGAGCACTCCAGGAGTCGAGGTCGAAGACGGCGGCGCCCTCGGCGACGGCGGCATCGACAAGCGCGCGGTTCAGGTCGTCGAGCAGCCGGAGCCGCCCCCCCGGCAACAGGGCGTCGAACGACCCGAACAGCGGCTCGTCAACCAGCGGAACCGTCGCCTGAATGACGGTCGCGCGGTCTCGCTCCGCAACCCGTCGCCACAGCGTCCGCAGCTCCTCGACCCGTCGCGCCACGACGACCCCCGCGTCGTGCGCCGACACATCCAAGCGAACGGTCGGAAGGGCCGCGTCCGGGGCAAGCTGAAACAGCACGACCTGCGGCCGCCACTCGGCGAGCCCCGCGCGATCGTCGAGAATGGGTCGCTCGATCTCGCCGTAGGCCGGGAGAAGGGTTTCGAGCAAGAGCCCGCGGCGCAGCGCGGCGATCCGCAGTCCGGGAACGAGATGCTCCACGGTGCAGGAGGATAGCCACGCGAGACGCGCACGAGGCCATCCGTCAGCCGCGGCCGGAGCCTCGGCGAGCGTGCGGGTCAGTAGCCGGTCGAGCCTCGCAGTCTGCAGGAAATCAAGCGCGACGTGGGACAGACCCACTATGGCCTCGAAGCGCTGGATCGGGTCTGTCGAGGCTGACACGGTTGCAATCACTCGGTCGGCATCCGGCACCGACGGCAGCCATCCAAGCCGGCCCAAGTCCGTCACTGGGTCACACGCAGCCGCACGGCGTAGACTGATGCGTGTCCGGCGGGTCTTCGAGATGGGTAATTCTCGCACGGAATCCGCGCAGACGCGCAAACTTCTCGTCCGACTGCAGGGGATTGTCGTTACAGCAGAGTGCACGGAACATCGCGGCGCGGTCGACGATCACTACAATCGCTCGTCCGACCTGCGAGCGCGGCACGCCGGCAGATCTTCCAGCGGAGGACGCTCGAGTTCAAGTGTCGAATAGATAGCGAATATCATGCGCGCCGGCGCCCGACGAGGACGGCGATCACACCGGCGGAGAGCGCGGAGATCGCGGCGCCGATCGCGACGGTGACCGGCCGGTAAAGAAATTCGGCCCGCGAAGCGCCCGCCGGGACCTCGACGAGTCGAAAGGCGTAGTTCGTCCGGGCGATCGGCACGGGACGGCCGTTCACCGTCGCCCGCCAGCCCGGCGCGTACTGATCCGCGAGCACGAGGAAGCCGGGGGCGGGTGCGTCGACGTCGATCGCGACGTGCTCCGGATCGTCCCGCGTGATGCGTGCCGTCCCGCGCGCGCTCGTCTCGCCCGTGAACCCGGACGGCAACGGCGCTTCGACAAACGCGACGTCGGCGAGCGCATCGTCGCCGAACGCGAGCCGATCGAGCAGCGTCTCGGGGTCGGGTACGACCTCGATGCGCGGGACGTAGCGCGCTCTCGGTAGCGCGTCGTCGTTCGCGTAGACGGCCAGCCCGGGCTCGCCTTCGGGAATCCGTCTGAGGTCGAGCCCACGGCCCGTGAACGGCGAGCGCGGTGGCGTGATCACGTAGCGGATCGCGGCGGCGCCGAAGAGCCGGGGTCGCTGACCAGCGACCACCGCGGCCATCGTGGTGAGCTCCGCGACGCTTCGGACCGGCGTGCCGTGCAACATCGTGCTGTAGTAGTCCGCCAGCCGCTGTCCCAGGAGCGGCTCGTAGTCGTAGGCGTCGGGCACCCGCATGATGGTCGCCGTCTTCTGCGCGAGGCCGAGATCCATGAGCGATGCCATCGACGACACGATGAGGATGCGATCCTGCGGCGTCAGCCGCGCGCGGAGTGCCGCGAAGGCGTCCGCGTGACGCCAGAGTGGCTGCGCGCTCGGCAGCACTCTCCCCACGTAGTGGAGCGGGACGCCGACGAGATCGACCGCGATGGCAGCGACGAGCACGCATCCGACCGGGACGAACCCTGCGCGGACGGCGGCGAGCGCGACGGCGCCGACCAGGAGCGCGAGCGAGGTGATCTCGACGGGCCGGAGGCCGCCCGGAGTGAACGCGTACAGTGCGGTGCCGAGCGCGAGCGCCAGCGGCGCGCCGAGCATCCCCGCTCGCCTGCCGCTCCGCGCGATGCCGGCGAGCGTCGCGGCCGCGAGAAGGGTGATCGCGAAGCCGGTCATCATCGACAGCCGGTGCGGGTAGCGAAGCGTGGCGGCCCCGGGAGGGAGCCGGACGTAGAGCTCGTAGAACGGCGTCGCGGGTCCGAGCGCGAGCACGGCGTAGAGCACGCCGACGAGGACGTAGAACACCACGAGCCGGCGCTGCGACCCGACGAGCGGCGCGAGGGCGGCCAGCACGAGCGGCGCGACCATGAACGGGACGTCGGCCGAGCGATCGCGGATCGCGGCGCGCCAGTCCATCGTGAGGCCGCCGTACGCCCAGAAGTCCGCTTGCGTCGCCGATAGCCGCACGGATTCTCTCGCCAGCTCGGCGGCGGGAACGACCTGCGCCGCGCAGAGGGTTCCGCCGAGCACCAGGCCGGCGACGACGGCGCCGATCGGGCGCCAGCGGCGCTCGGGCCAGCGCGTGATCACCTCCCATCCGAGCCGGAGCACGATCAGCTGGTAGGTGAGCGCGCCGATCAGGACCCACCCCGGGAGGATGCCGAGCGCGAGGACGACCGCGAGCGCGGCGACGCCGCGGCGGCTCGGCGCGCGCAGCAGGCGCTCGCAGCAGAGGAGCGCCCAGGGCAGCCACGTCCACGGGCCGTTGTCCATCGGGCTCCATCCCGTGAGCGTCGCCATCGGCGACCCGAGCTGGAACGCGACCATGCCACCGAGCGCCGCAACCGGGCCGAATCCGAGCTCGATGCCGAGGAGAAACATGCCGACCGCGCCGACGACCATGTTGAGGATGAGCACCACGTGCAGCGCGACGTTCGGATCGAGGACGAGGAAGAGGAGATGCGGCGGATAGAGGAGACCCATCGCCGGGTTCGCGAAGAAGGGCTCGCCGCACGCCTGGTAGGGGTTCCACAGGAGGCCCTTGCCCGCGTGCCACGCGCTGTACACGGCGTGGATCTTGTTCGGGAGGTAGTAGATGTACACGTCGAAGTTCGGCGTGAGCGCCGGTCGATGGAGCTCGACCAGCACGAAGTAAACGGCCATCGCCACGCTCGCGACGACGGCCACGCCCGCCGCGCGCGGACGCCCCGGCACCGTCAGTCGACCGCCTCCGGGAGATCCGTCCGCGGCCGGGCGGGGTCGGCTCGACGCAGCGTCTCGATCCCGTCGCGCAGCGCGGCGATCTGCTGGGGCGCGCGGGCCAGATCGGGGAAGCGCTGGGCCTCCTCCTCGATCTGACGGTCGGCGACGTCGTACCAGCCGAGCATGGCATACACCAGGATGCGTCCGCCCCAGGCCTGCTTCATGAGGTCAGGATGCTGCGCCTCGAGGACCCTCGGGTCGGGCCAGATTCCGCCCGGCGCGCCGAGCGCGGGCGCGAAGGCGCGCGCGATCGCGAGCTGACCCGCGAACGTCGGATGCTCGTGATCGAAAAACCAGCGCTGGCCGACGAGCCCGTGCGGGCTGTCGTGCGCGATGGCGTAGGCGACGTCGACCAGCCGCGTGCCCGTCTCGGCGGCGACGGCGCGGATCGCGCCGTTCGAGGCCTCGCGCGCGCCCATCGGGACCTCGTCCCGATCGCTCGCGATCCGATAGTCGGCGCGCGCACGTCCGTGGCGGCCGAGTGCATCGAGACAGCGCGCGCGCTCGTAGTAGGCGAGGGCCGGACGCGGGTCGATCCGGTGCGCCTCGTCGAGCGCCGCGAGCGCCGCCGGGTGGTCGCCGGAGGCGAGCCGATCGTCCGCCCGATCGATCAGCGCCGTCCAGCGCGCGCGTGCGGCCGGCGAGAGACCGAGACGATGGCGCGACGCGCCGGGCGGGAAGTCGCGGTAGTTCTGGCTCAGGGTGCCGAGGAGAACGGTCGCGCCGGCGTGCTGCGCCGCGCGCACCATCGCGCGGAGGTTGTCCGTGAACCGCTGCACGATGCGGTCCGACTCGGCGCGCGACAGCGTGAGCTCGCCCCGGGCACGCTGTCGCCCGTACCCGAACGGGTCGTTCATCGCCTTCAGCCGGCCGGCATCGAACTGCCCGTAACGCCAGCGCCGCCAGCGCGCCTCGGTCACCGCCGCCAGCTGGAAGAGCCGGAGCGTCGTGAGGCGCCGCAGGAGCGGCGGGACCTCGACCGGCGGCGGCACGAGCCAGTCGCCGTGCCCGGTGTAGATGACGACGACGTCTGGTGCGTAGCCGACGATCTCTTCTTCGACGAGCCGGCGCACGTGCCAGCTCCCGACGCCATTCAGCCCGGCGTTCACGACCTCGACCACGCGATCGGGAAACGCGGCAGCGAGCCGATCGTGCAGGAAGCGAGGAAAGGCGAAGTCCGGGCCGAACGGCCAGCCGAACACCGGCGACTCGCCCAGCACGAAGATGCGGAGCGCGTTCGGCGGCTTGTCGCGGAGAAATGCCGTCGGCGCATCGGTTCGTTGCCACACCCGGACGCCGTCGGCTCGCGTCGCCGGATGGAAGAGCGGGATCAGGTTCGCCTTCGGGTCGCCCCCGGCACTGATCTTCGCCTCGAACCCGGCGAGGCGGAGCCCGCCCTCGATCGCGAGAAGAAGGGCGACGGCCATCAGGACCGGCCCGAGGACCGAAACGAGGCGCGCTGTCATCGTGCTCCCTTGGCCGTGCCCGCGAGCCTACGCTCGGTCAAGCGTCGACCTGGCGCTCTCCGTGCCGAGAGACGAGGCGATCACATGTGCGCCCCGCTGGAGCGCCCTCCAACGATTCACCGTTCGATGAGGGCGCCGATGCGTACGCCTTCAGGCATGATTGGGATCGCGATGGGGAGACCATGTTCTGCGGGCGCGGCGGCGCGCCGCGACGCGCCGACCTCTTATCACAGCGGCGGACGCGGTTTCGACGCCGAGCCGTTCGTCGGCCGATGGCGGTGCTCGATGCCGACGGGACTGGATTTGACCCTTTCCTCGACGCGATGGTAACAGGCGCGCGCGCCGGTGCCGGACTTGCGGTGCGGTCGCCGCGCTCTCGCCGCCCCATGCCACTCGAGAACTCGCCGCGCGCATCCCTCGACGACGCGACGGACGCGCCCGTACGGACCGCCGCCGTCGGTGCGCGGGTCCGGTGGCTGCGTGCCCTCGCCGCGGGGCTCTGGTTCGTGTTCGCCGTCCTGTGCATCGGCGAGCTCGCGTTGCGGCTCGCGTCGCATGCCGGCATCCTCTTCTTCGACGTCGAGATGTGGCGTTACGCGCGCGCGATGAAGCGTCCCTCGGAAACGCCCGGAGTGGTGCTCGAGCACCGACCGAACGTCGTGGGGACCTTCATGGGCGTGCACCTCCGCACCGACGAGCGCGGCTTCCGGCACGCGGCGCCCGACATCGAAGCGGCGCGGACCGGAAGCGAACGGATCATCGCCGTCGTCGGCGACTCCTGTACGCTCGGCTGGGGTGTGCCCGAGGGCGCGACGCTCGTCGACGACCTCGAGCGCACGCTGAACGCGTCCGGGACGGGCCGCGTCACGGTCGTCAACGCCAGCGTCGGGAACTCGAACACGGCGATGGAGTATGCACGCTACCTGCGCGACGTCCGGCCGTTGCACCCCGCCTGGGTGATCCTCGGCTACTTCATCAACGACGCCGAGCCCGACCCCACACCGAGGACCTCGCCGCTCCCCGAGCACTCCGTCCTGCTCGCGATGCTGACGACCCGCGTGCCGTCGCTCTGGGCGCCCGCCGGGCGCGACTACCGGAGCTACTATGCGTCGCTGTACCGGCCGGATAGCGCGGGGTTCGAGCATTTCCGCGCGGCGCTCGCCGCATTCGGGGCCGCCGTCCGCCAGGACGGCGCCATGGGCACCATGCTGCTCATCCCGGAGATGCACGAGCCGCGGCGCTTCGGACCCTTCGCGGACGTCTACCGGCGGATGAGGGAGCTGGGCGCCGCGAGCGGGTTCGAGGTCGTCGATCCGTCGGAGGAGTTCGCCGCCGGGTCGGGCGAGCGGTACTGGGTCGCGCGGGACGACTCGCATCCGAACGGCGAAGCGCACGCACTGCTGGCGGACGCCCTCGCCCGGTCGGATGCCGCCCGCCGGCTCATGGCACCCCGGCGCTAGGCCCTCGCTCTCGGGCGAGCCGCATGGCGACGACCAGCGCGAGCAGGGAGAGCGCGGCCCCGGTCCAGAGTGTCGGCGGCCGATAGGCGAACACCACTTCGCTCTGCCCCGCTGGCAACGCGACGGCGCGAAAGGCGTAGTCCGCGCGGACTACCTCGCTCGACGTCCCGTTCACCGTGACGGTCCACCCCGGATAGTAGGCGTCGGCGAGCACGAGCCAGCCGGCCGCGGGCGCCTCGACCCGGACGGCGATGCGCTCGGGTTCGTCCTCGGTGATCGTGGCCGCGCCGCGCGCGGCCGGGTCGCTCGCCGCCCCGATCGCGGCGGTCGGCGGTAGAAGGACCGTCGATGCTGGATCGTACGTCCCGGTGGCGAGGCTGGGCAGTGCGTCGTCGTCGGGAACGGCTACGCCCGACCCGACCCAGCGCGCACGGGGAATCGCCTGCTCGTTCTCGTAGACACGCACGCCACCGAGCTCCGCGAGGCGGCGGATGCCGGAGTGGAAGGCCGCGGGAACCTCGTCGGCCTCCGCGTCGACCACCAGATAGCGCGCCGCGGTCCGGTCGAAGAGCGGACGCTGCAGCGTCGTCGGCAGCGGGCGGTCGAGGATCCACTGCCAATCGTCGAGGCTCTGCAGCGTGTGGCCGGTGCGCAGGTAGGCGAAGTAGTCGGCGTAGCGGCGCGGCGGCTCGGCCTCGTAGTCGTAGATGCCGGGAAGCCGGAACCACGTCGGCGACTTCGGGCCGAGCGAGACGTCTCGCGCGCGACCCAGCACGTGGACCCGGTCCTGCGGGGTCAGGCGCGCGCGCACGTACGCGAAGGCGGCGGCATGGCGCTCGTACAGCGGTCCGGCGCGGTATCCGAAATAGGGCACCGGGCCGAAGAGGAACGCGTTCGCGACCACGACGAGCGGGAGGAGCGGCGCGACGCGCGGGAGGCGTCGCGCGACGACGTCGGCGCCGACCGCGACCAGCCCGGCCGCGGCGAGGTTCGCGATCCAGAGGATGCGGGCGGCGCCGCGGAACGACGCCGCGAGCGGCAGGCGGGCGTAGAGCTCCCAGACGCCGCTCCCGGGGCCGGTGCTGAGCAGGACGCAGCCGGCGATGACCAGCACGAGGTACGCGACGACCGCGCGCTCGTTGCGCCGGCATATCGCGATCGCCGCCGGCAACG
>JACXTT010007099.1_pt1 | contig 15869 bp, 18 predicted proteins | sample 9270951 | NCBI WGS metagenome assembly JACXTT01 (sample SAMN15532306, study PRJNA645909) | rock metagenome | isolation source: weathered quartz diorite | place: Puerto Rico | collected 2017-06-21 | reverse complement strand
CTTCCACGATGGACCGTTCCTTCCATGGCATGGACACCTCCGGGCTGGATCAAACCAGCCAGGAGGTGTAAACCATGTCTCCGGAACGTTTTGTAAAGTGATGACCCGAACGCACATAGCCCGCCGAAAACCGCATGATCCTTCGTACTGTTGAGCAAGTCCGCCGAATATTCCGGGTAGTAGCTGGTTTTACCTTGCTTCTGGCAGGTGCGGTGATGTTGATCACGCCCGGGCCGGGATGGCTGGTGATTTTCTTCGGCCTAGGCCTGCTCGCAGCAGAGTTCGTGTGGGCGCGGCGGCTGATGGAGCGGATCAAGCGCGAAGGCAGCCGGATGAAGGATGCGGTATGGCGTCCTGCAAGAGCCGATGAAATCAGAGACACAGGCGAGCCTGGCAAACCTGAGTAAGCGATGTCTTGCTGTGCATTGCAGGCTACAGCGAGAATCAGCCGGCTGGTATTTGGACGTCCAACAACGCTCGTTCTTCTTTTCTCTCAAGATATCAAGGCCCCGCAGACCACTCTGAAATTTTGCTTGACTCTCCCGTAACGCGAGGGCTTAGGCTGCATACATTCAGGAGCGAAGGAGAAAACAGTGTTAAGGATTGGCGAATTTGCCCGGCTGGGAAGCGTCTCCATCCGGGCGCTGCGGTTTTACCACGAGGAGGGATTGCTCACGCCCGCGCATGTGGATCCGGCGAGCAACTACCGGAACTACGACACGCGACAATTGAGGGAGTTGCAGGACATCCACCTGTATAAGGACCTGGGATTTTCGTTGTCAGAAATTCGCGAACTGTTGCGGGAGAAGCCAAGCCCCGCGGAATTACGCGGGATACTGAGCGAAAGGCGGGTACAGCTGAAGCGGCGCATCGAGGAGGATTTTGGACGCCTGGCAAGAATTGATGCGCGACTGCAAGCGACGGACGGGGGAGTGAACGAATTGGATTGGCGCGTGGAACTACGGGAGATTCAACCGGTGTGGGTCGCCGCGTCGCGCGAAAAGATCCACCGTTACGATGAGGCCGACGAGATGTTCGTAGAGCTGGAGCGCCGGGTGGGCCTGGAGGTGCTGACCGGGAAAAGGGCAGCATTCTGGCACACCTGCGAAAGTGACGGACCGCAAATTGATTGCGAAGTGTTCCGGTTCTTGAAGCGTCCAGTGGGCCCTCTACGAGGAATCCGGACGTACCAGATGCCGGCTGCGCGCGTGGCATCCGTTTTTCACACGGGCACGGAACAAACCATTCCGCAGGCTTACAACGCGCTGCAGGCCTGGGTGAAGAAAAACGGATTCGTTTCTGAGGGACCGAAATGCGAAATTTACTGGATCGAGCCGCGAGAGGGAAAAATGGAGGAGTCCTTGACGGAGATTAGACTTCTACTTCTTCCCGCCGGCAATCACAGGCGCGGGCAAGGTCGCGCCGCGCGGGGCGCACAACAAAATTAACAAGCTGAGAATTTCTGAGGCCGCAATCAAATAAACCGGGAGGCTACATATGCGATTGGCGTCACTAGTGGTGTGCTTGCTGTTGGCTGGATTGTTTTCTGTACTGCAAACCGAAAAGGAGAAAAACAAAATGAGTCAGTCCCAGAATGCAGTGCGTTTTGTAAAGTCTGAAAATCTGCCGCCATCGCCGGGATATTCGCAAGCGGTGGAAGTGCGCGGCGGACGTATTGTTTATGTCGCCGGCCAGGTTGCCCTGGATCGCTCTGGGAAAGTAGTCGGCGAAGGAGACATTCGCGCCCAGGCGCAACAGACCTTTGAAAACCTGAAGGCGGCGCTGGAGGCAAGCAGCGCGAAGTTTGAAAATGTGGTAAAGCTGAATTACTATTTTTCGGACATTACGCAGCTTCCGGTCGTCCGCGAGGTGCGAGACAAATTCATAAACACAACAAATCCGCCAGCGAGTACAGCAGTCGAGGTCAAGCGCCTCTTCCGCGAGCCATTTCTGATCGAGGTGGAAGCGGTGGCGGTCGTGCCGAATTAACGCACACGAGAAGGATGCAGGGTTGACCTCCCGTCGGTAGAATGAACTCTGCGCGTTGGGCACGGATCCGCAGTCGCGCAGGTGAGGGCGAACTGATGGCTACCGAGTGGCGAGGAAAGTGGGCGCTGGTAACGGGCGCCAGCGCGGGAATTGGCAAAGCACTCGCGGAAGAACTAGCGACGGGCGGAACGCACCTAATCTTGACGGCGCGCCGAAAGGAGAGACTGGAAGAGCTTGCCGCGCGTCTGTCCACAAAATACAGGATCCAGGCGGAAGTGCTCGTGGCGGACCTGGCCGAGCAAAGCGAACCGGATAGGATTTTTGCGTTTACGAAAGCGCAGGGGATCAAAGTCGAGCTGCTGATTAACAACGCGGGATTCGGCGTCTATGGAGAATTTTCCGGAGCCCAAATTCACCGGCTCTTGGAGATGGTACAAGTGAATTGCAGCGCCGTGGTGCATCTAACGCGTTTGTATCTTTCGGAAATGATGGCGCGGCGGCGAGGAGACGTACTGATTCTATCGTCGACGGCTGCCTTTCAGGGCGTCCCGTATATTTCGACGTATGCAGCGACCAAGGCTTTCGATTTGCTGTTTGCGGAGGGATTGGCAGAGGAAATGAAGCCGCACGGCATACGTGTCTGCGCGCTCTGTCCGGGATCGACGGAATCGGAATTTCACGAAATTGCGGGGCAAACACATCTTGCCTCTGCTGCGAGAAGCAAGGAAACTGCGGAAAAAGTAGCCCGCACGGGATTGCGCGCACTGGCCGCGGGAAAGAGCTACGTTATTTCCGGGATCGGCAATTATTGGGGCGCGCATGCGCAGCGGTTGGTGCCGCGACGTTTCGTTACTCACACGATCGCACGGATGTTTAGGCCGAAGACAGAACGCTAAGCTAAGTTCGGTACTTCTCTCGCGGATAGTTCTCGCGCGAAACGTTAATCGAGCGGTGTTCCTCCGTACCGACACCCATGCTTCGTCTCCCGCGTCCTATCTACAGTGAAGCCCAATCGTAAATTCGTGGCAAGAGAATCCCAGGAACTTGCCGGGAACTTTTTCCGCGGAAGGGGGGAAATAGTAAGTGAAGCCACGCGGAACGTCGCGCCGGGAGAGATGAGGATCCTAGGGCAAGAGAAAGACGATGTGTTGTTGCGGCGGGCGGCGCGGGGCGACGAAGAAGCGTTCACGTCTCTCTACCGGCGCCACCAGGCGGCACTCTATCGCTTTGTGCTGCGGATGACCGGGAGCGCGTGGGCGGGCGAAGAGATCGTCCAGGATATTTTCATGATTCTTCTCCGCGATCCTCGGAAATTTGACCCGGCCCGCGGAACGCTTACGGCGTATCTGTTCGGGATTGCCCGGAACCGGGTGATGAAGCACGCGGCGCGGATCCCACGCGAAGTTTCGCTGGAGGAGAAACGCGAAGACGGCTCTGGCCCGGGTGTCGTTTTGGAAGACAAATTCACTCCGGCGATGTGGGCCGAAAAGAGAGAACGGCTGGAGCAGGTTAGGGCGGCTATCCTGGATCTGCCTGCGGAATTTCGAGAGGCCGTGGTTCTGTGCGAGTTGGAAGAGCTGAGTTACGAAGAAGCCGCCGAATTGATGGAGTGCCCGGTGGGTACGATTCGATCGAGGCTACACCGGGGAAGAGCGTTGTTGTTGGCAAAGCTGGAGATGTTGCGAGAGGTTCCTCGTCGTGCCAGTGCGACGCGTTGAGCAGGAGAAGTACGAGATGAATTGCGAAGAATTTGAACTGACCGGACTGGACAGCGGGCTCGACTCGGTGACCAGCGTAACGGAACGAACGGCCGCGCAGAATCACGCGAACAGCTGTTCGCGGTGCGCGGCACTGCTGGAATCCTGGCTGGCGGCCAAGGCGGAGTTGAATGCCATGGGCGAATTGACGCGAGCAGCGGAGACCCCTTCGCGCGTGGAGATGAGGTTGCGCCAGGAATTTCGCGCGCGGCACCGCGCCGTGCCGGCGAGACGTGCCGCGATGATCGCGGCATGGGCCCTGGCTGCAGCCGCGGTCCTCGCTGCCGGGATCAGTTGGCGGAACTGGGCTAGGGCCCGGCGCGATGAGATCGTGAAGCAGGAAAACAGTGTGCCAAACGGACTTGCGAATTCGCAGCCAAGCGGCCCTCAAGTCGCTGACGCAACTGATGAGTCGTTGCCAGTTCTCCCATCCGCAACTTTTTCCGCAGAGGCAAATGCCAACGACTTCACTTCGTTGCCGGGGTCGTTTCCTGCCGGAGCCGACGATGCGGCTGTCGTGCGGGTACGAATGCAGCGAGGTGCGTTGGGGGCTCTAGGCTTGCCGGTAAATGAAGACCGTGCCGGCGATGTGATCCTGGTGGACTTGCTGGTGGGTGACGATGGGTTGCCGCAGGCGGTGAAACTGGTTGAATAAACGGTCGGAGGAATTTGCCGCGGTGAAGAGTTCACCGCTGCATGGGAGAGAAGAGGGGAGCAGACGATGAATGGCAGACTATGTATGAGCGGGGTGCTCAGCGGAATACTGATCTTGAGCGCTGGAAAGGTGTGGGCGCAAGAACCGCCACCACTTCCTCCTCCCGATGCAATGGTGATGGAAGCCGGTCCCGACGATAACGTGGCGTTTGGGCCTGCTGCCATGCGCATTGAGTTGCTGGGATTCGCTGGAATGCACGGCGGAAAGGTCGTGACCGGCGCCCCGTTCAGTGCGGTCGGTGTTTCCGAGACCACGCAGACTCTCGCGGACGGAAACCGCATCTCGCGGAAGAACCAGACGAGTATCTTTCGCGATAGCCAGGGCCGCTTTCGCAGGGAAGCCTCGCTCCCCGCGATTGGCCCGCTGGCAACTTCTGGACAATCAAAATCCTTCGTCCTCATCAATGATCCCGTGGCGAAGCAGAATTTTGTTCTTCACCCGGACACGAAAATTGCTGAAACGATGGGGAAACCATTTGGCAAGATGAAAGGCACGCCGAAGAACATGGCCGGTTATTGGAAAGAGCGTTCTACCGAGGACGCGAGTCTCAAAACCGAAGATTTGGGCACACAGGTGGTTGCCGGGGTGAGCGCGCAAGGAACGCGGTACACGCGCACGATTCCCGCGGGACAAATTGGAAATGACAAGCCTATCACGATTGTGTCTGTGCGCTGGTACTCCAATGATTTGCAGGTGGTGGTGATGAGCAAGCGGAGCGATCCGCGATTCGGCGACACGACCTATACATTGACGAATCTCCAGCGGCAAGAACCGGCTGCGTCCCTCTTCACGGTGCCGGCGGATTACACCGTGCAACAGGGCGGCATGGGCCATCACGGCATGAGGAAGTTCACACAGCCATTGCCTCCACCTCCGCCGAATGACTAATCTTGGTTAACTTCGACGATCTTCTCTCCTGAAGACGGCACGCCCTTCTCGCGGTAAACCCCATCTCCGCGAGAGGGGCGTAACCGTTTTTGAGCGGCGTAGAATATTCTCGAGCTGCGCGAAGCCGGAGTAAAATCAAGACATGATCGTGGCAAAACTCACGAAACAACTCGCGAAAGAGGGTTTTCGGCATACCTATGTTTGGCAGGACGCTCCGAAAGTTTATTATCCCGGACACACCCACGTGACCGATACGGCGCGTGTCATTCTGCAAGGCGAGATACCCTGACGATAGAGGGGCAAACGCGAACCTATCGAATCGGAGAGCGCTGTAACGTGCCTGCCGGCACCTTGCATGTCGCGCGGATGGGCCGGTCGGCTGCCGCTATCTGATCGGCGAACGCTGACTGGACGTCCTTTTTTTTCTGTGAGATTTGCGCCGCGCCAGCAACACAGCCTTGCGCCGTTTTTGAAGACCTGTGTTAGTGTACTTTCCCAACAGCAGAGAAGGGACGGAAGATGGCGAGACCCAAAGTGCTAGCGACGCGGCCCTTATTTCCCGCCGCGCAGCAGATCCTGAACGCAAGTTGCGACACGGAGTATTGGTCACAGCCGGAGAGAATCTCAAAAGAAGAATTATTTCGCCGTATCAAGGACAAGGAGGGTTTGATTTGTCTCCTCACCGAACGTGTTGACACCGATTTGCTCCGCACTGCTCCCAAGCTGCGCATCGCCGCGAACGTCGCGGTGGGCTTCGACAACATTGACGTGCCGGCGTGCACGAAGCGAGGCGTGGTGGCCACGAACACGCCTGGCGTGCTGGATGAAACAACCGCCGATTTTGCCTGGGTGCTGCTTATGGCGGTGGCGCGCCGCTTAGTTGAAGGCGAGACCCTGGCGCGTTCTGGTAACTGGAAAGGCTGGGATCTGGACCAGCTCGTTGGCGCGGATGTTTATGGAAAGACCTTGGGCATCGTGGGATTCGGACGAATTGGGCGCGCAATGGCCCGCCGCGCCGCCGGGTTTCAGATGAAAATCATTTACAGCGATGCGTTGCGCGCGCCGGAGAACGTAGAGAAAGAACTGAAAGCGGAGCTCTGCGACTTCAATACGCTGCTGGCAGAGGCGGATTTCGTCAGCATGCATGTACCGCTGCTGCCGGAGACTCGCGGGCTCCTCGATGCGCCGAAGTTTTATCGCATGAAGCCCACGGCCTTCTTGATCAATACTTCGCGCGGGTCCGTAGTGGATGAAGCGGCGCTGGTGCATGCCCTGGAAAGCGGAAAAATTGCCGGCGCGGGGCTGGACGTTTACGAAAATGAACCCTTCATTCACCCTGGTTTGAAGCGGCCAAACGTGGTGCTGGCCCCGCACATCGCGTCCGCTTCCCTGGAAACACGTACCAAGATGGCGTGCATGGCCGCTGAGAATGTGACTGCCCTTTTCAAAGGCCAGCTGCCGCCCAATATGTTGAACCCCGAAGTGCTGAAAGCCAGTTGAGACACTGGATTTGATTCGTCCATGGCGAATCTCAAGCAACTCACACGCCGCATTTTTCACGAGGCACTTTCCGCAATCGATATTCGGGCTGCGATGCAGCGCAAGATACACCGCAACGCCTCTGTCCTGCAATGCGATGGGTCCCGCCTCGACCTGCGTGCTTTCGACAAGCTGCGGGTTGTAGCAATGGGTAAAGCCGCTCACGCGATGGTCGAGGGGCTGCAGCCCCTGCTTTCGCCTGAGCTATCGTTCGAAGGGGTGGTTTCCGCGTCAACCGCGCCGGAGAATTTCGTTCCCGGTATTCGTTATTTCGTCGCGGGACATCCGGTGCCCAATCAAGAAAGTTTACTGGCGGCGCAGTCTATTCTTGCGCTCCTGAATAATTGCGGCGAACGCACTCTTATAGTTTTCCTCTTGTCGGGAGGCGCCTCGGCGCTGGTGGAATTGCCGCTTGATCCTGCGCAAACGCTGGCCGATGTCCAGCAGCTGCACCACGCGCTGGTGACCTGCGGTGCGCCGATTAACGCCATGAATACGGTGCGGAAACATCTGTCGGCTGTTAAGGGAGGGCGCCTGGCCGTAGCGGCACATCCCGCGACGAAGTTGACACTCGCCGTCAGTGATGTTCCGGCCGGACGCGAATCGGCGCTCGCTAGCGGGCCCACGCTCCCCGATCCGACGACGATCTCCGACACCGACAAGGTTATCCAGGATTTTACTTTGCGCGAGAAGTTTTCAGCGCCGTTGCGCCGTTGGCTGGACGATGGAAAAATGCCCGAGACGCCGAAAGCGGGTGACCCGGCGTTTGCGAACTCTTATTTTCAGCTCATATTGGGGATGGACGATCTTTTTCACCCTGCACATCGAGCGGCGGAAGCGGAGGGCTGCGTCACGGTGTGCGACAATGCGACGGACGATTGGCCCGTGGAAAAAGCAGCGGACTATCTGCTGGCGCAGCTCTATGAGTTGCGCAAGATTCATCCGGGAAGACGCGTGGCGCTGATCGCGGATGGGGAAGTAAGTTCGCCGGTGACAGGAAATGGAGTGGGCGGGAGAAACGCCGCCTTTGTGCTCGCGTGCGTGGAAAAAATTGCGGGACGGCCAATCGGCGTGTTAAGTGCAGGCACGGACGGAATCGACGGTAACAGCCCGGCAGCGGGCGCCGTGGCCGATGGGGAAACGCTGACGAAGGCGCGCGCCGTCAGCATGAATCCTTATGAATTTTTTCAGCAAAGTGATTCGCACTCTTTTTTTGCGAGGTTGGACGACGCAATCGTCACGGGTCCTACAGGGAACAATCTCCGGGATTTGCGAGTTTTGATCACCGAACCGTGATGCTCTTCGTGCAAGAATTGTAGCGGAGCGTTCTAGGGGCTGTTGTTATTGCGGAATGTCCAAATCGGCAGAGGGGAGCGCCGGCGGTTAGGAATCTGATTCTTGAGCATGAGCTCTTCCTATTTTAAAAGTAAATCGGTGCTTATTACCGGAGGCTCTTCCGGGATCGGGGAGGAGTTGGCGTTGCAATTGGCCCAGGCCGGCGCCGTGCTCACCCTCGCCGCGCGGCGCAGAGAGCAGTTAGAGGGTGTCGCTCAGCGGATTGCGGCAGACGGAAAGGCACGGCCGGTCGTGGTTGAGTGCGACGTTACTCGCGACGGTGACCTGGAAAGCGCTGTGGCCGAAGCCGTGGGCAAATGGGGAAAGCTCGACGTCGCCATCGCCAACGCAGGCTTCGGAGTCGTCGGCGCGCTGAAAAAACTTTCCCTTGAGGACTACCGGCGGCAATTCGAAACAAACATTTTTGGCGTGCTGCGCACGATCTATGCTGCGTTGCCAGAGATTGAAAAGACCCAAGGGCGTCTCGTGATTATCTCCAGTGTTTCCGGCTGGGCTTCGACTCCCGGGGCTTCGGCGTATTCCATGAGCAAATTTGCGCTTCGCGCCCTCGCCAACTCCATCACTCCGGAATTGAGGCGGATTGGAGTTAAAGTGACGCTCATCAGCCCGGGGTTTGTGGCGAGTAATATTCGGCGGGTGGATAACCTCGGAAAGCTTCATTCCGGGGCCGCAGACCCCGTTCCCGCATGGCTACAGATGAGTGCGCCGCTCGCCATACGAAGGATTTTGCGAGCAGTTGCTCGAGGAAAGCGCGAGGAGATCATCACGCTGCACGGCAAGGCTCTGATCTTACTGGAAAGATTATTCCCATGGGTGGTCCGCATGGTCGGCGCGAAAATGGTCTCGAAGTCCCGCGGCTGAAGGACTTGCCGAGTGCGATGAAGACACGACCTAAGTGACGCATTCATCAAACTACTTTTTCGCAGTCGGCAGGCGAGTCTCAATCGTCTTTAGCCGCTCGTTCATCTCCTGAATGAGTTTTTCAAGCCTATCCAGGCGCTCGGTGACCGCGGCATTTGCTTCCTCAGTACCTTCTTTCTCTCCAGCTTCTCCTTCATCATCGGCATTTTCGCCCGCCTTACCACTTTTGGGTTTCTTCAGGCGCTCAATCTGTTCCCTGATTAACGGGGCAAACGCTATGCTCAAATCGTCGCTCTTCAGGAGTGCTTCGAGCGCTGGAATAGCGGACGCGTCTCCGCGCGCCCCCAGCGCAAGTACGGCGGACAGGCGAACCGGGAATTGTGACCCTCCCAGGTAACCAGTAATCTGTTTGGTAATTTCCGTGTTGTCTTTCTGAAGTCGCGCCAAGCTTGCTATCGCCGCCTGTCGGGATTCAATTGGTTTTCCCGCTGCGGACCATTCGAGAAGCAAGGGCTCGGCCTTGTCGTCGCCAAGAGAACCCATCGCGCGAAGCGCAGCATTTCGCAGGAAGCCGTCGGGAGATTCGACGCTTACTGCCTCCTTGAGCGCGGTCAGCGCGCCCGGTGCCTTTAATTTACCCAGCGCTTGCAACGCCGCGGCACGAGCGCGATACGAACTGTCTTCACGCGCGATGGAGTTCAGCTTTTCCACCACCGTCGTATCGTCCTTGAAATTTCCCAGCGCGGAGGCAGCTCGGTTGCGCACCCATGGCTCCTTCGCCACCTCCAGCGCCTCCAGCAATTTCTTAGACGCCACCGCTCCTCCGGTCCGGCCTAGCGCATCGGCAGCATCTGCCCGGATGCCCCACGCCTTGTCATCCCGCAGCGCGCTGGCCAGCCCCGCCACGACCTCTTCGTCGTTCTTCATTTTGCCCAGCGCCACGATTGCGTCCGCGCGGTCGGACAATTCCGCCGCATTTTTCAGCTGATAAAGCCACTCTTTCTTTTCCTTGTGAAATTCTGCAGACTTCAGAATGTGACCGCCCTTGTCGAACAAAACCATCAGCGGCGCTTCGTCCGCGGGAAAAGAGAAAGCTTCTGACTCCTTCGAAACATTGACAGGATACAGCCGTGCTCCCGATGGAGTCGTAATCTCAACTTCCGTCGCGATGTGAAAGAGCCCCACGCGCCCTTCGCGCTTCTGGGTTTGCTTTACCGTGAAGCTGACCTGGTGTTTCGCTTCATCGTAGGAATAGCTCAGGTCAAACTTGGGAGCTCCCGCTCCATAGACCCACTGGCTGAAGAATTCATCCACGTCCGTATGCGTGGCTTCTTCAATCGCCCTGATAAGATCCGCGGTAACCACATTCTTGCCGCGATTCACTTCCAAATAGTGCTTGAGCCCGCGGTAGAAAGCATTGTCGCCCAACTGGTGGCGCAGCATGTACAGCACCCAACCGCCTTTGCCATAGGCGTTGCCATCGAACTCGCTCGAGTCGTTGAAATCGTGCCGCACGATCGGCTTTGCGTAGAGATTGGTCTGGTCAAACCATTCCCGCGCGTTGCTCCAGCGTTCGTATTCGCTTTGATCCCTCGGGAAATGCGCTTCAGTCCAGACAGTTTCCATAAACGTTGCAAATCCTTCATTCAGCCAGATGTCGCCCCAGTCTTTGCAGGTAACAAGATCGCCGAACCACTGATGTCCGAGTTCATGAGAGATGAGGTCGTCCTCACCTGTTGCATACTCCGGGACGAGCCTCGGATGGTGCAGCGAAGTGCTGGTGTTTGTCGTTGCGCTCGAATTCTCCATGCCTCCCGCAACAAAGTCGTCGACCATAGTTTGCGCATATTTTTCCCAGGGATAATCGACCTCCAATTTCCTGCTGAACAGATCGATCATCGCCGGTGTGCGGCCGTAGTTTATGGCCAGGCGGTCGCCGCGTCCTTTGGGGGCGTAATACGTGACTGGAATGCCGCGCCACGATTCCTGGGCTTCATCGAATTCCCCCGCCACCACCGTGATCAGGTAGGTCGAGCTCGGCACTGACTCCTTCCACGTCCACGTTTTCAGCTCACCTCCCGCATCGGTGACGCTAACGAGTTTGCCATTCCCGACCGTGATCCACGAATCGGGCACTGTGAGAATGGTTTCCGTGGTCAGGCGATCGTTCGGATAGTCGTATGTCGGCAAATAGTAGCGCGTATCTTCCGATTCTCCCTGCGTCCAAATTTGGTTTGGCCGATTGGGGTAATCCTTATTCGGCAGAACAAAGTAGAGGCCCTTTGTGGGCTTCCCTTCGTAGCGAATCTGTACATTAAATTTTTCTCCGGCCTTTGCGGGGGAATGCAACGGCACGATCAGTTTGTCGGCCGTGGATTCGAATTTGGCCGCTCCTTTGTTGACAGTAACGCTGTGTATCGTGAGTCCGACGGAATCGAACGCCAGCTTCGCCGTTCCGTCTTTTAGGATGGAGACCGAATGAACCACATCTCCCAAAATCTTCTTGTGCTCCAGATCGAAGCGCAGAGCGATCTTCGAATGTTGCAAGTCATATTCGCGGCTGCGCGCATAGGGCTCGTCGGCGCGGCCCTGAGGCGTAGAAAGAAAAATCGCCGGCAGCCCCGTGACTGCGAAAATTATGGCGCATGTCCTGCGGACGGCGATGGCACGTATTCCTGGAATTCTCATCGGTTATGGCTCCTATGAATCGTGTGTCCAGCCTGCTCAAGTGCAGTGATGGCGTTGGCAAGCTGTTTTTCGGACACGAGCAAGTAATCTGTATCAAACGTGGAAATTACAAAAACGCCGACATCCTTCGCGGCGAGCGGCCCCGTGAGTGAGGCCAGCACGCCGATTTCAGAAAATGCAAAGAGCCCTCGCACCTGGAAAACGCGCCATCCCGGTTGTGACGTTACGCCGGTCGGAAGGCGAGATTCTTCCACGATCACAGAAAGTTCTTCTGCCGTCCGCGTAACCGAATAGAAATTGCCACCGGCGGCCCACAATGGCGTCGTGGCGTCAGGAGCAAGCCGGCAAACGGCAAAGCGTTCGCGAAGCAGTGTGAGTTCTAGGCTACGGGCGGCAGTCATTAATCTATAGCAGGCTCCGTACGGCGCCACCGTCGACCGCGATGGATGTCCCGTTCACATAACTGGCGCGCTCGGACGCGAGAAATGCTACCACCGCCGCAAATTCCTCCGGCGTACCTACTCGGCCTGCGGGAATTGCCCGATTCCAGTTGGCAAACACCTCCTCGGGTTTGACGCCCGTGCGCGCCGAAACGCTTCCCGCCAATTCTTCCAGCTTGCCCGTGCGCGTGTAACCCGGGCACACGTTGTTCACCGTGATGCCGTAAGCGCCATATTCATTAGCCAAAGTACGCGCAAGTCCCGTCACCCCGGCTCGCAGCGAGTTGGAAAGCAACAATCCGTCCACGGGTTGTTTGACAGCCGTCGAGGTGATGGTTATGAACCGCCCCCACCGGTTTTTTTTTCATTCGCGGGAGAGTTTCCATCGCAAAAAATACGGTGCCCAGAAGCAGTTGCTCGAAAGCTGCGCGCCAGTCATCGGGCTTCGTGTCCGCAAAGAGTTTCGATGGAGGTCCGCCGGAATTGGTTACGCAAATATCGATGCACGAAAAGCGCGCCTCCACGGAGGCCACGAACCGGGTAACAGAATCCTGTTTCCCGACGTCTACGGCTTGCCAAAATACTTCGCGCCCCGTTGCCTTCTGGATCTGAGTGGCAACGCGCTCCAGGTCCGCGGCTGTGCGTGAGCAAATCGCGACATTCGCGCCCTCCCGCGCAAGCTCTTCCGCAACGGCGCGCCCCAGTCCTTTACTTGCCGCCGCCACGATGGCCACTCGCCCCGCTAGCCCCAAATCCATTCCTACACTCCGCGTAAACTCGTAATGGTCTCGCGGAACCCGGCGCAGCGTCAATGTGACGCCGGTGTCTTCCAAAAAGCCGATCGCCGTTCCCTGCGAATCGCGGTGCGGCCGCCGCGCATCCAATGGCTTGTCCAAAATCGAGCCGAATGTAGAATAGGGGCAGGAGCATAGGAGACGCACATGACGGAAATTGCCACGTTCGCGGCGGGATGCTTCTGGGGTGTAGAAGCAAAATTTCGAATGATACCCGGCGTAGTTGATGCAGCCGTTGGCTATTCAAACGGTTATACTCAGAATCCCACCTACAAGGACGTTTGCACCGATGAGACTGGGCACGCCGAAGTCGTTCAGGTAACCTTTGACCCCGCGCAGGTAAGCTACGAAAAATTGTTGGAGGCCTTTTGGGTTCTCCACGATCCCACACAAATGAATCGGCAGGGGCCGGACTCCGGAACGCAGTATCGTTCCGCCATTTTCTTTCATTCAGCCGCGCAAGAAGCCGCCGCAAAAGAATCCAAAGCGGCGATCGAAGCGAGCGGAAAATTCCGACGGCCGATTGCAACAGAAATCACGCCGGCGGGCACGTTCTATCGTGCGGAAGAATACCATCAGCGCTATCTGGAGAAGCGAGGTGCCGCTTCCTGCCATTTCTAAGTGCGCAACTCTTTCGCGAAATCACGCGATCTTCCTCTTGTTCGAGCAGGAATCGTTATATCGGCCTTTGCCTTCGATCTGACGGTGCAGGCCTGCCGTTTCAGAGAGACTAGCTCCGATACGTTAGGTTGGAACTACCGGCAGTAGGGAGTGGCGGAGAGTGCAGTCATGAGCGAACCCTTAAATCTATTTTGACGGACCGCGTGCGGGCGCTGGTTCCTTGTTGGCCTTGTCGTGAAGATCGAGCCCATATTTCGGTTGGTCCTTCGTTCCTGTAATTTTGATAGGCAGCACCGTTCCACCATCTTTCCCTTTAAAGAACGGATCGACCGCTTTCAAGAGGAATGATTTCATGCCAGTCGTTGTCTGTGACAGCTTCGCGTCCAGCCGCAGTTTGCCGCGAAAATCCAATTGCCCGCTGTCCATGTTGTAGGTGCCGGCCATCGCTAGCGCCGCGCCTTCGACGCCAAAAGTTAGTTTGGAGAACTTCACGACGCCTCTCTCCATCGTGAACTTTCCACGCAACTCGGAAAGCTCGGTTCCCTCCGCTCCCCGCTGTGGTTGGCCCTGCCCCTTGTTGCTCAGTGTATCGATCTTGTCCTGAATCTCGCTGTTCGTGAACAGAATATCGCCGATCCCGAACTGGCCGTCGAGCCGCATCCGCTCGATTAGGTCTTCATCCTTCTTTTCCGGAATGTCGATTCTTGTTTTCAGTTTCGCGTAACCAGTCATCGCAGGCTTGTCTGTATTGACGGTGAGCCGCAGCAAATCCTCCACGCGGGCCTTCTGCAAAACAGTGTCCAGTCTAATCGTGCGGCCTTTCTGAGTGGTCAAATCAACCACCTCGCCACGCACCATGAGTGTTGTGTTCAAGAATGTCGCGATTACGTTTTCCAGGATCACGTCGCCGTTCGTCCCATCGACAATCGCTGAGTAGTCTGTGTGTAGCGCCACCGGGTGGCTCGCGGTGCGCAATGCAAAATCCGGCGTGTCCGTTTCGCCTTCGACTTCCAGATAGTCGAGCGGACCCTTGAATTGTCCTTTCGAAGAAAGAGTCCCAGAGAGGCCCTTCAGCGTGCCAAGGGCCGCGTGATCAAACGTAAATTTCGCATCCACAAGCGTCACGCTCGGTTCGTCCGCGCGCCACGGCCCAAACTGGCCCGCGCAGTCGATTTCTCCCTGGGGCGTGGGATTGGTGAGCAGAGCATGAAACGACGCGGGCTGATCGAACCGGAAATTGTGCAGATCCAGATGATGAATGAAAAACGGGTGCGACGTCTTGCCCGGGTCTTTCGGCAGCGGTTCTAGGATCGCATCGTCGGCAAGTATCTCCTCGATGGCGACGGGATATTTTTTCGCTAAGTTTTCATCGGTAGCGCTTATCAAGGGTTTCCCGCCCGGCTTGCGAGGCGGCGTGTGAATTTGCAGTCCCTCCAGACGCACGCTGTGGATATTGACCTTTTCTCCCAGAATCCCAGGAAGATTTGTGTCAAAAGAGACTCTGCGAATTTCGATCAGCGGAGGAACGTCGGTTCGACCTTTGTGATGCAGGGCAAGCCCGTTCACCACCACGTGCACGCTGGGCCGCACCCAAACCTGAAAATCCTTGAATTCCACGTCACTTTGAAAACGAGCTCTTAGGTACGCTTCGGTTCGATGGCGAACAAGATTCTGAATGGCTCCGCGAAAAGAAAACAGGACAACGAGCGACAGTACGAGCGTGGATAACGCCGCTCCCGCTATGATCCCCGCGCGCTTTGACACTTTTCGAGGCCTCGCTCCCAGGTGGGCCCAGGGTGAGCTTGATTAGGCAGGCGGTTTTCATTCTATCGAATCCGGGAACTCCTTTGCCATAGCAGACAAACCGGAGGCCATGCACGGCAACCGCCTCCCAAATCCATGTTTATCTGCGCTCATCTGCGGCTCCTGGGGTTTGGAACAACAGGGAGAAGGCTTACGCCATAAGGGACAGGAAGACATGATCATTTCTCTGCCCGAAGACGGAAGGCTTCGACCGAGGCTTGATCACCGGATTAGCGAAATCATCGATAATGGAGAAGATTATCAGTTCGTTTAACGACAACCAAGTTCGCGGTTAGCATTAACCGTAGCTCGGGTGGGGACAGCTTCAACTGCGAAATTCCTATCGCGGCTGCTTAATATCCGGGGTTGCTTGCTTAATGCTGCCTTTAACGAGTTCAGTCTTCACTTCGGATTTCTG
>JACXTT010007098.1_pt1 | contig 15870 bp, 10 predicted proteins | sample 9270951 | NCBI WGS metagenome assembly JACXTT01 (sample SAMN15532306, study PRJNA645909) | rock metagenome | isolation source: weathered quartz diorite | place: Puerto Rico | collected 2017-06-21 | reverse complement strand
GGGGACCTCAGGGGCTGGTGGGGCCGGGCCGGCGGGAAGGCAGCCTGCTGCTGATCCGGCAATGCCTGGGCACTCGCCCAGGGCGGGCCGCAGAACAGGCGTATCGAATGCCCCTGGGCCATCATCCCTCGCACAAGATGCTGCACGTACTGGCCGATGCCAGTGCGTGGTGTGAGCAGCGAGCGACCGCCCATGGCGATATCCATGGGCGAGAGCGCGGGTCCGGATGTGAGCATGGCGGTCTTGTTCGAGTGGATCCCTGGGGCGCGGCCGGCGCCATTCAGCCGGCCGGTGCGTCGCGAGCCGCAGCGAATCGTGTAAAGGACGGGCCGTTCGCCCCATATTAGAGCCGCGCAATTATGGTTCGTAGATTGTATTGGGTATGTGACAGCGGTCACAAATAAGCGGTTGCGTAGTGCTCATAATTGCGCGGCGCCAACGAGCGCAAGCAAGCGGGCCGCAGATCAGGGCCTCCAGGGAACGGGTCGAAGCGCATATCGTCGTGCAGGAATAGTGCGGCAGGTCGCGCTCAACAAAAATGATGAAACTGAAAGCAAGTCCGCCGAACGAGATCGCACGGGCGCTCGCGGGATTCAAGAGTGCATTCCGTACCGTTGGCCTGTTCAGCATGATGATCAACCTGCTGGCACTGGTCCCATCGATTTACATGCTGCAGGTTTATGACCGGGTCCTACCCAGTCGCAATGGTGTGACGCTGGTCATGCTGACGCTGATCATGCTTGGCTTGTATGCCTTCTCCGGGGCGCTGGAGTATGTGCGCAGCTTTATCGTGATTCGCGTCGGCGCCAGGCTGGACACACACCTCAATACGCGGGTCTACACCGCGGCGTTCGAGACCAACCTCAAGCAGAAGGGCGTCAATGCCGGCCAGGCACTGGGCGACCTGACGACGATACGCCAGTTCGTGACAGGCAATGCGCTCTTTGCCTTTTTCGACGCGCCGTGGTTTCCGGTCTACTTGTTTGTCATCTTCCTGTTCAACGTCTGGCTTGGCTTGTTCGCATTATGTGGCAGCGTCGTCCTGGTGGCGCTGGCCATCGTGAACGAGCGGGTCTCGCGTAACCCGCTGAAAGAGGCCAGTGCCCTGGCGGTCCAGTCCGGCAACCTGGCAACCAACAATTTGCGCAATGCCGAAGTGATCGAAGCCATGGGCATGCTGCCGCAACTGATGGCTCGCTGGGCGGCGCTGAACACGGGGTTCCTCGCCGCGCAGGCACAGGCCAGCGAGAAGGCGGCGCTGGTGGGCAGTTTCACCAAGTTCGCGCGCCTGTCACTGCAGTCGCTGGTTCTGGGCCTGGGCGCGTATCTGGCCATCGACGGCGAAATTTCGCCGGGCATGATGATCGCCGGCTCGATCCTGATGGGCAAGGTGCTGGGGCCGCTGGAGATGGTGATCGGCGTCTGGAAGCAATGGGGCGGCGCGCAGGTGGCCTACCAGCGCCTGGTGGAACTCCTGGAGAACAATCCGCCGCGCACCGCGGGCATGAAGCTTCCCGCGCCCATTGGCAAGCTGGCGGTGGAAGCGGTCAGTGCCGCAGCGCCTGGCAGCAAGGTGATGGCGCTTCAAGGTATCAGCTTTGCCTTGCAGCCGGGTGATGTGCTTGGCGTGATTGGCCCGAGCGCCTCGGGCAAATCGACGCTGGCGCGCTTGCTGGTGGGCGTATGGCCTGCGCTGGCCGGCAAGGTCAGGCTCGACGGCGCCGATATCTATCAATGGAACAAGGATGAGCTGGGCCCGAGCATCGGCTATCTGCCGCAGGACATCGAACTGTTCGGTGGCACGATCGCGCAGAACATTGCTCGCTTCGGTCCGATCGACCACGAGCAGGTGCTTGCCGCGTCGCAGATGGCTGGTGTGCACGAAATGATCCTGCGCTTTGCCCAGGGCTACGACACGCCCATTGGCGACGGCGGCGCCGGTTTGTCGGGGGGGCAGAAGCAGCGCATCGGCCTGGCCCGGGCGCTGTACGGCAGTCCGGCGCTGGTCGTGCTGGACGAACCGAATTCGAACCTGGATGAAACCGGCGAGCATGCCCTGGCACAGGCCATTGGCCTGCTGCGCCAGGCAGGCAAGACAGTGGTGATGGTCACTCACCGCACCAGCAGTATTGCCGCCACCACCAAGCTGCTATTGCTGATGGAGGGGCAGGTGCGCATGTTCGGGCCGACGCAGCAGGTCCTGGCTGCCTTGTCGACGCCCGCCGTACAGCAGCCCGCTGCCGCAGCGCCTGCACCGGAACAGAAAGACCAAGAGCCCGCCGACGCGGAAGCCTGAGCAAAGAGTCCAAGATGTCAAACACTAGCAAGAGTGGCACTCCGGCAATCGAGGTGCTTGGCAGCAGCTTGCCGCCCCAACTGAATACCGATGAAACCCGCTATGTCCGGTTCGGATGGATGATTGTCGGTATCGGTCTAGTCGGCTCGCTGTTGTGGGCGGCATTCGCGCCGCTGGACAAAGGGGTGCCCTTGCAGGGCACGGTGGTGGTGGAAGGCTATCGCAAGGAGATCCAGCACCCCACCGGCGGCATCGTCGATGAGATCCTGGTGCAGGATGGCGACCATGTGAAGGCGGGTCAGGTGCTGGTGCGCATGAATGCCGTGCAGGCACGCTCGCAGGCTGCAGTCACGCGCTCGCAGTACCTCACTGCCTTGGCCGTGAAGGCCCGTCTGCTGGCCGAGGCGAGCAATGCGCGCGAGATCACGTTCCCGGCGGAACTCCTCAGCGCCAGCGCGGCGCACAACACGGAGGTGGATGCCGACCTGAAGCTGCAGCGCGATCTGTTCCAGACCCGGCGGCAGGTGGTCGACGCTGCGCTTGGCGCCCACCGCGAGACCATTGCCGGCCTGCGCGCGGAGATGAGCGGGCTGGCTGACCAGCGCAAGCACAAGCAGGCCGAGCAGCGCACGCTGCAGGAGCAGATGCGCGACATCGTGCCGCTGGCCGACGAAGGCTATGTGCCGCGCAGCCGTATCCAGGACCTGCAGCGCGAGCAGTCGCGTATCGACGGCGATCTCGCCATGCAGAATGGCCGCGTTTCGCAGATTGAACGCCAGGTCGCCGAGAGCAACATGACGCTGCTGCAGCGACGCGACGAGTACTACAAGGAAGTGCGAACGCAGCTCACCGACGTGCAGCGCGACGTGGATGCGCTGGGCAGCCGGCAGGCGGCACTGGATTTCGATCTTGCCAACACCGAAGTGCGCGCGCCGGTCGAAGGCACCGTGGTCGGCATCAAGGTCTTCACCAAGAACGGCGTCGTGGGCGCAGGCGCAAAGTTGATGGAAATCGTTCCTACGGGGCAGCCGCTTGAAGTGGAAGGGCAGGTCCCGGTCAACCTGATCGACAAGGTGCACCCCGACTTGCCGGTTGAGTTGATGTTCACCGCCTTCAACCAGAACCGGACGCCGCGCGTCCCGGCAACGGTGTCGTTCATTTCGGCTGACCGCTTGGTAGATGAAAAGACGGGCGTGCCCTATTACCGCTTGCGCAGCCGCGTCAGCGAGAAAGACATGGCCATGCTGCATGGCCACTCGGTCCGCCCTGGCATGCCGGTGGAAATCTTCGTCAAGACCGGCGAGCGTTCGATGCTCAGCTATTTGTTCAAGCCGCTTGTAGATCGGGCGCGCACTTCACTGTCTGAGGAGTGAGCGTGTCTGAGCGGAATACTGCAAGGCCCGGTGCAAACCGCATCGGGCGATGGGCGGCATGCGCCTGCCTGGTGCTCGGTACGGCGCCAGCGGCGCACGCGCTGGGGCTGATGGATGCCTATGACGCGGCGCTTGCGCACGATCCTGTCTTCGCTGCGGCAATCAAGGAGAATGAGGCCGGCCAGCTTAACCGGACCATCGGGCGTGCTTACCTGCTGCCCACGCTGTCCGCCAGCTACTCGGACTATCGCAACTGGCTGCGCCAGACGTTGCTGAATGCGCCGCGTGGCGATGTGTCCCAGGACCTTCGCTACCGCAGCTATGGCGGCACGCTGGCACTGCGCCAGCCCTTGCTGAACTATGAAGGGGTGGCGCGGTATCGCTATGGCAAGGCACTGGCGCTAGCCAGCTCCGCGACCTTCAGCAGCAAGCAGAAGGACTTGCTGGTGCGTGTGCTATCGGCCTATACCGAGGTCCTGTTCGCGCTGGATCAGCTCAACCTTGCAAGCGCGCAGAAGCGCGCGTACGACGAGCAGTTGAGTGCGAACCAGCGGCTGTTCGAGAAAGGCCAGGGCACGCGCACTGATGTTCTGGAAACCCAGGCTCGCGCCGAACTGGCCAATGCTGACCTGATCAGCGCCCGCGATGCGTTCGACAATGCCGCGCACGCGCTTGCAGCCATCACTGGCATTGCCGTCGATCCGTCGCAGGGCCTGGATGGGCTCGATGAGCGTTACAAGCCCGTGCCGGCGCAGCCGGCCCGACTGGATGACTGGAGCAATCTGGCCATGACGGAGAACGACGACCTGGTGAGCGCGCGTCATTCCGTCGAGGCAGCCAGGCAGCAGGCCGAGATCCAGCGTGCGGGCTTCGTACCGCGCGTGGACCTTGTGGCAAGCCTTGGTCAGAACCAGTCGAATACTGTCAACACCATCGACCAGCGCTATGGCACCAAGATGGTGGGCGTTGAGGTGACCATTCCTCTTTATTCCGGCGGTCTCGTGAAGGGGAGCCTGGACCAGGCGTGGGCCAACTACGAGCGCGCGCAGTTTGAACTGGAAGACAAGACCAACAAGGTCATGCTGGAGGTACGCAAGCAGTACAACCTGTACGACAGCAGCGTATCCCGGGTTGCGGCGCTCGAGCGGGCGGTTGAGTCCGCTACGCTGTTGATCACAGCCACCCGCAAGAGTGTGATCGGTGGCCTGCGTACCAACGTCGATGTCTTGAACGCCGAGCGGCAGATGTACGAGTCCCGTCGCGATCTTGCCCGTGCACGCTACCAGTATGTGCTGGCCGGCGTGCAGCTGAAAGCGGCGGCGGGCACGCTCACGGGGCAGGACATGGTCAACCTTGCCGGCAACTTCAATGTGCTTGGCGTGAAGGTCGGGCCGGGCGTCTATTGAGGGCGGTCCCGCTGCGCTGCCCGGGCTACCGCATGGGAGCGAGGCAAGTGGCATGGACGGACGCTCGTGCAGGCCGATGGCGCGCATGGTGCGCGCTTGCCATGCTGCGGGCGTGGCGGGTATGCTTTGCGGTCAGGTGTCGGTGCCTTCAATAGGAACCGCTGAGCACTTTGCGACTTGGGTCCCACCCAGGGCAGGCGTCTCGCAAAGATCGCACCGCCTTCGCCCATCTTTGTATCGGAGCTCGCTTGTTGTCTCATCTGACCCTAGTACCAGACGCCATCGATGGCAGTCCCAGTCCCGCTACCGCGGGATCCGGCCACATCAGCCTTGAGTGGCTTGGTTCATTGGCGGCCCCGCATGCCGAGGTCGATGCGCTGCTGCATGCGACGGTAGGAGCGGAGGCACCGCACTTGCCCGCCGCGAGCGATACAGTGTTCGAGGTAGTCGTGGTCGGGCAGCCGATGCACTTTGATATCTCGCTGCTCTGATCTGCCCCGGACTTCCCGATACCAGCCGGCAGCTTCTCCAGGCTCCGCGTCCCGGCTACGGCCGGGATGCTGATATCGGCTCCATAGTCTTCAAAATGTCAGCGCGAGCCCCAGCGATCCGCTGTAAGTCCGGTACGAGAAGATCGGGATCGAATCCGCCACGTCCTGCGCCAGGAATTGCGCAAACAGCTGCACGTCAGACAGGACGGGAATCGTGTACCTGACCAGGAATTGACGGCTGGTCTGGTGACGCACGGTATCGCCAAAGAACACCGGCGAATAGGGCGCAGATTCCCTGAGCAACTGCTGCTGGAACAGCAGGGTCAGCTTCTGGCGTTTCCAGGCTTGCAGATTCAACGCGAGCAGTGCGCTGTAGCCGTCGCGGGCGCCGCCGGGCCTGTCATGGATGGGCGTATCCCACGCTGGGCCTGCCGCCACCAGCAGGTTCAGGTACGGTGTCGGCTGGAACTCCGCCCGCAGGCGCACGTCGATGCGACGGCTGTCATACAGGCCGTTGCTCGCATAACTCTGCTGTGCAAGCGCGACATCGGTGCCAAAGCGCGCCGGAATGCCACTGAGCCGGGTCGCGCCAAACCAGTAGCCGCTCTGCAGCCCTGCGAAACGTGAATAGGGCTCCCCACCCAGCCAGCTTTGCGCAACGTTCAGCTGGCTTTCCAGCAAGCCGGTGCCAAGCGAGGTGCGATTGACCACACCAACGCCGGCCACCGCACTGTTGAAGTCTCGCACCTCGCGGTATTGGCGCAATCCGGCGTTGGCGATGAACGACCAGCCTTGCGCCATCCTGACCGGCAATTCGCCGACAAGGTCGAGGGCGACAAAGCCATCCGGCCGCGCGAGGCTGTTGCGGGCAAGTTCGAGGCCTTGAACCGGTGCCCCCGGCGCAAAGTTGACCCAGCCGACCGATGGGCCCGAGTTGGCGTTGGAGGTCCAGCCAACGCTGGTGCTGACGGACACGTAGGGCTTGAGGAAACTTGCCACGCAAGGCTCCGCGAGGCGCAGTTCGATCAGGCGCCGGATGCCGTCGGGCGGATCAAAGTCGCGCCGCACCCGTTCGAGCAAGGCCTTGGAGTCGTCCTCGCGGCCGAGTTCGCAGTACATGACGGCGATGTCGAGCCATGTTCCCGGTTCCGCAGGACCGAGGCGGACCAGGGTGTCGAGCAGCATGCCGGTCTGCTCAGGATGCTGGTTGCTCAGTTCCTGCTGAGCCTGGCTGTAGAGGTCGTCGGCAACCACGCGGGAGAGATCTTCAGGCGTGGTGGCGTGCGCAGGCCGGTAGAGCAGGGCCAGGGACAGGCTGAGGGCAAGCACGGCCTGCGCGCGAGGCCAGAGAGGCCGGCGCCGCCAGGCGCCGGCGGTGGATGCTTCGCATTTCATGGGATCAGGCCGCCTGGTGAACTGCTTCGGGAACAGGCAGGGGCGGCTGGTTGAGCAACTGCACTGACGCGCTTTCTACGACGTGGACATCTTCCTGCTGGTTGCGCCCGCGCAGCGTGGCGCGCATCAGGGGCATCAGTGCATGCTCGCGGCAAAGCGCTGCCGTGCGCGTGCCGATCAACAGGTCACGGTCAACGTCCTTCGCCAGATCCTGCAGGCGGGACGCGGTATTCACCACATCGCCGATGGCGGTATAGGATCGCCGCACGGCTGAGCCGATCTCGCCAACCACGGCCTCGCCACTATTGACGCCAATGCGGATGCGGATCGGCTTGTCCCGGACGGCGCCGGGGAAGGCGAGGGCGATTTCGGCATTGAGCCGGGCCATGCCATCAATCATCGATCGGGCGCAGGCAACCGCGCGGTCGGCATGATCCGGCATATCCACGGGTGCGCCCCAGAACGCCATCAGCGCATCCCCGATGTACTTGTCCAGCGTACCTTCGGTTGCGTACACATGTTCAGTCAGCCGGGTCAGGATCACGTCGGTAAGCTTCACCAGCGTTTCTGGCTCCATGTCTTCGGCCAGCGTTGTGTAGCCGACAATGTCGACGAACAGCACGGTGATCTGACGGCGCCTGGGCTCGAAGACGGCAAGCTTTCCATCGGCCAGCAGCTCGCGCAGTACCGCTGGCGACAGATAGCTTTGAAAGCGCTGCTCAAACGCGCGTGCCCGCGATTGCGCAGCGATCCACTCGATTGGCGCCAGGATCAGCAGGAAGACCGCCGTGACCACTAACGGCAGGTCGATGCGCATGGGGTACTTCGCGATGCCGAGCGAGAGGGCCAAGCCGCACCAGGCGACTGTCGCCGCCAGCACCACGGCTAGCGCGGACCAGGCCTTCCGTTTGCTGAAGGCCGTCGCGAACAGCGCAATGCTGGCCATGGCCCAGAGCCATGGCAGCCAGGACAGGTCGGCCCGGCTTGCCGGTGCCGGCTGTTCGTTCAGAAGCCAGTCGAGCAATTCGGCGTGCACCATGACGCCGGGCAACCAGGGGTCGATCGGGGTGGCAATGCGGTCGGACAGTCCCAGCGCCGAGGAGCCGACCAGCACGTAGCGTCCGGCGAGCTTGCCCGCAGGCACCTTGCCGGCGAGGACGTCAATCGCCGGAATGACTTCGAAGCCGTCGCGTGCGCGATGGAAGGGGATTGCGGCATGGCCAGTATCGCGCGCCGGCGACAACATTGCGGCGAGCGAGAACATGTCAGCTTGTGCCTGGCCTGTTCGCAGCGGAGCGCAGTGGATCATCTGCAGGGCCAGCATCGGATAGAGCGAGCCCTCATGACGAATGAACGGCGCAATGCTGCGCACAGTGCCGTCCTGGTCTGGCCGGGGCGTGATATGCCCGGTGCATGGCTGAGACTGCGCGTCAAAAAAATTTCCGATATAGCCATCAGCCTGCGGTGCATGCCTCATTGCCGGACGCATCGCCTGCGCGCCGGACAGATTGCCGGTAGCCGGGGCGCGTCCCCCCGTAGTGAAGTCAAACGCCTGCGCAAACACCAGGGGATGCCGCTGCGCCAGTTTCAGCAACTGAGCGTCTCCCGATGTCACGGTCTGCGATTCAGGCAGGACGATATCCAATCCGACGACCGCTGCCTGTTCGTGGTCAAACAGCAAATCCAGCAGGTGCGCTTGTAGCGCTCTGGGCCATGGCCAGGGGCCGATGGTGGCAAGGCTCTGCTCGTCGATGTCGACCACTGCCACCTGCTTCGACAACGCAGTGCTTGCATTCAGGCGATGGCGCCAGTCGTCAATGGCGCTGACGGCCCGCCAGTATCCGTCGGGCATCCAAAGGCCGCTGCCCAGCAGGACCACAAGCAATGCCGCCAGGAGGGCGATCGACCATCGTACCGCCTCTTGTTGCCTTGGCCGCTTCATCGCGACCAGTTGGTCGCGCCGATCGCGTTCAAACCACCGTTGATGGGCCGGTTGAAAAGGAAACCGGCTTGCGTGCCGCCCTTGCCCGCCAGCGCGCCAGTGACCATCGCATTGACATTGGGCCCGATCAGCTCGCTCTGCATCTTGCCATCGGCGGTCACGCTGCCTTGCGAATACACGGCATAGGTGGTGCCGCCCGCCGCCACGTCGAAGCGTGTGTCAAAGCTGCGCTGGCCAAAATTCACCGACAAGGTCGGATTCAGGATCTGCGCCGCAGTGGCGGTGTTCTGGGCCGAGTTGACCACGTAAGCCTCATAGCCCTGCAACTTGAAATCGAAGCGTCCGGCCACGGGCAGATTCAGATCCGCCGAGGGCGTGCGGGCCAGGGCAAACCACTGGCTGGCCGCCACCAGTTCGCTCGCCTGCTTCTGCAATTGCTCGACCGTTGTGCTGGCTGGCAGAGCCGCCAAGGGCGCCCAGCGTCCCCAGAACAACTGCTGCGGTTCTGGGGGCGGCGGCTCGTTAGGCAGTGCCGGTTGGACAGGCGGCGTGACGGTTGGGGGCGGTGGTGTCTGTGGTGTCTGTGGTGTCGTGAAAGCCAGCTCCCCGGGAGCCACCGAGGCGGGGGCCAGATTGCCGTTGATTCGGGTGGCGGCGTCCGGCGTGGCGGGCTCTCCGCTGCGCGGCGGTGTCACGCGGTCCGGGCGCAGGTAAGAGAATCGTTCATCCAGTGCCACCGGGTTCATGTCACCCTGGCGGAACTGCAGCAGCACGTTGTGCTCACCTTCGAACAATTGAGCGGCCCGGGGACCTTCGCAGGGGCCTTTGCCTCCGCGCGCGCAGTCGGGGCCGAAAGGCGTCAGGATAATGCCACCGCGCCGTACTTCGGCACGGGTGGTCGTTGCGTCTGCAAACACGGAGAAGTCGGTGCCGCGGATGCCGAGCGCCACCACGGGCGTATTCATTCGGTAATGCTCGCGGGCCGCTTGCGCGCCCCGTCCCGAGATCGCACGCACCACGCCGCGGTTGAGCACGAGCTTGATCTCGGTTTTCTCCGGGGCGGCCGAGTCATAGCGATAGCGGTCGATGGTGAAACTGGAGTTGGGGCGCACGCTGATAAAGCCCTTGTCCACGGTGACCACATAGAGGTATCCGTCCGCGCCGGTGTCGATCGTCGTACCTTCGGCAACCTGCGTCTTGGCCTGCAAGACGTGGCGTCCAGTCCGGTCAATGGCGGTGACGCTGCCGACCACCACCACGGCTTCGCCGGCGAGCCATGCCGGGCTCGGTACGTCGCCATTGGCGTGCGCGGACGCAATGCCAACGACTGCGATCAGAAGTGCGATGAAAAACCGCATGGACTGTGGTCTCTGTTCTTCAAGGGATCCATGCTGCTAGACCGATGGCCGCAGCAAGGGCCGATGCCCTAGCCTAACAAGCGAGGTGAGAGACTTCCGTGATGGCCATCACAAAAAATGCGTGCACCTGCGGCGTCGCCTCAGCTTGCTTCGCAGCCTGGCATCTGCTGGTGCCGCAGCCTTGAATATCCTGCCGGGCGGGAGCAGCGATCGAACGCCGGTGGCTGCAGACATCGGCTGCCCAATTTACGGCATGGTGCAGGACTTTTGTATCCCCTTGAGGGGTGATGGCGTGCACGGAGCCTGGGCTCGACGGCGCTGTGCCAATGAGGACGGGGGGATTGTGTAACGTGGAACGAGGCGATTTGCAGAAAGCCGAGCGCCAGATTCTGTCGGCGTCGTCGAAGGGCCGGACTCGGCTGCGGTATGGGACCGCTCATGCCACGCGGTGGTGCGGGCTGAGTGCCGAAACTGTGCTGGAATAACTGGAATACGTGGTGCCCATGGGCAGGATCGAACTGCCGACCTCTCCCTTACCAAGGGAGTGCTCTGCCACTGAGCCACATGGGCATTGGATTGCGAGTTTGCCAGCTTGCGGCAAACTGCGGTGGAGCGGGAGACGAGTCTCGAACTCGCGACCTCAACCTTGGCAAGGTTGCGCTCTACCAACTGAGCTACTCCCGCATGCTTGGCTCCCCGACCTGGGCTCGAACCAGGGACCTGCGGATTAACAGTCCGTCGCTCTACCAACTGAGCTATCGGGGAACAGGGTGCATCTTCAAGCGAGGGCGGATTGTACAGCAAGATCAGGCTTGATAAAGAGGTATCCGCGCGTTCATAACATCCATTGCCGCTGATTGCGCGACTGCATGTTCGCTGAAGCGAAGCCGTGCTCACTGTGCTGGAAATCAGGCGGCCGCAGCGAGCGATTCCAGCAGACCCGTGTCAGTCACGTGATAGCGACGACCGCCTTTGCTAAGCGCGCCACGTTCCAGCAGCAGCGTCAATGCGCGGGAAACGGTTTCCCGGCTCACGTTTGCAGCCAGTGCGATCGCTGCCTGGTTTGGCAGTCCCTGTGGTGGCTCGTCCTTGCACGCGCCGCCCTTCACGAAACCAAGGATGGTCCCGTATATCCGGGAGGCGGCACTTGGGCGTGTCAGTACCGTCTGTCCGTCGACAAGGCGCTCCAGCCGGTTGGACATCAGTTGCATGAGCCCTTTGGAAACGATCGTGTCGGAGAACAGCCTGTTCGCCTCTGCGCGCTCCACGAGGCCAGCCAGCACATCGGTAACGGCAACCAGCGAGGCAGTAGCCGGCTGGCCAAGAAGAATCGCAGACTCTCCGCACGCTCCGCCAGGTCGGGCAAACTCAATGCTGATTTCGCGACCCTCTTCAGAAATGCGCGTCGCGTGGGCTAGTCCTGAAACGACCAGTACCAGCGGCGACTGCTTATCGCCCTGGCGTGAAATCACATCGCCAGGCGCAAACGTCGCGAAGCGGACGTTGGTGCCGGCAAGGGTATGGTCGTTCACGCCCGCAAACAGCTGTTGCGCCCGCAGGCGGGATACCTTGGCGGAGTTGCACTGCGTCACCATAGACACTGTAACAAATTGTAACGTTTATGATTGGGCGGGATGATATCAGATGCCGTTTGCCTTCGGTGTGGGCAGCAAACGCACCGTTGTTGTGCGTACACACGTCTATAAAAGCGAGCGATAAACCGTAATGTTGTTCAGGTAGGGCATCAATCGCCACTGTCATTTCCGCGAATATCCGAAGGGCACGGGGGCGGGAATCCAGTGGCTTTTGAGGTAACTGGGTTCCCGCCTTCGCGGGAACGACAGTGCCAACTGAACGGCATTAGAGGGATAAACCGTATCCGCAAGTCTCCTTCAGGCCGTTGTTGCGATGAGGTTTGACCGGCGGCCGTGGCCACGCGAAATCATGGTGAATGGAGAGCGATCCCGCATCACCAATTTTGGTGATGCGGTGCAATGGGAGCGAAAGCTTTACGACTCCGCGGCAAGCCGCTGCAGCATCTGCCGGTCGGTCAGGAGATAGCGGCGCCCCGCCTTGGCGATGGCGCCGCGGCTCACCAGCGTCTTCAGTGCGCGGGAAACGGTTTCCCGGCTGACGTTTGCGGCCAGCGCGATCGCGGCCTGGCTGGGCAGTTCCGGCGGTTCGGCTTCGTCGGTGCTAGACCTGAAGGCGTTCAGGATGACCGCGTAGACGCGTGCGTGGGCGCTTGGCAGTGTCAGCGCCGCGTGATTGTCGACGACAAGCTCCAGCTTGCCGGCCAGCAGCCTGAGCAATGCGTCGGCAATTGCGGTGTCGGTAAACAGCCGGCGCGCTTCAGTGCGGGTCACCAGGCCGGCCAGCACGGTATTGACGGCAGTGACCGAGAACATGGCCGGGACATCGAGAAGAATCGCCGCTTCCCCCGAAGAGTCGCCCGGGCCGAGGAAGGCGACGCCGAGCTCGCGCCCATCCTCCGAATACCGCGACGATTGGGCGCGCCCGGAAACGATCAGCACGAGCGGGGCGCTGCGGTCGCCATGGTGCGCAAGGACTTCGCCCGGTGCAAAGGTAGCGAACCGTACCTTCGCACTGGCAAGAAGGTCATCGCTGGCTTCGGCAAACAGCCTGTGTGTCCTCAGCCGGGACACTTTTGTTGCGTGGCTCGTCATTGCCCAGGGGGTCGTTATTAGTCGTTATGCAGGCAATTTGCATCGTAGCAGACGGCCGGGGCCTGCGTCACGAGCTGCTGCAGCACGCTCAGATCATTCAAACGATAGCGGCAACCTTCCTTGCTAATGGCACCACGTGCCATCAGCGTCTTCAGCGCGCCTGAGGCGGTTTCAATTCGCCCGGCCGGATCAAGGCGATGCCGCACTCGCGTCCGTCCTCCGAATACCACGCCGCATTGGTCCCCTTTAATGTGATTGAAATCACAAAGTACATATCATTTGAATGTGACAACAATCACATTGAAGCGGCTAAAGCCGCGCGAAAATGCCCCGCGGCAGTAACCGTCGTTTCTTTAGTGATGGTCGCCACAAAACAGAAAATTTAATGGGAAGCAGCCATCACATCGAGCTGCAAGGGGAGCATCAGATGATCGGCAACACCGACCGGACGACCCGGGGAGCGACGTCGTCCGCCGCAGTGTCCGTGCCACGGACGGTCTCATGGCCGATGGCCGCCCGTTCCACACTGCCGCCACTGCCACCATTTTCGCGCCGCCATTTCGCATTCACGCGGCTGCCCTGCCTGGCCGGGCGAAGTCGCCGCTGACGCGCGCGCCGCGGTGCGCGCCTGAAGGCCTGCGCGCCGCCTGATCCTGGTTTTTCCTGTCGAAGCACGTTCGGCAATGACGCCGGGCGCGGACCCGTGCGCGCCTGCAATCCGCACCACGTTCAGCACGACAGGCAGACCCCTGATCGTTTCCAGGGCCGACTCCCCGGGCCGGCTAGTCAGTCCGCCTGCAGTGCCAATCAAAACCAACAACACACGGGAATTGCCTCATGTCGAACCACTACGAATCCACGGTTTCGTCCTTCTACCTCGCCTACTACGGCCGTCCGGCGGACCCGGGTGGCCTGGCCTTCTGGTCCGCGCAGCTGGACCGCGCAGGCGGCAACTTTGATGACATCGTCAACGCCTTCGCGAGTTCGGCGGAAGCGGTCAGCCGCTTCGGCAGCCAGACCAGCGAGCAGCGCATCACCAGCATCTACCAGGACCTGTTCAACCGCGCGCCGGAAGCGGAAGGGCTGAACTTCTGGCTGAGCGAGCTGCAGAGCGGGCACCGCACGCTGGCGGACGTGGCCATCGCGATTCGCCAGGGCGCCAGCGGCGCGGACCTGGACATGAACCTGGTGCGCGAACAGGCCGCCTCGGCGTTCACGGCCCATCTGCAGAGTGGCAATCTTGCGTACGACGGCGACGTTGCCGCCGCGGCAGCGCGCCTGCCGATCCTGGCCGTTACCACCGCGACAGCGCCCGGCGACCTGGACGGCATCGTCGCCGCCGGCGTGAAGCTGGCCCAGATTGCCAGCCAGCATCCCGAAGTCGTGCGGGCCCTGGTGGGCAGCGGTACGCTGACCGATCTGCTGCACACGCCCGCCGGCCAGGCCGATGCGCTGTTGCTGACCACGCTGGTGGCGGCGCTGGCCGAGGCCGCTGACGGCGATGCCGCCGCGCTCGGCAAGCTGCTGCATGGCGGTTCGCTGGCTGACGCGCTGGGCGCGATGCCGGCCGGCACCACGCTCTCCGACCTGGTGCATGCGGTCCAGGGCAACAGCTTGTCGGCTGTCGCCGACGCGTTGACCTATGCCGTCGTCACCAGCGGCGCCGGTGCCGACAATATCGTGCTGGACACGCATCCGGTCAAGGTCGTGGTGGCCGCCGGCGTGGTCGACACCGCCGCCCAGGCAGCGTTGCACGACGCCAAGGCGCTCGTTTCCGCCCGCGCAGGCCTGGAGGCCGATGTGAAGACGGCGCAGGACATGCTCGACACCCGCGCCGAACTGCAGGCTGCTGCGGATGAAGCCCAGGCTGACGTGGCGGCCCGCGCCACGCTGCAGGCCGATTCCGACGCCGCGCAGGCGCTGCTGGACACCCGTGCCGATCTCACCAGCACGGCCGATGCCGCAGACGCCGCCGTGACCCTGCGCGGCACGCTGACGCAAGCCGCCGCCAACGCCGATGCCCAGGCCGAAGCCCGTGCCGGACTCGAAGCCGGCGCCTCCGCTGCCGACGCGCTGGTCAGCACCCGCACCACACTGGAACAGTCTGCGACCGCCGCGCAGGACGCCGCCGACGCCCGCGCCACGCTGCAACAAGCTGCCGATGCCGCCGACCAGCTCGCCGCCACGCGCGCCACGCTGGAAGGCAATGCGGACGCCGCGCAGCATCTGGCCGACGGGCGTGCCGTGCTGGAGGGCAATGTCGCCGCCGCGCAGTCGCTGGCGGATGCCCGTGCCACCTTGGAAGGCAACGTGCAGGCCGCGCAGGATGTCGCCGACGCACGCGCGCTGCTGGACGCCGGCGTGGATGCCGCACAGGCACTGGTCACGGTCCGCGGCACGCTGGAAGCCACGGCGGCCTCGGCGCAGCAACTGGTCGACGCGCGCACCGCGCTGAATACCGCGGTCACCACCGCGCAAAGCAACGTTTCGTCCTTCGCTGCGAAGGTCAGCACGTATGACGCGGCGCTGGATGCGTACTCGCACTCGCAAAGCACCAGCAATGGCAATGCGCTCAAGTCGGCCTATGCGGCGTTGAACACGTACGACGCCAGCCAGTTTCCCGCCAAAGGCAACGCCAACGCAATCTGGTCATCCAAAAGCACCACGCAATCGCAAATCGATGGTGTGGAGAACAACCTTGCCGGCAAGGTCACTACCGCCAACGCTGCCCTGAGTGCTGACATCACAGCGCATGGCAGCACGGGTTCCCTGAATACGGCGCTGGCCGGTGCCAAGTCCGCCCTGGACGCCGACATCGCGGCACACGGCAACGATGCGGCACTCAACGGCGCGCTCGACAACGCGCATGCCGCCCTTGCGGCCGATGTCACCGCGCACGGCAGCACGCCCGATGTGGCCGGT
>JACXTT010007096.1_pt1 | contig 15873 bp, 15 predicted proteins | sample 9270951 | NCBI WGS metagenome assembly JACXTT01 (sample SAMN15532306, study PRJNA645909) | rock metagenome | isolation source: weathered quartz diorite | place: Puerto Rico | collected 2017-06-21 | reverse complement strand
TGAGCGTCGCTCGCATTTCCTGAAGGATCGGCTGCAGCGGCGCCTCAAGGCCTGTCAGCTCGATTCCTTCTACGCCTACTATCGTCTGCTGACCAGCAGGGAAGGGCGCGCCGAGCTCACTCTTCTCCTCGAAAACCTGACCGTCAACGAAACGAGTTTCTTTCGTAATCGCCCCCAGCTCGATCTGTTGCAAAAGTCTGTTCTCGAAGAGATCCTCCGCCGTAAGCAGGAACGCCGCGATTACACCCTTCGTGTCTGGAGCGCCGGATGTTCCTCCGGGCAGGAACCTTATACCGTCGCCATTTTGATTTGTGATGCGCTCGCCTACTACTACTTGCGCAATCCACTTCCGTTTGAAATGCCTTCGCCGAAACCTCTGATTCCCCCGCCGTGGAAAGTCGAAATCGTGGCTTCGGACATCAGCTACGCCAGCCTTCGCGTCGGACAGGAAGGCCTTTATACCGACCAGCAGATGGAGCCTGTCGACTATACTTGCCGACTGCGTTATTTCGAAAAGTCCGGCGCCAAGTACGCTATCAAGCCGCAGCTCAAAGAACTCGTCCAGTTCGACTTTCACAACCTGAAAACGGAATTCCTGCCGCGCCGCAACGACATCATCCTTTGCCGCAACGTCATGATCTACTTTGACGAAGCCGAGCAAAAGCGTTTGATTGAAAAATTCTGGCACTGCTTGAATCCGGCCGGCTATCTCTTCGTCGGCCATGCGGAAAGTCTCTTCGGACTCTCGCAAAAGTTCCGCATGCTCCATGAGAACAACGGCACGGCCTATCAGCGCAATGAGGTCACTTCGTGAAACGTCCTCCCGAGGATCGTGGCAGTGAGTTGCGCGCTCTCTTCTTTGAGAGCGCGAATGAACTGCTGCAATCGCTCAATGAGGCCGGCCTCGAGCTCGAATCTAGTCCCGGCGATGAGGAAGTGATCCGTCGTGTTCGCCGCGCCATCCACACTCTCAAGGGTGATTCTGCGGCTTGCGGTTTTCACAAGCTGAGTGAACTTGCACATGAGCTCGAAGACGTGCTCACCCCGCAGGTGGCGGAGGCCCGCGGCGGGGAGCTCGCCGAACTTGTTCTCGCCGCCGCGGATAGTTTCGGCGCCATGCTTGCCGCCTATCAGCGGAACGTGGATCCCCCTGCCGTCGAAGCCCTTCATGCCTTGATCAAGCGGCTGTTGAAGGTCCTTCCTTCGCCGGAGAATTCCCCCGTGGCCGTGGTCCAGCTGCCCGCCCAATTTGCCTGGACCGAATATGAGCAACTCATGATTTCGGAAGCGGTCCATCGCGGCGAAGCGGTTTACAACATCGCTCTGCGCATTGACCCGAACAGCCTGATGCGCGCCGCGGCTTTCCAGCTGATTCGAAACGTTCTTCACGGAAGCGGCACGGTCATCGCACTGCGCCCCGAAGACAACCTTGCCGCTGCGGGCGTCGAAATTGTCGAAGCCGCTCTCGCGAGTTCGCAATCCGTCGCAAGATTGAACCAACGCTGCCGCATCCCTTCGATCGTTTCCGACGTGCGCATCGAGGTTGCTGCGATGGCGGAAACCTCCCAGCATGAATTGTTGGGTGACGTCCTGGAAGCGCAGGCGGCAAATTTTGTGGCCGGCGCGGCTGAAAACGGCCTCGCATCGAAGGCCGCCACTGCAGGTTCAGCCGCGGCTGCCGTTGCCGAAGCCACTCTCCGCGTGGAGGCAACGCGTATTGACGCTGTGATGAATCTCGTCGGTGAATTGATCATCGGCAAGTCCATGCTCAATCGCAGCCTCTCGGAGTTCGATCAGAAGCATGCACGCGACCCTCTGCGTGCCAAGCTCGCCGACGCCATGGCCTTTCAGGCGCGCATCCTCGATGAACTTCACAAATGTATTCTGAAAATCCGTATGGTGCCCGTCGAACAGCTCTTTCGGCGTTTTCCTCGCGTCGTTCGCGACGTCGCCAAGCAGTGCGGCAAAGACGTGGCTCTCGAAGTCTCCGGCCAGAACACGGACCTCGACAAAAGCATTCTCGATGCTCTCGCCGAGCCGCTCATGCATATCGTGCGCAATTCCGTCGATCATGGCATTGAGCCCGCCGACGAACGATTGACTGCCGGTAAGCCCGCTCGCGGCACCATCTATCTCAACGCCTATCATCAAGGCACTCAGGTCGTCATTGAAGTGCGCGACGATGGCCGCGGCATCGACCTAGCTCGGCTCCGCGCACGCGCCGTCGAGACGAAGCTTTTGAAACCTGAAGAAGCCAGTCGGCTGTCCGAGCAGGATGCCCTCAGCCTTATTTTCGAATCCGGATTAAGCACCGCTTCGGAAGTCACAGAAGTTTCGGGACGCGGTATTGGTATGGACGTCGTTCGAACCGTCCTCGATCGCCTCAAGGGAACGGTCCAGGTTTCTTCGAAAAAGGGCCAGGGTTCCACGTTCCAACTGCGCGCCCCACTCACCCTCGCCAGCATTCAAACGCTGCTCTTCCGCGTGGGTGGCCGCTTGTTCGCCGTGCCGCTTTCTTCCGTCGTGGAAATATCGCGCATCGCAGACGATGAAATTCACCGCGTGGATCAGCGCGAAGTTCTTCGACTACGCGACCAGATTCTCACGCTGGTTCGTTTGAACGAGCTCAGCCGCCTGCGCAGCATAGATACGCAGCCCGTTAAGAAAAAGCATTTCGTCGTCGTCATCGGAGCGGCCGAAAACCGTTTTGGTCTCCTCGTGGACAGCCTCGTTGGAGAAGAAGAGTTGGTCATCAAGGCGCTCCCCGCAGAAATCATATCCAGCGACCTGGTCAGTGGTGCTTCCATCCTCGGCGATGGCACCGTCGTTCTCATCCTGAATGTGCCTGCAGTTCTGTCGCGCCTCTCACGCGCAAATCCACTGGGAGCCATCGCATGACAGAACGTATTCGAGTCCTCGTCGTTGACGATTCCGCGCTGATGCGGAAATTGATTCCCGCAATTCTCGCGAGAGATTCGTCGATTGAAGTCGTCGGAACGGCGATGGACGGCGCATTTGCTTTGAAAAAAATTGAAGAGCTTAAGCCGGATGTAGTAACGCTGGATCTTGAAATGCCGCGCATGGATGGTATGGAAACTCTGCGCTTGATCATGGGCCGCGCGCCGATGCCGGTCATTTTGTTCAGCACTCATTCGAAAGAAGGCGGTTACGCCACTTTCAAAGCCCTCGCGCTCGGCGCCGTCGATTTTGTCACCAAACCGAAAGACGCCGCCGCGGGTCGCCTCGAAGAAATCGCCGATCAGTTGATCGCAAAAATTAAAGTTGCCAAGCGCGCGGCCGGCCGCAAGCTCCCTCCCGCCATTGTCGACGATCGGCCGGTCAAGAAAAAGGGAACTCGTGCGCCGCTTCCGCCGCGCCGCGTCATTGCCATCGGAATTTCCACCGGCGGCCCCAACGCGCTGCAATATGTTTTGTCGCAAATTCCAGCGGATTTTCAATCCACCATCGTGATCGTGCAGCACATGCCCGAAGGATTCACGGAAATGTTTGCGAAGCGCCTCGATGAGTGCTGCGCTCTCGAAGTTCAAGAAGCGCGCTCGGGAGATCTTTTGATCGCAGGCCGCGTGCTCATCTGTCCGGGAAATCGCCACATGATGTTACGTCGCATGCCGCGCGGAGACATGGCCGTGCTTTCCGATGGGCCCCCGGTGAATGGCCACCGCCCGTCTGCTGATGTTTTGTTCCATTCCGTGGCGCAGGAATTCGGGCTTACCGCCGTCGGACTTTTGATGACCGGCATGGGCGATGATGGCGCGGAAGGCCTCGGCGCGATCAAAGCTGCGGGTGGAATGACCATCGCGCAGAGCGAAGATACCTGCGTCGTGAGCGGGATGCCGCGGGCGGCGATTCTTAAGGGATATGCGAACAAGATTGTTCCGCTCGATGGACTCGCCACATTTTTGGTGAACCAGTACGGCGCGGAGCGGAGCACTGCAGCACAAAGCGCAGCGGAAAAAATTGAAAAACACGACAAGAACGAGAAAGTTGAAAAGATTCCAGTTTCTTCCCAGCGCTCGTGAAGACGCGCGCGGGGATAAGGAGAAGTCCATGAAACCATTTGCCGCTCTACTGCGAAAAGATAACCAGCCGGTCCGCTACCTGGTGGTGGACGATTCCGTCTTCGCGCGCAAGAACCTCATCAAGATGATCGAGCAGTTCGGCGGCGAAGTGGCCGGCGAAGCGGGCGACGGGTTGACGGCCATTGCGGAATTCAACCGCGTCAAGCCGGACATCGTGCTGATGGACATCACCATGCCACAGATGGAAGGCATTGAGGCGGTGGAGCGCATCGTGCGGCAGCACGCGGATGCGCGCATCGTCATGGTCTCGTCCGTCGGATACCAGGAAAACATTCTGGCGGCGCTGCAGAAGGGCGCGAAACACTTCGTGCAAAAGCCGGTGAAGCCGGAAGTGTTGTACGAAATTCTCCGGTACGTGCTCAGTGACGATCCCAACGCTACCGGCGCGCCGGTGGTGCTTGCAGGAGAACACCGCTCATGAGAATGGAACTGATCCAGCCGTTCATCAACGCCGCGGATGCAGTTTTTGCGGAGTCTTTGCAGGCGCCGACGAAAATCGTGGACCTGGCGATGGAGGAAGATGCGTATCGCCGCAAGGGCATCGCGGCGCTTATCGCCATCAAGGGAGACATTGAAGGGCGCGTCATTTTGGATTTGTCGCCGGAAGTGGCCATAAAAGTGGCCAGCCAACTGGCGGGAGTGGAAATTGAGGCGAGCGAGCAGGTGGTGCGGGAAACGGTTTGCGAACTGGCGAATATGGTCATCGGAAATTCGGTGACGCTGCTCAACGACCAGGGATTTCACTTCAAAGTGTTTCCGCCGGAAATCCACATGAACGACGAAGGGCTGGCAGGAAGCGCCGACACCGAAGCGCTGGTGATTTGCATCGAGACTCCCTGCGGCGAAATGTACCTCAACATCGCGATGCACTATTTGCATCGGCGGCGGAATGAGCGCAGCGCGGTTCCGACATTGGATTGAAGAAACAGTGACTCGTGATTCGTGACGCCGCCGAGGTCGAGGCAGGCTGGTAACTGGTGAAAAGCCAGAAGCCTGGAGTCGGCGACCGCGAGTCCCGATCCGTCGGGGATTCGACTGAATACTGAACGTTGAAACATTGGAACGTCTGAACGTTTGCGTGTCGGAACGTTGGAGACGGTTGGGATCTGGTTAACCATACCCCCCACCCCCCTGTTTTTTGTAAATGTTGCAGCTAAAGGATTTAGCTCTGTCGTAAGTCTTTTGTCTGCAACACTTGCGGAGAGATCCATAAGTGTTGCCGCTAAAGGACTTACGCGGGCAAGAAAGTAACTGGGTGGGGTGCGAAGATCTTGAGGGAGTTAGAAGGACGGCTTGGCGGGGCTGCATATGGAGCGAGCACCCATTTGGCGGGTGCCAGCGCAACACAACAATCATAACATATAGGTACAATTAGTCAAGGATTACTTGTAAGTGGTTCAGATGTTGAAGGATAGCGTTTCGTTGGTGAAGGGCTGAGGAAAAGTCAAAAGCCCCGCCCGCGAAAGCCGAGGGCAGGGAACCCAGATTCGTCTCATCTCATTGCATCTGGGCGACCCGCCCCACCCGCCGTAGGGTTGACTGCCATTCTACCCGTCGTTATACTTCGCCGCAGTCGCGCGAGGACCTCCAACACCTGGCCCGATCAGCACGAGACCCGCGGATGTATGCACTCCTATCAAAAAGGGGAGGAGACGAGCCATGAACAACATCGTTCTAGTCCACGGTGGCTTTGTGGACGGCACCGGCTGGGAGGGCGTCTACAAAATCCTGAAGAGGGACGGCTACAATGTTAGCATCGTCCAGAATCCGACGATATCGTTGGACGACGACGTTGCGGTTACCAAGCGAGTTCTTGCAGCGCAGGACGGACCTACAGTTCTGGTCGGCCACTCCTATGGAGGAGCGGTGATCACTGAAGCCGGAAACGATCCAAAGGTTATAGGGCTCGTGTACATCACCGCGTTCGCTCCAGACAAGGGCGAGTCGGTGGGAACGCTTATTAAAGATCCGCCGCCCGGCGCGCCCGTACCTCCGATACTACCCCCGCAAGACGGCTTTTTGTTTCTCGACAAGGCGAAGTTCCCCGCCTCTTTCGCGGCCGACGTAGAGGCAGAAAAAGCTGAGTTCATGGCCGATTCCCAAGTCCCGTGGGGTATGGGAGCCATTAGCGGCGCGATCAGCGAACCTGCGTGGAGGACCAAGCCGAGCTGGTATCTGATCGCTACCGACGACAAGATGATCCCACCTGACGCCCAGCGTGCCATGTCCAAGCGGGCCGGTTCGACGGTCGCTGAGGTCAAGGGCAGCCACGCCATCTACGTATCGCAGCCTGGTGCTGTCGCAGCTCTTATTGAGCAGGCCGCCAAGAAGGCCAAGACCGCCTCCGCTTAGTCAGTCCATAGGGATTATCCGCTCGATACGCGGGAGGGAGGACGCAATGGCAGGAGCACCTGCCAATGTATTGAACATCCCGAGGCCACCTACGTTTGCCACGACCGCCGAGGAGCGCTTACATCGCAAGCGGATGCTGGCCGCGGCCTTCCGGCTCTTTTCGCGTTTCGGATTCGATGAGGGTGTGGCGGGACACATCACGGCGCGCGATCCGGAACGGCTCGACCACTTCTGGGTGAACCCGTTCGGGATCCACTTTGGGCAAATCCGCGCGTCCGACCTGATTCTGGTGAATCACCGCGGCGAAGTCGTCGAGGGAAAGTATCCAGTCAATGGAGCGGCATTTGCCATCCACTCGCAGGTGCACGCGGCGCGCCCCGACGTGGTTGCGGCGGCGCACGCGCATTCGATGTACGGGAAAGCGTGGGCGTCGCTCGGGCGACTGCTCGATCCCATCACGCAGGACGCTTGCGCGTTTTACGAGGACCACGGATTGTTCGCGGACTTTACCAGCGTGGTCTACCAGACGTCGGAGGGCGCGCGCATCGCGCAGGCTCTCGGGCAACATAAAGCGGTGATTCTGCGGAATCACGGATTGCTCACCGTCGGGCAGTGCGTCGAGGAAGCGGCGTGGTGGTTCATCACGATGGACCGCAGTTGCCAGGCGCAGTTGCTCGCGGAGGCGGCCGGCGTGCCGGTAAAGATCGATCCTGCCACCGCGGTTGCAACAAGGGAGCAAATCGGAAGCCATATCGCGGGATGGTTCCAGTTCCAGCCGATGCTCGCGAGTATTCTCCGCGACGAGCCGGAGCTGGTGGAATAAGGCTCGGAAAGCAGAAACTAGAAAACTCGGAAAGATCGAAAAATGCTCTCGGGCGCTTAGCGGGGCACAGGATCAGGCGTCGAGGGGTGGTTTTACGTAGGCAGCGCCGTGGCGATAAAGGCCGGCGGTGGGGATAGCTTGCGAGAAAACGATGCGAATCGGGACGAAGATCGCGCCGCTGCCGGGAGTGAAAGGCACAGCGACTTCCACACGGGAGCCTTCCGCGTACTGATTGCGGCTGCGGAAACTGACGCCGCCTTTGGACAAATCCTCGCAGACCACGATTTCTTCCTGAAAGCCGCGGCGGCGGAGGCAAGCGAGGACGCGCGCTTTGACGCGGGTGCGGTTGCGGCGAGGAATGACACGGTCCTCCACAGAGGGCTGGTCGGGTCCGTTCGCGATGGGCCGAAGCTCGGACTGGGACTCGATCCAAATGGACGGCGCCTCGCAATGCTTGCATAGGCGCGCGACGCACTTGCGACTCTCGAAGGATTTGAGCTCGAGTTCGTTCAGGTAAGCCACTTCACGGCGCTGGCAAAAACTGCATTCCATCAAGAGACGCGCCAGAGCTTCTTCGGCTTTGTGCATAGCAGGGAAGTCGATCTCCCAGAAGTCGGAGCGGGGATCAAGAATGTGAATGGCGTAGAGGAAGCCATTCGATTCCTGGTCGATTTCAGCGACGACGCGCGCACGCGTGCTCTTCCACTGGTCGCCCTCGCGCTGGCGGCGCAAATGGAGTTCCTGACCCATGGCGAGTTTTTCGGTGAGACGCAAGACGCCGCCGTTGCGGCTGACAAGCAGAGTCTCCGCGGTTTGTTTGAACGTGGCGCCGCTGCCCGTGACCCACGATGCCTCGACGGGCATGCAGAGAGTCACGCGGTCACTTTGGCGGAGGCCGTCAGAAATAGTTGTCATCACGTATTTCACGAAATTGCCAAGTCTCAGACTAGCATGCAAATCTCGCGGGAACCGGCCGGTAAAGCGAGTTTTGTCGTTCCAAGTAATAACGTAAGCAAGGCATTTTGGGCGGCTTTTGCGGGCTGGCGAGGTGTTGCCTTTTTCGCGTGTCTGAACTTCGAAAGCTCCCCGGTACGGCGCATTTAGGGCAGAATTATCTGTGTGGGAATGTCCTCCCGCCAATCATCCAGAGAGATTGAATAGGGTGATTTGCGGCCTAAACGATTGTGAGTAACGTTATTTCCATGGACGAAAGAACGTCAAAAGGCGGCTCGCGGGAGCTCACCATCCGCGACCGCCGCTACTCGATTCGCTACCCGTTTGCAGCCGATGTTGAGCTGCTCGACCTGGAATCCGGCGCCCGAACCACCGGCGTAACTTCCGATATTTCCATGGGCGGCATATTCGTTTGCACGAGTAAGCCGATGCAACTGAACGCGCGTACTCGCGTGACGATGACGCGCAAGGACCAGAAAGTGGAAGCGCTGGGCGTCGTTCGAATCGTGAAGCCGCGCATTGGGATGGGCGTGGAATTCATCGATGTGGATGCGCCCTACGATCAAGTGTTGGCCCGCTGGGTGGAACAACTCCGCCGAACCCGCTAACGATTTACAATCGACTGCCGTTCGAACCCTCAGGGCCGCGTGTCCAGCGGGTGCTTGCTCTTCTCGTAAAATTCATTCTGAATTTTCAAGCTCGCGTCATCGGCCTTCGCAGCGCGAATCGCTTCGACGGTGAGAGCGATCCAATTGTCCATATTCCACTTGCCAAGCTCCTTTGTGGCAACCGAGCCATCGCCTGAATAATGATCGGGGAAGCGGGCATACCACCAGATCCCGGTGTAAATCGTTTCCGGCAAATTGAGGCGCTTGTGATCCGCGCCGGATTCGCTTGCGGCGCGGTCCAGATGGACGAGTTCCGGATGCGAGACGAGGGTGTTGGAAGTTTCGTTTTCGCCGGCGTGGTAGTCGATGCCGGTCGATTTCTTCGCGGGGCCGCCTGGACGGCTGCGTTCGCCGTCGAGGACGTACACGACATAATCGCGCGGCTTATCCATTTGTGCCTGCGCGAAGAAGGGAAGCAAATGCTCGTTTCCGCCGTGGCCGTTGACGACGATGATTTTCTTGCAGCCATTGCGCGCCATCTCGCCGGTTGTTTCCTGAAGCAGCTTCAACTGAAGTTCCATGCTGTACGCGACGGTGCCCGGCTCGTGCTTGGCTTCAAAAATCTGGCCAAAATAGTATTCCGGAAAAACGACGGCGTACTCCTGCTCCGCGGCATGTAAAGATGCGTAGCGCACGTTCAAGAGGTCGGTGCCTAGCGGCAAATGCGGGCCGTGCTTTTCCAGGATGCCGAATGGGAGCAGGCAAGTTCCCTTCGATTGCTGAATGGCCTGCCGGAAATCCGCAGCCGTCAGCTCTTCCCACTTCGCGGAGAGCTTGGACTGCGATTGAACTGAAGAAACCGCTGAAAGGAAAATCAACAGACCGAAAAATGCCGCGCGCTTCATGGGCGACCTCCTGGACGTTTTGCATCTTAATCCGAACAACGGTTTGGCGCTATTAAATCGGTTTGTAAAGGCGGAAAGCGCGCTTTGCGAAAAAAAAAGATGCGCGGAGTCGCCCGGCGAAGATGCCGCGCAACGCATGGCGGAAATCGACGGAATTGGTTAAAATCCTCGGAGTTTCTCGATGGCCGGCGTACGCTCTCGAGCCGCTGTCGCGGGCTGAAAATCGATGATCACATTGGTTTCCATCATTGCGCTTGGCTTTTTTCTCGGCATGCGCCACGCGACCGATCCGGACCATGTCATCGCGGTAACGACGATTGTGAGCCGCCAGCGAAGCATCCGCCATGCGGCGTTGATCGGAGTCCTCTGGGGTCTGGGTCACACGATCACGATTCTGGTTGTTGGTTCGGCAATTATTTTGTTTGGCCTGGTGATCCCGCCAAGAGTTGGTCTCACGATGGAATTGTCCGTTGGCCTGATGCTGATTCTTCTGGGAATTCTGAATCTCTCTGGAATCACGCGCTGGATTTCGGAGACGGTTACGCCCTTGCAGCCGGGACAGCACTTGCATCCCCACGGACACGGAGACTACATTCACAGCCATCCGCACGGCCACGCTCCGGAAAACCACGGCCATGCTGAGGACGCGACACCGGTGGGTTGGATGGATCGTGCCTTTGGCGGGCTGGGTCTCTACCAAGTCGTGCGGCCATTGGCCGTGGGCATCGTTCACGGTCTTGCCGGGTCGGCAGCCGTGGCCTTGTTGGTGCTCACGACCATCCGCGTTCCCTCGTGGGCGGTCTTATATCTCCTGGTATTCGGAATCGGTACTGTCGCGGGGATGATGCTGATCACCGCGGCGATTGCCGTCCCATTTACGTTTTCCGAAAGGCGCTTTGCTCGCCTCAATCGCGGCCTGGGACTGGTCTCCGGACTGGTAAGTCTCGCCTTCGGCCTTTTTATTGTGTATCAAATGGGTTTTGTCAACGGACTCTTTACGCATAGTCCCATGTGGGCGCCGCGTTGATTTTCGCCACAGATCGCCCCGCGCACCCCTGATGCGACGGATTCCTTGATTGGCCACGGAAGAAAAGAATGGCGGGGACGACGGGACTCGAACCCGCGGCCTCTGCAGTAACAGGGGATGATGGACATGAAGACGCTCTGGCTCACACTTCTTCTGGCACTTCTCGCCGTTGGCTGCAAGGGTGGTCGAACTACCACTTCGCAGCCCGTGCTTCGCCTGGCAATGATCCCGTCGACTGATCCAGGAAAGATCGTGCGTGAAAGCCAGCCACTGGTGAAGTATCTCGAAAGAGAGACCGGCTCTCGCGTTGAATTGGTCGTCCCGACAAATTATGCGGCAGTTGTCGAAGCGATTGCCAACGACAGAGTCGATATTGCATATCTTGGTGGCTTCACATTTGTTCAGGCTTCCCAGCGAGCCGGAGTGCAGCCTCTGGTGCAGCGTGAGCGCGATCAGAACTTTCACAGCGTCTTTATCACCCAATTTGGATCAGGCATCAATACTGTCGCGGATCTCAAAGGACATTCGTTCGCGTTCGGGGACGTGAACTCCACTTCGGGCCATCTGATGCCCGCGTACTACATGCGCGCGGCTGGTATTGATCCTGGTGCGTTGAGCAAAACTCTATATACCGGCGGACATGATGCCACCGCGCTCGCCGTAGCCAACGGGAAGGTCGACGCCGGTGCGATGGATGAACTGGTCTTGGACAGCATGTTGAAATCGGGCAAAGTCGCGGCCAGTCAGGTCAAGGCCTTCTACACTACACCCGCATTCTTTGATTATGTTTGGGCCGCACGCAAGGGGCTCGATCAAAAGCTAAACAATAGTTTTGCGGTTGCTTTCCTGAAGCTCGATGCATCCAACGCGGAGAACAAGGTGTTGCTCGACCTTCTGAATGCAACCAAGTATGTGCGCGCCCAGGACGCAAGTTACGACAAATTGCGGCAGGCCGCTCGCGCCGAAGGCCTTCTCCAGTGATCTATTCGCTCAATCGCGTCAGGAAATACTTTTCCGAGCGCCGTGGAGAAGTGCAAGCACTCAACGGCGTGACGCTCGAGATACAGCCGGGCGAGATGGTTGCCCTTCTCGGCCCGTCTGGCGCGGGAAAAACCACATTGTTCCGCCTGCTCAACGCAACTTTACGGCCGACAGCCGGCGCGGTGATCTTTGACGGAGCCGATACTCTGTCTCTGACGGGCAGCGGACTCAGAGCCATGCGCCGGCGTGTGGGGACGATTTATCAACAGCACAATCTGGTGCCTTCGCTCACGGCCCTTGAGAATGCGCTCTGTGGAGCACTGGGCCGAATGTCTCTCCTCACCACGTTACGCAGTATTTTTCGGCCGACGAAACCCGATGTGGACCGTGTTCTGCATGCTCTTGAGCTCGTCGGCTTGGTGGACAAACGCAATGCCCGCGCAGACGAACTCTCTGGCGGCCAGCAGCAACGCCTGGCAGTGGCTCGCGTTCTGATGCAATCGCCCGACGTCATCTTGGCCGACGAGCCCACGGCATCGCTCGATCCCGCATTGGCTGAAACCATCACTTCGCTGCTGGCGGGACTAGCGCGCGATGGGAAGAAGACTTTGATCATGGCCGTTCACAAAGTCGATCTGGCCCTGCGGCACTTTCCGCGGGCGGTTGGGTTGCGCGTGGGCGGCCTTTCCTTCGACGTTCCGGCCTGCGAAGTACATGCGGACTTGTTGGGCGCACTCTATTCCCGAGACGACAGCTCAGCTGGAGTACGCGATGGCGAGCACTTCCAGTACAAACTCGGTTGCGCTCGATAGCACGCGAGCACGCTATCCCGCAAGGTCGGTATCCGGCCGCGTGCTTTGGGTGGCTCCGGCCGCGCTCGCACTGCTGGGCTTTTCATGGCGGTTAGCGGAGGTTGATCCACGTGTGCTCTTCCGGTCGGCGACCTTCACCGCATTGTGGAACTTTCTAAGCGGCCTTTTCCCACCGGACTTGTCATCCAATTTCCTCCGGACCGTATCGTGGGCCGCAATTCAAACGATCGCGACGGCGGTTGCAGGCACCATGCTCTCGATTGCCTTGGCACTGCCGCTTGCGGTGCTCGCCACGGGCACTCTTTGGAACCGTGGAGTGTTGGTTTCTGCCGAGGGTGGCGGCCTGGGATACAAAGCCGGGGCCATCGCGAGCCGGTTGTCGCGCGCGCTATTAGCTTTCATGCGCGCCGTGCCGGACCTGGTCTGGGCACTGCTCTTCGTGGCTGCAGTAGGACTGGGCTCTCTGGCCGGTACGCTTGCTTTGACCATCGCCTACGGTGGCGTGCTCGGTCGCATCTATGCCGACGTCTTCGAACATGTCGATCCGCAGCCATTAGAAGCGTTGCAGTCCACCGGTGCCAATCGTTTGCAGATTTTTCTATGCGGAATGTGGCCGCAGGCTCTCCCGCATCTTGTGGCCTACTCACTTTATTCCTTCGAGTGTTGTCTGCGGGCGGCGGCGGTACTGGGATTTGTCGGAGCGGGCGGTATCGGGTACGAAATCAGCGTCTCGATGAAGCTCTTCGAGTATGGTCAAGTGCTAACGCTTCTGTTGGTCCTGATTGCGATGCTCGCGGCAACGGACGCGACGAGTCGATTAGTGCGGAAAAACTTGGTCAACGATAATGGTAAGAAGAAGACTCACATCATGGCACGACAAGGGAAGGTATCACTCTGGAAGCCATTCCAGAGCAGTTCCAGACGATTCGTGGTTTCCATTTTCGCTATGTTGTTGCTGGTGGGAAGCTTTTGGCTGGGGGGCTTCACTTCCGAGGCATTCACTGCCGCTGGGCTTGCCGGCCGCCTTGCCAACTTCGTCCGTCACACGATGCCTCCAGATTTGAGTTGGGCCTTTGTGGGGGGCTTAGGCACTGCGCTGCTACAGACGATTGCGATCTCTCTCATGGGCATACTGATTGGGCTAGCACTGGCTGTTGTCTTGGCCTTACCAGCGACGTCCACTCTCGTCTTCTGCCCCGGCGATTCTCCCGGGAGAGTTCTTATCATCGAACGCGCCCTGCGCTGGCTTCTATTTTGGAGCGCGCGCCTGCTGCTCAATGTCCTGCGGTCCATCCCCGAATTAGTATGGGTTCTAATTTGCATTCTGGCCGTGGGCATCGGTCCGTTCGCAGGTACGATCGCTCTCGGACTGCACACGGCCGGCGTGCTGGGTAAGTTGTATGCGGAGACCATGGAAGAAGTTCCCATGCGTCCCATCGAAGCACTGCGTTCTCTCGGCGCTCGTCCCCTGCAAGTACTGTTCTGGGGGATCTGGCCGCAAGCTCGCCCATTGTTGAGCAGCTACACGGTGCTGCGCTGGGAGATGAACCTGCGAGCTTCCACAATTTTGGGCCTCGTCGGGGGTGGCGGCCTGGGACAGGCGATTTACAACAACGTGCAACTCGGTTTCTACCCACGCCTGAGCACTCTGATCCTTCTGGTCTACGCCTTGGTTCTAACCAGCGACTGGATCGGGGAACGACTTCGCTTGAGGGTCGCATGAAGACAGGCGTCAAAAGCGAGAGTCGCTTCGAAAACGATGCGAGCCGATATGCCGCATATCTAGAGACTCCCGAGGGCCGCCTACGCGCAGACCTGGCTTTTGCGAACCTGCAGGAATTTCTGCCCGCATCGGCGGGAGTCAACTCGCTGCGCGCCCTCGATCTCGGGTGCGGAACAGGAGCTGCCGTCGTTCGTCTGGCGCGTCTCGGTATTCATGTCACCTTGCTCGATTCGTCCGCGACGATGCTAGCTCTGGCGGAACGGACGATCGTCGAATCCGGAATAAGTGACAAGGTCACGGTTAAACGCGGTGACGCCGCCCAGTTGGCGGACATTTTTCAGACGGGATCGTTCGATATCATTCTTTGCTATAACCTTTTGGAATATGTCGATGACCCGGGCGTCGTGTTGCGCGGCGCCGTGTGTGTAATGCGGGATTCGTCGGCGATCCTGTCCGTCCTCGTACGCAATCAAGCGGGTGAAGTGCTGAAGGCGGCTCTCCAAACGGGCGATTTGGCCGCAGCGGAACATAACCTGACTGCGGAGTGGGGACAAGAATCCCTATACGGGGGCAGAGTACGTTTGTTCACGTCGGAGGCTCTCGAAGCGATCCTGAAAGACGCGTCACTCACAATCAACGCTCGGAGGGGAGTGCGCGTTATCGCGGATTACCTGCCGGCACAGATTTCTCGATCGGCAGAGTATGAGCGAATCTTCGCTCTGGAGCGCAAGCTCGGCAAACGGCGGGAATTCTTCGGCGTTGCTCGTTACCTGCACTGTTTGGCAAGCTGTGCAACACCTGGATCGGAGGGAAGCGAATGAGCAGCGTTGAACCGGCACCTTTGTCTACCATTCCGAAGGCCCTCAAGCCGGATACCGGCATTTCGCTCGGGCTTGGGCTCACCAACGAGTGCAACCTCAAGTGCGCCTTCTGCTACCGCGATCCCACGCGCGCCGACCGTCTCTCGTTAGAACAGGTCAAGTCGGTGATCGAATGCCTTCCGGTTCGCTCCGTGAATCTGGGAACGGGCGAGAACGGAATGCATCCTGACTACAAGACTATATTGGCTTACCTGCGAACTCGACCGGTGAAGCTCACTATCACTTCCAACGGTCACAGTGTTGCCGTTCTGGAAGACCATGACTTGCGTGCCTTCCATGACATCGAGTTTTCTCTCGATTACCCAACCCAAGCGGAACAGGATGCCCAACGCGGCCTCGGTAATTGGGAACTGATTCATCAACAGGCCGAGCGTTGTGTGCGCCTGGGTGTACCCGTAACGATTATCGCGGTCATGATGAAGTCAAACTACTTGCGGCTGACGGATGTCGCACGAGTCGCGAAACGGTTTGGCGCTCCCTTGCGTGTGAACGTCTATCAGGCAGTGCGGTCCGATCTCTACGCACTCACCTACGAAGAATACTGGCAAGGGTTCCGTAAGCTTTTCGAGAGCACCGACGTAATCGCCATCGGCGAGCCCTTGGTGCGGGCGATGGCCGGACTACCGCCACTCGAAGGAGGATGTGGCGTGACCACCGTGAGGGTTACGCCGCGCGCCACAACGCAGCCCTGCGTTTATTGGCCCGGC
>JACXTT010007095.1_pt1 | contig 15874 bp, 14 predicted proteins | sample 9270951 | NCBI WGS metagenome assembly JACXTT01 (sample SAMN15532306, study PRJNA645909) | rock metagenome | isolation source: weathered quartz diorite | place: Puerto Rico | collected 2017-06-21 | reverse complement strand
TTTAGCGCTCGCGCGGCGCCACGCGAGCGCTAAACCGCAAGCGGCGATCATGGAATTCACGATGCAACCTTCCGATTCCCGGTTCCGTGACAGCGTGGCCCTGGCATTCACCTGCCTGCTGCCCACGGTCATGTCCACGATCTATTTCATCGTGCTGCACGACCCGCATGGGGACCCGAATTCCCTAGTGCGCTGGGCGTTCTCGACGGGCAAGTTCGTCCAGTTCGCGTTTCCCCTGGCATACGTCCTGTGGTTCGAGCGTGCGAGTATTCGGCTCGCGCTGCCGACCTGGCGCGGCATTCCGCTCGGCGCCGGCTTTGGTCTGGCGGTCGGCGTATCCATGTTCTTGCTGTATTACTTCGTCGTCCAGCACATCCCGGCGGTCGCGGAGGATTCGCCGCGCAAGATTTACGAATACCTCGTGCAATTCAAGGCAACCACACCACTCACCTACCTGAGCCTGGCGTTCTTCATCAGTGTGCCGCATTCCCTGATGGAGGAATACTACTGGCGCTGGTTCGTCTACGGTTGGATGCGGCGGCATATGCCAATGGCGGCCGCGCTGGTGCTGGCAAGCGTCGCGTTCATGCTGCACCACATCGTCATCCTGGGAGTGTACTTCCCGGGCAACTTCTGGACGCTGGCGCTGCCGTTCTCGATTTGCGTGGCGGTCGGCGGCGGCGTGTGGGCGTGGATCTACGAGCGCAGCGGCTCGCTGTATGGGCCGTGGCTCAGCCATTGCCTGATCGACGCGGCAATCCTGGGCGTGGGGTACTGGATGCTACGGGAGTACTGGCAATGAATTCGTTTCGCGTTTGCGCGACGCGCACGGTTTCCGAGTGCGCCGCGCGGGCGCCAAACGAAGGGATCAATCTTCGTCGTCCGGGTCGTCCTTGCGGACATGCCTGGGCGGGTGCAGAAGCTTCGCCTTCTCCAGGAGTGGGATGTTCAACACCGTTTCCATGTCGTCGCCGAATTCGTCCAGGTCGGCGGCTCGGCCTGTTTCCTTGTACTGGATCGTGAAGCTGCGGTTGGCGAACGTGAGCACGTCGCCATTGTGAACCACGCGCTTGGCGCCTTTGTCCATGCGGGCGCCGTTGATTTTGACGCCGTTGGTGCTTTCCAGATCGCGCAGAATCCACAGGCCTTCCTTGAAGGTCAGCTCGCAGTGCTTGCGCGACACGGGGAACTCCAGGTAAATGTCGGCCGACTCCAGACGGCCGACGACGAGCGGCGAGCGCGTCAGGGGAATACTGTCGCCGCCGCCTTGCGGGACCAGTTCGCCGTTGATTTGATGGTCCATGGGGTTGCTCCATTGCCGCTTGGGGTAGTGCAATTGCCACGCCGCAGGCGGGTACTGAAAATAATAACTCGCAAACAACGAGCTGTCCATGCATCCTCTCTTGATCGTCGGCGGCGGCTTGTTCGGCTCGCAGGCGGCGGCGTATGCGCGGCGCCATGGGATCGAAACGACGGTATTCGACCCAGGTCTGGAAGGCGCCGCGTCACCCGTCGCGGCCGGGCTCTTCAAAGAAGCCTGGGCCGGCGCGAAGCTGCGCGAGCATTGCCAACGCGCTCTGCCGGTGCTCGATCAATTGTACGGTCTGCGCCGCGTTGAACTGACACACGATGACGGCAGCGTGGAAACGTTTCACTTCGTGCCGCCGACGTTGATCCTGGAACTGAACCCGATCCGGGAGCGAGTCACCGCGGTCGGCGATGGTTGGCTGGAGGCAGGCGGGACGCGTCATGAAGGCTGGGTCTACGTTGCCGCTGGAGTCTGGTGCGAGGCGTTTCATGCCGGCTTGAAGGTGTACGGCAAGGCGGGGGCGTCGTTCGTATTTGCCGGCGAGCGTGCGGGACGCATCCGCAGCATCGCGTACGGTCGGCAAGCCATCGCCTTTGTCCGCGATGCGGGGACGACGCATTTCAGCGATGGCACCGCTGAACGGAAGTATGCGCCGCAACACGATCGAGCGACACTTGAGCGAGCGGCGGACCTGGGCCTGACGGAACCGCCGATCAAACGGCTCTGGGGGCGTCGTCCCTACACGCCAGGGGGACCGGTGTTCCTGCGCGTCGGCGCGCGAACGTGGTTGGCGACCGGGGGGCGAAAGATGGGGACGATTCTCGGCGCGTCCTTTGCGCGACGGCTCGTGGAGGAGGAACTGCGTTCGTAGCCGCTTGCGGCTTGGCGCTCGTACGGCGCCCTGCGAGCGCGAAGCCGCCAGCGAAAAAGCCCGCGACTTGCGTCACGGGCTTTCGTTTCCCCAATCCGTTTGTCTAACGGCCCTGGTACCAATAACTCGGCGCCTGAGCGGGGACATATCCCACGGGTTGAACGTTCGACCCGTAGGTGTAATAGTTGGGCCAATGCTGGGTGAGCATCGGTCCGGACGGAAGCGGCGCGGAACTGGACGACTTTTGCGAAGCCGGCGGCGGCCCTTGCGGCGGGAACGGCATGGGCCAAGGCGGGTACGGGCTGGTCTGCATTGGCTGAATCGTCCGCGCGTCGGCGGGGAAGTAGGCGTACCACGGGGCAGTCGGTCGCTGGTACTGCGGGCCTACCTTCACTTCAACGCGGAACTCGAACTTCGTATCCAATTTCACCGGAGGACGTTCCCACGCTTGTGCTGGGGACGTCGCTCCGAGCCAAATCAGCCCCAGTATTCCAAGCCACCAGCGGCGGGAGATCGAGCGGATCATGCGAATCCTTTCCTGGTTGCAAGGCACGGTGCTAGGGAGCCTCCACTCGTGAAGGTCCAACTCCAGCATGCCCCATGAATCAGGGCAGAGCATGTGCGCAGGGGCGCAAAGAGGTGAGAATCATGGCCGAGGTCGCCGCGCGTTCGACAGGATCGCGACATCCGGTAAAACTGTTGCACCGCTTGCGGTCGGGCGCTCGCGCGGCGCGAGCGCCAAGCCGCCAGCGACGCGGTGGGAACTTAACGCCCGTAGTAATAGTACGGCGTCGTGTAATAGTACTCCGGGCGCGGATAGGTCGCGAACTGATAGGGCGACGGATAGGTCGCGACCGGCGGCGCGTATGCCGGCGTCTGCGTCGGCATGGCGTATGCCTGCGGCGTGTAGTCAATGAACTGGGGGAAGGCCGGGCCGTGGTGGAATGCATCGGGCGCCGCCGGTTGGCCGTTGCGGTAGAGCCCGTGGCAGATGCTGTTGCCGCCGCTCTGGCGCGACCAGTTCAGGCCGATGCCGAACTGATGATTGGTCCAGGCCGACGCCTGTTGGTAGGAGGCGGCGATCAAGCAGAGCGCCAGCATCCCGGTTGCGAGAAACTTCTTCATGGAGAAACCTCTTCTTGGGAACGAGTGGAGCATGCCCGCTTCTCCCCGCTGGAGAAACGCACGCAAGGCTGACTCAATCGTTCCCCGCGATCGCTGGTTGGGCCAGGGAATTTGGCAGCGACCTTGCGGGAAATAACGATGAGGAGGTGTTTTCCACGGATTTCGCGCCAGGATTGGCGAAATGTGCCAGTTTGGTTCAAGTGTTGCGTCCGCGGGAAATCTGCGCGGAAATTTGTAAGTATTGCAACTTTGCTCTTGCGATGGGTGGATCGGATTGTTCCAAATGCCAGAGCCCGAAGCGTGAGCGAAGGATGTACTCGTTCGCTCACGCTTCAGGCTCCGACAATTCCCATAGAGTGGAAGCTTCTTCGCCGCAAGCGGCTCGAACTGTATTACTGCCCGTAGGAGTAATAGTAATATGCGGGCGCCGGGTAGTAGTACACCGGGCGCGAATAGTTGGCGAACTGGTACGGCGACGCATAGTGGCCGGCGATCGGCGGTTCGGCCATCGTCGGTTGCGGCGGAACGAAGCCTTGCGGCGCCGGGGCGTAGCCTTGCGGCATCGGCGCGGAGAAGCCGTGCATCGGAGCGCCAGGCATGAATCCGCCGCCGAACGTTTCCGGACCCGGCGGCTGGCCGTTGCGGTAAAGGCCCCAGGCGATGCTGTTGCCACCGCTCTGCCGGTTCCAATTCAGGCCGACGCTGAAGCGATGATTGGTCCAGGCCGAAGCCTGTTGCTGGCTGAGGGCAATCATGGTGATTGCGAACAGTCCAGCCAGTACGATCTTCTTCATTGGATCCTCTATCTCTGGTGAACGAGTTGGTCGCGTCCCGCTCCCCCCATTGAGAACGGCTGCGATCACACGGCAAAGATTCCCCATGGAGGCCCCCAGGGCCAACAATTCAGGTGCGGAATGTGCGGAAAAGTTCGTCGGCAGCGCGTATTCCAAGGCACGGACGCTTTTGCCGAAGAATTTCACGTTATTTACTCAAGTGCTGTGCGCGGAGCGCTGACTTGAGAAAAAAAATACGAAAAGCAAAATTGCTCTTGCGATGACGTGATGGGATCGTTCTAACCCACTCTTTCACCGCTGGCGGCGTCGCGTTCGCTTGACGCCATGCGAACGCAAAGCCGCCAGCGGCGCCGGCTACTGCCCCTTGTATGGAAAATCGTTATCCGCCAGGAAGCCGAGGTTGTACTGCGAACAGGTGGCGATGAACGCTGCCGGCACAAACGCGGGATTGGCGACCGTGACCGGCTGACGCGTTTCGACGTGGCCATCCACGAAGGCGACGTTGGCGCTGCCGGAGAAGCGGAAGTGGGTCATCTGGAAGCCGCCGAAGCCAAACGCGGGCAGCGTCTGGAAATCGGCGATCGTCTTGAAGTAGCCGCCGTAGGGCTCCTGCATGACGCCGCCGGAGGTCACGAAGGTGCATTCCTGGAACAGGAACGCCTGCGAGGTCGGCAGCGTCACCATGCGGAGGTTGGACATGTAATAGTTGTAGGCGTAACCCGCGGTCAAGCCATTGTAGACGCGCGCGATCGTGTAAGAATCGAAGCGCGGGCATAGCGTCGTCTGCGTGTTGGCTTCATAGTACGGCGACAGGATGCCGTTGCGCGGGTCGGACGAGATGACCGCGTAAGGCGATACCGTCTGCGACGTGGTGGTACCGAACCAGAATCGGCCATTGGGCCAGGCGACCGTCGCATCGACCGCGGGGGGGAGTTTCCGGTTGCTCGATTCGTAATTGTGGGCGGCGAGCGCGAGCTGCTTGAGGTTGTTGATTCCTTGCGTGCGCGCGGCGGCCTCACGCACCTTCTGCACGGCAGGCACCAACAGGCCGATCAAGACGGCGATGATCGCAATCACGACCAGCAACTCGATCAGGGTAAAGGCACAACGCTTGCCGTCGCTCCCTCGCCCCTGAGGGGAGAGGGTTGGGGTGAGGGGGAACACGGAAAACATGACGCAAATCCCTTCTGCCAGGCTCGGGCATGAAAGACCGGCTCCGGACTTGCGCGCGATGGAGAGACGAAGGTTCGCTCATCGCGGCGGCTTGGGTCCGAAGCCTCGATGATGCTCACGACAGGCAGGTCTTCTGGCTCTCGGCTCATGCGGCTTCCCGTCGCCTTCCCGGACGCGCTTGCATCCAGTGGCTATTCGAGAGAGGCCTGGCCGATTACAGCGGCGGCCCCGCAACGGAATTTCACCGTTTTCCCTATTGTCCTCCGCGCCAAGCGGAGGCACCTGTCGAACACTCTTGGTTGTAGCGATGACGTCGCCGCGCGTCCACCCTCGATCGCGCATGCCGGGCGTTGCGCCGCTTGCGGTTTAGCGCTCGCGTCGCCCCGTGCGAACGCCAATTGGCAAGTGGCAAAATCGCACACACTTGCCATCCGTTTATTCGATATTACAATATCTCAGTTCGTAATACCAAACGAGGTCCGCCATGCCACGCCGCCGCGCTTTTACCCTCATCGAACTCTTGATCGTCATCGCGATCATCGCGATTCTCATCGGGCTGTTGGTCCCCGCTGTCCAAAAGGTGCGCGCCGCCGCCGCCCGAACGCAGTGCCTCAACAATTTCAAGCAGATCGGCCTCGCCGTCCACATGTACTACGATACCACCAAGGGGCAATTCTTTTTGCACCATCCATTCGATGCCGACGTCATCTCCAACAACCAGAACTCGAACTCCTTTGCCGAGATTTACTGGGAAGACAAGCTGATGCCCTACATCGGGGGCGTCGGCGAGGCCAATGAGAACCTCTCTAAGCAAGGCATCATCTTGCCGAGTGAGGTGATCTACCGCTGCCCCCTCGATCAAACCATGCGCAAGCCGTTCGTGGACGCCGGCCAGATCGACGGCGTCGAGCATCGCACAAGTTTTCTGATGAATTCGCTCCTGAGCCACAAGACGCGCCGCTATGGACGCTGGAACCGGCAACGCTTCGTCAACGAGGTCGGGCTATCGAACTTCATTGCCTTCTCCGAGCGGCGCGGCGAGGTGCTGACGCCGGCCAACGGTGAAGATCCGCGCCAGGATGATTACGACATCTGGCTCGGCACACAGAACTTCCAGCCGTGGATCGCCCACGATCGTCATACCGGGCTGGCGAATTATCTATACCTCGACGGCCACGTCGATGCCCATATCTGGAGCGAAGCCGTGCCGCGTATGTTTCCCGACGGCGTCGTCTTGGTGCAGGATAGCAGCTATCCGTAGTTGGCGAGTAGCAAGTCGCAAACCGATCCAAACATGAGACTCCTGCTCCTGACGATCGTTCTGTGTGGGGCGTTCTCCGGTTGCCGAAGTGACGTGCCGGCGCCGGCCGGGACCGGCGCGCGCAAGGCAGCGATCATGTATTTCGAGGCACTGGCACAGCAAGACTGGGGGACGGCTTATGCTCAGCTGCACGCCGACACCCAGAAACGAATGGATCGCCCCGCCTATGAACGCGCCGCTCGCGCCTATTGCAATCGGCTCGGTTTCACGCTCGGCAAAGTGACTATTCGCTCCTGCGATGAACAAGGGGACAAGGCCATCGCCCAGGTCATTCTCAGCGACGCCAGCGGATCGATGAAGCATCGCTTTCACGAAGGGGCCATCCTGCAACAGAGCGCAGACGGATGGCGCATTTCGCTCCCCAGCACATTCGGTTCTCCTTAGCGCCCTGCCAAGGCTTGCATTGGGATCGCACTTTTCAGAGCCCGAGCGTCAGCGCGGGGGATTGCCCCATTCCCGCGCTGACGCTCGGGCTCTAAAACCCAAAACCGCGCACGGTGCGCCCGCGCAATCGTTACAATCGATGCCGCCGCCCCATCGCACGCAATCGGTCGTCCAAGAGGGAGAATAACGAGAAAAGAGTACAGGCAAAATTTGAGTTCTGGCGAAGACAGGCAATATTAGTTTGTCGCGAGAATTTCTCGCGACAGTATCGAGGTAGTGACTGGGTAGTACTCGCGTTGAGTTACTGCCTCGCGCTGGGAGTCGCTACCTCGATTTTTTTGCGCGCGCATTTCCGCACACCCTCAATTCTCAATCGTCAATTCCCGAACCGGTTTGAACGCTTTCAGCACCAACACCCGTCCCAGCAAGCGAGCCAGGATCGGCAGCGGAATCCAGCGCCACACGCTCGGCACCTCCGGACGCCGGAGCTGGCGTTTGCGCACATTGATTTCGCTGAAGCGATGAAAGAGTTGCTGCACCTGCCCGCTCGACAGCCGGCGCTTGCAGCGCAGCGGGTTCTTGCCGCGATTGGGTTGCAACCAGCGGTTCCAGAAGAAGAGCGTGCGCACCCAGTAATCGACGTCGTAAAACGCCGGCGTGACCGCCAGCACCTTGCCGCCAGGCTTGAGGACGCGATAGACTTCCTCGATTACCTTCTCCGGCTCGTCGATGCCGTGATGCAGACTACTGATGCAGACAACGTCGATGCTGCTCGGCTCGAGGGGCAAGCAAGTCGGCTCGGCCTGGATGAATCGGCCGTGCAGCCGGCGCAACTCGAAGTTGCGCCGCACCAGCTCCAGCTGCGGTGTGGCGGGGCTGCACACGATGACGGCGGCGCCGTTCTGAGCGTACTGCACCCAGTCGGTGCCGAGCCCATGGCCCAGACCGAGCAGTTTCTCGCCGGAGTGTTTGGCGAATTCGAGCAGCTTCGGAATCCATTTGCCGTGCTTGGAATGACGTTGGTTTTCGATATCGAGGAACCATTGCAACGAATAAGGCTCCGGCACTTCCTGCGTGCGCACTTGCAGCGGCGTGGGCTGCAAGGATTCGAGGCTATAGAGCTTCTGGGCAAACTCGCGAGGATTGTGCGGCCCCTGCAAATGCTCCGGCCTGGCATCGAACGTCTCGAGTTCCGGCTTCCCAAAAATCGCCTGGAGTGCCAGCGCGGGGTTTCCCCACGGATACGGCTGGTAGGGAAGAAAATCGGCCATGGGGTGTCTCCGTACACGCTTGCGGCCAAGTCCATCCGGTCGCAACTTGGCAAGTAGCCCGAATGGAGAAAAGAATCAAGGTCAGTCGAGACGGCGCGAATTCTCCGGGGTGGAGCGCCGTCGATTTGCCGTTGACGATTCAAGAAATGACAAGGTCGGTTGTATTTTTTCATCCGCCGGGCGTGGCGGTTTCGTTGCGCGATGGGGGTGTCCGTGTGTGGGCGCGATGAATTGACGTAACACAATGTACAGCAAGTAGTTCGCGGCTGCGTATTCGTTGCGCGCCGCCGGTCGGTCCGAGGGCGGCGCGCATACGTGGGTGCCCGGGTCACTTACTTGATGAACGACCAGTGCTTGTAGAAGATATAGTTGAACGGCGCCATCATGAACCGAATGCAGGTAAGAATCGCACTGGTCAAGCGCGGAAACAGACTGGGACGCAGGATGTCGATGAACATGCAATAGCGGACCGCATCCGATTCATTGCAAGACTGATGCTGCAAGGTGTCGTCGAAGATGAACAACTTGTTGTCCTGCCAGCAGTTGGTTTGGTTGCCGACTTTGATGAAGGCATTCTTGTCTTGCATGTCGTTGATGTTGTAAAGCACGCGCAAGGTGACGCGGAGTGGGCCGAAGTGCTTGGTTGTGGATTGCTTCTTGTTGAAGACCGAAACACCGATGGTGCGGATGTACTTGTAGACGCGGTGAAACTCGGGGACATCGATGGAGTTTTCCAGGTTTTTGCCATACCATTTGAAGAAGATCATGCCTCGTTTTTGCCCCTCCATTTTCGCCTCGAGCTTGCTGACGAGATTGCATTTCAGGGCATCCTGAATTACGGAGTTGATCTCGTCCTGATAGGGCTTGGGGAGATCGGTAATCTTGTAAATGCCCTTGTTCCAGTAGGGGAGCGCGAGCAGGTCCATGAGGAGATTGAACGGGGACAGGAACCAGGTGCAAATGCCGTTGCCAGTGAAGTAGCGATCGATGGTGGACCAGGTCCGTCGCTTGTTGCGCATGACATCGAGCACGCCGCAGCAAAGGTAGAAGGCCAGCCATTCGGGGACGAAATAGCCCACCAGAACGAACAGCGAGATCTTGCGGAGCCCTTTGGCGAGCATGCGGATCACCGGAAACTTCTTGGTCGCAGGAGTGGAGACGCCAACAGACATGGCTCACCAGCTTTCTTGATCGCCGTCGGGCGGCGCCGGGTCGGGCAGAGCGGATTGTTCCAATGGAATCGATCATTCCGCGTCTGCTGTCTTTTTTTTTCTTCGGCCAAGGACCGAGGAAAGTTGACATTTATCAAAGCCAGCCATACTTAGCAAGGTCGTCTGGTTCTCCGTGCCGGAATGGGCTGGCAATCCAAGGCGAATAGGGGACTTGGGCGTCCGGCGCTCGCCTATTCCCATCGGCGCCGCTACAACATAGGATTGCAAACCAATAGCCTGTCGGCAACGTAGTAGTCGCAGGCGTCACGACGAAGGTTGCTGGGCGGGCTTATGCTGGGGCCGATTTTTATTCGCGAATGGCTAACCTTGCCGCGTCGTACCGCACATTATTTTTCGCGGGCTTTGTACCTCGGCGCTTTGTGGATTCTGCTGTTGACGATCTGGCAAGTGACGATCGGCTGGGACTACGCCGCCACGCTTGGCGACTTGGCCCGTTTCGGCATGCTGGCGTTTCAAGTCTTGGCCTACGTGCAACTTACTTTGCTCCTGTTCTTCGCGGCCTTGTCGGCCGCCAGCACCATCTCACTGGAAAAGGATCGCCGCACCTTCTTGCTGCTGCTGATCACCGATCTGCACAACTATGAAATCGTCCTCGGCAAACTATTCGGCAGCTTGCTGCAAATCGCGTTGCTCCTGGTCGGCTCGATCCCCGTGTTCGCCCTACTGATGATCCTCGGCGGCATCGAGCCGTACCAGATTGGCGAGACGCTGCTGGTGCTGACGACAACCGCGCTGGCGGCCGGCTCGCTGGGGGGCCTTGTCGCGCTCTGGCGCGACAAGACGTTTCAGGCCCTGGCGATGACGGTGCTGATTCTGGTCCTGTACCTTTGCCTGGTGCAGGCGCTCGGCTTGATTCCGTATTTCACCGACTCGGTTGCCGACTCGACAGTCCGCTTTGCGCAGACATCGCTCGATCCATTCATGGCATTGGCCCAGGTGCTTGACCCGCCGGCGCAGGCGGCCAGCGTCGGTGCCGCACCGCGCTTTGCCGGGGCCATGCTGATGGTGTCCGCCTTCTTGAACGGATTCGGCATCATCAAGCTTCGCGTGTGGAATCCGAGCGGCGAGCCGATCATGCAGCGCGAAGTGATCGGCGCCAAGGTAAGCGAGCCGGAGCGGGTTCACGCCGCCCCGGGCAAGGCGCGGCCCGTGTGGGCGAACCCGATCCTGTGGCGTGAGATTGTCACGCGCGGCTACGGCCGACGGCCGCTCTTGGTGAAGTCCGCCTACTTCGTGGTATTGGCGCTCGTGAGTTATTATGCACTGTTCGCGCTGCCGCCGGGCGAATTGGCTGCCGCCTACGGTCTCGTGCCTATCGGCATCCTCAGCCTGCTTCTGATCAGCGCCCAGTCGGTGACCTCGATTACCTCCGAGCGCGACCTCGGTTCGCTCGATCTGCTCGTCATCACCGATCTGTCGCCTCGGGAGTTCATCCTCGGCAAGATTTTCGGCATCCTCTACAACACGAAGGAATACATCATCCCGCCGCTTGTCCTGATCGTCGTATATGCGATTCGCGGACAACTCGGCACGCCGCCGCGCGGGCACGCCGAACTGCTGGTTGGCAAAAACATCGAGGGGGCGATCTGCATGATCCTCGCCCTGCTCGTCCTGATGGCATTCACGGTGATGCTTGGCATCCACGTCGCCCTGCGGTCCGACAACAGCCGCTTCGCCGCCGTCAACACGCTCGGCACCGTCTTCTTTCTCTCGGTCGGCACGGGCGTGTGCATCCACTTGATCCGCATCAACGGCCGATTCGAATATCAGTGGCTCAGTTTCGCCGGCTTCATTGTGGCGGGGATCGGCGGGCTATGGTGGGTGCTCAGCGCCGAACGTCCCTCGACGGCGCTGAACCTCGCCAGCGCCCTGTTGCCGATTGCGGTGTTCTACACGATCACCAATATCCTGATCGGTAAGCCGGCGACCGGCGAATCGACCGACCCGCTGATCCCGCTCATCGTCACCGGCGGCGCATTCGGTTTCGCTCTGGCCGCGATGGCGGTGCCCCTCATGAGCGAATTCGACGTCGCCATCGGCCGCGCCAGCGCCATCGGTGAATGATCGCCTGATTGTCGCTTAGCGCCCGCCCGGCGCCTGGTTTTGCTTGGAGTTTCCGCGATGCCCCTTTCCGCCAACGCCGCCCCGCAAGTCGATCCGACGCCGATCTTCGAGATCTTCCGCGGCAGCTACGCAACCGAAATCCTGACGGCGGCCGTCGCGCATTTCAACGTGTTCGGCCGGCTGGCGCAACAGCCAATGACTGCAGCCGAACTGGGCCAGTCCCTCGGCGTGGCCGAGCGCCCAAGGATCGTGCTATTGACCGCCTTACGTTCCTTCGGTCTGCTGACATGCGATGCCCAAGGCCGGTTGCATTTGACGGACCTGGCGCGCGAGCATCTCTTGCCCGGCGGCCCGTTCGATGTCGGCGATTACGTCGGTCTGGCCGCGAACAGCCCCGGCGTCCTGGAGATGGTCGAACGGCTGCGCAGCAACCGCCCCGCTAGTCATGCCGCGGGCGTCGCGTTCATCTTTCGTGAAGGAGTCGTCTCCGCAATGGAGGACGAGGCCGCCGCCCGGCACTTCACCAACGCCCTGGCGGGTCGGGCCAAGAACGTCGCGCCGGTTCTGGCCGAACGCGTCGATCTGGCCAGTGCGAAGCTGCTCGTCGACGTCGGCGGCGGCACCGGCATCTATAGCATCGCCTTCCTGCAAAAGAACCCAGACCTGTGTGCCATTGTTCTCGACCGTCCGGAGGTGCTCAAGGTCGCGCAAGAACTGGCTCGGGCCTACGGCGTCGCCGATCGGTTGCAGACGCAGCCCGCCGACATGTTTCGCGATTCGCTGCCGAAGGACGCCGACGCCGTGTTGCTCTCGAACATCCTGCACGACTGGGACGTTCCCGAATGCCGCACGCTGATCGCGCGCTCGGCGGCATCGCTGCGCAGCGGCGGACAGTTGCTGATCCACGACGTGTTTCTGAACGACGCGCTCGACGGCCCATTCCCGATCGCCCTGTACTCGGCCGCTTTGTTCTGCTTGACGGAAGGCCGTGCGTACAGCGCCGCCGAGTATCGCGGCTGGTTGAGTGAGGCGGGATTGACGACCGGAGAAGTTACGCCGACACTGATTCATTGCGGCGTGCTGGCGGGATGCAAGAAGTGAGGTTCTGAGTCCGAAGCACAAGCGAGGGAGGCGTTTCCCATGTTATTGAAACACCTGCCTCGCTTGTGCTTCGGGCTCAGAGTTGTTCCCAAGTCCAAAAATCGCTAGCCACGTCAACCCGCCCATCACGAGCCACGAACGCAGCAGCGTCGCTCCGTACAGCCCGAAAAGCGACTGCCCCAGTAACCCGCTCAATAGCCCCAGCAGCACCACGCCGAGCGCGAATCGGCTCCTCATGAGTGTCGGCAGCATCAACGCCATTGGGGCAAGCAACACGACGTCCACGTAGCCCCAACGCTGCGGCAAGAAGAATTCCGTATCCAGACTCATGACAACGATCAGCGCAAAGGCGAAGCGCACATCTCCGCGCCGGCGCCAAACGAGCACAAGCAAGCCCGCCGCCAGCGCCACGACGATCAGCTTGCTGGTCAACGCCACGTCCAGTATCGGCCCATCGAACCGCTCATGAAACCTGAGATGCATCATCGCAAAGGAACTCGTCTCGAGGTTCGGTAACGCGTTGCCGAACTGCACACCTTCCACCGGGCCCTCATAGAGCGGCCGAGGCAGATCGGGGACCGTGTGCGGATCCTGGGCGGCGCGAAAGTGATGTTCACCGGCGCCGAGGTAGCTTGACCAGCTCGACATCGGCATAACCAGTAGGGTGACCGCAAAGCCTACGCCGACCGTCCCGAGCATCGCGCTGGACGAGCGCCATTGCCGTAGCACCAGCAACGCCGGCGCGATGACAAGCAGGTTCGGCCGCAGCAAGGCCAATACCCCCAGGGCAATGCCGGTAGCCCACGAATCGTCCGCGCCGCGGCGCGACCGGGCGATGGCGGCGCTGAGCGCGAGCAAATGGAGCACATAAACCTGTCCGCGTTCGACGTGCAGCCGCCAGATATCGCTGGCGATCACGAAAACTGCCGCGCCCAGCAAGAAGACGACGCGTTGCCGAATGTCGGGCAGGCTTCGCGCCAGAAAGAAGAGGCTAGCAATGAGGGCCAGCCATTCGCCCACGAACGAGATCAGTCGCTGCGTCGCATAGGGATACGGCGCGATGACCGCATACAGCAGTAGGGTCGGCGGTGACGCCGTCAAGCGATGCGCCTTCGGATCATAGACCGGATCAAGCCATTCCTCCGGCATGTCGGTCTGCCAGACGAACGTGTATGGATCGTGGCCCGCCAACATCACGCGCGCGCCGACGACGCGATTGCGCAGATCGTCGCCAGAGTACGTGTGGATGTCTTGATAGGTGTTGGCAACCGAGGCGATGACGATCCAGGCTACGACCGACAGACATACATACATCGCGCTGCGCAGCACCGTTCGCTCCGACGACGGCAGCCGAGCCATGTCGATCGTGAATAGCCGCGACAAGGATTGGGGAGTGGCATTCATGGCTTGGGCCTAGACTCCGATGTTCGCCGGCACGCGCAGCGGTTCCGCGGGACGTTGCAAGCCTGCCTTGGCGACAGTGGCCGCTTCCTGATATTCGGTATCGGTGTTCACGCCCCACAGGTCGTGATTACGGCCATCGAGAATATTTTCCGCGGCCAGCACGCCCATCAGGATGCTGTGGTCCTGGTTGTTGTACTTGAACGCGCCGTAACGCCCGATCGCCTGCAAGTTCTCGAATTGCCGCACGTGCGCGACGACCGGCGCCAGATGTTTCTTGTAGCCCTGTGAATAGACGGGATAGCAACGGCGAATACGCTCGACCTGTCCGGCAAGAATGTTCGCTGAGCCGATCAGTCCCGTCGAGCGAATCTCGCGCGACGCGCGTTCGGTCAGCAGTTCCTCGCTCTCGCGCCAGAGCGGATCTTCGTCGTAGCACCAGTATTCCAGGGCCAGGATGCTCGTCGCCGCGTCGCGGTAGAGCTCCGGTACCCAGTTGCGGAAATTGGTGACGCGGCCCATGCCGAGTTCGGGCGAGTGGACGTAGAGCCACTGATCACGGAATAGGTCGGTGCGGTCCACGTTGAGATAGACGAGGATGGTATTGCGAAAGCGGAGCTGCTCGACGCCGTGCTGCACCTCGGCGGGCAGGTCACCCAGGCCGCGCACCAGCAGCGTCAACGGCATTGTCGAGATGACGTGATCGAACGGCTCGATCTGGCCATCGACCAGCTCCAGGCCGCGGACTTGCTTGTCGAAATGGACGATGCGCCGCACCGGTGCGTTGAGATGGACGGCGTTGCCGAGCTGCTCGACGCGCTGGGCCATCCGCTCATAGACCATGCCGGTGCCGCCGGTTGGGTAGGCGAACTGATCGACGAGGGTCTTGTGCTGATTGGCGCCGAAGCCGAGCGCCGCCTTGATCGCTTCGCCGAGCGAGAATTTCTTGATGCGCTGGGCAGCGAAGTCGGCATCGAGCTGATCGCACGGGATGCCCCACAGCTTTTCGCTGTATGATTTGAAGAACATCTCAAATAGCCGCCGACCGAATCGGCCAACGACCCACGACTCGAACGATTCGCCCTGAGCCGCCGGGATCGACGAGCGGAGGCGTTCCTTGAAGTAGCTGGTCATGCAGCAGACAGCATTACCAAGGCCCATGTTCCATAGAGCGTTGCCCGGCTTGAGCGGGTAGTTGAAGAAGCAATCCTGGTAGTAAATGCGCGTGAGCCGATCGACCATGCGATAGTCGGGCCCGACAACGTCGAGCCAGACGTCATTGACGCGGCGGTCCTGACTGAAGAAACGATGCGGACCGAGATCGACCTTTTGGCCCCACAAATCGATGGTGCGCGACAGCCCGCCGACGCTGGGGCCGGCCTCGAAGACCTCGACGTGCGCACCGGCCTTCGCCAGTTGAAAGGCAGCCGTGATCCCCGCCGGGCCCGCTCCGATGATGCCGACTCGCATGCGTGCCTCTTCTCCCGATCGCGCCAAATAGGCGCAATCTACGCATTGGACACAATCTCCGAGGGAAATCTGGCATACGAATCGAGCAAAAGCAAAGGGCTATCCCGGATTTGCGGCAATTACGGGCAGAATCGTCCTTGCGGTACGCATCAGCGATGCACGATTGCATAGCGCGGCCGAGCCGCCCAAATACAGAAGAGAATCACGAAAGCCACGAAAGTACGAAAGCACGAAAAATGCGCCTCCTCAGCAGAATCTGTGGGTAAGTTCCGGTTCGGGCAGCTTCCCAAGTCGGTGATATAACGCCACTTCCACTGCTTTGTAGGTCCGGAAACCGTACGCTTTTCTCATGGTCAGT
>JACXTT010007094.1_pt1 | contig 15874 bp, 15 predicted proteins | sample 9270951 | NCBI WGS metagenome assembly JACXTT01 (sample SAMN15532306, study PRJNA645909) | rock metagenome | isolation source: weathered quartz diorite | place: Puerto Rico | collected 2017-06-21 | reverse complement strand
CAGCGGACGACTTGACCGACCCGTCGCCGGCGACCACCTTCGCCCACTTGGACGCCACCGTCGTACTGTCCCGTGACATCGCCTCCCTGGGTATTTACCCAGCGGTCGATCCACTGGACTCGACTTCGCGCCAGCTGGACCCGAACGTGATCGGCAACGAGCACTACGAAACCGCTCGCGGCGTTCAGTACGTGCTGCAGCGTTACAAAGAGCTGAAGGACATCATCGCGATCCTGGGTATGGACGAGCTGTCGGAAGCCGACAAGCAGTTGGTATCTCGTGCTCGTAAGATCCAGCGCTTCCTGTCGCAGCCGTTCTTCGTGGCTGAAGTCTTCACCGGTGCCTCGGGTAAATACGTTTCCCTGAAAGACACCATTGCTGGCTTCAAAGGCATCCTCAACGGTGACTACGACCACCTGCCAGAACAAGCGTTCTACATGGTTGGCGGCATCGAAGAAGCGATCGAGAAAGCCAAGAAACTGTAATCCCGGCGCCCGGCAACGGGCGCTAATTTAGGTTGAGGCAATCAGATGGCTATGACAGTCCATTGCGACATCGTCAGTGCGGAAGGGGAAATCTTCTCCGGCCTGGTCGAGATGGTGATTGCGCACGGTGCACTGGGTGATCTTGGTATCGCCCTGGGTCACGCGCCGCTGATCACTAATCTGAAACCGGGTCCGATCCGCCTGATCAAGCAAGGCGGGGAAGCCGAGGTGTTCTACATCTCCGGTGGTTTCCTCGAGGTTCAGCCGAACATGGTCAAGGTTCTTGCCGACACCGTGCAACGTGCTGCCGACCTGGATGAAGCCTCCGCTCAGGAAGCCGTCAAGGCTGCCGAGAAGGCCCTGCATGAACGTGGCGCGGAGTTCGATTACGGTTCCGCTGCCGCACGTCTGGCCGAGGCGTCAGCTCAGCTGCGCACCGTCCAGCAGATCCGCAAGAAGTTCGGCGGTTAAGCCAACGCTTGTTGTGTGATTGATTAAAAAGGGTAGCCTCGGCTACCCTTTTTTCTTTTCCGCGTTTATCACTTGGTCGCAGTCGCTGACCAACCAGGATGGGTAGCCAGTCATGTCTCTCGAAATCGTTATTCTCGCGGCGGGTCAGGGCACCCGTATGCGCTCTTCGCTGCCTAAAGTGCTGCACCCGGTCGCGGGCAATTCGATGTTGGGACATGTTATCCACAGCGCTCGACAATTGAATCCACAACGCATTCACGTGGTAATTGGCCACGGCGCGGATCAGGTGCGCGAACGACTGGCGGCCGATGACCTGAACTTCGTATTGCAGGACAAGCAGCTGGGGACCGGCCATGCGGTGGCCCAGGCCGTACCCTTTATCACCGGCGACACGGTGCTGGTGCTCTACGGCGACGTTCCGCTGATCGAAGTGGAAACCCTGCAGCGTTTGCTGCAGCACGCTGCGCCTGAACAGGTGGCGCTGCTGACCGTCGAACTGGCGGACCCGACCGGCTATGGCCGTATCGTGCGCAATGCCCAAGGCAAGGCCTGTGCGATCGTCGAGCAGAAGGATGCCAATGAAGCCCAGCGGGCCATTACCGAAGGCAACACCGGTATCCTCGCACTGCCGGCCCAGCGTCTCGGCGACTGGATGAGCCGCCTGTCGAACAACAACGCCCAGGGTGAATACTACCTGACCGACGTGATCGCCATGGCCGTCGGCGATGGCCTGGTGGTGGAAACCGAGCAACCCCATGACGCCATGGAAGTGCAGGGCGCCAACGACCGCAAGCAACTGGCCGAACTCGAGCGTCACTATCAGGTGCGTGCGGCGCGGCGCTTGATGGCCCAGGGCGTGACCCTGCGTGATCCGGCACGCTTCGATGTGCGCGGTGAAGTCAGTGTGGGTCGCGATATCCTCATCGACATCAACGTGATTCTCGAAGGCCGGGTGGTGATCGAGGACGACGTGGTGATCGGCCCGAACTGCGTGATCCGCAACAGCACCCTGCGTAAGGGCACGACCATCAAGGCCAACAGCCATATCGACGGCGCGATCATGGGCGAGGGTAGCGATGCCGGTCCGTTCGCCCGCCTGCGCCCGGGAAGCGTGCTCGACGCCCGTGCCCATGTGGGTAACTTCGTCGAACTGAAGAATGCGCACCTGGGCGAAGACGCCAAGTGCGGGCACCTGACTTATCTCGGCGATGCTGAAATCGGCGCGCGGACCAATATTGGTGCTGGCACCATCACCTGTAACTACGACGGGGCGAACAAGCACAGGACCGTGCTGGGTGAAGATGTCTTCATCGGCTCCAACAACTCGCTGGTGGCGCCTGTGGATATCGCTTCCGGAGCCAGCACGGCCGCGGGTTCGACCATCCACCAGAACATCGGCGAGGCGCAGTTGGGGGTGGCCCGTGCCCGCCAGCGGAATATCGATGGCTGGAAACGACCGGTGAAGATCAGCAAGCCCTGAGTTATCCACAGCGGCGGCCTGAGTTCATTTATCCACAGCCTGATCATTTCACTTGACTAAGTTTCGGTTCGAAGGTTTTATAGCCATCATTATCTTTCGAATCGAAACTTAAGTGACCATATCGAAACGCAACACCCCTCAACGTCGCCACAATATCCTGGCCATGCTCAATGATCAGGGCGAAGTCAGTGTGGATGAACTGGCCAGGCGCTTCGAAACCTCCGAGGTGACGATTCGCAAGGACCTCGCGGCCCTGGAAAGCCACGGTCTGTTGATGCGCCGCTACGGCGGTGCAATCACCATTCCCCACGAGCTGTTCAGCGATCCCGCGCAAGCGGTTTCCCGCTATAAGCAAGCCATTGCCCGCACGGCTGTGGGACGTATCCGCGAGCATGCGCGTATCATTGTCGACAGTGGCAGTACCACCGCCGCGATGATCCCGCAGTTGGGCCAGCAACCCGGCCTGGTGGTGATGACCAACTCCCTGCATGTCGCCCGCGCCCTGAGCGAGTTGGAACACGAGCCGGTGCTGCTGATGACGGGTGGCACCTGGGACCCGCATTCCGAGTCTTTCCAGGGCCAGGTCGCCGAGCGTGTGCTGCGTTCCTACGACTTCGACCAGTTGTTCATCGGCGCCGATGGCATCGATCTGGAACGTGGCACCACCACCTTCCATGAATTGCTGGGGCTGAGCCGGGTGATGGCGGAGGTGGCTCGCGAAGTGGTGGTCATGGTCGAGTCCGACAAGATCGGCCGCAAGATTCCCAATCTGGAGCTGCCCTGGAGCAGTATCCATACCCTTATTACCGATGATCGTTTACCCAAAGAGGTACGCGAACAGATTCAGGCCCGTGGCATCACTGTCATTTGCGCGGTTGCCAGCCAGGAGAAATAGAGCATGTGTGGAATTGTCGGTGCAGTTGCTGAACGTAATATCACGGCCATCCTGGTCGAGGGTCTGAAGCGTCTGGAATACCGCGGCTACGACAGCGCCGGTGTCGCCGTTTTCAGTCATAACGGCACGCTGGAGCGTACCCGTCGCACGGGCAAGGTCAGCGAGCTGGAGCAGGCCCTGGCCGGCGAGCCCCTGGCCGGTCGCCTGGGGATTGCCCACACCCGCTGGGCGACCCATGGTGCCCCGTGTGAACACAATGCCCACCCGCATTTCTCCGGCTCCGACATTGCCGTGGTACACAACGGCATCATCGAGAACCACGAAGCGTTGCGCGAACAGCTCAAGGGCTTGGGTTACGTCTTTACCTCGGAGACCGACACCGAAGTCATCGCCCACCTGCTGCATCACAAGTTCAAGGATCTGGGTGACCTGACCAAGGCCTTGAAGGCCACCGTCAAGGAGCTGCATGGCGCCTACGGCCTGGCGGTGATCAACGCGCAGCAACCGGATCGCCTGCTGGCCGCCCGCAGCGGCAGCCCGCTGGTGATCGGCCTGGGCCTGGGGGAAAACTTCCTCGCCTCCGACCAGTTGGCGCTGCGTCAGGTCACTGACCGCTTCATGTACCTGGAAGAGGGCGATATCGCCGAGATCCACCGCGACAGCGTGCAGATCTGGGACGTCGACGGTCGTCAGGTCGAGCGCGAAGCCGTGCAGTACCGCGACGGCGCGGAAGCGGCCGAGAAGGGCGCGTTCCGCCACTTCATGCTCAAGGAAATCCACGAGCAACCGACCGTGGTCCAGCGGACCCTGGAAAACCGTCTTGGCCCGAACCAGGTCCTGGTGCAGGCGTTCGGTCCCCAGGCCGCCGAGTTGTTCGCCAAGGTGCGCAATGTCCAGATCGTCGCCTGCGGCACCAGCTATCACGCCGGCATGGTTGCGCGGTACTGGCTCGAAGGCCTGGCGGGTATTCCGTGCCAGGTCGAGGTCGCCAGTGAATTCCGCTACCGCAAGGTGGTGGTGCAGCCGGACACCTTGTTCGTCTCCATCTCCCAGTCCGGCGAAACCGCCGACACTCTGGCGGCCCTGCGCAATGCCAAGGAATTGGGCTTCCTCGGCAGCCTGGCAATCTGCAACGTCAGCATCAGTTCGCTGGTGCGCGAGTCGGACCTGACCCTGTTGACCCAGGCCGGTCGCGAAATCGGCGTGGCCTCGACCAAGGCCTTCACCACCCAACTGGTAGGCCTGCTGCTGCTGACTCTGGCCCTGGGCCAGGTTCGTGGCACCTTGGCACCGGGTGTCGAAGCGGAGCTGGTGGAAGAACTGCGTCGCCTGCCGACCCGCCTGGGCGAGACCCTGGCCATGGACGCCAAGGTCGAGAAAATCGCCGAGATATTCGCCGACAAGCACCACACCCTGTTCCTCGGTCGTGGCGCGCAGTATCCGGTGGCGATGGAAGGCTCGCTCAAACTCAAGGAAATCTCCTACATCCACGCCGAAGCCTATCCGGCGGGTGAGTTGAAGCATGGTCCGTTGGCCCTGGTGGACAACGACATGCCGATCGTCACCGTCGCGCCGAATAACGAACTGCTGGAGAAGCTCAAGTCCAACCTGCAGGAAGTGCGGGCCCGTGGCGGTGAGCTGATCGTCTTCGCCGACGAAAACGCAGGGATGGCCAACGCCGAAGGGACGCACGTCATCACCATGCCGCACATCCACGACACCCTGGCGCCGATCCTCTATACGATCCCGCTGCAACTGCTGTCGTACTACGTGGCGGTGCTCAAGGGTACGGACGTCGACCAGCCGCGTAACCTGGCGAAGTCGGTGACGGTGGAGTAAGGCTGCGGATTCAGCTGTCTGGTATCGGCTGCGACCGGAGCCTGCGCTCCGGTCAGTGAGCCGTGTACAAGAATGGGAGAAGAAGAGGCGCAGGGGTACAGCATTCGAGCACCCCTGCGCACCATAGATATTTGCTAGCGCTGATAGGCCTTGCCGAAGTGCCGCTCCAACCGCGCCTGAACCAGCTCCAGCAAGATCGACAGCACCCAGTAGATCACCGCCGCTGTGGTCAGCATCTCCAGATAGCGGTAGCTGGACCGGCCGTAAGACTGCGCGAGGAACATCACCTCCCAAACCCCCATCACCGAGATCAGCGAGGAGTCCTTGAGCATCGATATGAACTGGTTGGCCGTGGGCGGAATAATCACCCGCATGGCCTGGGGCAGGACTATGTGGCTGAAAATCTGCCGGGTGCGCATGCCCAAGGCAAAAGCGGCTTCACGCTGGCCTCGGGCGACGCCGAGGATGCCGGCTCGGAAAATCTCGCTCAGGTAGGCACCGTAGTTAAGCGACAGCGCGATGATGCCGGCGCTGATGGCGCCCGGTACCAAGCCCAGCTGCGGCAGTCCAAGGTAGATCAGCAGGATCTGGATCAGTAACGGCGTGCCGCGGAAGAATGAGGTGTAGAAGCTGGCGATCCCCACCAGCACCGCACTGTTCGAAAGTCGCGCCAGGGCAGCGGCAAAGCCGAACAGCACCGACACCACCATCGAGCACAGACACAGAAACAGGGTCAGTGCCGCGCCCTGCAGAAAACCGTTGGGCCCCAGTTTGAAACCGGCGAGGTTCGGAAACTTCTCCAGGATGATCGAGAACTTCAGGTCGAAGCTCAGGAAGAAGGCGATGAAGAGGACTAAGAGGCTCAGCCAGGTCAGGTACAGCCGGGTGCGAAAGCCGAACAGGCGTACGCCCGTGGACTTCGCCACGGGCTTAGGGGAGGGTTGGAAGGCACTCATTTGCTGATGTCGGTACCGATCCACTTCTGCGAGAGCTTGGCCAGGGTGCCATTGGCCTTCAGCTCAGCAAACACTTGACGCACCTTGGCGTTCCACTCGGGGTCGCCTTTTTCGATGGCCACCGAGTTCGGCTCTTCATACAGCGGGGCGCCGGACAGCTTGAAGCGCTTGTCCTGGTCCAGTCGCGGTTGGGCGGTTACCAGGTTGGTCAGAACTGCGTCCAGGCGCACGCCAGCGCCCAGGCCCAGGTCCTGGAAGGCAACGTTGTCGGTGTCGTAAGGGGCGATTTGAACGGAGTCGAAGGGGTATTCGATCTTCTTGTCTTCGTCGCCTTCGATTACCAGGTTCTTGTTCAGGTAGCTCTCGTAACTGGAGGCGCTGGTCAGGCCGACCTTGCGGCCGTCCAGGTCCTTGGCGGTATGGATTCGATCATCCTTGGCGTTGACCACAATCACGGCCGGCGAAGCGTAGTACTTCACGGGGAAGTCGAACACTTCGGCGCGGGCCTTGCTCGGGGTCATCGAGCAGATGCAGATGTCGTAGCGCCCGCTCCAGCGGCCGGCGGCGATCACATCCCAAGACGGGGTTTCCAAGCGCAGTTTGACGCCCAGTTTTTCCGCTACGGCCTTGGCCACATCCACGTCGAAACCATCCAGCTGGTTCTGGTCGTTGAGGAAGGAGAACGGTGGGTAGCTTTCCATCAGCACGTTGACCAATTCCTTGCGCGATTCAACCCGCTCCAGAGTGGCGCCGGCAAAGGCTTGGGAAGCAGTAGCGAGGAGTACGAGACCCGCGCCGAGCAAGGAAGGAAAACGCATGTAGGTACCTGAAAAGTTGGCCAAAATGGAATTTGGCTATTTAATAGTTATAAATGTACCGAACATAGTGAATTTTCTTCATAAGTACCTTCAGAGTAGTTATATGAAACAGCGATCGATGGTGGTTTTAGACGGTGGTATGGGGCGAGAGCTGCAGCGTAGCGGTGCGCCGTTCCGCCAGCCCGAGTGGTCGGCGCTGGCTCTGAGTGAGGCGCCCGAGGCGGTGGTCGGAGTGCATGCTGCGTTTATCGCGGCTGGTGCCCAGGTCATCACCAGCAACAGCTATGCGGTGGTGCCGTTCCACATTGGCGAGGAGCGCTTCGCCCGGGAGGGGCGGCAGCTCGCCGACACCGCAGGCCAATTGGCACGTCGTGCTGCAGACGCTAGTGAGCAACCGGTGCAGGTGGCGGGTTCCCTGCCGCCACTGTTCGGCTCCTATCGGCCGGACCTGTTCCAGCCCGAGCGAGTGGCTGAGGTGCTGACCCCGCTGCTGCAGGGCCTGGCCCCACACGTTGATCTGTGGCTGGCGGAAACCCAGAGTTCGATCGCTGAGGTGCGAGCGATCCACGCCCATCTGCCGGCAGACGGCAAACCGTTTTGGGTGTCCTTCACATTGCAAGACGAAGACGTTGACGAAACGCCTCGCCTGCGTTCCGGCGAGCCGGTGGCCGAGGCTATCGAAGCAGTGGCTGGCCTGGGGGTGGCCGCCGTACTGTTCAACTGCAGTCAGCCTGAAGTCATCGGTGCCGCAGTGGACGTGGCGCGCTCGGTGATCGAGCAGAGAAATGCCGACATCGCCATCGGTGCTTACGCCAACGCTTTCCCGCCGCAGCCAAAGGAAGCTACCGCCAATGACGGTCTGGACGAGCTGCGCGAAGATCTCGACCCTCCGGGTTATCTGGTATGGGCCCAGGACTGGCGTCAGCGTGGAGCCAGCCTGATCGGTGGCTGCTGCGGCATCGGCCCGGAGCACATCGCCGAGTTGAAGCGCAATCTGGGGTGAAACCCTGAACGAAAAAGACGCTTGGTGTTTCCATCAAGCGTCCCGCTGGACATTTGAACGCATGCAGGCAACGCTGTCCGATCTTTTGATTCCGAGTGTATGGGGCAGAGCACTCGTTGTTTCATCCTTTTGCGAAGGGGGAATTCAATGCCGTTTGTGACGATCGATGGGCAACCGCTCCATTTCCTCGACCAGGGAATGGGCGAGGTGGTGGTGCTGGGCTCCAGCTACCTGTGGGACAGCGGCATGTGGGCGCCGCAGATCGCGGCGCTTTCGCAACACTATCGGGTGATCGTGCCGGAGCTTTGGGGCCATGGGCAGTCAGGGCCGTTGCCGGACAATACCGTTGGCCTCGACGACCTGGCGAACCAGGTGTTGGCCTTGCTGGATCACCTGGAGATTCAGCGTTTCAGCCTGGTCGGCCTGTCGGTGGGCGGCATGTGGGGTGCCCGCCTGGCCCTGGCGGCGCCCGAGCGTGTGCGCGGCCTGGTGCTGATGGACACCTATAGCGGTGCAGAGCCGACGCCGACCCAACAGTATTATTTCTCGATGTTGAAGATGATCGAGGACGCCGGCAGCGTTCCGCCGCCCTTGCTCGACGCGATCGTGCCGATTTTCTTCAAGCCGGGTATCGATCCGCAGCTGCCGTTCTACCAGGCGTTTCGCGCATCCCTGACGACCTGGTCGAGCGAGCGCCTGCGTGGCAGCGTCGTACCGTTGGGACGGCTGATCTTCGGGCGTGACGATCACCTGGCCGAGCTGGCGGCGTTGGAAGCCAGGCGTACCCTGGTGATGTGCGGCGAGCAGGACAAGCCCCGGCCACCGAGTGAGGCTCGGGAAATGGCCGAGTTGATCGGCTGCGATTACATCGGGATACCCGACGCCGGACATATCTCCAGCATTGAAAACCCGGCGTTCGTGAACGATGCGCTGCTGGCTTTCCTTTCAGAGCTGCCTGCCTAGTCACTGCGATCCCCTGTAGGAGCGAGTCGATCAATCCATGGACAGATTCCAGGAAATGCAAGTGTTCGTCGTCGTGGCCCAGGAGCAAGGTTTCGCGGCGGCGGCGCGGCGTCTGGGCCTTTCGGCTCCGAGCGTGACCCGGGCGGTGGCGGCGCTGGAAAAGCGCATCGGTGCCCAACTGCTGGTTCGTACCACGCGCAATGTGCACCTGACCGAATCCGGACAACGTTACCTGGACGACTGCCGGCGTATCCTCGCCGCGATGGAGGAGGCCGAGGCTTCGGCCGCCGACAGTCACGCCCGCCCCAGCGGCCAACTGACCATGACCGCGCCAGTGCTGTTCGGCGAGTTGTACGTCACCCCCGTGATGGTCCAGTACCTGGCGCAGTACCCGGCGGTGGATATCAACGCGTTGCTGGTGGACCGCGTGATGCCCATGACCGAGGACGGGATCGATGTCGCGGTGCGGATCGGTGAGCTGCCCGACAGTGGTTATCACGCCGTCAGGGTAGGGCAGGTACGCCGGGTCGTCTGTGCTTCACCGACTTATCTCGACAGGCAGGGCCGGCCAACGCATCCGGACGAGTTGCGCCAGGCGCAGATCGTCATGGCCGCGTCGGCTTCACAGGTCAGGAACTGGCAGTTCCTCGATGGCGACAAACCCCTGAGCATCCGCCTGGAACCGCGACTGGCCCTCACGGCGAATCGGGCCGCCATCCGCGCCGCCTGCATGGGCTTTGGCCTGACCCGGCTGCTGTCTTATCAAGTGGCGGACCAGTTGGCGACTGGTGAACTGGAGATCGTGCTGGAGGATTTCGAGTTGCCGCCGCTACCGATCCATGTGGTGTATCAGGGTGGCCGCACGACATCCGTGCGGGTGCGCAGCTTTGTCGACTTCGTGGTCACGGCCTTGCGTGAGCATCCGAACCTGAGAGGCTGATCACCCTTTCAGTTTTTGAAAGAATGGATTGCCGTTTCTGATGATTCTGTTGTTTTCGCTGAAGGAGGAAGATCACTCCATCAGCGCGAGCCATTCCGGGTCGCGCTTCTGCCCCCCGGAGTCTGCCTGCCATGTCTCAGAACGCCATCAAGCTCTACAACTTTTCTCGTTCCGGCCACGCTCATCGTGTCGAACTGATGTTGTCCCTGCTCGGCCTGCCGGTGGAACTGATTCATGTGGACCTGCCCAGTGGTGCCCACAAAAAGCCTGAATACCTGGCCCTGAATGCCTTTGGCCAAGTACCGGTCATCGATGACCAAGGGCTGATCCTCGCCGACTCCACGGCTATTCTGGTGTACCTGGCGCTCAAGTATGGTCAAGGTCGCTGGCTGCCCACCGATCCGGTGGGTGCCGCCCATGTGCAGCGCTGGTTGTCGGTGGCATCGGGGCCGATTGCCTTCGGTCCGGCCCGGGCGCGGCTGATCACGGCCTTCGGCGCACCCTATGACGCGGAGGAAGCGATCAGCCGTTCCCATGCCTTGCTCAAGGTCGTCGAACAGGAACTCAGCCCGTCGTCCTATCTGGTGGGTAATACACCGACCATCGCCGACGTGGCCTGTTACAGCTATATCGCTCATGCGCCGGAAGGCAATGTTTCGCTGACGGACTACCCTAACGTTCGGGCTTGGCTAGCTCGTATCGAAGCCCTGCCGGGCTTTGTCCCGATGCCGCGGACTGTGGTCGGTTTGCAGACAGCCTGAAGTCAATGAAACCTCCCGGTCGCTTCGGCCGGGAAGGTGTCCCGTGGAGACGTCGCGATGAACCCACACAATCCCCTCGGTGCGTCACCCTGGCATGCCGGCGAGCTGCAGATGCAGACCCACGTCGGGGTCGCCGAACGGATGGCTGAGTTCGGCCCCAAGGTGATTCGCGACTACATGCCGGACCAGCATCGCGATTTTTATCGCCAGTTACCGTTCCTGCTGTTCGGTACCGTGGATGACGAAGGCAATCCCTGGGCGAGTCTGTTCGAAGGTGAGCCCGGCTTTGCCTTTTCTCCCGAGCCCAGGCTGCTGCAAGTGGAGAGTTTTCCCCAGGTTGGCGACCCCACTTATTCAGCCCTGCGAGCGGGTGCGGCCATCGGCCTGCTGGGGATCGAACTGCACACCCGGCGGCGCAATCGCATCAATGGGCGTGTCTCGGCGCAGTCTGACCGGGCCCTGAGCGTTGCCGTGGAACATGCGTTCGGTAACTGCCCGCAGTACATCCAATTGCGCCAGTTCGAACGGGTGCCCGCACCGGACCTGGCCACGCAAGTGGTTCATCGCTCGCAAGGCCTGGACGCTGCGGCGGTAGCAATGATCCATGCCGCCGATACGTTCTTTGTCGCCAGTTATGTGGATATCGATGGCGTCCGCTCCGTGGATGTCTCCCATCGTGGTGGGCAAGGCGGCTTTGTCCGGGTCGAGGGCGACTGCCTGACCATCCCGGACTTCGCCGGCAACCTGCACTTCAATACCCTGGGAAACTTGCTGCTCAATCCTCATGCGGGCCTGTTGTTTATCGACTTCAACACGGGCGACCTGTTGCAGCTCAGCGGGCGCACCGAGGTCATCCTGGACGGACCCTTGGTGAAAGCCTTTCAGGGCGCCGAGCGTTTGTGGACGTTCCACGTGGAACATTGTGTGCGTCGCCCGGCGGCGTCGACCCTGCGTTGGAAGTTCGAGGGCTTTTCCCCCAATAGCCTGATGACCGGTAGCTGGGATCAGGCAGCTGCACGTTTGCAAGCCGAGGCGTTGGGCAATGCCTGGCGCCCTTTGCGGATCAGCCGGATTGTCGAGGAAAGCCGCAGCATTCGTTCGCTGTACCTGGAGCCGACCGATGGGGCAGGGTTGCCGGTGTTTCAGGCCGGGCAGCATTTGCCGCTGCGTTTTGATCTGGGCGGGCAGACGCTGATCCGTACCTACAGTCTGTCGGGGGCGCCGTCGGATGAGTTCTGTCGGATCAGCGTCAAGCGCGACGGCCGGGTGTCATCCCATGTACATGAGCAGCTCAAGGTCGGTGATGTGCTCGAGGCGCGTGCTCCGCAGGGGCATTTCACCGTGGCCTCCCATGAGCAACGCCCATTGGTATTGCTGGCGGCTGGGGTGGGCATTACGCCCCTGCTGTCGATGTTGCGGGAGGTGGTGTACCAGGGCAAGCGCACCCGGCGGATGCGGCCCACGGTATTGTTCCAGAGTGCCCGGTCGTTGGCGGAGTTGCCGTTCAGGCCCGAACTGGATGAACTGTTGGCCCGAGCTGGCGATACGGTCCAGGTGGTAAGACTGTTGAGCCAACCGGAGCCTGATGCGCTGCCGGGCGAGGATTATCACCTGCAAGGTCGACTCGATGTCGAGGTGCTGAAGGCCGTGCTGACGGTCGATGATTATGATTCGGTGGATTTTGTCCTGTGCGGCCCGGGTGGCTTTACCCAGGGTATGTACGATCAACTGCGCGATATGGATATCCGCGATGAGCGTATTCATGCGGAGACGTTCGGCCCCTCGACGTTGCGTCGCCGCCTGGATCCGGGTGTGCCCCGGATCGAGCAGCCGCCAGCGGCTACACAGTCGGTGCCGGTGGTGTTCTATCGTTCGGGCAAGGAGGCGCATTGGCAGCCTGAGGGTGAGAGCTTGCTGGCGTTGGCTGAGAGCCGGGGCTTGCAGCCGGAATTCAGTTGCCGGGGCGGATCCTGTGGAACCTGCAGCACGCGCTTGATCAGTGGGCAGGTGCATTATCCACTGCCGCCCGCGGAGTTGCCGGGAGAGGGGCAGGTGCTGATTTGTTGCGCGATTCCGGCCAAAAGCGCGGAACCGCTGGTGTTGGATCTATAACGAATTTTCAGCGCCGCAGGCGGGTATCGATCTGGCTCATCCGGCTGCGCAGGGTAAACACGCCATCCCCGGACAGGATCGCGCCACGGGCAAACAACCGCCCGTTCTCCCAGTTCGAAAGCCCCAGTTCCGGCTTGTTCAGGGCGTATTGCCCATCCACCCAGCGAGTGAAGCCATCGCCGACAAAGGGTGCGTTGATGCTGTTGTAGAAGTAGTCATGGGCACCACGGTCGGCGCTGATCAGCGATACTGTGAACTGCGGACTGTAACGATTGAACAGGGCAATCGCCTGATCCAGGTCGTCGACGATCTTCAGGCTGACTTCTGGCGTCTCTTCCCATTCCCACTCACAGCCAAGCTGGTCTTCGGACAACAACTCGGTTTGCGCTTCCTCCTGATAGCCTTCGGCGCGCTGGACCTGTACCCGCGCCTGCAACCACTCGGCGGGCAGCACGCTTTCATCGCCGCTGACGATATGCAGCTTGCAACGCTGGCCGCGTGCCTCGCCGGCGGCTTTCAGTGCCTCGAGGAACAGCGGCACCAGTTCGGCCGCCCGCTGGCGATGAATCACGCAGACGTTGAGGGTGTTGCAGACCTTGCGATCCAGGGAGTTGCGCACCACGTCGGCAAAACGTTCGGCATCCGCGTCCTGGTGGGCGACCAACCAAGCGCCGCCGGTACCGTGCAGGCTGACCACGGTACCGGCTTGCTGGGCGATGCCGCCGAGCTGTTTCACGGCATGGCCCGAGCCCCGGGCCACCGCCAGGGACAGCCGCCGATCGGCGAACATGGCCCAGCCTGCCGCCCGGTCGCTGCTCTCCACCAGCGACACCGCGCCCGCCGGCAAACCCGCTTCGCGCAGCGCCGGATCGAGGGCGTGGCGAACAATCGCCTGGGCCGTGCCGAGGGCATCGCTGCCGATCCGCAGCACTGCGGTATTGCCGGTGCGCAGGACGCCGGCGGCATCGGCAAACACATTCGGTCGGCCTTCAAAGACGAACGCCACCACGCCCAAGGGCGCGACGACTTGCTCGACCTTCCAGCCGTCATGTTCCACGGACTCGCGGACCCGACCACGAATCAGCGGTGCATCGCGCCAGGCCCGTAGCCCGGCGATCATGTCGCGGCGCATGGCATCGCTTGCCAGCAGGCGGGTGGTGGAGCGACCGCGGGCCTTGGCTTGGGCGATATCGGCCTGGTTCGCGGCCTCGATCAGGGCCCAGGACGCTGGCGCTTCCAGGTGCTGGGCAAACAGGTCGAAGAACTGGCTGATGGCTTCGTCCGACACCTGGGCCAGGGCAGCGAACGCCCCCTGTGCGGTGTCGATGGCCCGGGTCGCGATCTGTTGCACGGCGCGGGGGATCAGCAACAGCTCGCCGCTGGCCTGGTCCACCAGCAGATGATCGCCCGGCTGGAAACGCTCGGCCAACTCCGGCGGTACCGGGGAAACCCGGTTACCTGCGTAGAGAATCGGAGTGCCGGCGATAAGACGATCAAGCGTGCTGGTCATGGTGAGAAAACTTGTCCGTGGAGTAGAAGGCAAAATGTATAAGAAAAACGCCGTCGGCTCACCTGCTAACGGTGTTTCTTTTACAGGACAGCCTCAGGCTTGCTGGATAAACGCCAATCTGACGGCAAAGCCGATCAACAGGCTGCCGAACAGCCATTGCTGCAGGCGTTGTGCCCGTGGGCTCTTGTCCAGCCACTGGCCGATCCACGCACCGGCCAGGGCGTAGCAACTGTCGAACAGCAGGCCTACCGCTACCAAGGTCGCACCGAGCCCAAGGAACTGTGCGGCCACGGGCCCGGCATGGGCATCGACGAATTGCGGTAGCAACACGGAACAGAACAACAGTGCCTTGGGGTTCAGCAGATTGGTGAGCAGGCCTTGCTGCAGGGCGGCGCGCCAGCTCAAGGTACGCTGGCTACCCTCGTCGCCGCTGCTCAACAACGCCAGCGACCCGGGCCGCAGCATGCGCACGCCGATCCACAGCAGGTAGGCGGCACCTGCCAGGCGCACCACATCGAAGGTCCACGGCGCGGCCTTGAACAGCGCCGCCAGGCCCAGGGCCGCAAGCCCGACATGGCAGGCCCGGGCGATACCCAGGCCCAGGGCCGTGGTCAGGGCTTGGCTGCGGCCATGGCGGGCGCCGGTTTGCAGCAGCAGGATCATGTCAGGGCCGGGAAGCAGATAAACCATCGCCAGTGCGAACAGGTAGAGGAGCATCGTGCCGTTTCTCCAAGGAGGGGATAACGGAGAAAATTCTATGTCGGAAGGCCAGGGCAGGTGCTTGCGTATTCAACTCGTGAAAAGCTTAGACTTGGTACTTTCTGCCAATATCGCTTAAACGAGTAGTCGGATATGCCAAAAATAAAACTCGATGCCTACGACCGTAAAATCCTCGCGGCCCTGCAACAGGATGGACGCCTGAGCAACGTCGAACTGGCCGCGCAGATCGGTCTCTCGGCGTCGCCGTGCCTGCGTCGGGTGCGCATGCTCGAGGAGGCGGGGGTGATTCGCGGCTATCAGGTGAACCTGGATCGCGATGAAGTCGGGCTGGGGCTGACGGTGTTCGTCGGGGTCAAGGTCGAGCGGCACCACGAGGCCGAGGCCGAGGCGTTTCGCCTGGCGGTCCTGGCCTTGCCACAGGTGATCTCGGCATTCCTGGTGTCCGGCGAATCGGACTTTCTGCTGCAAGTGGTGGTGCCCGACCTGCGGGCTTACGAGCGTTTTCTCAATGGCGAGCTGCTGCGCCTGCCCGGTGTGCGGGACATCCGCAGCAACTTCGCGATCCAGGCGGTGAAGGCGCCCGGACCGCTGCCGTTGAATCACCTGCCCGACTGACTCAGATCTGCGTGGCCAGGCCTTCGACGTTCATCGCCGCCTGACGCAAGGCTTCGGAACGGGTCGGATGCGGGTGGCAGGTGAGGGCGATGTCTTCGGCCGAGGCGGAAAACTCCATGGCCACGCAGTACTCGCCGATCATCTCGCTGACGCTCGGGCCCACCAGGTGGACGCCGAGGACTTCGTCGGTCTGAGCGTCGGCCAGGACCTTGGCGAAGCCCTCGGTCTCGTGATTGATCTTGGCCCGGCTGTTGGCGCTGAAGGGGAATTTTCCGACCTTGTAGGCGCGGCCTTCGGCCTTGAGCT
>JACXTT010007093.1_pt1 | contig 15875 bp, 12 predicted proteins | sample 9270951 | NCBI WGS metagenome assembly JACXTT01 (sample SAMN15532306, study PRJNA645909) | rock metagenome | isolation source: weathered quartz diorite | place: Puerto Rico | collected 2017-06-21 | reverse complement strand
GGAACATTCGACTTTATTTTCTACATGAGTTCCGCGACTCAAGGCGTGATTCAAGACAACAGCGTTAATCTCGTCGGCGACGGCGTGATTACGGCGCAGACCGGCGCGCCCTTCAGCAATGCGAGCCTAGCGAACGATTACGCCTTCAGCTGGAGCGGTGTGAGTACGAACACGACGAATAACTTCTCGGCCGAGGAAGACTTCGTCGGTCATGTCAAGATTTCCAGCGCTACTTCGAATAATGTTACGGGAGCGATGGACTTCTCCGAGCTCAATTCGAACCAGGGAGCGTTCCACGATTCCGCGCTAACGGGCGGGCTGACCATCAATGGCGATGGCACGAATTCTTCCGGGCCGCGCAGTGGTGTCACCATCACAGCAACCAACCCCCTCGGCGGACCTTCGACGACGTTCAAATTCACCGTCTATGTGGTGAATCCACAAACCATATTTGTGATTAGTCAGGACACGGATCGCGTCACCGGCGGCACCTTCACGGTGCAAGTCACACCGCCATAAACAAACTGCAGTAAACTATGGACGACCGCCCCGATGAAAAATCGGGGCGGGTTTGTTTTTGGTCAGGATTCTTGCAGGAGTTTTTCCACGCGTTCGACGTCGGCGGGTACATCCACACTTACCGCGTCATGTTCGACTTCCGCGACGCGAATCTTCCAGCCGTTTTCCATCCAGCGCAGTTGTTCGAGCTGTTCGATGTGTTCGAGTTCGCCGGGCGGCAGGGTCGGATACTCGAGCAGCGCATCGCGTTGAAAAACGTATAGCCCCAAGTGTTTGAGATGACGCACCACCTGGCGCGCCGCCGAATCGCGTACCCACGGAATCGGGGCGCGCGAAAAATAAAGCGCATTGCCGTCGAAATCGAGAACCGTCTTTACGACGTTGGGATCCATGATGTCGCTTGGCGTTTTGATGGGTGTTGCGACGGTGGAAATCGCCGCGGCCGGCTCTTCGAGCAGGGAAGCGACAGCCATGTCCACCGCCTGAGGGTCGAGCAGCGGCTCGTCACCTTGCACGTTCACAAAAACGTCGCCTTCCGTATGTGCCGCGACTTCCGCGATGCGCTCGGTACCCGTGCGATGATCCGGTCGCGTCAGACGCGCTTCACCACCAAAAGACTCCACCGCTTTCAGGATGCGTTCGTCGTCTGTTGCGACAACCACGCGTGAAGCCGTTTTCGCGAGCTTTGCCCGCTCGTACACGCGCTGAACCATTGGCTTTCCCGCAAGCTGGACCAGCGGCTTGCCGGGCAGCCGCGTGCTGCCGTACCGCGCAGGAATCACAATGACAACGTTGGGTCCGCTCATGGTGTATTTTGCAGAATCCTGTCGCCGAAAAATTCGTCTAATCCTACAGATGCTATCATGCCGCGCTTCAGCGCAGCGTTTAGCTAACCTGCTCCATGGCGAAATAAAGGAATAAATTTGAGCTATCGTTTGTCTCGATTTAGATAAGGTGAACTTCCTCTTGTATTGGAAAGAACGAGTGATAGAATTCGCGAATAGCCCGATCCGCGCGGCCGTCCCGGCTAGCCGGGAAACGGGGGAGCCGTGAAACGCGAGAGAACTGGCATCCGCGTTGTTCCTAAGTGCTTTATATTCACCGTAGTTTGCCTGTTTTTTGTTGCCACCTCGTCGCCTGTTTTTGCGCAGACCCCGAGCGAGAATCCGCCTCTTCAAAAGCCCGACGACGTCAAACACAATACCCCAGGTATTGCTATCAAGCCCGGAAGAATCCTGCGCAGCGACGTAAACCTTGCTTTGGTTAATGTGACGGTCACGGATCCCTACAACCGTCTCGTCACCGGCCTGGAACAAGACAACTTCCGCGTGTATGAGGACAACGTGGAGCAGGAGATCGAAACGTTTTCGTCTGAGGATGTTCCCATTTCCATCGGTGTCGTCTTTGACGTCAGCGGGAGCATGGGCAACAAAATCGGCAAGGCGCGCGAAGCGGCCCTGCAATTTTTCAAAACGGCCAACACCGCCGACGAGTTTTTCCTGGTGAGTTTTAACGAGCGCGCCGAACTGACCAGCGAATTTACGAGCAGCGTCGAAGACCTGCAAAGCCGCATGATGATGACGCCGACGCGCGGCAGAACCGCGTTGCTCGACGCAATTTATCTTGGACTCAGCCAGATGAGGGGTGCAAAGAACGCCAAACGGGCCTTGCTCATCATATCCGATGGGGGTGACAATCATAGTAGGTACAACGAGAACGATATCAAGCGGCTCGTAAAGGAAGCAGACACCCAGCTCTATGCGATTGGCATCTTTGACCCGCTTGGTTATCGCGGACGGACCCCGGAAGAGTTGAACGGTCCCTCGCTGCTGACCGACGTGACCGATATGACCGGCGGGCGCGTTTTTTCAGTGGAACGCATGGAGGACCTTCCGGACATCGCCACCAAGATTGGCATGGAGCTGAGAAACCAATATGTTTTGGGATACAGGCCAAGCAACAAAGCACACGACGCGCGCTGGAGAAAAGTCAAAATCAAACTGCGCCCCCCGCGAGGACTGCCTCCGCTCACCGTCTACTCAAAAACCGGGTACTACGCGCCGAGCCACTAGGGCGCTTCGGCGCATTCTTGCCGGCGCACTCTTTGCAGGCGTGTCTGCCGCTGCGCTCCTTGTGATTTCCGCGCACGCGCAGGCCCCGGGGCAGGATCCGCTTGCACCGCAAATGAAGCAGCCGCCGCCTCCCGGGCAGCAACAGCCTGGCGCGAGCATCAAAGTGGACGTCAACCTGGTCGTGCTTCACACCACCGTGCTTGACGACCGCGGAAAATTTGTCGATGGTTTGAAACAGGAAAATTTCCGCGTGATGGAAGACAAGGCCGAGCAAAAACTTTCCGTTTTCAAACGCGAGGATGTGCCCGTCAGCATGGGCCTTGTCATTGATAACAGCGGAAGCATGCGCGACAAGCGTCCGCGCGTGAATGAGGCCGCACTTACTCTCGTGCAGACCAGCAACCCGCAGGACGAAGCGTTCGTCGTGAATTTCAACGACGACTACTATCTCGATCTCGACAAAGATTTCACGAGCAGCATTCCGGAATTGAAGGAGGCGCTCGAACGCATTGACTCGCGCGGTAGCACTGCGTTTTACGATGCGTTGATCGGTTCGATGGATCACGCGAAAAAAGGTCACAAGGACAAGAAAGTCTTGCTGGCAGTGACCGACGGCGAGGACAACGCCAGCCGCAACACGCTCGACAAGACGATCCGCGAAATTCAAAAGTCCAACGTGGTGATCTACACGATCGGCCTATTCAGCGACGAAGACAAAAAGAATCGCAAGAAAGCCACGCGTGCTTTAAAGGAAATTGCGGACGCATCCGGTGGAATCGCGTATTTCCCCGAGAACGTGGCGGATGTTCACGCCATTTGCGAACAGGTCGCGAGAGATATTCGCAACCAGTACACGCTTGCATATTACCCGAGCAATGCCAGGAAAGACGGCACGTATCGCGCCGTTCAGGTGGAAGTCATTCCGCCGCGCGGACGCGGAAAACTCATCGCGCGCACCCGCAACGGTTACTATGCTCCACTCGAAGCTTCGGCTTCCGCTGGCTCCAGCGGAAATTGAGTTTTCAACTGGCTGAGAAATTCGAAGGGCCGTCCGCTGCAGCGGACGGCCCTTCTTCATTTAAAGAAATGCCTGAACTCATCGCGGAAGAAGCGGCGAAGCTATGGCGCGTTTGAGGCTTGTCGAAGCTGGAGTTTTCGCAGGAAGCTTTCGCCACGCGGAATCTTGGTTCCGAAATTCTCGGCGATGGTCTGTCCCATGTCCGCGAGCGTCTGGCGTGTGCCGAGATTGACCCCCGCCCTCGCTCCGGGCGAATACGCAAGAATGGGCACATACTCGCGCGAGTGATCCGTTGTTTCCCAACGTGGATCGGGATCGCAACCATGGTCCGCTGTGATCATTAACAGGTCACTCGGCTTCAACAAGCTCAGGAACGGCTCCAACTGCTCGTCGAACTCCTCGAGCGATTCAGCAAAGCCTTCAACGTCCTTGCGATGGCCGTACAGCATGTCGAAGTCCACGAGATTACAAAAAATCAGTCCCGTTGCGCGTTCTTTTACAGCGGCAGTCAGTTTTTCCATTCCGTCCGAATTCGATTTCGTCGTAACGTAGCTTTCCACGCCGCGGCCATTGTAAATGTCGTGAATTTTGCCGATTCCGAAGATCGGTACTTTCTTTTCAACCAGAACATCCATCAGCATCGGCTTCGGCGGATCAACCGCGTAATCATGTCTTCGCGGCGTGCGCACAAAATGCCCCACTTCGCCTGTGAATGGCCGCGCAATCACTCGCCCTACGCGATTTGGTCCATCCAGCAGTTTCCGCGCAATTTCGCACATGCGATACAGCTCATTGATCGGAATCACATCTTCGTGCGCGGCGATCTGAAAAACGCTGTCGCCGGACGTGTAGACAATCGGCTTGCCCGTTCGAACGTGCTCTTCGCCAAGCTCCTTGATGATTTCTGTTCCTGATGCGGGCTTGTTTCCGATTGTTTTGCGCCCAATTTGCTGTTCGAACTGCGCAATCAAGTCAGCGGGGAATCCGCGTTTGTAAACGGGGAATGCTTGATCCAGCCACACTCCCGCCATTTCCCAGTGTCCTGTTGTTGTGTCTTTTCCCGGCGAATGAGTGCGACCTTTTCCGAATGCCCCAATCGGTCCAGCAGCCGGCGGTAAATGCGCCAGCGGCTCGATATTCGCCAAGCCCAGCTTCACTAGCGTGGGGATCTTCAGCGCCCGCGACTCCGCAATATGCCCCAGAGTGGACCGGCCAACGTCGCCGTAATCCGCAGCGTCCGGTAACGCGCCGATGCCGACGCTGTCCAGCACAATCCAAATCACACGTGAAGACGGAGCCATTTCGACCTCTCCGGAATTCACCGTGGAGCCTAGCACATTCCGCTGGGTCCGGTCCGTTGGCCCGCTGCAAAGGGGTGCGCCTGGCTTTGGCTAAGGCCAATCGGATGTGCTACTTTGCCTGCAGCTGAATTATTTTGTTCCCTTTTTGCGTAGTAGTAGTTAGATGAGGTCTGCCATGCCCGATAACGACGGTATGCGGTCCCGGTCCGTGGTCTTTCCGATCATCCTTATCCTGGTCGGCGGCGTCTTTCTCTATCGCAATTGGCATCCGGCATTTTCGCCGTGGCCGGTTTTCAAGACTTATTGGCCGCTGATTCTCATTTTCGTGGGCCTCGGCAAAATGTGGGACGCCACACAAAGCGCAAAGGATTCTCCGCGCCCTGGCGTTTCCATTGGCTCAACCGTGGGCGTAGTTCTCTTCGTTCTTGTCATTGTCGTGCTGATGTGGCGGAGTCCCACTCTCGCGGACCGCGGACGTCGCGGTCACCAGCTCGATCATCACGTTTCGGAGGTCCGCGACCTTCAAGGCGCCACCTCGCTCAATGCGGTTATCTCCATGACTGCCGGCGAACTCGATCTCTCTGGCGGCACGTCGCACGCGCTCGAAGGCGAATTTGATTACGCGACGGATTGGGCACGCCCACAAGTTGACTACACCGTTTCCGGCAAATCCGCCGACCTGAACATTGTTCAGGAGAATCACGGGCCGTTGCTTGGCCCCGACAACGCATGGCGGCTTCGCCTTAACGATTCCGTTCCGCTCGACCTGCAGGTCAAAGTGGGCGCAGGCCAGAGCAATCTCAAACTGCGCGACGTGAATCTCCAGCATTTGCGCATCGAAGTGGGCCTTGGACAACTCAACCTCGATATCAGCGGGGACCGAAAGAACGATCTGGACGTGACGATACATGGCGGCATCGGCCAGGCCAACATTCGTCTACCCAAGAACGTCGGAGTGATTGTCGATGCAAAAGACGGCATCGGCGGAGTCACCACGCATGGCTTGCGAAAAGAAGATGGTCAATACGTCAACGAAGTTTACGGAAAATCACCTCATACGATTCACGTCGAGGCGGAGGGCGGCATCGGTAACATCGATCTCTCCGTCGAGCCATGATCCTTTCCTTTGAAGGCTATTTGCCCCAAATTTTTTCCCACCGTATAATTTAAAGTTTAGACAGAGCGCGCCAAGCCTTCTGTCTGACCTTACCCTTGGCTACGAACGAACTCATCTCCGCGAACCCTGCCGCCGCCTTTTCAGACGCTGAATCTCTCCGCGTCCGCGGGGCGCGCACGCATAACCTGAAGAACGTCAGCGTCGATATCCCTCATAACGAAATCACTGTCGTCACCGGTGTCAGCGGCTCCGGCAAATCTTCGCTTGCTTTTGACACGATTTATGCTGAGGGCCAGCGACGCTACGTGGAATCGCTCTCCGCTTATGCTCGGCAGTTCCTCGAGCGCATGGAAAAACCCGACGTCGACGAAATTTCCGGTATTGCGCCTGCTGTTGCCATCCGCCAGAAAAATACTACGCGCAATCCGCGTTCGACCGTCGCCACCGCGACCGAAATTTACGACTACTTGCGTTTGCTCTATGCGCGCTGCGGGCAAACCTTCTGCATCAAGTGCGGCGCAGAAGTTAAACGCGACTCTCCCGATGAAATCGCCAGCCGCGTTCTCGCGCTTCCTGCCGGCCGCCGCTTTTACGTTCTCTACGAACTCAAAATCACGCCACCCCAGCCAGTGCAGGGCGTGCGTCGTGCGCCCAAAAAGAAACAAACTGAAACCCCGCAGGACACCCTTCGATCCGCGCTCCTTGATCTTCAGCGCCGTGGCTTCAATCGCCTCCTGCAGGCAGGCAGAGTCCATGAATTTTCCTCGCCGGAAACCCTGCTTGATGTGGACTTCAAGCAACCTGTGTTTGTACTCGTGGACCGCCTCTCGGTCGGCCCGGAATCGCGTTCGCGTCTGATTGACTCCATCGAAATCTGCTACCGGGAAGGCCGCGGCGAAGCCATTCTCGAATTTCTTCCCGATTCCAGTGGCGACAAAACGCAGCGTCTTGTCTTCAATGAACGTTTCGAGTGCAAAAACGACGGCACCGTTTATCAGGTCCCGGAACCGCGCCTCTTTTCCTTCAACAATCCTTACGGCGCTTGTCCCCGTTGCCAGGGCTTTGGTAACACCATTGATTTCGACTTGAATCTTGTCGTGCCCGATCCCAGCAAATCGCTCGATGAAGGCGCCATCGAGCCCTGGACCAAACCGCGCTATCGCAATCTCGTCGCCGACTTAAAGAAATGGGCGCGCAGCCACGGCATCCCAACTGCCCTCCCATGGCGCCAGCTCACAAGCGAACAACGCCGCCTCGTCCTTGAAGGCGATCCCGAAAACGATTACGACGGCGTCAAGGGATTTTTCACCTGGCTTGAACGCAAAAAATACAAACTCCACGTCCGCGTTTTCCTGAGTCGTTACCGCGGTTACGCCACTTGCCCTGATTGCAGCGGAACCCGGCTCCGCGCCGAAGCGCGGGCCGTCCGCGTCGCAGGAAAGCCCATCACCGAAGTTTGCAAACTCACCGTCAAGGAAGCGCGAGTTTTCTTCTCAGAATTACAACTCACCGCAGCGCAAAAAACCGTTGCCGACAAAATTTTCGAGGAAATTCGCTCTCGTCTGCAGTTTCTGGATGAAGTCGGCCTCGACTATCTTGCCCTCGACCGCCTCACCTCCACTCTTTCCGGCGGCGAATCGCAACGCATTCAACTGGCCACTTCGCTCGGTTCGCACCTCGTCGGCGCGCTTTACGTTCTGGATGAGCCGAGCATCGGCCTCCATCCGCGCGACACCCAGCGTCTCATTGACATCCTCAAATCCTTGCGCAACCTCGGCAATACCGTTCTCGTCGTCGAACACGACCCCGACACCATTCAATCCGCCGGCCATATTATCGATCTGGGTCCCGGTGCGGGCGAACTCGGCGGCAAGCTTCTTTTCGCCGGTACTTACGACCAAATCCTCCACGATCCAAAATCGCTCACCGGAAAATACCTCAGCGGCGAACTCCACATCCCAATTCCCAACGTCCGCCACAAACCCATGGGACAATTTCTGCGCATCTTCGGCGCCGCTCTCCACAATCTCAAGAATGTCGATCTCATGATTCCGCTGCGAACGCTGGCCGTTGTCACAGGAGTAAGCGGCTCGGGCAAGTCCACGCTTGTCCACGATATTCTTTATCGCTCGCTTTCCGCAAAAAAGAACAATCAGAGCGAAAAAGAATTTTGCGACCGCCTCGAAGGCGACCAACACGTCAAAGAGGTCGTCATCGTGGACCAGTCGCCCATCGGCCGCACGCCGCGTTCGAATCCCGCCACCTACATGAAAGCTTTCGACGCCATCCGCGAAGTTTTTGCGGACACGCCCGACGCCAAACGCCGCGGCTACACTGCCGGCCATTTTTCATTCAACGTTCCCGGCGGCCGCTGCGAAACCTGTCAAGGCGATGGTACCGTGACCGTTGAAATGCAGTTCCTCGCCGACGTCGAACTCATCTGCGAGGAATGCCGCGGCACACGCTACAAATCGAGTGTCCTCGAAGTTCACTATCATGGAAAAAACGTGCACGACGTTTTGCAAATGACGGTTCGCGAGGCGCTCGCCTTTTTCGTCAACGTTCCGAAAGTCACTTCCAAGCTCAAGGTCCTGAACGAAATCGGCCTCGGCTATCTCCGCCTCGGTCAATCCGGGACAACGCTCTCCGGCGGCGAAGCCCAGCGCCTCAAACTCGCTTCGCACCTCACGCGCACGGAAAACGCCGGCGTCCTCTACATTCTTGACGAGCCAACTACAGGCCTCCATTTCGACGATATAGCCAAACTTCTCGCCGCGTTTCGCAAACTGCTGGAGTCCGGCGCCTCGCTCCTCGTCATTGAGCACAATCTCGACATCATCAAATCGGCCGATTGGCTCATTGACCTCGGCCCCGAGGGCGGTGACCTCGGCGGAAAAATCGTCGCGACGGGCACGCCCGAACAGGTCGCGCGCAACAATCAGTCACACACTGGCCGCTACCTTGCCAAAATTCTTTCCGCAAACGGCCACTCGCGCCCGAACGGCCAGGCAAAGCGCCCCGCGAATAGCGCATCCAATGGAGGAGAATCTTCAGCCAAACTTTCTAACGGAAAGCCCAGCTCACCGGCAAAATCATGACCCATCGTTTGTGCCTCTTAGCCTTTTGCGCAGCGTTCGCAACAATTCCTGTCTTTGGACAAACCCCCGCATCTGAAAAATCAAAACCTTCGCCGCAGGGTACGCGCCGCGTTGTCAGCAACCCTCTCAACGAGCTTCTCGAAGAGGCGCGCGTTGCCATCGACCGCAACGATTTTCAAGCCGCAATCCCGCCGTTGCAAAAGTTCCTCGCCGAAAAAAACGATTTCGCTTACGCGCACTTTCAGCTTGGCTTTGTCTACACGGCGTTGAAACAAACCAAAGAAGCCCGCGCCGAATACGAAAAGGCCGTCGCGCTCGATCCGAAAATGTCCGAAGCTCAGCTCGACCTCGGCATTTTGTTGCTTGACTCGGATCCTGCCGCCTCTGTCGCTCCGCTTTCGAAGGCTGTGGATCTTCTGCCCACACAGAGCCGCCCGCGTTTCTTGCTTGGCGCCGCACGGGAACGCTCCGGCGACCTAAAATCCGCGGCGCAGTCGTTCGAATCCGCGTTGGCTCTCGATCCCAAAGATTTGGAAACGACCCTCCATCTCGCTCGACTCTATCTCAATCAGAATCGCCCTGCCGACGCCGAGAAAAAATTCCGCGCCGCTCTTGAATTGCAACCGAACCTACCCGCCGCTCTTCTCGGCGTCGCACAATCTCTCGACGCCCAGAAAAAGCCTGAAGCCGCCGAGGCGTTTCAAAACTATTTAAAAACACAGCCCAATGATCCGGCGGCGAAAGAAAATCTTGCCCGTTCTCTTGTCGCAAAGGAACAATTTGACGCCGCCGACGCGCTCCTCGGCCCCGAACAGCCGGGAGAGCCCCCATCTATCGAATCCCTAAAATTGCGCGCCGACATTCAAATCGGCCAAAAAAAATGGGAGGCCGCGACGGTAACTCTCAAGCGGGCCGTCGCACTCACCCCACAAGACGCGAAACTCCACGGTGGCCTTGGGCGCGTCTATCTACAACTCCGCGATTTCAAAAGCGCCGAGCTGGAACTGAAAAATGCACTCCACCTCGATCAAAGCAATCTCGCTTACTGGAAAGATCTCAGCTCAACCTACTATCTGGCAGGAAACTTTCCTGCAACCCTCGCCGTCCTCGACGTTATCGCCAAAGTGGAAAAACCGTCCGCGGGCACTTGGTTCATTCGCGCGCTCTGCTACGATAATCTCCAGCAACTTCAGCCCGCGCTGGATGCCTATCAAAAGTTTCTTGAGCTGGATCTGGACAAAAATCCAGACCAGGTCTGGCAGGCGCAGCAACGCAGCATCGTTTTGAAAAAGGCTCTTGAAAAAAAGAGGTAACGGCCATGGGGACCGCGGCTCGCGCTCTGGCGTTTGGTGCTTTTCTCTTGCTTCTGTTCTTTCCTGCACGCGCCACGGGAGTCACGGACACTCTCGAAGAACTCCAGCGCCGATTCGACAACGAAACTGACGGCGTCAACAAGGCAAAGATGCTGAAGCGGCTCGGCGACGCGCAATTTGATCGCGAGCGAGAAGCGGCCAAGGCTGGCGACTACGAAACCGTCGGCTTCGTCATGGAAAAATATCGCGACAATGTCCGCGCCGCGCTCGAGGCAATAAGAAAAGCGCATCCTGACGCCGAGCGCCATCCTTCCGGTTACAAGCAGATGGAGATGCACGTCGAGACGGGAATTCGTGAAGTGACCGACCTGCTTGCAACGGTTCCGGAACCCTACCGTCCGCCGTTGCAAATCGTGAAAACCGACCTGCTCGCCATAGACAGGGAGCTGCTCCGCTTACTCTTCCCTCGCCGCCCGGGCGAAAAACCCCTGCCGCCCAAGCAGCCGGCCACCAATAGCCCGCTGCCACAGGAGAAACAACCATGAAGTCTTCCCGCAGAATTTTCCTCGCGGCCATTACCGCCCTCTTTCTCAGTTCCACCGCGCATGGACAAGCCACACAAAAGGATTACCTCACCGCTCTCGAAGCCGACAAAATCCGCGACGCCGAAACTCCCAACGAAAAAATCAAGTTGTTCCTCCAATACGCCGATGATCGCCTGAAAAAATTCCAGTACGAACTCGATCATCCCTCCGCTAACCGCCACGTAGAGATGCTCAACTATTTGATGAACTCCTACATCGGCTGCGTGGACGACGCCAGCGACCTAATCCAAGAGGGAATTGAGAAACAGCAGAATGTTCGTGCCGGCGTGGATCTAATGGCAAAAAAGGCGCCGGAATTCCTGGAGATCCTGAAGAAAATTTCCGCGGACGGAAAAGAAATTGATGCTTACAAATTTAATCTCGATGACGCCATTGACGGCACGCAGGACGCCATCAAGGACGCGGAAAAAGCTAAGAAAAACGTGGCGCCTCCTCCTGTCCGGCGCAGAAATTAGTAGCACAGTCGCTCCTGGCTGTGCGCTCCAGTAGACCGCGCTGTGCGACAATTGAAGAGTGCTGAGGCTCGATGAAACGAACTGATCGCTTTTTCCCCGGAGGTGCCGCGCTCTTTCAACGCGTCTATACGCGCCTCGGCTGCGAAGGCCGCCCGCCGCGCTTTCACGTGGAATTTTACCCCTACACCAATCTTGTTCTCACCATTCGCCGCCGCGAAGATGCCGTCTTCGTTCGTTTCTCCGATTTAATGCGTCAATGCAGCTTGCCCGTGCTGGAAGGCGCGGCAGCTCTGCTTCTCTCGCGCATCTATCGCCGCAAGCCGCCAAAGTCTCTTGTCCAGCCCTATCTCGACTACACGCGTTCTCTGCGCACCCGCCAGCGTATTCAACGCATGCGGCGCACTCGCGTTCGTCCCGCGGCAACAACTCCCCAAGGCCGCCACTTCAGTCTCACTGGCATGTTCGACTCGCTCAATGCAAAATATTTCGGCGGATTGCTCTCACGCCCTCATCTTGGTTGGAGCACTCGCAGCTGGCGTCGTCAATTCGGATGTTTTGATCCGGGCCCCAATCAAATTCTTCTTAACCGCCGTATGGATCATCCGCGCGTCCCTCAATTCGTCGTCGAATACGTCCTGTTCCACGAAATGCTTCACTTAAAGCATCCCACACGCCGCTCCGGCTGCACGCTTGTCTCCCACTCTCGCGAATTTCGCTCCGAAGAAAAACTGTTCCCCGAATTCGAACGCGCCCGCCGCTTCCTCGATCGTCTTGCCCGCTAATTTGGCCACAGCCGAAGGGGCAAACGAGATATCTGTTGCACTTTGGTCTCGAGCTCCGTCATTTGGGTGGTACTGCTACTACCTGACTTTGTTCTTGACTTGACTGAAGCATGAGAGCAAACTCTGCCAAGTTTTTCCCACGCTCTCTCCTTTCTGGCATCCCTTATGTGTCCTTGTAGATATTTTCTGAGTACGGGGTCATTCATTTACCGGTGACCGCAGTTGTGTGTGCGGTCGGCGACTTGAAGGAGAATTACAATGATCGAAAAGGACCCTATTTCCAAGTGGAAGCTTCAACGTCTAAGTCGACGCAATCTTATTCACGGAGCCGCTGGTGCTGGGTTGCTGCTCAGCAGTGGAGTTTCTTTACCAGCGTTTGCCGGGGATGACGATGAGGAAGGGAAGGACAACAAATGTAAGGCCCTCGCGCGTCCCATTCCACACATTACAACTCCGCCCGGGCAACATTTCTTTTTCCCCGGACCACCTGACGGCAGCGCCCCACCTGCTTTCCCGCACTTCCCAAACGCGGGATTTGACCCTTCTACGATCACCGACTTTAGCGGCGTGATTGCTCAGGTTGACCTGAACCTCGCGGGGGTGGGGACGGACCTGAACACGGGAGACAGTACCGCTTACACATTCCACACTGATTGGCGGTTTTTTAGAGGCGAATTTGTGGGCGTTGACGGAGTCGCGCGCCACGGCGCACTTACGTTCATATGACTTGACTCTCTGAGCCCGTCGGGCTCAGGTCGCGATCACTCTTGGGATGCCGGCGTGTCCGAAAGCCTAACATTTTGGACAACGCATGTGCCTACAGGCAATGTCAGAGTGGATTTGGCGGCGGGCACTGCTGAACTCAAAGCCGAAAACATCTGCGTGTTCGACGCGTTTACGGTTGCGAACAGCCTTAACCCAGCCCGGCCACTTGGATTTGCGAGCGGGCGAATTGATTCGATTGATCTCAAGTTGAGCGGCGTCATTAAGAGTTTCATCGGTGTCCATGACACCACGAACCAGTTTGCCGGAGATTTCTTCCAAGTTGGGAGTGCCACAATTGCCGTTACGGCGACTACTCCCAAAAGCACGGGGCACGGTTTCCAATTCATCTCTGACCCAGCACTAACTGTCGTCAATTATGCGGAGATCGGGCACGAGAGCAACGGCGTCTTCTTCTCTTAGGGCGGAAGCTCGTTTCGCACGGCGGACATAGCAGATCTCACATTGGGCCAGGATCCGTAAACCAGTTACGGTTACGGTGTAAATTCGCGTTCTTCAAAATTAGGGAAGGGAGGATGGTATGCGCAGTACTCTCCGAAGTGCTTGCCGATGGCTTGTTTTTTTGGCTCCCTTTCTAGTTGCGAGTGCGGTGTTGGCCCAAAACCACAGTCCCCAAGTCGGGCGAGAAGTGGCGATCCCAATCCATCTGCAGGATGGTGAAGAATTCGACACACCCATCGCCCAACTGATCCGTTATGGCGCGCAGCTCTTCAATGCAAAATTCACGATCCAAGAGGGTGCTGGGCGCCCTAATTCAAAAGGGACCGGCGCACCCATTTCTGATCCGTCTTCTCCTCTCGTGTTCCCCCGCAATTTCGACCGCATCTCTTCGCCTGACGCAAACTCGTGTTCAGGCTGCCACAATGCGCCGGTGCCAGGCGCTGGTGGAGATCGGGTGACAGAAGTCTTCGTCTTGGCTCAGCGGTTTGACCATCTGACATTCGATCATAACGACAGTACTACAACTCGTGGTGCCGTAGATGAATCCGGGAGGTTTGTCACCTTGGAGAACGCCACGAACGACAGGAAGACGATCGGCATGAACGGGTCCGGTTTCGTCGAAATGTTGGCTCGGCAAATGACTGCGGAACTCCAAGCAGAGCGCGACGCAACCCTTCAGGGAACCAGCACCCATTTGACGTCGAAAGGAGTTTCCTTCGGCATTTTGACGCATAACGTGGATGGCACCTGGAATACCTCCAACGTGCAAGGTTTGGCCGCCCCGAGCCTCGCAAGCAATGGCACGATTCCACCAAGCCTGATCATTCGGCCTTTGCACCAGGTTGGGAACGTCATCTCTCTCAGACAGTTCAGCAACAACGCGTTCAACCATCACCACGGAATGCAACCAGAAGAACGCTTCGGGCGTAATGTTGACGCCGATGGAGACGGCGTTGTCGACGAGTTGACGACAGCCGACTTGACCGCAGTTTCTTTGTTCCAGGCCACACTGGCCGTTCCGGGACGCGTGATTCCAAACAATCCCGCTGTGGAGCGCGCAAATGTCCGTGGAGAGGCCATTTTCAATCAGATCGGTTGCGCAAGCTGCCACGCAACTCTGCCTCTTACTTCCAATAACAATCCGGGCTTGCCGGGTAATCCGGGCTGGATCTACTTCGAGCCTAACCCATACAACCCGGCTGCCGGTCCTAATTCACCGAACTTGCAGCTTGGGCCTCCGAATTATCCGATTAGTGCGCCAGCCCTCGCAGTAGATCTAACCAGCGATGAGTTGCCTCTCCCGCGCCTGCGAGTTCATGCTGGAGCCGTCATGGTGCCGGCTTACACGGATCTCAAACTCCATGACATCAGCGCCACCAGCAAACCGGCTACTGACGCGGAATGCGAGCCCCTTGACCAGAATCAACCTGCCGGATCTCCAGGATTCTTCGCTGGCAATTGCAAATTCATAACTCGAAAGTTATGGGGTTTCTACAATCAGGGCGGAGCCTTCATGCATCACGGCAAATTCACGACGGCGAGAGAAGCTGTCGAAGCGCATAACGGTGAGGCTCTTGCCCAACGGTTGGCTTTCGATGCTCTGCCGCCCGCATCGCAGGATGACGTGATCGAATTCCTGAAGTCATTGCAAGTTCTGCCTCCGGGCTCGAAGTCGCTGGTTGTTGACGAGCGCGGCAATCCAAAGCACTGGCCTCCGTTAGAAGATTCTTCAGAAGACCAACAGTAGGCAAGCCCGAATTGATTCTCAGGTGACTCGCCGCGTGTTCACTTCAAATACTAGCCGCTTCCTCGACCGTTAGGGCCGGGCGTAGGCCGAGGGCCTCGTCCAGTGAACGCGAAAAACGTCGGCGTCTTGCGCCGACTACGGAATTCGCAGTGGCTTCTGCTTTTGCGTCGCAGCCTTAGCCATCGGCGCGGCTTGGGCAATTCGTTCCGAGAGCGTCGGGTGCTCAGCGGAGGGCGACTCCGCCTCGCCCTTGCCAAGCGCTTGAAATGTTTCCAGCAACGTGAGCATCCCCGCTGGGGAGTAGCCGGCCTTCGCTGCCAGCCGTTGGCCGTTTAAATCACAAGCAAGTTCTTCCTGCTTTGTATATCCGGGGAAGAAATCATCCACGTGCAGTTTTTCGGCGTCCGTCTGTTTTGTCAGCTCCGCAAGTCGCCTGCCCACCTGGCCAAGCTCAACATGTTCGACTTCGTGGGCCAGCGCGTTGGCAAGTTCATCCTCGGTCTGTGCTACAGCCAGCAATCCACCTCCCACGACGATATATCTCCCTGGGAGTGCAAAAGCGCTCTTGAAGGCGGGGTTAGGATCGAAAACGAAATGATATTCAGGCCGTCCTGGAAGCGCGGT
>JACXTT010007092.1_pt1 | contig 15876 bp, 15 predicted proteins | sample 9270951 | NCBI WGS metagenome assembly JACXTT01 (sample SAMN15532306, study PRJNA645909) | rock metagenome | isolation source: weathered quartz diorite | place: Puerto Rico | collected 2017-06-21 | reverse complement strand
GTCGTGCTCGCGCCGCGTCTCGAGCTGCTTGCGGAGCTCGGTGCGCAGCGCCTCGAGCGTCTCGAACTCGCCGAGCGATTTCGCGAAGTCGTCGTCGAGCACCGGCAGCGACTTCTCCTTGACCTCGACCACCTTGACCGTCGCGCGGCCGCCGCGCCCGCGCAGGTCTTCGCGGCGATGGTCCTCAGCGAAGCGCAGGCTGATCTCGCGCTCCTCGCCCGCGCGCAGGCCGACCACGGCGTCGTCGATCTCCGGCAGCACGTTCTTGGCGCCGACCAGGAACTCGTAGCCGGTCTGGCTCGACGGGTCGTGGCCGTCGATGGCCAGCGTGTAGTCGACCACAACCAGATCGCCGGTGGCTGCCGCCCGCTCGACCGCGTGGAACTGCGCCTGCTGCTCGCGCATGTGGTCGAGCGTGGTGGACAGATCGTCGTCGGTCACCGCGACCGGCGCGTGCTGGATCTCGACGCCCTTGTAGTCGGTCAGGTCGATCGCCGGCTTGACCTCGACGACCGCGACGAAGCTGAGCGGCGCGCCTTCCTCGAGCCGGACTTCCTGCAGGTCGGGCTCGTTGACCGGATCGAGCTTCGCCTCCGAGAGCGCCTGGCGGTAGACGTCGGGGATCAAGTGCTCGGCGACCTCGCGGCGCACGTCGTCGGAGAAGTGCACCTTGACCAGCGAGCGCGGCACGTGGCCCTTCCGGAATCCGGGCAGGCGCGCCTGCTTCTGCACGCGGCCGTAGGCGCGCTCCCACTCTTGCTGTACGACGTCCACCGGCGCCTCGACGGCCAGACGCCGCTTGCAGCCCTCGATCGCTTCCACCGCGACTTTCATCGACACTCCAGAGTAGTTTCGAGCTTTCGCGTCACGAGCCCTCGCATGGTACCACGCCCGACGCGGGAACACATGCCGACGCCCGGCCCCGCGCGCCGTCCCGGCCCCGGGAACCGGAGCCGGTCTGCTAGACTCGCGCCGTCGGACCAGGACACGAACGACTCATGCGGCGGACGACGTTCGAGCTGGTCTGCAACCTCAAGACGGCCAAGGCGATAGGCGTGACGATCCCGCAATCGATACTGCTGCTGGCGGACCGGGTGATCGAGTGACGCGCGAGGACCACGCCGGGGTCGTCACGCGGCCGCCGATCATCTACGGTGCCGGCTTCCTGGTGGTCCTGGTGCTCCGCTGGCTCTGGCCTTTGCCGATCGTCGGGCACGGCGCGTTTCTCTGGCCCGCGCTCGCCGTCTCGATCGCCGGCATCGCCGTCGCCGTCGTCGCCTCACGCTCGATGCGCGCCGCCGGCACCAACATCGATCCGGTGCTTCCGACCACGGCGATCGTCACGCGCGGTCCGTATCGCTTCTCCCGCAATCCGATCTACGTGGGCCTCACCTTGCTCTACCTCGGCCTCGTGTTCGCGTGCAACACGTTGTGGGGGCTCATCGTGCTCGTTCCCGTGCTCGCGGTGATGCACGTCGGCGTGGTGCGGCGTGAGGAGCGCTACCTCGCGCAGAAGTTCGGCGAGCCGTACCGGCAATACTGCGCAAGCGTCCGACGGTATCTGTGACGGGCTCGTCGGCGGCGCTACTGCTGACGCTCGTGCTCGCCGGCCTAACAGGGTGCGTCGCCGCCCACACGACGCCGCCGCCGGTCTCGGGTACGGGCTGGGGCTACGTCGAGACGCCGCGCAGCGGGGCCGGTGCGCGCCGCGTCCTTTACACGTCCGACCGCTACACGTGCGAGAAGTCGCGCAGCCTGGACGCCAACACGCCGGACTTCACGACTCCTCCGGCGTGCGAGCCGCTCACGATCACCCGCGGCGACGGCTACTGGCTCATCCCCGCGCTCTACCTGCCGACGGGCTCGTACATCGGTGGCTCGACCCGCGAGGAGTGCGACGCGATGGAGCAGCGGCAGGGCCGTAATCTCCCGGTCCCGCCGCGCGGTCTCTGCCGGCCCGCGAGCGTGAGCCCAGCGGCGCGTTAAGCCAGAGCGTCTCGCGCTACACTGCTCGTCAGATAGGGAGGAGCCCATGACGCCGAAGCGGATCGCCTACGTCCAGGCCGCGTGGCACGCCGACATCACCGACCATTGCCGGACGGCATTCATGGCCGAGATGGTCAAGCACGGCTACGGGACCGCGGACGTCCAGTTCTTTTCGGTGCCCGGCAGCCTCGAGATCCCGTTGATGGCGCGGAAGCTGGCGCAGACCGGCCGCTATGCCGCCGTGTGCGCCAGCGGCCTCGTCGTTGACGGCGGGATCTACCGACACGATTTCGTGGCGCAGGCCGTGCTGCAGGGCATCGTGCAGACCTCGCTCGAGACGGAAGTGCCCGTGCTCTCCGCCGTGCTGACGCCGCATCACTTCCACGAGCACTCGGTGCACGAGGAGTTCTTCAAGCAACACATGCGGACGAAGGGCAAGGAGCTCGCCGAGGCGTGCGTGGCGATCATCGACCAGCTCGCCGCCGTCGCCTGACCGCGCGCGACGTCGACACGATCGTGTGGCTCGTTAGGCGGCTCTTGGTGGTCCTGGCGCTCGCGGCCTCAGGATGCGCGACTCAGGCCGGGGTGTCCGCCTCCGATGTCGAGTCGATAGCCAAAGGTGACCGGGTCACACTCCTGGTCCTGGGGACCGGGAACAAGTGGGCCCCGAGGACAGAGCCCGACCTGCGCATGATTGTGCAGGCCCAGCACCTTACGCCCATCGAGAAGGTCCAGACCGATCTCTCCGAGTGCCAGGCGGGTGCGCGGACGGTCTGGAACTCCGACGCCGCCGAGAGGGAGCGGACGATCTTGCTCAACCAGGGTCCGGCCTACAATCCTGGGGCCCAGGTCTCGAAGTCGGCGATGGATCTTCTGGCCAAGACTTATGAGAATTGTCTGCAACCCAAGGGCTACATGGCCAGCCGAGCGGAGCCGAGCAGTTAGGGCCGGAGCCCCGCAGAGCGTACCGTCGGGTAGTCTCCGCCGGGCGTCTCGCCGAATAGAAGACTACGAGAAGCGAGCCCGCTCCAACGTTCGCCAAATCGAAGCCCCACACCGGCAGGCCATCCACAGCCCTTCCTCGTCAGCTGCCCCGCCGTCTAGGTGCCCGCACCCGCGATGCTCTTGGAGGAACGCGGCCAGCGCGTGCAGGAGGTGGCCAAGGTCGACGAGCTCGTGTTCGGGTGGCATTGCGCGGGCCGAAACTATAGCCGGGTCGCAGGACGGTTCAGGGCGCGCCGCCCTTCGGCCCGCGCGGGTCCACGGCGTCGGGGAGGCAGATCACGTTGTGGGCCGTGATTTCCTGAAGAGGGTAGCTCGCCTTGATCCGGCGTTTAGCCGTCGAGAAGGTGCCCTCGAGCGTCGCGGCTCCGGACTGGCACGGCGGCTTCGCAAATGTAATCACATGGACGATCTCCGACCCGTCGCCGAGATCAAAGGTGTAGCTGGGCCCCCCGCGACGCAATGGGTTGCCGCGAAAATTGCTGATCGTCCCGTGGACGATCACCGGTTGCCCGCTGAAGCGGTCTGCATTGGTGAGCAGTTCGCTCACCGACAACGGAGCCGCCTGCGCGACTAGTACCATGCCGAGAATGCCGATGGCGTTCGTCAGCGGCATCAGGCCCCCCTCAATTCGATTCAGCTCGACCTCACTTCGAGGCGGGGTGAGTCTGCGCCTGCGTACCTGAAGAAAACCTAAAGCCCGAAGGGCGGGCGGCCTGAGGGATCAGGTGCTCATCGGCGAGCCCCCGTCGAGATGCCCGCCGGCTCTGCGAGCGTGCGGAGCGGACGATTCGGCCGCGTCGAGGCTAGAGGTCTACCCGGACCTTCCGTGCGGCCTCAACGCGCAGCCGACGGAGAACAACGTCACGCGGCGTACGCGGGCATCGAGCACCTGGCGAAGCTCACGGCCGCCACGAGGAGCCGGCCGCGTGGGTCGAGCATGGCTTACTCGATCACGTGGTCCGCCCGCAGCAAGACCGTCTGCGGGATGGTCAACCCGAGCGCTTTCGCGGTCTTGAGGTTGATAACGAACTGGAACTTGGTCGGCTGTTCCATGGGGATATCGGCGGGCTTGGCGCCCTTGATGATCTTGTCGGCAATGATCGCCGCTTGGCGATATGAGTTTTCCTCGTCGGCGCCGTAGCTCATCAGTCCCCCCATCGCCACGAGGTGAGGCCGATCGAACATGCTCGGGATGCGCTTCTGCGCCACAAAGTTCACGATCTCCTTCCCATGCTGAAGCGTAAGTTGATCGCCGACGAAGAGCAGCGCATCGGGGCGGCTCGCGGCCATGGCGGCGAAGATGCGCTCGAAATCCGACGGCCCGCGCACCTCGCGGGACTGAATATGGATCGCCAGTGTCCGGCCGGCGTCCCGGATTTCCTTCCACGGCCGTGCGAACGCCGGGTTAGCCGCGTTCCAGATCACGTCGACCCTCGACACTCGTGGTAGCGTCTCGGCGAGCAGCTGCAATCGCTTCGGCACGAGTTCCGGCGCCTGCTGCGTCGTGCCCGTGAAGTTTCCGCCGGGCCGGGCGAGGCTCGTGGCGAGGCCGGCGCCCACGGGGTCGATGGAGTTCGGCTGGACGATGGGAATTGTCTTGGTCGCGTTTATGGCGGCAAGCCCGGCGGGCGTCGTGGTGACGACGATCATGTCGACGTTCTGGCGCACGAACGCTGCCGCGAACTCGGCGAATCGCTCGGCCCGTCCTTCCGAGTACCGGCGTTCCACTAGCAGATTCTGTTGCTCCACATATCCGAGTTCCCGCAGCTGCTGAAAAAAGCTGTCTTCGACGGTCGTGTGAGTAACCGAGATGAACCCGATCCGCCACATCTTCCCCGCCTGCTGGGCCTCGGCGGCGAGAAGCGCAATGAGGATGGTTCCCCCTAGCGTAGCGATGAACGCTCGCATGTTCACCACTCTTCGCTCACTGGATGATTTCGTCGGCGCGGACCACGATGGACTGAGGGATGGCCAACCCAAGCGCCTTCGCGGTCTTGAGGTTGATCACCAGCTCGAACTTAGTGGGCTGCTCGACCGGCAGGTCCGCGGGCTTGGCGCCCTTGAGGATCTTATCCACGTACACGGCGGCACGGCGATACGAGTCCGCATAGTGGATGCCATACGACATTAGTCCCCCGGCGTCCACAAACTCTCTTTCACGAGAGATGGAGGGCAAACCCCGTCTTGCGAGCATGTCGACGATCTGTCCTCGATACGCCTGGGTCAGAGCGTCGATGCCGACGATAACGGCACCCACTCGTTGTCCTACAGCGGTGTCGAACGCAGGCTCAAGGTCGCGCATAGTTCGCACATCGAGGAGCTGCGGCTGAAGTCCGACCGAACGCGCCACGGGCTCGGCCTCTCTCCATTGAGCCCGCAGTACGGCGTTAGTCATGTTGAACAGGAACGCGATTCGAGCGATTTGCGGCACCATCTCTCTGAGCACCTCAAGCTGCTTCCCTTGTATCTCCGTGGCAAAGGCGCTCAGCCCGGTGACGTTGCCCCCCGGATGCGCCAGGCTGGAGACGAGGCCCGTGCCAACGGGGTCGCCACTCGAAGCCATGACGATGGGGATCGTAGTTGTAGCATGCTTCGCAGCCAACGCTGCTGGCGTTCCCCTCGTCACGATCACGTTAACCTTGAGCCGAACTAACTCGCCCGCGAGGGCGGGGAATCGTTCTGCACTGCCGTTGGCCGAACGGTATTCGATGGCGAGGTTCTGCCCCTCCATGTAGCCGAGTTCGGTGAGCCCTTGTCGGAATGCGCTGAGGTTGGTCGCGTTTAACTCGGCGCGTACGACCTCCAGGACACCAATACGATAGACCTTGCTCGTCTGCTGCGCTTCGACGACGGACGCGAGGAACAGGCAGAGAGTGAGAACGACCGCGAGCCCGATCCGCCGCATGGGCACCTCGGTGGGGATGGCTGGCGGGAGTCTAGCAGACGGCAGCCGATCGAGGAGCCAGCCGCGTTTGGTCGAGCTTCGCTTATTCGATTACCTGATTCGCCCGGAGCAACAGCGTCTGCGGGACCGACAACCCGAGGGCCTTGGCGGTCTTTAAGTTGATGGCCAACTCAAACGTTGTCGGCGTCGCCCGGCGCTTCAAGTCCCTTCTCGGAAGTCGCAGCGGCCACAGCGCAGCGCAGCCTCGGGGGTGAGGACAACGTTCGCGCCGCCCGGACATTGATCAGCCCGCATCTGCTAGACTCCCGGCCTAGTGAGCGACGGCGCTATGAGCTTCGCACCGTACGAGACTTTGCCGGATCGACTGCGGTTTGAGGAGCTGCTGGTCCGCCTGTCCAGCACGTTCGTCCACCTGCCCAGCCACAGGGTGGAGACCGCCTTTGAGACCGCGCTGCGACAACTCGGGCAGTTCCTCTGGCTCGATAGGGTCACGCTCTTTCGTCTCTCGCGGGACGCCGAAGAGTTCGTAGTCGCCTACTCGTGGAGCGGTCCTGGGATCGGGCCGGTGCCACGCGTTAGCGTGCGCCGAGAGTTCCCATGGATTACTGCGCAGCTCCTCTGCGATCGTGCCGTCGGCTTCTCCCGCCCGGATGAGCTACCACCGGAAGGGAGGCGCGACGCCGAGACGTTCCGCCGGCGCGGAGTCCTCTCAAATCTCGCTATCCCGATGATGGCCGCCGGCCGGATCGTGGGCAGTCTCGCCTTCGTGACGCTCACGGGGGAGCGCGCCTGGCCGGACGAGTTGATACAGCGCTTGCGCCTTGTCGGAGAGATTTTTGCGAACGCGCTCGCGCAGAAGGAGGCTGAGGACACCGTACGCGAAAGTGAGTCCCGGTTTCGGACCGTCGCCGACTCGGCGCCGGTTCTCATCTGGATGTCCGGTATGGACGCATTATGCACGTTCTTCAACAAACCATGGCTGGACTTCACCGGTCGCACGGCGGAGCAGGAGATGGGCGACGGCTGGACCCAAGGGGTCCATCCCGACGATCTCCCTGAATGTCTCAAGACTTACCGCGAGTCATTCGAGGCCTGTCAGCCGTTCGTTCTGCAGTATCGGCTCCGCCGGCACGATGGCGAGTATCGCTGGATCTCCGACAACGGTGTGCCGCGATACGACGCGGAGGGCCACTTCGCGGGGTACATCGGCTCGTGCGTGGATATCACCGACCGGATGCAGGCCGAGGAGCGGTTCCGGCAGGTCTTCGAAGCGGCGCCCAACGCGATGGTGATGGTCAGCGAAGACGGCCGGATCGTGATGGTCAACGCCCAGGTGGAGAGGATTTTCGGTTACAGCCGCGCGGAGTTGATCGGCCTGCAGGTCGAGACGCTGATTCCCGTGCGTTTCCGGCCCGAGCACCCGGCGCATCGGAAGCACTTTGTGGGTGATCCTCGCGCGCGCACCCTGGGTTTGGGCCGGGAGTTGTTTGGCCGCCGCAAGGACGGCCGTGAAGTGCCGGTCGAGATTGGCCTCAATCCCATTCGCACCATGGAAGGCCTCTTCGTCGTGGCGTCGGTGATCGACATCACGGATCGACTGAAGGCGGAGGCGGAAACCCGGGAGCTCCGCCAGGAGTTGGCCCATATCTCCCGGGTCGCCACTATGGGTGAGCTGACGGCGGCCATCATCCATGAGCTCAGCCAGCCGTTGACGGCGATCCTCAGCAATGCCCAAGCCGGCCTGCGCGGCCTCGCCGCCGGCAAGACCGATGTGAACGACGTGCGCGACATTCTGGAGGACATCGTCGCGGACGATCAACGCGCTGCCCAGGTGATGCAGCACCTGCGCTCCCTGTTTCAGAGGGGCAATGTCGAGCGCCGCCCCGTTCTGCTCAACGATGTGATCAATGACATGGTCCGGGTCGTTGTGCGTGATGCCGAACGGCGACGGGTGGCGGTGGTCACCGATCTGGCTTCCGGGCTGCCGCGCGTGTCTGGGGATCGCATCCAGTTGCTGCAAGTCCTCCTGAATCTGGTGGTCAATGCGTTCGATGCCATGGCCGAGGTCACCGACCGGCCACGCAAGGTGAGTCTCCGCACGCTCGCCCTCGACGGAAACCGCGTGCAGGTCGATGTCGCCGACACCGGCCCAGGGATCGCGGCCGAGGAGCTCGGCTCGATCTTCAAGCCCTTCGTCACCAGCAAGGCGGGCGGGCTGGGCATGGGGCTCTCGGTGAGTCACTCGATCGTGACCGACCACGAAGGCCGGCTCTGGGCAGAGAACGGCCCGGAAGGCGGCGCAACCTTTCATATCGTTCTGCCGACGATCGCCGACGCGAGTTGAAGGCGGAGCCGGTCCTTCCTCCAGTTCCTTCCTCGAAGCGCTGTTCCGGGGCTGACCCGTACAGAACCACGTGGAATGGCTACCTACTCACCGTGACGTGTCCTGTGGGGTGTGTTGTTTGAGCGGTAGATCACGCCGGAGGAGGCAGAAACGGACCTTCCTCAGGCTCGCGTCGCTGACCTAGCAGCGGCCCTTTTAGCTTGGCCCGGAGGGCAAAACCTTCCAGACTCTGCCGGTGGCGCAGCCGCCTTCATTGCGTGGCCGGGCGGAACCGCCCCATGGAGAGGTGGTTCGACGTGGTGGTCGTCTCATGCGAGGTTGGTGTTGCGAAGCCTGACCCGACGATCTTCCAGATGTGCCTCTCGCGGCTTGGTGTGAACGCCAGCCAGGCGCTCTTGGTCGATGATCGAGCCGAGAACATCCATGGAGCCGCGAGTCTGGGCATCCAGACGTTCCACTTTGTTGGCACGGACGCCTTGTCACGACTCGCGCGATCAGTGCGAGCCCTTTCAGGGTAGAAAATGGCCGATGCGAAGGACGACCACCAACGGCCTCCGCTCGTATTTCTCCCGGCGATGCTGTGCAACGACGAACTGTACCGTCCCCAGATCGAAGGGCTGCGGGATCTCGTTGAGCCGCTCGTGCTGACGGTAGCTGAGCCGACCATGACCGAAGCGGCGGCAAGCGTCCTTCGCCAAGCGCCACCCCACTTTCTGCTCGCGGGGACCTCTTATGGCGGGAGTCTTGCTCTGGAAGTCGTGACCCGAGCCCCCTCGAGTGTTGTGGGGCTATGGCTGATGGGGTGCAACCCGGGTCCGCATAGTGATCCGACTGCTGCACTCGCGCGGAACGATCGCGTACGAAGCGGGGAATTCGACGGTGTCGTCGAGGAAATGGCCAGCACGATTACCTACGGGCCCGGGCCCCACGCCACTAGCGCAGTGAGCAGCTTCCGTCGCATGACAAGGCAGGCGGGTCCGTCCGTTTTCCTGCGCCAAAATACCGCTCTGCTCGAGCGGGTTGACCGTCGCGCTGATTTGGTCCGCATCGCGTGCCCGACACTTCTGGTTTGGGGCCGGGAAGATCGCTTCGCCGCGGTGCAATACGGTATCGAGATGAGCGGGCTCATTCCGGGAGCCCGCTTGGTCGTGCTTGATGCGTGTGGCCATCTGCCGACTTTGGAGCAACCCGACGTAACTACCGCATTGGCTCGAGAGTGGCTGGGCCGAACTGGAGTGAGGGCGTAGCCGAGAAGGGCCCTCGGCTCCTAGCTTCCAGAAGGCTGCCAGATAGTGCAGGAGCCCGCCGGCTGAAGAGTTTCGCCCGGGACCGAGGGATGACTCCGCTCCGGAAGCCGTCATGACCCCTCGCGTGGCCGCCTTGGAAGTCATCGTCTCCGGGAGACAATCCACAGACCGACTGCGCTCATGATCAACAGCACTCCGTGCACTCTGCGAGGATACGCGCGCTGTTGTAGACGAATGGAATGTCGCGGCACGAGCAATCTTGGAAGTCCGAAGATCGCGAACAGGACGGCAAGGACATAGAAACCCCACAGGGTGGCGGGGAGGACCAGCGCGAGCAATATCCCTCCTACGATGCGGACATTCCCGGGCCGGCTCATGTATTTCTCGGTTTCATCCGGAAGAAAGAGATGCACGAGCCCCGAGAGCAGCATTCCAGCGCAGACTAGCGGGATGAAGGAAGTTTTCACGGTCTCGATAGCCAGCCCTCGAGTCCGGAGTGTCGATCAATTCGACCGGCGTTACAAAGCCTCACCGGCGGCCGCGCCGCAAGCGCCAGTCGTCAGACGACGCCGAGAGGCGACTCGAGGGCATGGCGGAGGGACTCGGTTTGTTTCGACGAGGAGTGGCATGGTAACGCGCCGAAGCCTATCAACTCATTCCGGGTGAGTGATCACATGCGGGGCCGCCAGACTGTTCACGTGAGTCGCCCAACACCCCACCAGGTGCGCGAGATCCGGCGAGGGGCTAAGTGCGCGCGAGAATGATGGTGCGCGAGGGGAGACTTGAACTCCCATGGGTTGCCCCACTGGATCCTAAGTCCAGCGCGTCTGCCAGTTTCGCCACTCGCGCCCGATAGCAGCTACGCGAGTCTACCGCGTTCCCAAGTACTGGTGGAGATCCGCCTCACACTGACATGGCATTTCACTGTCAACGCGCGACAAAATCACCAGGTAGATCAAGGAGATCATGGCCCTCGTGATACCCGGTTAGAACCTCTTTGGTCGAGAGCCGCCCCCATGCCACCCTGGACTTAGGGGAGGACTCCCATGAAGCGATTCCTGGTGCTGCTGGTGACGCTCGGCATCGTGGCGGGCTGTGCTCCGACACCGAAGCTTCAGCTCGGGGGGATCGGCGACACGTCGTGGCAGCTCGTGAAATACCAGGGCGGCAACGGCGCGGTCCAGACGCCCGACGACAAGACCAAGTACACGCTCGCGTTCACCAACGACGGCTACGTGAACGCGCGGTTCGACTGCAACCGCGGCCGCGGCACGTGGATCCTCACTGGGCGGAACGAGCTCCGGATCGGTCCGATCGCGCTCACGCGCGCGGTGTGTCCGCCTGGATCGATGCACGACCAGATCGTCAAGCAATTGCCGCTGATCAAGGGCTACGAGGTAAAGAACGGTCATCTGTACCTGGCGCTGATGGCCGACACCGGCAGCTACGAGTTCGAGCCGGCGCGCCAGTAGGCGCGCGTCCAGTCGCCCGAGCTACTTGAGCCTGACGGCGATGAGCTCGCGCTCTTGCGCGCCGCCCGGCACGAGGCTCCACTCCTTGATCCAGTGCTTGACGTCCGGGGCGTACCACGTCTCGGAGACGATCTGGCTCGTCCGGCTGCGACAGACGGACTTGAGCGTGCGATAGACGCCGCCGGCGACGGTCACGATCTCCTCGGCGGTGACCTGGCACGACCGCGCCCGGGTCTCGGTCGAGGTCTTTCCCTCGCGGGCCGTCGTCACGACGACGGTCTGCTCCCACGCGCCGCCGACGGTCAGCGGCCACACGTAGCGAAGCTGCGGCGGCTCCGACTTGCTCTCGACGCTGCCGTTCACCAGCTCCATGCGCCACGCAAGATCGGCCTTCTGATAGAAGAACTCCCTCAGCGGCTGTGACGCCGCCGGCCGAGAGAGAATGACGTAGTGTGGCGTGCCGTCGACCACCTCCTCGCGACCCACGGTCCACACGAAAGTGCCGGAGCTGCGCGGGTTGTCCCACCAGAACGTCCATTGATCTCCGGGCGTCCAGGTCGGCGCGGGAAGCGGAGTCGGCGGTGATCCGGAGCTGACGAGCTGTACCGAGACCGGCGCGGGGAAGCGCGAGAGCAGATCCGCGATCTCCTCGGCGGGCGGGCGATGCCCCGGGGCGTTCGGCTGGCCGCGGCGCTGCGCGCTCTGGACGGTGCGCAGATAGATCACCATCGTGCGGAGCGCCTGGGGCTGCGTCATGCCCTTGGCGCGCACCAGGATCTCGACGGCCTTGGCGTTCGCGTCGAGCTCGTGGATCTCCTGCGCCCGCTGGAGCTCGGCCATCGACACGCCCGGGGTCGGCTCGTGACCGAGCACGTAGTGCCCGAGCTCGTGCGCCACCATGGCCGACAGGTGCCCCGAGCCGAGCGAGGACTCGTTCAGGTAGAAGTTGCCCTGCCGGTACATTCCGCCGATGCCGAGATTGTTTGCAAACTGGACGGTGACCGGTATTCGCATCAGTCCGTAGGCCGCGGCCGTCGCGTCGGCGAACTGGCGTACCTCGGTGAGCGTCTCCTGCTGCTGGGGCGTGAGGCTGACGCAGCCGCCGGCCGCGAGGCCGAGCGCGACGACGAGGGCGACACGGCGCCTTGTCCGCATGGCCGTTCGCCGAGAGTAGCCTCGTGGCCGGGAGCGGTCAACCGTGCCGGAACTTCGAGGTGTTTGTCCTCGCGGCGGCCATGGGCTAGGCTCGCGGCAATGTCGGCGGCCGGCCGATTCCTTAGCTCGCAGATCGCCGAGATCGAGCGCGACGACGCGCTGCGCTGGTACGGCGTCGCGATGGCCTTCCTGCACGTCGTCACCTATCTGTTCTGGGTCGACCAGCGGATCGCGGCCTACGTCAACGCCCAGGCCGAGCCGATCTGCTGGCCACTGATGCCCGCGTGCGAGAAGCTCCGCGTGCTGTCGGCGCCCGGCGTGGCGCTGCTGCTGCGCGCCTACTTCGCCGCGGCGATCGGCGCCGGTCTCCTCTTCGCGTCGCGCCGGCTCGTGCCGTGGGCCTACGCCGGCCTCGTGCTGGTCAACGCGCTCAAGCTCGCGATCATGCTGCTCGACTACCGCCTGCGGATGAACCAGCACTACATGGGGTTCTTCGCGACCTTCGCGTACCTGTTCGTGCCGGGCAAGCGCGACGCGCTGCGCGTGCTGGTGACGCTCTTCTATTTCTGGGCCGGCACGCTCAAGCTCAACTGGGAATGGCTCTCGGGCGCGGGGCTCTACCGTCCGATGTGGCCGTTCTCGGGCGCCGGCGTCGTCGCCGCCTGCGCGTACGTGATCGTGCTCGAGATCGGCGTCGCGTGGGGATTGCTGGCCCGGCGCGCGTGGATCTTCTGGGCGGCGCTCGCGCAGTTCCTGCTCTTCCACGCGATGTCGTGGCAGGTCGTCGGGTTCTTCTATCCCCTCTTGATGTTCGCGATCCTGGCGATCTTTCCGCTGAGCCGGCTCGTTCCGCCGCGCGATCCGCCCGAGGGGCTCCTCGCCGCGCTCTGCCGTGGGCGCGAGGCCTGGCCGGTCTACGCGCTCGCGGCGTTCTTCTCGCTGCTGCAGCTCGTCCCCTACGCGTTCCCGGGCGACCGGACCCTGACGGGCGAGGGCCGGCTCTACGCGCTGCACATGTTCGACGCCCGCGCGACCTGCGCCGGCTGGGCCGACCTGCACAACACCGACGGTACCGCGACGCGGCGCGATCTGAAGCTGCCGCTCGACACGCGCATCGCGTGCGATCCGATCGTCTACTTCAATCGCGCACGCAACCTGTGCCGCCAGCGCGACGCCGGGCACCTGGCCTTCGCGGACCTCGACCTTTTCCTGTCGGCGCGCCGCTCGAGCGGGGGCGAGATGAAGCGCGTGATCGATACGAAAGGCTTCTGCGCGAAGGGTGAGCGCTACGGTCCCTTCCGCCACAACGCCTGGATTCTCGCGGAGTGAGCCTCAGGCGGAGGGGCCGAGCAACAGCTTCCTGTGCAGGGCGCTCAGGATCTCGTCGACGCCCGCGCACGCCCAGATCCGGAAGAACGGCGATTGCTGGAGCTCGGTGAACTCGCGGTCACCCCGCTTCTGCGCCTCGTCCTTGCCCTCGCCCGCGCGGGCGGCCCGGATACCGCCGACGACCGCATCTTTCAAGTAGATCGCCGGGTACTCGGTGTAGTGGTAGATGTACTCGAGGCTCTTCGTGTAGAACACGGCGACGGGAATCGACTGCCACGTCTGGCCGTTCTTCGTGTTGAGGAACTCGGCCATGATGTCGGCGTTGCTGTCCGGCGCCTCGGCGAGGCTCGGCCGGTGGCTCGAGCTGAAGCGCTGCCCGTCGCGGCGGAAGATCCTGAGCTCGAGGCCGCCCGCCTCGGCCAGGCGCGCCAGCATTGGCACGTCGCGGCGGCAGTCGGACGACCACTCCTCGGAGATGACGAGGACCTTGGCGGGACCATTCGGCCACGCCGTCAGCCACTTGATCGCCGCCACCTGCGCGTCGTCCAGCTTCGCGGCAGCGTAGCGCGCGCGCAGGTTGGCCGTCATGTCGCTGCGCGGCCGCCCGGATCCCTCACGCTTGAGATTCTCCGGCGTGCCGACGTAGGCGAGGTACTGCTGGAACGTCATCCCCGACGCGAAACGCTCGGGCGTGACCACGCTCGTCTTGCGCTCCATCGTTGTCTCCTCTATCGTCTCCACGCCGGACTCGGCAGGCAGCGGCACTCTAGCACAGGAGGCGTATCGTGAAATCGCTCGCACTCGCGCTCGTCGCGGGCTTCTCGGTTCTGCTCGTCGCCGGCGCCGCGGCCGAACCGCTGCCGCGCGCCAAGGCCGAAGAGCTCGGCTTGTCGTCGGAGAAGCTCGGCCGCATCGGTCAGACCCTGCGCGCCGACGTCGAACGCGGGCGCATCCCCGGCGCTGTCGTGATCGTCGCGCGCAAGGGGCGCATCGCCTACGCCGACGTGATCGGCTTCCGCGACAAGGCCTCGGGCGCGCCGATGCCGCCCGACGCGATCTTCCGCATCGCGTCGATGACCAAGCCGCTCGTCTCCGTCGCAGCGATGATGCTCTACGAGGAAGGCCGGCTCTTTCTCTCCGATCCCGTGTCGAAATACATCCCGCAGCTCGCCAACCGCCAGGTGGGCGTCGAGAAGCTCGATCCAGCGACGAACAAGACCGTGTTCTACACGGTGCCGGCCGAGTCGGAGATGACGATCCAGGACCTCTTGCGCCACACCTCCGGATTCACCTACGGCAACCGCGGCACGACGCAGGTGCACAAGCTCTACGAGGGCGGCACGAGCGGGCTTTCGCGCGAGCTCACGCCGCAGGAGTTCATCGACCGGCTCGCGAAGCTGCCGCTCTTGAACCAGCCCGGGACCACGTGGGAATACGGCGTGTCGACCGACGTCCTCGGGCGCGTTGTCGAAGTCGTCGCGGGCAAGCCGCTGGGCCAGGTGCTCGCCGAGCGCATCTTCCGGCCGCTGAAAATGGCCGACACGGGATTCGTCGTGACGGAGGACAAGAAGGGACGCCTCGCCCAGGCGCTGGCGACCGATCCGGACACCGGCAAGGAGATCAAGCTGTTCGACCCGACGATCCCGCCGAAGTTCGAGTGCGGCGGCGGCTGCGGCGTCTCGACGGCCGGCGACTACGTGCGATTCACGCAGATGCTCCTGAACCGCGGCACGCTCGAGGGCGCGCACATTCTCGGCCGCAAGACGGTCGAGTTCATGACCTCCGACCATCTCGGCACCCGGATCGCTCCGGGCCGGGCATATTCACCTGGCCCGGGCTACGGCTTCGGCCTCGGCTTCGCGGTGCGCAAGGACGCGGGGGTCGCCCCGATGATCGGCTCGACCGGCGACTACAACTGGGGCGGAGCCTTCGGCACCGGCTTCTGGGTCGACCCCAAAGAAGACCTGACGGTCGTCTTCATGGCCCAAGCCCCAGGCGCAATCCGCGTCCACTACCGCCAACTCCTGAAGAGCCTGGTCCTCGAGGCGCTCGAGTAGACGGGCCCTTTTCAGCAGCCTGCCTACCGCGGAATATCTACCGCCAATCCCGGGACGATGGTCGCATTGCGAATGCGCCGAAAAACCTCCGGTGCGATCTTGATCTTGGACGACCGACTCCCGCTGCCCAGGATCACCCACTCGCGCTGCATCAGCTTGTCGTCGACGTAGATCGGCAGGTCGGACGGCAGCGCGAACACAGTGACGCCGCCGATCATCATGCCCGTAAGGGCTTCCGTCTCCTCCGCAGAGGCGAACGACACCTTCGAGGTGCCGAGCAGCGCGCGCCCGGCGGGGTTCCCCGCCAGCCCCGGGTCGGCCTTCCCCACGCCCGCCCCGACATTCCTGGGCCCTCTCTTCCACCCCACCCCCGACC